>Ga0209007_1000343_pt1 | contig 21111 bp, 20 predicted proteins | sample JacPinW_OM1H0_O2_FD_187961 | JGI IMG/M metagenome (GOLD analysis project Ga0209007, IMG submission 187961) | Forest soil microbial communities from Algoma, Ontario, Canada - Jack Pine, Ontario site 1_JW_OM1H0_O2 (SPAdes) (version 2) | ecosystem: Environmental > Terrestrial > Soil > Boreal... | reverse complement strand
CTTCGAATTGATCACCCTGTTCCAGACCGCCGAGCCGGAGAGGTCCAAAATCCCGCTGATTCTCGGCTACACCCTTTCCATCGGATGCCTCATATGGGTGCTACACGACTTCCATATCGTTCAAGCCATGAAGGATTTTTCGAACGTAAGCTGGAAATGGGTGCTGATCGGGATGACGTTCGATGTGCTCAGCTACTGTGTTCAGGCGCTTCGCTGGAAATTCCTGCTCACTCCGTTCAGAAAAATCCCGCTGTCGCACGCTGTTCGCGCCGTCTATGCCGGACTTTTTGCCAACCTGGTTTTTCCGCTGCGCCCAGGCGAACTGCTTCGTTGCTATCTCATCTCCGATTCCGAAGACATCACCATCGGCCGCGTGGCCGGGTCCGTAGGGGTCGAGCGTCTCGTCGATCTTGTAATTGCCACGGCCTCGTTAGCGGTCGTTTCTCTCATGGTTGACTTGCCGCGGAAATTTCAGCGCGTGGCCGACACCCTCGGCGTCGTAACTCTCGCCCTGCTTGCCATCATCGTGGCGATGATTTTCTATCTCGAGATAAAGCTAGGGAAGGATCCTTCGCTCGAGTCCGGTCCACGCAGGTTGCCTGGAAAAATGATGCGGGCTCTTCTCGGTCTCCACGCCATGGGAACGGCGCCCAGTTTTTATCTGGCCGTCCTCGCGTCTCTTTTCATGCCGTTCTGTCAGGTGATGGGATTGTGGGCCATGATGAAGTCCTATCACTTGACTCTGCCGTTTCTAGCCGCCGTAGTCGTTTTATTGATCATCAATTTGGGAGTTTCGCTTCCCAACGCTCCTGCGAACGTTGGCTCTTACCAGTTTTTTTGTGTATTAGGTCTTAGCGTTTTTCAAGTGGACAAAAACACCGCTACCGGTTTTTCATTTTTCGCCTTTCTGGCCCTGACCATTCCATTTGTTTTCTTGGGTTTTGCAGCACTTCTGCGGAGCGGTTTGTCTCTAAAATCCATGCGAGAAACGGTTACCCATCTACCCACTCAAACGCGCGGATCCGCGTCTTGCTCTACTTAGAGCGATCTTCTCTTTCAAATAAAAACTGCATTTATTTGTTATTCTTCGCAACTTCTTCGCATTGATTTTTGGACGGGCTATCTGTCCGTTATATAGTTGTAGTTTAAGTTCGCGCAGGTTTTTCGCGCGGCAAGTTTCGCGGCAGACGCAAGCGAGCGGACTTCCCCAGCAAGCCCGTGGATTTTCAAGCGTGCGCCACTTCCCATGGCTCAGGACCTAAACAAACATCTCGACCGCGCTCGACGCAACCTCGAAAAAAACAAGCTCCGCGAGGCTGTCGCCGAGTACCAAGCGGTTCTGGAAGAGTCTCCCGCACATCAGGAATCGCTGCAGGCTCTTGCCGACATTTACACCCGGCTGAACGAACCATCCGTTGCCGCGCAATACTATGGCATTCAGTTTGACAGGCTGATCGAGGCCGGCGACGGCGCCAAAGCCTCTGCCGTCTTCGTACGTTTTCTTCGTCCACATCCGCAACCTGCCGACCGCCTCATGCGTTACGGCACCCTGCTACAAAAGCAGAACCGTCCTTCGGAAGCGATTGAACAGTTTGGAATCGCCGCCGAGCTTTTCCAGCAGCAAGGACAGGGCATCGAAGCATTAGCTTGTTATGAGAGCATGGCCATGCTCGATCCGGATAATCCGGCGCGCCATGCCGTCCTCGGTGAGCAAGCCGAACGCTTGAAACATTCCGACATGGCTTCGCGAAGTTATCTTCGCGCAGGACAACTCATACAAGCGGCGGGCGCTTTGGATGCAGCTCTTGAATATTTTGGCCGCGCCCACCACCTTTCGCCCGAAGACCGAACCGCGGCGTTACTTTTTGCCGAAGCAAAACTCCGCAAAGGAGACGCGGAAGGCGCAGTAGTTCTTCTTGGGCCTCTCTCGTCTACAGCCGACGACACCACTTTCCTCGCGCTCTACGGCGAAGCGCTTCTGCGCACGGGAAAACTGGATCGTGCCAAAGAAGCTTTCGAGTCTTATTACAAACAGAAACCCGATAGCTTCGGAAAGCTCTTTGAAGTAGCGGGAGCTTATATCGGCGCCGGGCAGGATGCCAAAGCCGCCGTCCTTCTGATGCAGACCAAAGAATGGATGCGCGCCAGCCGCAAGGAAGCTGATCTGTCCGAACAAATGGACCGGCTTGCCGCACTCCATCCAGCTTCCGTCGCCCTCGCAGAAGTTGTCGCACGCCTCTACGAAGAACTGAATCGCGAAGCCAAATATTTTGACGCGCTTATGCGTCTCTTCGATTTATATTTTGCGGCCGGGCAGATGAAGGAAGCTTGTGAAGCGCTCGACCGTTTGGTGGATATCGATCCCTACGATTATCGCAATCAGGAGCGCATCGCAAAGCTCGAAGGCAAAGCCGATCCCGCATTCTTACAGACTATTCTTGCGCGCGCGGCCAAGGCCGCCACGATTTCCACTCGCAACGAGGGTTTCACGGGCGCTGGACGAGACACTTCCGAAGGTGTGGGACCGTTGCCCGAGGAAGCACGCGCGCAACAGGCGCTCGAGGACCTGGTAGTGCAAGTGGAAATCTTCCTGCAATACTCCCTGCAAATGAAAGCGGTGGAACGCCTCGAACGCATCGCTGAACTTTTTCCGGGCGAAGAAGAAAAAAACGAACGCTTGCGCACTTTGTACGAACGCGCCAATTGGTGGCCCAAAGGTGCGCCGGTAAAGGCCACTCCGAAATCCGCTCAAGCCGCGGCTCCTGCGCCAGAATTGTTGGGCGCTCCTTTGGCAGCTGCACCCACGGCTGCGGAAACCCATCGCGACCTGGCTGCCATCGCCGAAATCAATCGCCTGATGTATCGCCAACCCACGCCGCAGGAAGTTTTATCTGCAACCTCCGCGGAAATCGGTAAACATCTGCGCGCCTCGCGTTGCCTGGTGGCTGTCGGCACTCCCGGAGAAGGTCCACAAACGGCCGCGGAATATTCCGCCGCAGGTCTTCCGCAACTCGGTGCCTCCGGCATCTCCACCATCGTCGGATTATTGTCGCGAGTATCGCCTGATTCCCTCGGTGGAATCGAATTGCAAGCTTCTACTACTCCCGCCTTGCGCCAGCTGGGGCTGGAGTCCGCGCTCGGTGTCCTGCTTACGGATAAAGAGACGCAAGCGCCTTCGGGAGCCTTATTGGTGGGCGAGGCATTTGCTCGAAAATGGAAGCCGAACGAAAGTTTTTTTCTGCAGGCCGTCGGCGATCAACTAGTTCTTTCTGTAAACCACACGCGGCTAAGGTCGCTGGTGCGCTCGCTGGCTGTTGCCGATGAAAAAACCGGATTGCTGAACCGCGGCGCCTATATCGATTGCTTGCTTGCAGAATCGAATCGCGCTCGCGCGCAGAAGACTCCTCTGTCGATGGTAATCATTCACATAGACCGGGGCGGGGAATTGGTGCGCCAGCATGGTGACGCCGCTGTAGAGCATTACATCGAACAATTGGCCCGCACGCTCTCTTCTGCCGTTCGCCAGACGGATATCGCGGTGAAATATTCCGCTTGGTCGCTTGTATTTATTTTGCCGGACACTTCCTTGGAAAGCGCGCAAACGCTGGCCGAAAAGCTCCGCCAAGTCGCTGCCACCGCGCGGCCATCCTGGGGCGCTGCTGACTTGACGATCAGTGCCATTGTCGCCGAATCTTCATCGCGTCCCGGAGACGAATCCGAAGATCGTGTGACAGAATGGATCAATCGCGCCGAAGCCGGTCTAGACGAGGCGCGGCAGCTCGGCGGCAATACTCTTGTATCCCTTGCGACTCCATAAAGCGATACGCCCCGCAAGTTGTTACAATATAAAATCATAAAATCGAGGTGACATGTTCATAACCGACGCCGTAATTCTCCAGGGAGCGCGCACTCCCATGGCGCGCTACATGGGCTCGTTCGACAACACCAGCGCGATCGAACTAGGCGCAGCCGCCGGCAAGGAAGCAGTCCGTCGCGCAGGCGCCGATCCATCCGAATTTGATCATGTGATCTTCGGCAACGTGATGCAGACCAGTGCAGACGCTCTGTATGGCGCGCGGCACGTTGGACTGAAAGCCGGGCTGCCGATCGAGACGCCCGCTGTTACAGTAAATCGTTTGTGCGGCTCGGGGATGGAATCCATCACGCAGGCCGCGCAAAGAATTTTGCTCGGTGAGGCCAAACTGGTTTTGGCCGGGGGCATGGAAAATATGTCCCAGTGCCCGCACGTGATTCGTGGTGCGCGTGCCGGATTCCGATTGGGCGAAGGCAAGCTCGAAGATTCGCTAATGTCGGGCCTCTACGACACCTACTGTGGCTTTAGCATGTCGGAAACCGCGGAAAATCTCGCCGCTGAACATGGAATCACGCGCGTTGCTTGCGACGAGTACGCCCTGCGCAGCCAGCAAGCGGCCGAAGCAGCCGTACGCGATGGCCGTATGAAAGACGAAATCGTTCCAGTAGAAGTGAAGAAGAGTAAGAAAACGGTAGTTGTCGCTGAAGACGACCACCGGCGGCCTGAAACCACCATGGAAATTCTCCAAGCGCTTCCGCCCGCCTTTCGCAAAGAAGGTATCGTAACCGCGGGAAACGCCAGCGGCATTGTTGATGGCGCCGCAGCCGTTGTTGTCACGCACTCCAAGATCGCGAAAGAGCGCGGATGGAAGCCTCTTGGCCGCATTGTTGGCTGGGCAACTGCCGGAGTTCCTCCGCAGATCATGGGTATCGGCCCGGTTCCCGCCATTCAAAAGGCTCTCGCCCTCGCGGGCCTTAAGCTCGACCAGATAGATTTGATCGAAGTGAATGAGGCTTTTGCCGCGCAATATCTCGCCGTGGAAAAAGTCCTCGGCCTTCCGCGTGATAAAACGAACGTCAATGGCGGCGCAATCGCGCTCGGCCATCCATTGGCTGCCAGCGGAACTCGTCTCGTGCTGACTCTGCTTCTCGAGCTACGCCGCCGCGGGGCGCGCTACGGCGTAGCGAGCGCGTGCATCGGCGGAGGCCAGGGAATCGCCGTCATTGTCGAGTCCCTCGCCTGAAACGACACCGCGCAGTCCTGCACAATCCGCGCCAATTCGGTTACTATGGCGGGGCCGCAATCCATCATTTTTTGACGGGGAACTATGGCTTACGAAAATCTGCTTTATGAAGTGAAGGACCAAATCGCTCGAATCACATTCAATCGGCCGAATGTGTTGAACGCGCTGAATCGCAAGACCATTGAAGAGTTGGGCCACTGCTTGAATGCAGCGCGTCACGACGATTCCGTCCGCGTCTTGATTCTTACCGGCTCCGGCGAAAAAGCCTTCATCGCCGGAGCGGACATCAACGAACTCGCCCAGCGCACGCCAATCGATGGAAAAGATTTTTCCTTGTTCGGTCAGGAGATTATTCATCGCTTGGAGACCATGGGTAAGCCTTCCATTGCCGCGATCAACGGTTTTGCGCTTGGCGGCGGATGCGAGCTCGCACTCGCTTGCACCATGCGTATCGCCAGCCGCAACGCAAAACTCGGGCAGCCCGAAGTTAAGCTCGGAATTCTTCCGGGTTATGGAGGCTCGCAGCGCCTGCCGCGCCTTTGTGGAAAAGGCGTTGCCCACGAATTGATTCTCACCGGTGAGATGATTACCGCCGACGAAGCCTTTCGCATCGGCCTGGTAAATCGAGTGGTCGATTCTGCCGAGTTGCTCTCCGCCGTGGAATCCATCGCTAAGAAAATTATCGCTAACGCGCCTCTCGCCGTGAAATATGCGATGGAAGCGATCGAACGCGGCATGGAAATGCCGCAGGAAGAAGGTCTATTTCTGGAAGCGACTCTTTTTGGTCTGTCTTGTGCGACCGAAGACATGCGCGAAGGCACTCGCGCCTTCATCGAAAAACGGCCGCCGAAATTTCAGGGGCGCTAAATGGCCGGAGAATTCAAGCCATCCACAATTCGCGGCGAACTGAATTCCTCGGGCCTGCGGTTCGGAATCGTGGTCAGCCAGTTCAACAGTTTTATTACCGACCGCTTGCTCGCCGGCGCCTTGGATGCCTTGCAAAGCGCTGGCACCACCGAGAAACAAATCGAGATTATTCGCGTTCCCGGTTCTTTCGAAATTCCAATCGCAGCGAAAAAGCTGGCCGCATCGAACCGCTTCGATTCGATCATCTGCGTGGGCTGCATTCTGCGTGGCGAGACTTCACATTATGACGTCGTCGTTTCGGAGACCGCCCGCGGCATTCAGCTCACGCAACTCGATTCCGGAGTGCCCATGATTCTTTGCGTACTCACCTGCGATACCCTCGAACAAGCCATCAATCGCGCCGGCCTAAAAAGCGGAAATAAAGGCTACGAATCCGGACTCGCTGCGATCGAGATGGCTCAATTGTCACGCAAGCTTGCAAGAAACTCCGCGCCTGACTCAACTCGCTCCCGTCGGCCTTCCCGTAAATGACACTTCGCCGCAAATCACGCGAGTTCGCTCTTCAGATGCTCTTTGAGTGGGACGTCACCCGCCAAAAAGCTTCGCGCGTGGAGCAACATTTTTGGAAATCTGCTAGGGCTGCGGACTCCACCCGGAAATTTGCGAATCAACTTTTCGAAGGCGCCATCGCCGAAGCCGAGCCCAGCGACAAGCTCGTTCAAACACTTTCGGAAAATTGGAAGCTAGAGCGTTTGGCGGCAGTAGATCGCAGCATTCTGCGTTTGGCAATTTACGAGTTGCGTTTCGGCACCGCGCCGCCCAAAGTGGTGATCGACGAAGCCCTCGAGCTCTCTAAAAAATTCTCTTCAGCTGATTCTGCTTCGTTCTTAAATGGAGTTTTGGACGCGGCCTACAAATCTCTAGAAGCTTAAACGAACGAATATCTCTTGAACGTCGCCCGCTACTTCGGCAATAAACAACTTGCACGGTTCCAAACTCAAACTGTGTTGAGATTATCAGGCTTCGATTTCGCCCTCGAAGACGCGCACCGCAGATCCGCTCACCTTGGGCGTCAGCTTTCCGCGCTCTGACCCAACTATCACGCGTATCTCGCTAGGACGCCCCATCTCTACGCCTTGCGTGATCGTCAGTTCCTCCGACGCGCGCAATTGTCCGTGCTGAACCAGATAAGCTCCCACCGATCCTCCCGCCGAACCGGTTGCAGGGTCCTCCAGCATTCCCCAGGGAAGCATGCCGCGCGCAAATACTTTCCCGCGTCCACCCAACGCGAAACAATAGGCCATCGTCCCGCCAGGCGAAATCAACTGAGCGAGCGCACGCATATTCATATGAACTTTAGGTAGCACGCTTCGCCGGCTCAACGGGACCATCAGGTTCGAAATTCCCGTGGACACAAATTCGATCGGCAATGAAGCAGCCAGATCGCTAGGCTTCAATCCCAACGTTCCGGCGAGCGCCGCGCGTGTAAAGCTAGCACGCTTAAAAACCGCAGGCTTTTGGGTCATGGTCACCAAAACCGGCCGCCCGTCATGAAACGTAAATTCCACAGGCAGAATCCCCGCGCCTGTCTGCTGCAGTATGTGAACGCTCCCTTCAGACGCCGGCACCACGCCCAGCTCTGCGAGCAGGAACCAGGTCCCAATCACAGGATGGCCGGCCAATGGCAGCTCTCTGGTAGTGGTAAAAATTCTTAGGCGTGCAAGCGCACGGTTGTTCGTCGGCTTCTGTATGAACACCGTTTCCGAAAGATTCATCTCACGCGCGATAGCCTGCATCTTTGCGATGGAGAGCCCGTCGCCGTCCGTAACCACCGCGAGCGGATTTCCGGCAAACCGCTTGTTGGTAAAAACATCTACCGTATAAAGTCGCCGCTTCATTGTTCTGCCTTTTGCCCAAACTGGGCGTACAGCTTTTCCAATTTACAGGTGCTCAAGTTCTTCGCGTGTCCGTTCATTACGAACATTGCCGGTATTGAGCGTGGTCTTAGGCTCGATCAGAACTACCTGAACCTCTTCGTCCGCCACCGGCATATGCTCCACGCCCTTCGGCACCACGATGAATTCCCCCGGCGAAACCGCGACTTCGCGATCGCGAAATTTCATGCGCAGCCGTCCCTTGACCACCAGAAAAAGTTCGTCTTCATCGTCGTGGTGATGCCAGACAAATTCTCCCGTGAATTTCACGATCTTCACGTAAGTATCGTTCAACTCGCCGACAATTTTCGGGCTCCAATACTCTTTCACTTTCGCCAGTTTATCGGCCAGATTTACAACTTCCATGGTCCCCCTCCTTTTTCAAGCTTGTGCCTTAAAGCATATTTCAATTCGGATTCCTGACCAGCTCCGTAACCCGTTCGAGAATGCGGCGCGTGGTATCCGCTCGTGTTGTCTCGGAATAGATCCGCAGCATGTTTTCGGTGCCGGAAGCTCGCAACATCACCCAGCCAATATCACCGAGATATATTTTCAGGCCGTCCAGATTTTCGCGGTTAGTAACGGGCCAATCGAGAACTTTCGTCAATTTCCCGTTGGCGAAGTAGCTCAGCGCCTTCTTCTTTTGCGCATCGGTAACCTCAATATCCACGCGTCCGTAATGATGCTCGCCAAATTCGCGATGAAGCATCGCCACTAATTCGCCAAGCCGCTTGCCGTGCCAGGCCATTACCTCAGCCAGCAACAGCGCGTTCACGGTCGCATCCCGCTCCGGGAGGTACAACTTCGTCCCGATTCCGCCGCTTTCCTCGCCTCCCAGGAGAATGTCGCCCTCCAGCATGCGATCGCAAATGTATTTGAACCCAATCGGCGTTTCCCAAACTTTGCGTCCGAACCTGGTGGCGATCTTGTCGATCATTTTTGTGGTGGAAAATGTTTTCGCCACATCTCCGCTCACCTTGCGGGTGCCGGCAAGGTGCCACAATAAAATAGAGAAAATCTGGTGCGGCGTAATGAAAGTCCCGTCGCTGTCCATCGCGCCGATACGGTCGGCGTCTCCGTCAAACGCGAATCCCGCATCGTATTTGCCGCCTCGCAATGCCTGGCGCAGAGCTTCCACATGAGGCTCGATTGGCTCGGGATTCACGCCCCCAAAAAGAGGATCGCGCGTGCCGCGAATCTCTTCGCATTCAATTCCGTTACGGCGGAATAGATCGCGCAAAAGTCCGCGCCCAGCCCCATGCATCGGATCGATCAGAAACCGAAATTTCGCCGCCCGCAAACGCTCCCAGTCCACCAGTCCCGCCAGAGTCTCCAAATACGGCGTGCGCACATCCAGTGAGCTGATTAAATCCTTTCTCGGCGGAAGCGGAGGAACATCACCGCGCGTTACCGTCGCCAGTTCCGCTTCAATCTGCGCAACAATCGCGGGAGAAGCGGAACTGCCGTAGCTAGCCTTGAATTTCATCCCATTCCAGCGGGAGGGATTGTGGCTCGCGGTGATTTGGATTCCGCCGGCAGCCCCGCGCATGCGCACCAGCAGTGAAAGCGCAGGTGTCGGACAAGCTTCAGTGGCAATCGACACGGGAATGCCGGCAGCCGAGAGAGTTTCAGCCGCAACTCGCGCGAATTTCTCCGACCCGAAGCGCGTATCGAATCCCACCAATACTTCCGCTCCCGGTTTTTCCGCGCGAACCACATAACGCGAAATCGCGCGCGCCACCGTCCGAACATTCTCGTAAGTGAAGTCGTCGGCGATAACGCCGCGCCAACCATCGGTGCCAAATTTAATCTGTGTCACGGTTCAGAGTATAAGCGATGCATTTTCCATGGGGAAGGAACTGTTGCCGAGGCAAGCTGGGAATTACCGTCCAAAATGGGAGGAAGTCGCGTAGTTCACAACAAGTGCCTGTGATTCTGCTTCTCCAACCATTTCACGATTTTCCCGACATCCTGCGATCTGTCGCGTGGACAAATAAGGATCGCGTCATCCGTCTCCACCAACACCAAATCGTGCACGCCGATTGCCGCTACAAACTTCTTCGGACACCAGAAATAATTTCCGCTCGCGTCCACCGCAAACATCGGACCAGCCGAAATATTTGCGCCAGGTTTCAACGCCCGCAGTTCGTGCACCGCAGCCCACGAGCCGATATCACTCCAGCCCACCTCAGCTGGAATTACGGAAACGTGAACCGATATCTTGCCGGCGCTCTTGCGCATCCTGGCTGCACCGGAGTTCGGCTGCGTCGCCGGCTCCATCACCGCGTAGTCCACGGAAATATTTTCGAGACGTGGATAAATTCTCCGCAGCGCCGAAGCATACCTGCGCGTGCCAATCGTTTTTGCGACCTCGATCAATGCCGCATGCGTTGCCGGAAGAAACCGTTCCAAAGCATTCAGAAAAGCCGAGGCGCGCCAGACAAACATCCCCGCATTCCAAAGATGCTTTCCAGATGCAATGTACTTGCGCGCCACGGGCAATGAGGGTTTCTCCGTAAATCGGCGTACGTCATAGGCCGCCACTCCGCGTGCCCGCGCAAAAACTCCGCCACGTTCGATATAACCGTAGCCGGTTTCAGGGCGCGTTGGCCTCAGCCCAAGCACCACCATATTCCCAGGGGTTTTCGCCAATTCCACCGCCGCACGTATCAGACTTCGATAGCGCTTCGCGTCCGCAATATAGCTGTCGGCCGGAAGCACGGCCATCACCGCGTCCCCATATTTGCGCTGCAGATGAATTGCGGCTAGCCCGATCGCAGCCGCTGTGTTGCGACCTACCGGTTCCGCCAAAATGTGGTTTGCTGGGACGCCGCGAAGTTCGCGTCGCACCCCGCCCGATTGTTCCGCATTCGTCACCACCCAAAAATTCTTCAACGGAACTACAGGCGCAAGCCGCGCAACTGTCTCGCGCAACATTGTCTTATTTCCGACAATGTTCAACAGCTGTTTCGGCGTGCGCATGCGGCTACGCGGCCAGAAACGCGTTCCGCGCCCTCCTGCAAGAAGCACCGCACATGTGGGAATTGTCTTGCTCGCCGAAGAATGTTTCTTAACGCCGCTCACAAATGCACCAGCCGCGACCACTCTTTTTTACTGACGCCCTGACTCTCCAGATCCCGCCCCAATTCATCCATATCCACCGGCACGTAGGTGCGCAATAGCTCTGAACGCGAGCCTGGCCTCAACTCATATTCTCCCAGCGCCGCCGGAAGTAGCCAGACTTGCGCCGGTCCGTATTTAAGCCGCTCTCCTGCCGAGTGAATCTCGCCGTTGCCGTCCAAAAATATCAGTAGCTCGAAACGCTCGGGCATTACGCTCCGGCTAACGCTTTCACAAAATTCCCATTTCTCAGTAACGAAGTATCGGCACGCGGCGAAGTAGGTTGTCGCCAGCGAATCCAGCTCGATCCGGACCGGCTCAATCTTTCCGCCCCTTTGTTCGCCAAAACGAATCGTCTCCAGCGCTTTTCCAATGTGTAACGCGCGCGCCTGTCCCTTTGCATCCCGCCGGTTGTAATCGTACACGCGATACGTCAGGTCAGAGTGCTCCTGAATCTCGCAAAGGACGAATCCTGGTCCAATCGTATGCGCCGTGCCAGCCGGAACAAAAATCGCATCCCCTGCGCGAAGCTCCACGTGACGAAGGCACTCTTCTACCGTTCCATCCTGAATCGCGCGCCCAAATTTCTCGCGATCCACTCCAGGCTTCAGCCCGACCATCACTTCAGAACCTTGCCGCGCCCGCACGACATACCACATTTCTGTTTTGCCGCGGCCACCCCCCGCTTGTTCGTGACGCGCGGCGTAATCGTCGTCCGGATGCACCTGTACGGACAGCTTGTCTTCCACAAAAAGAAATTTTACGAGAAGCGGAAACGCAGCCTCGCGCGCAGAGCTTCCAGTCCATTCGTCTGGCATTTCTCGCCACGCGTCCACAAGCCGTTTGCCCTCGAACGGCCCGTTCGCAAAAACGCAATCGCTGCCAGTCAGCCAAGCCTCGCCAAGTGGCTCCGCCAAATTGGATTTTTCAGGGAAGAATGGCGCCAGGCTACGCGCGCCCCAGGGACGCGAGCTGAAAATCGGCTCCAGTCGCGCCGGACAAAGCTTCACGCGGCACGGCCGAAGAAGCGCCCGAGCCGCCGCAGGCCTTCTTGGATTCGCTCCATAGACGTCGCGTACGAAATGCGAATATATCCCGGCGCGCCAAATGGTTCGCCCGGAACAACAGCTAGATGCTCCCGCTCCAGAAGCTGCCTGGCGACCGCCACGTCGTCCGGCATTTGCTTGTTGAAGTGCGCGCTAACGTTAGGAAACGCATAGAACGCGCCATGTGGTGTGGCGCAAGTGATCCCCGGGATGGCACGCAACCCTGCCAGAATACTTTCGCGACGCCGCGCATATTCCGTCAGCATGGTAACAACCGTATCCATGCTCCCACGCATCGCCTCCAACGCAGCATATTGCGCAATCGAGTTAGGATTCGAAGTGGACTGGCTCTGCAGTTTCGCCACCGCATCCACTAGCGGCTTCGGTGCCAGCACATAGCCCATTCGCCAGCCCGTCATTGCAAAAGTTTTCGAGAAGGATCCCGCGATGATCGTGTTTTCTCTTGCGCCCGCCTCGCTCGCAATGGAAAACGGTTTCGCTTCGCCATAGGTGAAATGCGAATAGCATTCGTCGGACAGCAGCCAGACATGCCGGCGCTTGCAGACATCCAGAATCTTTGCGAATTCGTCCGGCGGGATCACCGCTCCGGTAGGATTGCTCGGAGAATTCACGATCACCATGCGCGTCCGCAGATTGGTTGCCTTTTCCACTTCCGCCGCACGCAAAACGAATTCATCCTCGGCCCGCGTCGGAACCACCACCGGTTTCCCGCCCGCATACTTAATGATGTCAGGATAGCTAACCCAGTAGGGCGCGCCGATGATTACTTCGTCTCCCGAATTAATCAGCGAGCAGACCGCATTGAAAATCGCGTGCTTGCCGCCACAGTCCACCACACACTCCGCCGGCTGATAAGACGAGCCTAACTGTGCGCCATGCCAATCGCAGATCGCCTGTCGCAGCGGCGCGATGCCCGCCACCGGGGTATATTTCGTGCGATTGTCGTCCAGAGCTTTGATTGCGGCGCGCTTGATGTGCTCCGGCGTCGGGAAATCCGGCTCCCCAGGACCGAAGTCCGCCACATCCACTCCTTGCGCTTTCAGCTTTTCCGCCTCTTGCAGCACCACCATCGTTTGCGAGACGCTGATGCGATTAACGCGGTCCGCAAGTCGGATGGTTTCTTCCATTTTTCTCCCCGTCGCAAGTTCCATTGTTTGTCCTTAGCTCACTTTCGCACGCAGCCGTTCTTCCACGATCGGCGGCACCAAATCCTTAATCGTCCCGCCCAGTCGCGCCAGCTCTTTCACCAAACGCGAACTCAAGTAGCTGTACTGCTGCGCCGGCAGCATAAACACGGTTTCAACCGACGGCTCGATGTGTCGATTCATCATCGCCATTTGCAATTCATATTCGTAATCCGATACCGCGCGGATGCCACGAACCACCACTCGCGCATTCTTCGAGCGCGCATAATCCATCAGCAAGCCGTCGAACACATCTACCTCAACATTTTTCCAGTTGAAGGTCACCGTTTCCAGCAGCTCGACGCGTTCTTTAACCGCGAAAAGGGGATCCTTCTCCATGTTGTGCGCAACCGCCACAATGAGCTTGTCGAAAATCATGGCTCCGCGCGCAATCAGGTCGAGGTGTCCGTTCGTCACCGGATCGAATGAGCCCGGATAGATGGCAATCACTGGTTTGTTACCCTCAGAAGCCATTTGGCGCGTAATTCTAAAGCATTGTATTCGAAAATTATAGGCTGTAATTGGCTCCCGGAGAATCCCACTCGCGCTCATCTCCGCAGTCACTCAAAAACCGTTCCGCGAGCGATTTCACCGTTTAGCCCCGAATTCCACCCATTCCCTGAATCCAGTTTGACCAACACGACTAGAATGGTCGTGTATTAAGCCATTGTGAAGTAAGGGGTTGCAGTCGTAGCTGAGCTTGACAAGTTGTCGGTTCCGTCTTACAATTCAAGTGCGACTTATTTAGTCGTATTTGACTCAAATGATGAAGCTATCAAAAAAGGCGGACTACGGCCTGATTGCACTGAAGCACTTGGCGATTCACAACGGCCACGGATCTTGCAGCGCATCGGATATCGCGGAAGTTTATAAAATGTCCACGCCGCTAATGGCCAAGGTACTTCAGAAGTTGGCCAAGGCTGGACTGGTTGACGCGCGGCATGGTTCAAGCGGGGGCTATACACTGGCGCGCGACGCTTCCATGATTTCAGCGCTCGATGTGATTCGCGCGATCGACGGCCCTTTGTTCATTACGTCTTGCATCACATCGCGCGGCGCGTGCGGCGTCACCACTACGTGCTCGATTCGCGAGCCGCTGCGGCGAGTGAACGACAGTATTCTGGAAGTTCTTGGGAAAGTAACAATTTCACAGATGACCGACGAAGCTCCCATGTCGGAGGTTGTCGAGTTAAGAGTTTAGGAGAATAGAATGGCAATCAAGCTTCCGATTTATATGGACAATCACGCGACCACTCCCGTGGACCCGCGCGTTGTCCAAGCAATGCAGCCCTATTTCACCGAGAAGTTTGGCAACGCAGCCAGCCGCAACCATGAATTCGGCTGGGTAGCGGAAGAAGCCGTTGAAAACGCCCGCGGCCAGATCGCCAAGCTGATCAATGCCACGCCCAAGGAAATTATTTTCACCAGCGGCGCCACCGAATCCACCAACTTGGCCATCAAGGGTGCCGCGGAAATGTATCGCGAAAAGGGCAATCATATTATTACCCAGGTCACCGAGCACAAAGCGACTCTCGACACCTGTAAGCGCCTCGAAAAGTACGGCTACGAGGTTACCTATCTCCCGGTGCAAAAAGATGGCCGCATCAATCTGGATGAATTGCGCAAAGCCATCACGCCCAAGACCATTCTTATCTCTATCATGTATGCCAACAATGAAATCGGCGTCGTGCAGCCCATCGCCGAGATTGGCAAGATCGCAAAAGAAAAGGGCGTCTTCTTCCATGTGGATGCGGTACAGGCCGTAGGAAAAATTCCCGTCGATGTTCAAAAAGACGGCATCGACTTGATGTCGATTTCCGGCCACAAGATTTACGGGCCCAAGGGTGTTGGCGCGCTGTACGTTCGCCGCAAGAATCCTCGCGTGCAGCTCGCGGCCCAAATCGATGGCGGCGGACACGAACGCGGTATGCGCTCCGGCACGCTCAACGTTACCGGCATCGTCGGTCTCGGCAAAGCCTGCGAAATTTGCCAGAACGAAATGGCGGCGGAGAGCGAAAAGCTCCGCAAGCTTCGCGACCGCCTCACCGAGAGCATCATGTCGCGCCTGGACGAAACATTCATCAACGGTTCGATGGAGCATCGCTTGCCGCATAACATCAACATCAGTTTTGCCTTCGTCGAAGGCGAATCGCTTCTGATGGGCATCAACGACATCGCCGTTTCCAGCGGCTCGGCTTGCACCTCTGCCACGCTCGAACCAAGCTATGTGCTGAAGGCCCTCGGAGTCGGCGAAGATTTGGCCCACACGTCCATCCGCTTCGGCATCGGCCGATTTAACACCCCCGAGGAAGTTGACTATGTCGCCGATCGTGTCGTGGAAACCGTGCAACGCTTGCGCGAACTTTCTCCTCTATATGAAATGGCGAAAGAAGGCGTTGACGTCAGCAAGATGACTTGGCAGGTAAGCGCAGAACACTAAAATGAAATATCAGGGAACAATCGGAGTTCATGCCACGGTGAGCGAAGACGCTCCAGTCTTTGATGTGTTCTTCGCGCCGAACATGAACAAAAGCGCCTGCAACTCGCGCCGATTTCGCGAGCTGCAAGAGCTGGGCGATTTCCTTGAATCTCTCGCCGTGAAGCATGAACTCGTCACGCGCACTCTCGACGAAGTTCGCAAAGGGCGTTCGGCTTCCATCGAGAACATTGTTCTATCGGACGAAGTGATTTTTGACGAAGGTTTAGACAGCACTATTACTTTGAACAGGAGAATCAACTAATGGCTTACAGCGATAAAGTAATCGAGCATTACAACAATCCGCGCAACGTTGGCTCGCTCGACAAGAAAGATCCCAATGTCGGCACCGGCCTCGTGGGCGCTCCGGAATGCGGCGACGTTATGAAGCTGCAAATGAAAGTCAACCCGGACACCCGCATCATCGAAGAGGCCAAGTTCAAGACCTTCGGATGCGGCTCGGCCATCGCCAGCTCCTCGCTCGCCACCGAATGGGTGAAAGGCAAGACCGTGGAAGAAGCTCTCGCGATCAAGAACACTGACATCGTTCGCGAGCTGTCGCTTCCTCCAGTGAAAATTCACTGTTCGGTTCTCGCCGAGGACGCGATCAAGGCCGCTCTCTCCGATTGGAAGAAGAAGCAAGGCGACGCCGACGCAAAGTCAGCTGAACCCGCAGCAGCCGCAAGTCACTAGTTTATCGGCAGCGCAGCCTAGGCTGGTCTTTACAGTAGTGCTGGCTGGGCTCGTTGGAAGCGCCGCTAGGATGGTTTGGGATTTTGTGGGTCGCGGCTCAAGCCGTTAAGCTTTCCGGCAGTGTTTGGCTCATTTGGAAGGCCGGAATCCTTTGGGCGTCGTGGCTTCAGCCGCGACATTACACTCAAGGAAAGGAAGCGGCTTTAGCCGCTGAAGTTCGGTCGAACGGCATTTAGCAGCACAAGGATTCAGAGGATCATGATTCACGTAAGTGAAAAAGCAGCGGCGAAAATCCGCGAGTTGTTGACAAAAGAGGGCGTGCCTACTGACTCCGGTGGGTTGCGTGTTGGTGTGCAAGGAGGCGGCTGCTCCGGTTTAACCTACGCGATGCGCCTCGACACCGAAGCGCGCAACCGCGACAAGGTCTTCGAAGAGAATGGCGCTCGTATTTTTGTGGACCCGAAAAGCTATCTCTACCTTCACAACACTACGCTCGATTACCTCGAAGACCTGATGAAGCAGGGCTTCGTATTTCAGAATCCGCAGGCCACCCGTAGTTGCGGTTGCGGTAGCTCGTTCACCGCTTGAGATCGTGATGAGTGGTATCCGCTCAGCCCTGTTGTTCGCAGCGCCTCGGGGCCTAGCCGCGTCGAAAATCTAAAAACGATATGAGTGTTACGCAAACACAACGCGACGAAACTGGCCACGCTTCCGGCGCGAAGTGCTGGAATTGTCAGGCTGTCACGACTGCAATGCACTTCTGCGCCGCGTGCGGCAAGATTCAGCCCTTGCCGGCAGGCACCGATTATTTTGCCTTCTTCGGTTTGCCCGAAAAATTGTCGCTCGATGCCGCGAAACTCGAATCCGAATTTCACAAGCTGAGCTGGAAGCTCCATCCCGACAATTTCGTGCGCGCCAGCGAGTTTGAACGCGATCTTTCGCTCAATCGCTCGTCGTCATTGAATGACGCCTATCGCACGTTGCGCGAGCCAATTTCACGCGTGGAGTATTTGCTGTTGCGCCGCGGACTCAGGAAAGAAGGCGCCACCAAGCAGCAGGCCCCGCCCGAACTGCTTGAGGAAGTTTTCGAATTGAACGAATCCCTCGATGAGTTGCGGGAAGCGCGCGCTGAAGGCGGCGATTTAGCCGCGTTGCGCGAGCCTCTTGACGCCGCGCAGAAAAATTTTCAGGAAAAGCTGGAAGAAGTGGACGCGGAACTCGCTCAAATCGGCCAGCAGTGGGACGCCGCTCTCGACGCAGGCACGGATCAGGCGAAACAACAAGCTTTGCTGGCTCGCATGAATGTGGCGCTAAACCGCCGAAGCTACATTCGTAATCTGGTAGCCAGCGTGCAAAAAGAACTGGCCGAAGCCTAAATGTTTTTAAGTTGTCATCCCGAGCGCAGCGAGGCCTGCCTGTCGGCAGACAGGGATCTGCTCTTTGCAGCAACGGGCATCAACGACCTTTTGCAGCAACAAAACGTTCGCCAACGAATTCTTACTTAGAGGGGAAATGGGACGCGTAGTAGGCATTGATCTCGGCACGACATTCAGCCTGATTGCATATCTCGACCCGCAAACGGGCGCGCCGAAGTGTATTCCGGGTCCGTACGGTTCCGCGCTCTGCCCATCCGTAGTCAGCGTTGACGAAGATGGCAAGATAATCGTAGGCGAACCAGCTCGCGCGCTTCTGCTCACCAAGCCCGAACGCACGATTTATTCCGTGAAACGCCTGATGGGTCGCGGCGTCGCCGACGTTCAGGAAGAACTGAGAATTTTTCCTTTCCGCATCGATCCCGCTGGCCGCAGCGTAATTCGCGTCAGCCTGGGCGACAAATGGTTCACCCCGCCGGAAATTTCCGCGTTCATCCTCAGAGAACTGAAATCTTGGGCCGAGAATCATTTTAAGGAACCGGTTGACCGTGCGGTCATCACCGTCCCTGCCTATTTCAACGACGCGCAACGCCAGGCCACCAAGGACGCCGGCCGCATCGCAGGCCTGGAAGTTTTGCGTCTGGTAAACGAGCCCACCGCCGCTGCGCTTGCTTACGGTTTGCACAAACAGAAACGCGGCTACGTTGCCGTGTACGATTTTGGCGGCGGAACATTCGACATTTCGATTCTGAAACTCGTCTCCACCACCGAAGGCGATATTTATCAGGTCCTCTCCACCAACGGTGACACGCACCTCGGTGGTGACGACATCGACAACGAGATGCAGCGCCGAGTGCGAGAAAAAATCCTTCAGTCGTTTGGAGTCGATCTCGCCAATCGTCAGGAAGACATTCAGGAGCTCCGCCAAATTCTAATCGCGGCGAAACATGCTCTCTCAGCAGAAGACACTGTGATGCTCCGCTTCAATGTTTCCGGCGGCAAAGTCTTCGAAGAGCTCCTCACCCGCACGGAATTCGAGAAGTGGATTGAACCAATCGTCACGCGCACCATGGCGCCGGTGAAAATGGCTCTGGCTGACGCAAAACTAACGCCCGCCCAAATTGAAGAAATCGTTTTGGTAGGCGGCTCCACGCGCATTCCGCTCGTGCGCAAAACCGTTGGCGATTATTTCGGCCGCGCTCCGCATTGCGAGCTTAATCCCGATGAAGTTGTCGCTCTCGGCGCCGCTGTGCAAGCAGATATCCTCGAGTCCGGCGTAAAAACCATGCTGCTCCTCGACGTCACTCCGCTCTCGCTCGGCATCGAAACCATGGGCGGCGTGGTCGCGAAAATTATTCCGCGTAATTCAACGATTCCCGCGAGCGCTCAGGAACTTTTCACGACCGGCGTGGAAAACCAAACCGGCATCGACGTGCACATCCTCCAAGGCGAACGTGAGCTCGCCAAAGATTGCCGTTCGCTCGCAAAATTCCAGTTGAAGGTCCCGCCGGGACCCGCTGGTCTCGCTCGTATCGAAGTGAAGTTCCTGATCGACGCCAACGGAATTCTCCAGGTCTCCGCTCGCGATTTGCGAACGAACGCCGAGCACACCATCGAAGTTCAGCCCAGTTACGGCTTGTCCGACGAAGAAGTCGAACGCATGCTCGAAGAGTCCATCGAGTTCGCCGAGCAGGACTTCTCCGAGCGCCAGGTCATCGAAGCGCGCACGGAAGCCGAAACAATCCTCGCAGCCACGGAAAAGACCCTGGCGAATCCGCGCTCCGGCGAGCTAGCCGGTGACGAGCGTCGCGCCATCGACGATTCCGCGGCGCGATTGCGCGCGGCCATGGCCGGCTCGGATTACAAATTGATGCGTGAACGCATCGATGCATTAAATCAAGCCACCATGCATCTCGCGGAAATCCTGATGAATGGTGCGCTGCAAACCGCGCTGGAAGGCAAGCGCCTCGAAGATGTTTAGCCGTAGCGCAAGGAGCGTTTAAGAATGGGCGGCAAGAATCCTTACATCGAAGAAACAAAGTACACGCCTGCGGCCAAGAAATATAAGATCACCTTTGTCAAAGATGGCCAGCCGGTCGAAGTCGATCCGGAAAAAATTCCTTATGGCCACGACGGCCTGCCCGGCAGCATCCTCGATATTTCGCAGGGCTATCACAAGGGACTCGATCACGCCTGCGGCGGCGTCTGCGCCTGCTCCACCTGCCACGTGATCGTTCATGAAGGCCTGGACTCATGCAACGAAGCCACCGACGCCGAACTCGATCAGCTCGACGAAGCCCCTGGCGTAACTCCGAAATCGCGCCTCGGCTGCCAGTGCGTCCCAGATGGCACGAAAGATATCGTCGTGGAAATTCCCGAGTGGAACAAAAATTACGCAAAAGAAGCCGAGCACTAATCTTCCTTTTGTGGCGGCGACCTCTTGCCCTGAGCGCCTTAGCGAAGGGTCAGGTCGGCGAAGTGCTTTCGTAGTGCTAGCAGGAAGTCGGGATTCTAATTTTTAGGAGATACGGTGCCGCAAACATTCGATTGGGACCATCCCGAAGAAATCGGCATCCAGCTTGCCGAAAAACATCCAAACGTCGATCCTCTCACCGTCCGCTTTACCGACCTGCATAAATGGGTCACCGAACTGCCGGGTTTCACCGGCGACCCCAAGCTATCCAACGAAGGTAAACTCGAAGCCATACAAATGGCCTGGCACGAAGAATTTCAGGACAGCCAGCAATAGCCTCGGCGCGCTCTGATTCAGGCATGAAATCGCGTCGCCGATCTCGTAGCTAGTGTGCATCCCGCAGCCCGCCCTGTATTTTTCGTGCTATCCTTCCATTTCGATTTCCATTTTCTCGAATCTAGTGTTCTCCAACGTCATCCGATGTCCCAACAAAGTGGTACGAAACATAAAATTCGCAAAAGGCATTACGATAATTCTCACTTTAATCTAGGAGGGAACTGCAAATGGAAGCAGACCTGCGTTACCCCATCGGGAAATTTCGTCGTCCCGAAGCTATCTTGACTACCGACCAGCGCCGCGAATTTATTGACGCAATCGAGCAAACGCCCGCGCGCTTGACCTCCGCCGTAAAAAATCTAAAGCCTGAGCAACTCGATACGCCCTATCGTCCCGGCGGATGGACCATCCGTCAGGTCGTGCATCACGTCCCGGACAGTCACATGAACGCCTACGTGCGCATGAAACTCGCCCTAACCGAAGACCTGCCCACCATCAAGCCCTACGACGAAGCCCGCTGGGCCGAGCTCCCCGACGCCAAATCGTCTCCCATCGAGCCGTCTCTCGCCATCCTCGAAAATTTGCACAAGC
>Ga0209007_1000342_pt1 | contig 21115 bp, 13 predicted proteins | sample JacPinW_OM1H0_O2_FD_187961 | JGI IMG/M metagenome (GOLD analysis project Ga0209007, IMG submission 187961) | Forest soil microbial communities from Algoma, Ontario, Canada - Jack Pine, Ontario site 1_JW_OM1H0_O2 (SPAdes) (version 2) | ecosystem: Environmental > Terrestrial > Soil > Boreal... | reverse complement strand
CACTGAACGGGCGGGATTGGACCCAATTGGCTACCCTGCAGCCGGGAGTTCTGTCGGACGCAGCGGAACAAGATTCCTCAGTTACCGTCCAGCGTGGCTTGCGAGGGTATGGAGCACAACTATCCATCGATGGCAATCGTCCCCAGCAGAACGATTATCGGCTCGATGGAATTAGTATCAACGATTACAGCAATAGCGGCCCAGGTAGCGTGACCGGAGGTGCGCTTGGGGTCGATGCGATTCAAGAATTTTCCGTTCAAACGAGCAATTACTCGGCAGAGTTTGGCAGGACTTCTGGCGGCGTTGTCAGCGCCCTCTCCCGGTCCGGCACGAATCTGTTTCACGGCAGCGGTTATGAATTCCTGCGAAACAGCGCTCTCGACGCGCGAAACTACTTTGATGGTCCCCAAATACCGGGGTTCAGGCGAAATCAGTTTGGAGCATCGGTCGGGGGCCCAATTCGCAAGGATCACACGTTTTTCTTCGTCGACTACGAGGGGCTGCGACAGTCTTTGGGGCTTACCCAAATTAGCGACGTTCCGTCGCCGGATGCGCGGAACGGAATCATCCACAATCCAGACGGCACGACAAGCAACATAACTGTCGACCCCTCCGTGGCACCGTTCCTTTCGGTCTTTCCTCTCCCCAATGGTCCCCTGCTGTCTCCCGGAAACACCGGCATCTTTTCGCTCGTCGCCAACCAGGTCACGACGGAAAACTTTGTGACGGTTCGGGTCGATCATAAGTTCTCGGATGCCGACAGCCTTTTCGGAAGTTATCAGTACGACAAATCCCAACTCGATTTACCTGATGCGTTCGATACCGTCCTATATGGCAGCGGTACTGGGCGACAGTTTGTTACCATTCAAGAGAGTCACATCTTCAGTCTGCACGTACTCAACAACCTACGGTTCGGGTTCAACCGGTACTCCGCCCAAGATATTGAATTCCTCAAGGCCCTCAGCCCGGTTGCGACAGACCCTTCGTTGGCAGCGGTGCCCGGAAAATACGCGCCGGAGCTAACGGTTCCCGGATTGACGTTTTTCACTGGCGGGATTGGCAGTAATAGTTACGAGAGGCTTTACTTCAATTCTTTCCAAGGCTACGACGACGTATCGATCGCTAGGGGGAGGAACAACCTAAAACTTGGGTTTAATGTGGAGCGACTGCAAGACAACAACTTCGAAGATGCGGTCGGAGGCGGCCTTTTCACTTTCGGCTCGCTCGAGGGCTTTCTGACAAATCAGCCCATTTCCTTCTTGACCTCGCTTCCCAGTCCACTCGATCCACGACATCTGCGACAGACCATTTTCGGCGGGTACATACAAGACGACATCCGTTTGCGGCCTAGCCTGACCGTAAATCTGGGGATGCGATATGAGATGGCAACTGTAATCACAGAAACTGACGGCAGGCTCTCCTCGCTGCCTAGTGTTACGGCCCTCACGCCCCATCTCGGCAGTCCTCTGTATTCGAATCCTACCCTGCGGAATTTTGAACCCCGGGTCGGTCTTGCTTGGGATCCATTTGGAAACGGAAAGACGTCGATCCGTACAGGATTTGGTATGTTTGACGTTCTCCCTCTCCACTACGAGTTTGAGCTTCCTGAACTGATTACGTATCCGTGGGACGCCCTCGAAACATCGAATCCGCCGCCCGCAGGGAGTTTTCCCGGTGGAGCATTTTCGACGCTGCAATTGGGCGATGTAACCATGACCTACGTTGACCCCCACCCCAAGCGAAACTACGTCATGCAGTGGAATCTCAATGTCCAGCGTGAATTGGCACAGAGCGTAACAGCCACTGTGGCTTACGTAGGTTCGCACGGCAATCATGACTCCTTTACAGAAGACAACTCGAATTGGGTGTACCCGACGGCGCTCACTTCCGCGGGCTATCTGTGGCCTACGCCCGGCACTGGGACACTGATCAACCCAAACCACGGTCGCATAGATGGCCTCACTTGGACATCCAACAACTCCTACAACGCTCTGGAGGCGCAGGTGGAGAAGAGGATGAGCCATGGCTTGCAAGTGCAAGGCGCCTACACTTGGGGCAAGAGCATCGACGAGGGATCTACCTCAATCGCTGGCGACCAGTTTGCCAATTCCGTCCTGAACTGGTTTCCCTTCGACGCGAAGTTGAGGCGCGGTCTTTCTGATTACGACATTGCTCATAATCTGACAGCCAACCTTAACTGGATATTGCCCACTTCTAACTCGCATACTGGTCCGGCAGGTTGGGCGGTGAACGGTTGGCAATTGGGGGCGATCTTCCAGGCGCGTACCGGGATACCTTTCACTCCGCAATTTGGCGGCGACCCATTGGGAGAAGCCACCGGGGATGGTATCGATTTTCCCAACCGAGTGCGCGGTTCGGGATGCGGCTCTGCGGTCAATCCTCAAAATGCGGACAATTATCTAAAACTGAATTGCTTTACCCTTCCGGTCGCAACTCCTGCGATCGCCTCGCTCTGTATCCCGTTTTCCGGAGCCACCACGCCCGGAACGTGCCAGAACCTCCTCGGTAACGCAGGCCGCAATTCCGTCATCGGCCCTGGGTTAGTCGATTTCGACTTTTCCGTTTTCAAGAACAACTATGTCCGGCGAATCTCGGAGCGGTTTAATGTGCAGTTTCGCGCCGAGATTTTCAATCTGCTCAATCGGGCGAACTTTGCTCCCCCTACCGACAATGAGGCGCTCTTCGATCAAACGGGAGCGCCCATTGCTGGAGCTGGAAGGATTGACACTACTTCAACAACCTCTAGGCAAATCCAGTTTGCCATCAAGGTTATCTGGTGATGGATTTCACCGCTGAGAGACTGATAAAGCTGATAAACAGGACGGCGATATTAGCCGGTACTCGAAGAGGTTGACAAAAGTGAACGGATACACTAATTGAATCTTGACCCTCGTTTAGCGCATTACCTAGGGGGAGTCGATATGAAAATCATCACTCCTGAGCCCATAGCGTCAGTCCGAGCGGCAGCGGAGATTCGCACGGCAATTCTTGACGGTAGCTTGCCTCCAGGGGCTCGAGTCCGACAAGAGGAACTCGCTGCTAAGCTTGGTGTCTCGAGAGCGCCCGTGCGCCAGGCCCTTGCCATTCTTGAGCAAGAGGGACTGGTGCACAACGGCGTTCGTCGACGGGCAGTCATTGCTCCAATCGACCCGGCTTTAATTGCCGAGATTTATGAATTTCGTGAAGTGATCGAGGCGTACGCGGCCGAGCGGGCGGCGGAGACCAACTTTGATCCTAAACCTCTACACGAAATCATCGTTCTCGGACGCAGGGCGGTTCAGGCCGGTGTCGTAAGAGAGATGATAGAGCTCGACTTGCGCTTTCATAACCAGCTGTATCGGTGTTCCGGAAACCGGGTCGTGATGGAGGTAATGCGTGGACAGTGGAGTCACATCAGGCGGGCGATGCTGATCACTCTGACCGTGCAGGAATACCGTACGAGGGCATGGGATGAACATGAGGCCATCCTGGATGCGATTGTGGCGCGGCGACCTTCGCGCGCCAGCAATCTGGCCGCTGCGCACGCTCGCAATGCCCGCGCGTTCATTACCGGCAACTTGGACAAACTAGCGAAGCGCAAACAGGACGTTCGATTGTGAGCAGGCCGATTCGTGTCCTCATAGCCAAGGTCGGACTTGACGGCCATGATCGCGGAGCCAAGATTGTGGCCCGGTGTCTGCGAGATGCGGGCATGGACGTCATTTATACGGGGCTGCATAAAACCCCAGAAGAGGTGGTTGTGGCCGCAGTGCAAGAGGACGTTGATATTCTGGGTGTCAGCTTGCTTTCAGGAGCGCATATGTCGATTGTGCCACGGCTGATTGAGAAGCTTCGTCAGGCCAACGCAGAAGACATACTTGTAGTGGCGGGTGGAGTCATCCCGGACGAGGATGTACCTGCTCTTCTGAAGTTGGGGGTCGCCAAGGTCTTGACGCAAGATACTTCCATAGATGTAATTCCGCAGGCGCTCCGAACACTTGTCCAGCTCCGCGGTTAACGATCTACGAGGAACACGGTTTGGGGCTTAATCTGCAGGAAATCAAGATGAAACGGGGCCTGGATCTTTCCGTTTGGCCGCCTCTCTACGACTCGAGTTACTTACCCTCTGACGATGAGGCATACTGGTGCCCCGAAATAGAATGCGCGGCTCCCGAAGAGCGCGACGAGATCATTTTCTACAAGCTTAGAAATCAGATCGCCTACGCCTGGGAGGCCAGTCCGTTCTATCGTCGTCTGTGGCAGAAGTTTGGGGTTTCTCCCGCCACCTTGAAGAGTCTTGAGGATTTAGCCCAGTTCCCGGTTGTTCACAAGTCTGACCTACGGGAGGAACAGGAAAGGAACCCGCCGTTCGGCGACCTGTTGTGTATTCAGCCACGAGAAATCAGAAGAATTCATGGCACGAGCGGAACCAGCGGTAAACCTGTTTTATTCGGGATCGGAGACCACGACTGGGAACACATCGCGAATGCACACGCACGGATCATGTGGGGAGCTGGGCTTCGTCCTGAAGACCGGATGATGGTGTGCTCTTATTTCAGCATGTACGTGGGTTCATGGGGAGCCTTGATTGGGGGAGAGCGTCTCGGCGCGGCTATGTTCCCTTTCGGCGCGGGTGTGCCAGGTCAGACGGCGAAGGCGGTCGAATGGGCGCAAATTGCCGGAACAACCGCATTCTATGGTACTCCATCATATGCTTTGCACTTGGCGGAGACGGCGCGGCGCCGCGGAGTGGATCCCCGTACTCTTGGTTTCCGTCTGTTGTTCTTTTCCGGAGAGCCCGGTGCCGGCATACCAGCGACTAAGAAGCTGATCGAGGATACGTTTGGAGGTGCTTGCATCGACATGGGAAGCATGGCTGAGATGATGCCCTGGATGAGCAACAGCGAGTGCCACCACCGCACCGGCATGCACCTCTGGCAGGACATTGTCTACACACAGGTTTGTGATCCGAGCGACTACAAGCCAGTTCCGTTCGGAGCCGAAGGGACTCCCGTATACACGCATCTCGAGCGCAGAGCCCAGCCGATGATTAGGCTGGTTTCCAATGACCAGGCCCGCTGGGTCAGCGCTCCTTGCCGCTGTGGTCGAACCTATCCGAGCCTGCCCGATGGAATTTATGGGCGCTACGATGACATGTTAGTAATCCGTGGGAGGAACATCTACCCCAGCATGATTGAGAATGCACTCAGAGATATAGATGGATTCGGGGGCGAGTTTCGGGTAATCATCTCAACCCAGGACCACATGGATGAACTGGTAATTCAGGCTGAATGCGAACAAAAGCTCGGTGCGCCCGATTTGAACCAAGCATTGCAAGCCATCATTCAGGAACGACTTCGGGACAAGCTCGGTTTGCGACCCGTCATCGAACTGGTCCCGTACGGATCATTGCCCCGCACCGAATTCAAGGCGAGACGGGCCGTCGACAACCGGGATCTCTACCGAAACTCACTAAGTAGGAACGGATGATTTGCGAGGGCAAGGCTTCGATCGACAGGCTGGCCGAGCAACTCCTTGAAGGAGACGATCGTGCCTTGTCCCGCGCACTAAGTCAGATTGAGCGTGGCGGTGATCTCGCGGAATCGCTGTTGGCCCGTCTCTATCCGCATACCGGAGGAGCGCACGTGGTAGGAATTACAGGCAGTCCCGGTAGCGGCAAGAGCACATTAACCCGGGCGCTCGCACGTGCCGCTCGCGGGGTCGGGTTGACCGTCGGCATCATAGCGGTTGATCCTTCTTCGCCTTTCTCGGGTGGTTCGATTCTAGGCGACCGCATCCGCATGAACGATGTCGCGGTGGAACTTGGAGTTTTTGTGCGTAGCCTCGCAACTCACGGCGCATTGGGTGGCTTAAGCCGCGCCGCAGCCGACTCGATTGATCTGATGGATGCCGCTGGCAGACAACTGATCTTCGTGGAGACCGTTGGCGTCGGACAAGACGAAGTAGAAATCATGCGGACTGCCCACACCGTCATCGTGGTCAGTGTACCGGGGCTCGGAGATGAAATACAAACGCTAAAGGCTGGCATTTTGGAGATCTCCGACATTCACGTGGTCAACAAGATGGACCGGGATGGGGCCGATCGGGTGATGGCAGAACTGCGATCCATGTTGACGCTCGACCGCGTAAGAACCAAAGAGTCGTGGCTGCCGCAAGTGCTAGGATGCGTGGCTCTTAGCGAGCATGGCGTCCCGCACCTGCTCGTTGCTATAAGAGATCACCTCACTCACCTCCAGACCTCGGGTGAACTTGAACAACGACGCCGACGAATAGCCAAGTCGCGCCTCCTGGCAATTGTGCACGATCTTTTGAGCGAAGCTACTGCGCGACAGGACTACAGCTGTGACGATCTTCTGGAAGGCCTCGTCACACGAAAGCTGGCTCCGTATGCCGGTGGGCGGGCGCTGCTGGCGCGTTTGGCTCAATACCAGAGCGGAGGTACCCGAGATGTTTGATCCCGAAAGGATTGGCCAAGCGGCCGCAATGCTCCGAGATTGGGAAGCCAATGAGCTCCAGCAGTTCCTCGATCGGCAACCGGAATCGCGATCGGAATACCGCACGGCGTCAGGCCTCCCCATCAAACGTGTGTACACGCCAGAGGACGTTGCCGATACGCCTTTTGGAGAAATCGGACTGCCGGGCCGATTTCCATTTTCGCGCGGTCCATATCCCACAATGTATCGAGGTCGTACTTGGACCATGCGTCAGATCGCTGGTTATGGTACCGGTTCGGACACCAACGAGCGATTCCGATACCTGCTTTCGCAGGGGCAGACTGGTTTGTCAGTGGATTTTGACATGCCCACCTTGATGGGTTACGACTCCGACGATCCTCGCTCCGAAGGTGAGGTGGGACGCGAAGGGGTTGCGATCGACACGCTGGACGACATGGAGGCTCTTTTTCAGGATATTGATCTCGAGAAAATCTCTGTCTCAATGACCATCAACCCGACCGCGTGGATTCTGCTCGCAATGTATATCGCCCTGGCAGAATCTCGTGGTAACGATCTGAATAAACTTTCAGGAACTGTGCAGGCAGACATCCTCAAGGAGTACATTGCGCAGAAGGAATGGATTTTCCCCATCCGGCCATCCATGCGGATTGTACGCGACATTATTGTGTTCTGCGCCGGACACATGTCGAGATATAACCCGATCAACATCAGCGGTTATCACATCTCCGAGGCGGGGGCTACGGCGGTGCAGGAGTTGGCTTTCACCATTGCGAACGGGATCGCCTATCTAGACGAGGTGGTCAGATCAGGGACCCCGATTGATACGTTTGCCCACCGGCTCGCGTTCTACTTTGTCTCACAATCCGACTTCTTCGAAGAAGTTGCAAAGTTTCGCGCTGCGCGCCGCGTCTGGGCTCACGTAACGAAAGAAAGGTTTGGAGCGAAGAATCCGGAGTCCATGCGTTTACGTTTTCACTGTCAAACCGCTGCATTCAGTCTGACCAAACCACAGCCGCTGAACAACATAATTCGGACTGCGTTTCAAGCGCTCTCAGCCGTTTTGGGTGGCGCACAATCGCTCCATACCAACGGGCTTGATGAGGCTTACGCGATTCCCAGTGAACAAGCGATGAAAGTTGCGCTCCGCACCCAGCAGATCCTTGCGGAGGAAACCGGAGTGCCGAACGTAGCTGATCCCCTGGGTGGTTCCTACTACGTCGAAGCCCTGACGAATCAGATCCAAGCAGCGGTATTCGACATCCTCGATAAGATCGACAGCATGGGCGGGACTATCAGCGCCATCGAAAAAGGCTACTTTCAGAGAGAGATCGCGGATTCAGCCTACGTTACGGCTCGCCGCAAGGCCACCGGCGAGCATGTAGTGGTTGGGCTCAACAAATTCGTGGAAGAAAATGAACGTGCAGCAATCGAGATCCACCACATTGACCCAAGCTCAGAGAATCGCCAAACGTTGCTTTTGAAGAAAACTAAGGAGCGACGCGACAGCAAGCGAGTTACGGAACTCCTGGCAAGGCTGGAACACGATGCCCGTGACCCCGCAGTTAATCTCATGCCGATCACGATAGAACTAGTCAAGGCTCGCGCCTCGATGGGAGAAATCGTCAAGTGCCTCCGGAGTGTCCTCGGTTCTTACGTCGAAGTACCGGTGTTTTGAACCTCGCGCTTCTCAACGACGCAACGTCCGAAAGACTCACGAATAGCAGTGACGAAGGGTTTCAGACAATGACTGGTGCCCCCGAACTCATGACGGTCGCTGAGTTGGTGGTTCATTACCTTGCTCGTCAGGATGTGTCTCGTATTTTCGGCTTGGTTGGTGGCCACATTCAACCCCTGTGGGATGCTGCTGCACGTGCAGGAATTCAAGTCATAGATGTTCGCCATGAGGGATCTGCGGTTCACATGGCGCATGCGGAAGCAGAGCTGTCTGGATGCATCGGGGTTGCTATGGTCACGGCTGGGCCTGGCCTCACCAATGCAGTCACCGCGATAGCCAACGCTTCGATCTCACGCGCATCCGTTCTAGTTATTTCCGGACGCCCTCCACGTCCGCAGGCCGGCTTAGGGGCAATGCAAGAGCTCCCACAGGCGGAGATTGTCCGTCCCTTGGTGAGGCGCGGAGAGGCGTTCGTCTCCAATCGCCGACTGCTGGAGCGGCTCGATGCAGTGCTTCTTGCGGCGATGGGTAGCGACGGCCCTAGTGGCCCTTGCTATATCGACTTCCCGACGGACTTACTCTCGGAGCGTGTCCATCAAGCCGACCTGCAGCCGCTTCAATGGAAGCGCCGGGTCGCACATGCGGTTGTTCCCGACCCGGAAACTATTGCCTCCGCGCGCTCACTCGTCGCGAAATCACGGCGGCCCTTGATAATAGCTGGCCGCTCCGCGCATTTTGCTGCCGAAGCCATCGTGCGCCATCTGGATGTGACCGGGGCCCTTTACCTAGACACCGGGGAAAGTCGAGGGGCTATCCCTTACTCACACCCCTCCTATGTGCCGGCAATGCGCTCCCGCGCAATGCAAGAAGCAGATCTTATTGTTACTCTAGGACGCCGACTGGACTACCAGCTCGCCTACGGGTCACCTGCAGTCTTCTCTCCTTCTGCATGCTTTCTTAGAATCGGCCGGTCCTTCGATGAAACCAGCGAGAATCGGCGCGGGGATGTCGAGATGCGGGCCGATACGCTGGCGGCAATCACTGCAATTACAGATGCCGGAGCAGTGCCCACTAATCCTGATCTGAGTTGGCTGAACGCCATGAAATCGGAGAACAAACAACGTCATGAACAACTCACAAAAACCATGGCGCAGCAAACTCCGGGGTCGGATGGAAGGATGCACCCGTATCAACTGATCTCCGCCATCAATAGCCACCTCGATAACAATTCCGTACTCGTCGTGGACGGTGGAGATATCCTGTCGTTTGCTCGGGCGGGAGCGCGAGCCGTGCGATCTCTGGACTGTGGTTCGCTAGGATGTCTCGGAGTGGGCGTACCCTTCGCTATTGGGGCAGCGATTACACACCCTGAGCGAAAGGTGTTCGCGCTGATCGGCGATGGCTCTTTTGGGTTCAGCGCGATGGAAGTCTCAACGGCAGCCCGCTTCAAGGCGAGGGTTCTGTTCATCGTCGCCAATAATGCAGCTTGGAACATCGACCGCCAGGATCAACTGGAACGCTATGGTGGCCACCTGGTGGGTGTCGAGTTGCCAGATCATCGCTACGACCTCGTGGCTCAGGGCTTGGGTTTGTACAGCGAACTCGTCACTCAGGCCGAGGAGCTCGACGATGCAATCCACCGAGGTCTGCAAAATGCACCTGCCCTCTTGAATGTACTAATTACCAGGGAGGCCGTGTCCCCTGATTTCAAGAATGGTCTCGCCGCCGTGCCCTCTTACCAAGCCTTGGCAAAATGGGACCGGTTGGAGCGGCAGAGATATGAATGAGCGTTCTCTCCTACCACGCAATACGCGGCCCGGCGCCGAGTGCGAAATCTTTACCAAACGGCATTCACAAAAAATCGACCGCGGCAGACCACTGCCTTGTTGATCAGCATCTGACTTCCAGTACGCTTGTCCGATGGGCTGTTGCCCACGAATTCGAACTTTCCCTCACGTAGTTCAAAGATTCCAATATCCGCTTCACTTCCCGGCCGGAGCGTGCCAATTTGCACTCCGAAATCGAATATCTCCGCAGGTCTGGCCGTCACACGCTCGATCGCGTCGTCGAGTTTCATGCCCAGAGCCAGGAACTTCGAAACGGTGGTGGGAAGATCATAAACCATGGAATCCACATTTAAGCTGACAAGGTCAGTACTGATCGCGTCCGGGAGAATACCCTGCTGCATGCATTTTTCCGCAACATCAAAGCTGAACTTGTCCCAACCTTGAGCGGTGTCAAAATAAACGCCCCGCTCTCGCGCGTCCCGAACCTCGGGCAGGACTTTTCCGTTTGCGTCGAGCACCCCATTCGAATAACTGTTGTAGACGTGCGTAAACACGTCTCCTTTGCGCAACATCCCAAGAATCTTTCCGATTGGCGAATATGTATCGACAATATCGGCGACTACGGGAACTCTCGATGCACTGGCAGCCGCCACTGCTCTTCTAAGACACTCCGAGTCCTTTGGCCCAACGTGCGCCTTTTCGATGTACGCCTTGATCCCAACCGCTGCGGGCTTGTTCCGCTCGACCGCTTTCGCTGCCAGCTCCGGATCCATCGAGTCCGGATTGTCCAGCGTTCTTAACGCATCGGGCCGGATTACTCCGGGCGGAAAAATATTCACGGAGGTAAAGACTCTAGTAATCGACGGGTTGACGATGTACTTGACGAACCCGTCGATCCCCAAATAACCGGCGGCACCATTGTCCAGGATGGTTGTCGAGCCCCGGCCTAAGCAATAATGATCTGGGTTGACCGCTAGGTCAGAGATCCCTTCAAAGCAATGGACTTCAAGATCAATGAAACCTGGAGTGACGATTCTGTCTTTCGCCGAAACAACCTTAACGGCTCGATCTTCCGGGATATCTTTGGAGAGCTGCAGAATCTTTCCGTCCTTCACCGCGACATCGAGGATGGCGTGCACGTGCTGTGCCGGATCGATGACAGTGCCGCCCTTGATCAATAGGTCACACTTCTGCCCCTCGTCGAGCTCTTCGGCGACGGTTCGCGACGCTAATGACAACGCCCTTTCGGGGACTAGGCCAGCTGCTCCCGATGCCAGAATGCGCTTGGAAAAATCTCTACGCGTTAACATTATTTAACCCCAGAGTCGTTCACTCATGTCGAACAGATATTTCTATAACAGAGTACGCGCCTCAGTGTGATCTTGTACCAGCTCGTCTTCAGTCCTTTTGATTCCCCAACTGGATGCCGTTCCGCCTCAAAAGAACGCCGCTAGCGATGAATTCATCAGCTATAAATTTGCGCCGCGTTAAGCGGAGCAATTCCTCGACGTCTGGCTGGACGCACATATAGAAGATGCGGACTTGGTTTGGGACTGTTTATCTCGAGAGAGTTGGGGTCGAGGCACGGCGGCCGGATCTGGTTGGACAGCCACCTGGGACGGGGTAGCACGTTCTATTTTACGCTGCCCGTGTTCTCACTGGCTAGATATTGTTCCCACATCTTCAATGCGCCAAACCTGGATGCAGGTTCCGTAACTCTGATTACGGTAGATGTCGTCGAAGTTGAGGGAAGCGTGCCGGCGGATCTCTTGCGCGAGATACGTCAGATTTTGGAGCGCTGCATTCATGCGGGTCAAGATGCGCTCTTGCCGTCGACAAGTGACGAAGACTCGGAGATGACATTTTTCATTGTAGCGTGCACCGACGCCAGAGGATTTGCACTGATCGCAAGCCGTATTCTCAGGGATTTGCAGAACTTCGACAAAGCTTCCCAACTCCACCCGGTAATTTCTTCAACGATGCTGCCGGTGCCTCTCGGACAGTCGCGGGAAGAACAAATACGCGAGCTCATTGCGCGGATTCTAGAATACCTTTTGCCGATCCACCGCCTGATCGAGACGCCCCTTGGGACTTACCCAAGCCGCCCGAGTCCCTTGCCATCAATCGGAAGGCTTCGTTCCAGTGGCCCCCAGATTGCACGTGGCCGTTTATGGATCGCAAATCGGACAGCGACATATAACTTACTTATGCATCTTCCGTGGCTTTCGTTGCAGGCAAATCAGTCGAATGTGAGCGATTCTGAACAATCTCACCGGATCACAACATTGACACTGAGGTCAGTGATCCGGCCAGACACAATCGACGTTCCCTTAATGCCCCAAAACAAGACAGTTCTCTGTATCGACGATAACCAAGACTTGCTGGAATGCGAAAAGGCATTCCTCGAAAGCTTTGGGTATACCGTTCTGACCGCGTCCAGCGGCAAAAAAGGGTTGGATCTGGCTTCCGTCCATTCGGTTGATGTTGTAATCGTTGATTATGTTATGCCTGAGATGAATGGGCAAGAGGTTGCAATTGAAATGAAACGGCTCAGACCGCACGCTCCCATCATCATGCTGTCTGGCACTGCGGATGTCCCGGAGCAATCGCTGAAGTCTGCCGACGTGTTCATAACGAAATCTCTTTTAGCCAGCCAGCTATTGCCTGCAATCGCCCGACTGCAGGCGGATTTATTCGACCGCCATGCGGGGCAAGATTGAGGCAAGTTGGAGCTACGCCGCTGCTGCTGTTTTTTACGATCCTTCCTCTTGCCACCAGGCAAGTACAGCCGGTTCGCTTCACTGATTTGGATTTGCGCGATTTCGTCCTGTAACTTCGCGATGCGTTCTATGACGGGATTCTGCATGAGGATAGGCCGGCACTGCCTACCCGGGGATTACGATCCAAGAATTGTCACTACACCAAACATGCTGCCGTTCGGGTGAACTTGGCTTCGATAGCCGCCAAATGCCGACGCTGATGACAGGAAATGCGAAAACTGAAGCTGTCTATTATCTCTACCGATGCGGTACATGTCGCTCCAGCGTACACGAGTCTTCCGGTGTCAGGGTAATTAACTTCACTTGTTGGGTAATAGTCATCCTCGTTAGGTGCGGTACCAATGCCCTCGGCACAGCCCACCAACGAAGCGTACCCTTAACTAAGGCATGTACACCACAAACAGAAACATTGCAGACAGCACTTTATGACGTGTAAAGACTACGGGCACGCGGTCAGCATGACTGATTAGAAACACGGTATACCCCGTCTCTCAGGTCCGACGGGGGAGAGCAGCAGCGATAATGCCGATGCGACGGTCCATCACTGAGGGGTTAGGACGACTTATCTTAGGTTCGAAGAAAAGGAAAATCCTTGAAAAGCGGCGCAACCATGACACCGGAAAAACGAGAAAGATATGCCCAGTGGCTACGCAACACGGGCGTTGAGCATCCTTCCGACGAACTCATCGACAAAACCCGAGGACGAGCATTGTTGCAGATTGACGAGGCGACGGGAAAGGCGCGTCGATATAGGCTGAAACTGGCCGCAGTCATATCCGGTTCATTGGTTGCAGCCGTCTGCGTGTGGATCAAATTCTAATTGGTAACGTCATCAAGCTCCCATCTCGTACTTCTGCTTTCCCGAACTCGCCGCAGAATCTCTAGCTAATGCCCAAGCTTAGGACAGACAGAAGGACTACAGTGAAGACGTGGGATATCTCACAATGAAACCGCTACAGCCCTAATAGTCCGAAGTTGTGGGGCGTGGATAAGGATAATGCCAGAGCGGTTCGATGTACCGATCGAGGCTCTACTCTGGCGCAGGGTGACCGGCGGTTTGATCGTGGCTGTGCTTCTAACAGTCTTCTTGAGTTTTTCGTCATGGCGCAGTGTCCGGCGTGCAGAACAGGATGCCTACTGGGTATCCCACACCCATGAGGTGATGGCGATGATCCAGGGCATGTCCCGAAATGTGCTCGAAAACGGAAATCAGCGCGGGGGAATTCGCCCTGAGCGTGCAAGAGCCGTCGCTGGTGCTTCACGAGCCGGCTGCTGGTTTGCGTCCAATGAGGAGAGGTGAAATGAGACCAAAGCCCAGCTTGAATCGCAAGATGCGGCTCGCGTTCGCTTCCGCAATGTTGACGTTACTCTTCGTGGGAGCGATTTCCTATCGCGAGATGGTCGTGTCCAGGGATAGCGCGCGGTGGGTGAGCCACACGCACGAGGTTCTGGAAAGCATCCACGATTTACTGTTCGCCGTGGAGAGCATCGGATCGAACTCCCGCGGATTTGCATTGACGGGCAAGGAGTCCTATCTCGAGTCCTACCGTACCGGCGTACTAAAGGTTGCGCAGGACCAGGGAGCGATTCGCCACTTGACGTTGGACAACCCTGAACAACAGCGACAGATTCCTCTGCTCGAAAGCCTCACTGCTCAGGAGATACAGCGCGCGGAGACGGTCATTCGTCTGGGCCGGGCCCAGGGCTTGGCGGCGACTGCCACTCAAAACGGGCCGGGCCAGGGAACCACGGAAGAGTTTCTCGCGGTAGTGGGTGAGATGCAGAGCGAAGAGCTTCGGTTGCTGGTGCTGCGCACCGCAAAGACTAAGCGGCTCTTGAGCCAGACTGGGCCGCTATTGCTTTTCGCAACCGCTCTGAGCTTATTGATTGCCGCCGGAGCGGGTTTGAGCGTCCATCGTGACAGTTCCCGGCGCGCGCTTGCCGAAGGGGCGCTGCAGGAAAGCGAACGCAAATATCGGACGCTTATTCAGGGGGTGCGGGAGTACGCAATCCTGATGTTGGGCCCGCGAGGCGAGATTCGCAGTTGGAATCCCGGCGCGGAACGAATGACCGGCTGCACTCACGAAGAGGTCACGGGACACAACTTTTCCTTCTTCTTTTCTCCCGACGACGTAGAGCGCGGCCGGCCAGAGGAAATACTCGGGTTGGCTGCCGCCAGCGGCCAGTACGAAGAACAAGGCATGCGGGTACGGAAAAACGGCTCGCGGTTCCTGGTTCATGCCAGCTACACGGCGTCGTGGGACCACAACGGACAGCTGCGCGGATTTTCCGTGATCAGCCGCGACCTCAGCGAGAGCAAGGAATCGGAGGCGAGGTACCGCGGGTTGCTGGAAGCAGCTCCGGATGCGATGGTGGTGGTGAACCAGAGCGGGGAGATCGTTCTGCTGAACGTTCAAGCGGAGAAACAGTTCGGATACCGCCGCGATGAACTTGTAGGACAGAAGGTGAAGAACATTATTCCCGAGGGGTTCGCGGAGCGGCTGATCGCCGATGGTACCCGAAGCGCGGCGGAGGCGCTGGCGCAGCAGATCGGTACGGGGATTGAGCTCAACGGGAGGCGGAAGGATGGAAGTGAGTTTCCCATCGAGATCATGCTGAGCCCGCTGGAAAGCGCCGAAGGAATTCTGGTGACGGCGGCAATCCGGGACATCAGCGTACGGAAAACTGCGGAAGAACATCTGGCGCAGATGGAGGGCAGGTACCGCGGGCTGCTGGAAGCGGCTCCGGATGCGATGGTAGTGGTGAACCAGAGCGGGGAGATCGTTCTGCTGAACGTACAAGCGGAGAAACAGTTCGGATACCGCCGCGACGAACTCATCGGTCAGAAGGTGAAGAACATTATTCCCAAAGGCTTCGCGGAACGGCTGATCGCGGATGCTCTTCGATCCGCGGAAGACGCGCTGGCGCAGCAGATCGGTACGGGGATTGAGCTCAATGGGAGGCGGAAGGATGGAAGTGAGTTTCCCATCGAGATCATGTTGAGCCCGCTGGAAGGCGCCGAAGGCGTCCTGGTGACGGCGGCGATCCGGGACATCACCACTCGGAAAAAGGCGGAAGCGCTGATGATCCATTCGTCCGAACACGACTTCCTGACCGGATTGCCGAATCGGATGCTCTTGAGCGATCGAGTGAATCAAGCGATTCGCATGGCGCTCCGACACAAGAGAAAAGTCGCGGTACTGTTCCTGGATTTGGATGGTTTCAAACACATCAACGATTCGTTGGGGCATCCCACCGGCGACAAGCTTCTTCAATCTGTGGGGAAACGCCTGGTGGATTGCGTACGCGGCTCGGACACCGTGAGCCGGCAGGGAGGCGATGAATTCGTTGTGCTGCTTTCCGAAGAGGAAGAATCGGAAGATGCCTCAGTCACCGCGAAAAGGATGCTGCGGGCGGTGGCCGAAGCGCATTTCATCGATCAGCACGATCTTCACGTCACCTGCAGTGTTGGGGTCAGTATTTATCCCGACGACGGGCTAAACGCGGAGACGCTGATCAAGAATGCGGATACCGCGATGTACCAGGCGAAGGAAAATGGGCGGCAGACGTATCAGTATTTCAAGCCGACCATGAACGTCCGGGCAGTGGAGCGGCAATCCCTTGAGGAGAGCCTGCGGCGCGCCCTGGAACGGCAGGAATTTGTGGTGCACTACCAGCCGAAGATCAACCTGAAGACGGGAAGGATTAGCGGCGCCGAAGCCCTGCTACGCTGGACGCATCCCACTCGGGGCCCGGTCCCTCCGGGACAATTTATTCCCGTTGCCGAAGACTGCGGCCTGATTCTGCCGATCGGCACCTGGGTTCTTCGTCAAGCATGCCAGCAAGCCCAGGCTTGGGTAGACGCCGGCCTGCCCTTGGGGACCATGGCAGTAAACATCTCCGCGATGCAGTTGCGAAACGAGAGCTTTCTTGAGGGTGTATTCGCCATTCTCCAGGACACGCGCCTGGATCCGAGACTTCTTGAATTGGAGTTGACCGAAAGTGTTCTGATGAAGCATGCCGAGTCCACCGCATCCATTCTCACGGCACTGCGAGAGAGAGGGGTGCAGGTTGCCGTCGATGACTTCGGCACCGGGTACTCGAGCTTGAGCTATCTGAGGAAGTTTCCCATTGATGCCCTCAAGATCGACCAGTCGTTTGTCGGTCAGATCACCACCGTACCCGACGAAATCATCATCGTGAAGGCAGTAATCGGGCTGGGCCGAAGCCTTAAGCTTCGGGTGGTTGCTGAGGGCGTGGAAACGCAAGAACAGCTGGCATTTCTGCAGGCTCACCAATGTGACGAGGCGCAAGGATACTATTTTAGCCGGCCAGTGCTTCCCGAGCAGTTCGCCAAGTTGCTCAAAACCGGAATTATGAAAGCAGTCTCCGCTAAGCGTTAAAAGCGTTTCGCGCGTCCGAGCCCAAGACGTTACGACGTTCGTTGCAATGGCCGCGATCTCAATGGTACTCACGGCTGATCGAATCGAAACCGATTCGAGGCCGAGATTGATATTGTCCTCTGCCCATCCAAGAAATGGTCGCCCAGGAAGACGGCATATTGTCAGCCCAACCCTAAGAATGTTCACAAACAGGCTTCGAGACCCATGAGCCTCGAATTGAACGACCATACTGATCGCGGCGGAGGAGGCCGCCAGTATGGCATATCGAAGACATCGAAACGATCCAGGGCAAGAACAATGCTTTGACTAGCCGACCTAGAGCAGTCGAAGAATGCGGTTCTTCACTCGCTCAGCGCAGCCAGATCGCAAGAATCATGCGGTCACGCGATCGACGAATTTATCGGGTGGTATTGTTCTGAACCGTGTCTCGCATTGAACCGAACTGTCGTCCTTGGCCAGCGCTTTTTTCTCGAACAGAAGAACCTCGCACCCTCCGGCATCAATGTGCGCTTGGCCGCCGTTAGGCGACTCTCCTAATGAAGCCTCCGATATTGGCCTTCTGAGCCCTGATAGTCCTAAGAAAATCGATCACTACGGTGGAAGCATTTTTTGGGTGGAGCGTGGATAAGGAAATGACAGAACGCAAGTGGTTTTGATCTCGGTAGGCGCAGCCGTCATCGTGACAGCCCAAGGCTCGTCGCGCCGCGTTGCGAAAGCCCAGGGCGGGGGTGTTGATACAGGAGGAGGTTTGTAGCGTGACGGGGAAATCGTATCCATACCGTCCATACCGTACCGTCCATACCGTGATCAGGCCGATTGGGGTTCATCAATGTTTTTGGTGTGACTGATGTTCCAGGTGTGATAGAACCTAAATAGCGGTAAAGACTTCGGTTTTCGGCATCTCGTTGAACGCAAAAAGTCTTCACTAAAGGGCCTGAGAGAATCCCACTCTCTCCGCCATATTTTCAATGACTTACAAGCCTTCGCAATCAGCTTGCAATCACTTTTCGGTGGAGAGCCAGATCCACTACGTTTGAATGCGCCTGCGCCATCTCGTCCGTCACCACATCCCCATAAATATTGAGAGTGGTGCGAATGTCGGAATGACGCATGAGCTTCTGCTGCACCGCGATGGCCGTACCGACCGCATCGAGCCATGAGCGGTAGGTGTGACGCATCGAGTGTGTGCCCAGCTTTCCGATGCCGGATTCCTTGGCAGCCTTCTGGAATACCAGCCATACCCAGGGATAGGACACCGGCAGCTTGCCGGACTGGAACGTGCTGGCGAATATCCAGTCGTCATCGGCCGAGAAGACGGCGCTCTGACGATAGGACTTCAGCACGTCGAACATCCCGTCATCGATGGGCATGTGCTTATCGGAATAGATGGTCTTTACGTCGTCCACTTGCTGGCGAACGATGGCCCGCTCCAGCTTCAGCTTCTTATTGAGCCAGTCCACATCGGACCATTTCAATGCGAGGCATTCACTGATGCGCAGGCCGAAGCAGACGCATACGAGCGCGATCGTGCGGACGGGTTCTTCCAGATGCGATACAAACGCCTGGAATTCCTCGACCGTCAGACTGCGCGGCTTGCGGGTGCGTTTCGTGGCGCCCTTGATGCTGACCAGCTCCATAGGATTGCGCTGCGTAGCCATGTCGCCGCGCCACATCGCGTAATCCCAAAGAGTGTGAACGAGGCCGCGAACATGCACCTGGCTCTTGGGGGAGAGGGGCAGGGACCGCAACCATAGGTCGCCTTCTAACCTATTGATAAAGTTAATGTTGCATGAGGACGTGGAACTAATGAGCGATAGAATTGTTTGCTATCGCTCACAAAATGCCATAATATGAGTTATAGAAAGGATGTCTATCGCTCATGACCTGGAACTGGCAGCTGTCTGATTGGGCCAGATTCACCTGGAATCCGGCCCGCCTTGCCGCGGCTGAACAGCAGTTCCTCGTTGGGGGAGGGACATTTGTCGGCGCAATCAAGCACCTTGGAGAAGAAGATCGCAATCAGCTGACGGTCGAGGCGATGAGTACGGAAGCGCTGACCACTTCAGAAATCGAAGGCGAGTTTCTGGATCGGGCGAGTGTTCAGTCATCCATCCAGAGGCAGCTGGGGTTGGCAGCGGACAACCGGCGAGCGGCGCCGGCGGAACGCGGCGTTTCAGAAATGATGGTCAACCTCTACACGACCTTCGACGCGCCGCTTTCGGACGACACGCTGTTTGAGTGGCATCGTATGCTGATGACTGGCAGGCAAGATCTGACGGATATTGGTCGCTACCGCAAAAGCAGTGAGCCGATGCAGGTCCTCTCCGGCGCAATAGGCTCGCCGAAAATTCATTTTGAGGCACCGCCATCTGCGAAGGTTCCATCTGAAATGGAGCGATTCATTACATGGTTTAATCGAACCGCTCCCAGAGGTGCGGAGCCATTGCCAGCATTGACAAGGGCAGGGGCTACTCACCTGTACTTTGAATCGGTCCATCCGTTTGAGGACGGCAACGGCCGCATCGGCCGCGCGCTCGCGGAAAAATCCCTGGCGCAGAGTCTAGGGCAGCCGTCCCTCATCGCGCTTGCGGCAACGATCCTTGCGCGGCGCGCGCGCTACTATGCGGCGCTCGAAGCGGCGAACAAAAGCAACGAAATCACCGAATGGCTGGCCTGGTTTGCCGGCACGACAATCGAAGCGCAGCGGCGCACGCTCGCGCTCATCGAATTCCTCATCGACAAGACGAAGCTGCTCGACCGCATCCGCGGACAGATCAACGATAGGCAAGAGAAGGCGCTCCTTCGGATGTTCAAGGAAGGGCCGGAGGGATTCAAGGGCGGGATGAGCGCCGGCAAGTACAGCACCATCACAGGGGCGTCTCCCGCGACAACCACACGTGACCTTGCTGATCTGACAGAGAGAGGTGCGCTCATCAGGGAAGGGGAGCGCAGGCATGCGCGCTACAAGCTCAGCGTTCCCTTGCGGCACGTATCGCAAGTCTCTATCAACGAGCGCGGCGAGTTGGTAGAAGCATAGGGATAAGCGGTTCATTATGCCTGACCGAAATCAGCCGTGCCCCTGTGGTAGTGGTAAGAAATTTCGTTGGTGTTGTGGTACGCGCAAAAAACTGGGGAAAGGACCATCCCATATGAGCCTGCAGCCGAAACAAGTTTCTGTTCAGGTAACTCCCATCAATTTTCGTGGCGAAAACGCCCGCATCACCATGGTGCCGATTTTTCCTGAAGGAGATGAGCGGAATCTGAACAGCCCGGCGGGTCTTCCAGGAAAGTACACAATTACTTTCATACTGAGCCGGCCCCGACACGTCGTCGTATCGGAATCGGTTCACAACTGGAGCGATGTCGTTAAGGGTGATTCACACCTGGCGATAACACGGCCGGCGATAACGCCAAAGAATTCACCGGACGCGGTCGCCATAAAGGTCCGCACGATGGGGGCCGATGGGGCATCGTTGGAATTCACCGGTCACCCGAATGAAATGGGTTATCTCGGTCAGCTTCGGTCGGAGCCATTTGATGCCCAGAGCTTCTACGATGCTGAGCAGAAAGCATATCACCCGCTGCTTCCAATATTGAGCAATTGGTCTATCCATCTGGACGTCCCAATTTATGTGGTCCAAAGTGATGTAGTTGAATTGAGGACTGGCGCACACAGCGGACGCGTATATACGGCTCCTGCGGAATCTGCCTTCGCTGTGGCTGGCGTGGGAATAATAAAACCCGGTTCAGAATATCTGCATTATGCGAGTCTTTATAGAGAGGCGCTAAATACCAATAGCCCGCCTTATCGCTTTCTTTGCTTATTCAAAATCATCGAGGGTATCCTCACCCGCAGGAGTCGCCTTGCAAACGAAGCCGTAAAAACTGGCCAGAAGCCTAGCAGCCCGGGGTGGAAGTAACTAATTTCCGGCACGACCAGCGGCGCCGAGCTGCGAGTCGAGCTTCGTGATTCTGTGGCCGATTTCGTACAAGA
>Ga0209007_1000341_pt1 | contig 21116 bp, 22 predicted proteins | sample JacPinW_OM1H0_O2_FD_187961 | JGI IMG/M metagenome (GOLD analysis project Ga0209007, IMG submission 187961) | Forest soil microbial communities from Algoma, Ontario, Canada - Jack Pine, Ontario site 1_JW_OM1H0_O2 (SPAdes) (version 2) | ecosystem: Environmental > Terrestrial > Soil > Boreal... | reverse complement strand
CCGCCCGTGGCTCGCGACGATCAGCGCGCGTCCAGTCGCGTTGAGCTTGAGCTCCACGGTCGCAGTCCCGCCGGCCGAGATCGAGAAGCTGCTCGTGCCGATCGTCTCCTCCTTGGCGCTCTTCCCCTTCTTGGCCGGGCCGCGGGCGAGGAGGGTCAACTTCCCCATGCACGTAGCCGTACCCGCACAAGCAAGCTTGATCTGAGCCTCGGCGCCGCCCTGAACGGCGATAGTCGACTCGAGGAGCGACACACTGCCCTGGGCTCCCCCCACTTTGCCTTTCCCGGCGACAGCTTCTTCTTGGAGCTTCTTTGCGAGTGCCTCAGCAATTTCTTCTTCCTGACGCTTCTTGGCAGCCACAGCAGCGGCCACGACAGCCGATTCTGCTTCGCGATCTCTCACAGCGGCCGTTTCTTCGCCCTTCCTGACTTCCTCTTCTTTGGCCACCACTCGTTCCTTTGCTTCTTCTCGTTCTTTCGCTTCCTGGCGCGCTTTCGCTTCCTGGCCTTCTTTTTCCTGTCGTTCTTTTGCTTCCTGCGCTTCCTTGGCTCCCGCTTCTACAGTCCCCGTAGCTGTCTGCGTGCCACCACTCTCGCTATAGGCGATCCTCATCGTCTGCGAGAGCTTTGCGCAGGCTTCAGCGAACCTGACCGGTATTTCCGCGCCGTGTTCGGGAGCGTTGGAGAACGCACCGCTCAGCGTCCCGGTCGTGGAGACGAACGTATAGGTCTCTCCAGGTGATAGGACTGGACATGGTTCGCCTTTCTTTGGCGGGCCAACAACTACTTCTATTTTGGAGCCCGCCAGTTCGACCGCGCCGTGGGATACCAGTTGCGAATTGTCGACCTGGGCGATCGTGCCATTGCCTGTCACATTGAACTCAACATCGCTCGCTGCATCGAGCTTTGCGCTCGCAACTTCGATGTCCTGATCCGGGCTTCCCACATCAAGGTCAACACTATTCGTCGTCAGCGGGCCAATCGCTCCGCTGCCGGCGAGGAAGATATGGCTCAGACCCACCGGCTCCCCGTCCGAGGAGTCAAGCTTGGCATCCAGGATCGAGACGACTCCGTTTGCCGCCACCTTGCTCGTATCGGTCCCCTCGATTGTCACGGGACCAACCTCCGTGTTGTGTTCCGCCAAAAAGAACAGCGGCCCACCGCCGATTTCGACCGTCAGCGCGCTGCCCGAACCGGTCAGATCCCCCGCCAAGAGCAGACCGTTTTCGCCAAGCTCGCCGCTGCCGGTACCGGACACCTTCCACGTCTGCGGTGCACTCAGATGAAACGGCACTTCTACTACGTCTCCAGCGGAGCCACTTCCTTCAGGCGAGGCCGTCAACCCTCCGCTCCCGATCGCGATTTCGTCGCCCCCAATCAAGTAGTCATCGGCGTCGTCGATCTGAATCGATTCGGCTGACAGTCCGCTGACATCGTTGTAGCTGATGTAGCACGGCTCAGTTCCCAGCTCATCCGCGCATACTTCGTTAGTAAGCCGAGGGAACGTGAGCGTCCCGATTTCCTCACCGCTTGTCGGTTCTACGCCGCCCAACCAGTTCGCCGGGGCAGACCATTCTTCCGTCGTTTTGGACTGGCCGATCCAAGTGAAGGACGTCGGGCTGGCGAGAGCTGCCGACGTTTGCACCAGGCAGAAGCCAAACACCGCAAATAGGCACATTGCCATAACAAACCTTGCGCGAGTCTTCGTATCGCCAACCCACATCACGCCCAGCCGCTCGCCAAACATCACCACATCCACCCCTCCCGCTGCTGACAATGAGCCGGAACAATACCGTATGCCGGGTTTCGCAGCTTGTCGCACGAGACGAGCCTTTCGATTCGTGCTCGTGGAACCCGGATTTCCCCGAGGTTTCGTAGACGACGGCCGCTGCGCCTTCGTCCACGGCTCCAGACTTCGAACTCTCCTGCGAGGCCGAGCAATTCGCGATCGCCACCACGGATATCGCAGCAACAAAACGGAGGGCGTGTTGTTTCAGTGCATGGGCGACATGTGCGTCAGGACATAGGAGACACCTACTTGAAGGAGTCTTCCTATGGATATGGCGTGGTATCTGGTCGAGGCGCACGTGTTGGGGGGCCGTCCCGTTAGCGAGCTAGCAACGGCTCATAGGGTTCAGTGGAGTGGACCCGGTTTGGCAGGCTTGACACGCGCGATTTTGCGCCCGCCGACCGATACCTAGAAGACACCGGCGCTGACGCGCAATTGCGCAGCGTGCTCGCGCGCGATCCCCGCAACCGCGACAGCTTCTGCTCTTCGTGGAAAGGAGCCACCCAAGCGCGATCCCGTCACGGCTTTCGCAGCTCGTCCGACTCGACAGTCTCGATCGCGACGGTGGCTGCGCCCGCTCGCGGTCGAAAGGAGGACTGCGCGTGGCGGTCCGCTCAAGTATGGGCGATCGGTCTGGGACTGCGCCGCACTGTAGGGTTTCGGTCGGATGAGCGGCACCACGACAGAGGAGCTTCGCGCGATACAGGAGCCGTTGAAGCAGCGCTATCGCGATGAGCCCGCAGCAGCCCTCGTCACACTCGAGGCGGACGGATCGTTGGATGACGGGGTGGCGTGTACGGTGAACACGGGACGAGCACTAGTGCAGGCCGGTCTCCATCCGGCGACCGGCGGCGACGGATTGTTGGCCTGCTCGGGGGACATGTTGCTACAGGCGTTGGTCGCCTGTGCCGGAGTCACGATGCGCGCGGTCGCAACGTCTCTCGGTCTCGTCATCAGCGGCTCCGTCCACGCCGAGGGGGACCTCGACTTTCGCGGCACCCTCTCGATTGATAAGCAGGCTCCGGTCGGCTTCACGGCTATCAGGTTGCACTTCACGCTCCAGACCGAGGTGGACGAGGAACAGCTGGCCACCCTGCTGCGCTTGACCGAGCGCTACTGCGTCGTCTTCCAGACGCTCGCAGGTTCGCCCGCCCTGTCAGTGACGCGCTCGCCGGCTGATTGAGAGCAGCATGGGTTCCCCGACGCGGCTGCGTAGCGCTGTCGGGCGACGTCTGGCCAGGCGTGAGGCTCCGAGAGCCTCGCGTCGGCGAAGGTCGGCCGCTGCTGCATCGCGAGCAAAGCGCTCGTCTCGGGAGCCACCGAGGAGAGTGCTGTTTGTCGTCCCATGCGAAAGCGCCGGCCTGGTGGCGACAGCTTCCGCTCCTGCTGGAAAGGGGCACTCTCGCGTGCCCGTCATGTGGCTCAAGAAGTGCCATCGGGAAGTATGTCCTGGTCCTCTGAGCGACGTGCTGGCGGATACGAGGGCGCTCCTCCCGAGCGTGGCATTCGATACGATCCACGGCACGCTTTTCAACCCTGGGCCGACTTGCAGCCAGCCTCGGGATATCTACAACAGGGGACGGGTTCTTTTGACCGCTGGATGTGCGAACGCAGGCGAAGTTCGTGCCACGGTGTCTAAGTTACTCACCAGCCGCCGCAAGAGCATGACCCGAACCGTCGGCGGTTACCGCGTTAATAGAGAAGGGGTGCGCCGGTGAGCCCCTCCAACAGGGTACACAGCAACATGCGCTGCGTATTAGGACTGGTTACCTTGCTGCTCACGCTCGTTGTCTTCGGACCGTCAACGGCTCTGGCATCCGGTATGTGGTCGGCTCCCACCGCCATCGAGAGCGGCGGGAGCTTCTACTCGGTGTCTTGCTCGTCGGCGACGTTCTGCGCTGCCCTCGGGGGCCCCGGCTCGGGGGGCAACGACGCAGTAACTTACAACGGCACGTCGTGGTCCGCCCCCACCCAGATCAACAGCGAAACCGAGATTCTCGACTCGTTGTCTTGCCCGTCGGCGACGTTCTGCGTCGCCGCTGCTGGCGGTGACTACTACGCGAACGGCGCCATCCACAACGGGAGCGTCAACGCACTGACTTACAACGGTAGGTCGTGGTCCGCCACCACCCACGTCGTAGGCTTCTTCAGCCCGGTGTCTTGCTCGTCGGCGACGTTCTGCGTCGCCTTCGGAGGCCCCAGCGACCTACAGAACACCGACGCACTCACTTACAACGGTACGTCGTGGTCCGCCCCCACCCAGATCATCGACGGCAACGGGGCTCTCGGCTCGGTGTCTTGCTCGTCGGCGACGTTCTGCGTCGCCATCGCCTTCGGCGTCAACATCGGGAACGGCGCCAGCGCACTAACTTACAACGGTACGTCGTGGTCCCCCCCCACCGGGATCGATGACCACCTCACCGACGGCCGCAGCATCGACTCGTTGTCTTGCCCAACGGCGACGTTCTGCGCCGCCGTTGACGGCAGCGGCAACGCACTGACTTACAACGGTACGTCGTGGACCGCCCCCACCCAGATCGACAGCGGCAACGGGCTCGCCTCGGTGTCCTGCTCGTCGGCGACGTTCTGCGTCGCCGTCGACGAAAAGGGCAACGCACTAACTTACAACGGTACGTCGTGGTCCGCCCCCACCAAAATCCACGGTGTCGGAGGCTTCCGCGCGGTGTCTTGCCCATCGGCAACGTTCTGCGGCGCCGCCGGCTTCGGCGGCCAGGGCGAGATCACGCTGACTTACACGACGGCAACTGCAGGAGAAGCTAGCGCGTCGGTTGAGATCGAGAAGTTCAAGGTGACTACGAGCAGTCTGGTGGTCACCATCAAGACATCTCGGGCGGGGACGGTGACGATCACTGGACCTGGTCTCAAAAAGACGACCAGGACGGTTGCTGTGGGTACTCGCGTGATGATGGTTGCGTTGACAAAGGCGGGCAAGGCCGAGCGTGCGGGACGCAAAAAGATCAAGCTCTCGGTGAGCCTGCAAACGAGCATCAAGACCGTATCGCGCTCAGCGGAGATCAAGCTCTAGGGTGCAAGTAACGGCGAGCTGGAGTTCTGATTGCGTTTGGCGCTACTGCGGACTGTTTGGAGGCGATCCTGGGGGTTGAGCGTGGGAAGGTCACGTCGTCTTGAGCATCGCACGCTGTGGAGTAGCTGTACTCCTGCTTGCTTCACGTGGGACGGCAGGGGCATCATAAGGCTGCGCGTGCTTTTTGCGGCGCTCGTGGTCGCGGGCGCGTGCCTCGGACCGTCAACGGCTCTGGCATCCGGTGTCTGGTCCGCCCCCGACAAAATCGGTACAGGCCTCGGCTTCGTTTCGGTGTCTTGCTCGTCGGCGACCTTCTGCGCCGCCGTCGGCACCAACGGCGGCCCGAGCGGCTACGCACTGACTTACAACGGTACGTCGTGGTCTCCCACCTACATCGGCATCGCAGCCGGCGCGGTGTCGTGTGCGTCGGCATCCTTCTGCGTCGCGGTGGATGGCAAGAACGCTCTGACTTACACGACGGCAACGGCTCCCAAAAAACACCGGCCTGCCCATAATTAAAGGCAAAGACAAGGAGCAGAGCAAACTGACGGCGAGCAACGGAATCTGGACAGACACCGCACCCGTGGCGAGACGCCCGATGATCTCCTCCACGCAGCCGACATCGCGTTGCATGCCAGGAAGGCTAAATTGCGCGTTGCCCCACATCTGGCGTCGACCGCTTAGACTCAAGGGCCCCGAGAACCTGATTGGAATGCGGATCTCCGTTCGGCACACCGCGACCTCGAAGCCGCCCCTGCTTCCGCGCAACAAGCGAGCACGTCCCCGCCGCTATTGGTCGCTCTCGCTTCGGACGAGGACGAGTAGCGACGATCAGGACCGGGCGCGTGGCGCCTGAGCACGTGACCTCTGCCACCATGAATCGCGTGCGGGGAATCAAGGCACTCGTCGTGCTCGCCACCGTGGTGGTCCTAGCGGGCGGAGCGACCGTTGCACTCACTGCCGCGGAAACGCCGGGACAGCCGGGTGGCATGCGCGCCGGGATCGCTCTGAAGGCAGCCGAATCGACGCTGCGGCTGATCAAGCCCGCACGAAGCTGGACTCCTCTGGCGAGTGTCCCTGCCCGTGAGCGGCGGCTGATCGGCTCGACTGCGACGGAAAACGACGACCTGAGTCGCGAAGAACGCGCGAAGCTCCAGTCGCGCGCGACGATATGGGTCACCAAGGCGACACCGCGAACGATCCTGACCTACGTCCGCTCTCAGCTGCCCCGGGACGCGACAGCGCATGGGGAATCAAGCTCCGGCACCTCGTCTGCGCCGCCCGGCCCGATCGGGCCGCACACGAGCACGGAAATAGAACGCCACTACAAACCCGAACTCTGGAGGGAGGAATTCACGGTCCCTGCGGTCAACGACGTGCTACGTCGCCAGGCCGTGACGGTGTTCATCGCGCAGGCGACGCACGGCCGATTCGTGATCCGCTTGGAAGGCACCGCCGTTTGGGAGGGAGCCCGGCCCAGCTACTCGCTCCTTTACGCAGACGTTCACGTGATCACGATCACAAACACGTTCCCGACTTCCCGCCACGTCGGCCCAAGCCCCACGGTCGTCTCCAATCCCTCGCTCGTGCAAGAACTCGTCGCACTCATCAACGCGATACCGATCTTCGAAGACAAAGGCGCAGAGTTCAGCTGCCCATCGGAGAGGCCGGGAGAAATCTCGGGAACCTTCGCGGTCAGGTTCGGTGAACAACCAGGCGCGCCTGCGCTTGCGAGGCTCGAAGCCCTACCTTACGCATGCGGCGACAGTTTCCTACCCATCATCTCCGTGCCAGGACATCCTTCGCTCGAATTGAGCGTAGAACCGGCTCTCATGAGCATGATCAACAGGATCGCCGGACTGCACCTGCCAAAAGGCTAAAAGAGCCGCCTACGGGAGCGGCCGCCGTATGGATCGTGCTGTTCGCGCCACTGTCGCGGTGAGCTCTACACCGCGATGCCTCCGGCTTATGCGGAGCGAGTCAACGCATCCGCGACCCGCTTCTGGTTTGCGCAAAAAGCAGGCGCCCGCACCATACGCGGCTCACTACCGCTCCGGACGAGCTGCGAAAGCCGTGACGGGATCGCGCTTGGGTCGCTCCTTCCACCAAGAGCAGAAGCCGGCTCCGGCCCCAAGTCAGCGGCATTGGGGCTAACTATGGCGACGTTTCTGCCCTCCTCAGTCCGAAAAGCACGCCTACTGAGGATCGCTGCAGCAGTTTCGGCATAGTCTAGGGGTCGGCCTAAGCGCGCTACCGGCGATTCGTGCATTCGACGAACACCCGACGGAACGGCTGAGGCCGTCTTGGTCGCACGCAACGCGACGTTCGTCCCGGCGACACGTCAATCTCCGGCGATCAGCTTCGCTGCTCGCTCCAAGCGCGGCCCGATCTCCTTAACCAGTTGCGCCACGGTGTAGCCGCTCGAAGGCACGGTCACCTCGATCGCGAGTGGCAACTCCCCCTGCGGCCGGGGAACGAACACAGCTATCGAGCGAGCACCACTAACGAACTCTTCATCACTTATGACAGTTTCGCGCAAACTAATGCGTTCAAGCTCAACGGCGAGCTTATCCCTATCCATGATCGAGCGGGGACCGTGCGGCACGAGGTTCAGTCCGGCAAGCAGCTCACGACGCTCCGCCTCGGAGACGCTCGCGAGCAGCACCTTGCCAAGCGCCGTGCAATACAGGGGAACATTCGCCCCGACACCCAGGTCACGGTCGATTGCGTGCTGTCCGAGACGGTGGCCGAACAGGCGATATACGTACACGACGCGCGTGCGGTCGAGTACCCCCATACTGACCGTGTAGCCCGTATCGTCACGCAGCCCCTCAAGTACGGCACGTGCCCGTGCGCTCTGACGTACGGCGCTAACCGCCGCCGCCCCAGGAGTACCCGCACGCGCGGTGAGCCTGTACTTCCGTTTGGAGTCCTGCTCCAGATAGCCGAGCGCCAAGAGCGTCGTCGCGTAGCGATGCGTGGTCGAGCGACTCAACCCCACGAGATCAGCCAAGTCGGCGATACCAAGCTCCCGACGCTCGCTTGAGAAACACTCAAGGATCGCCACCCCGTATTCCAGCGAACGCGAATATCGCGGGTTGGGTACCTTGCCCACACGAGGTTTGGGTTTATCGCCGCTCATTTCGAGGCTTCGACCCTTCGGTCAAGACCCGATTGGAATCGGCACAGCGGTTCGTCGTTTGGGCAGCCCGAATCCATGGATCGGGATACTGCCGCACTCAGCATCCGAGAACTAGAGACTGTGAGACTAGTCTCAGCGAGACTAGTTCAACCGCGAATCCGGGGCGCCAGTGACATATGTTTGTGTGTCATGCGCTTGACGGCTACTCGCCAAAGCGCGGCGTACCTTCAAGAAGAAGAGCGGTAGGGTCGCCCAAGCGCCCACAGCATCGAGCACTGCCTGCATAGCCAGCTTTGCCTCTGACCCCGCTGGTTGCGGCGCGGAGTAGAAGAAAGCAGCCATTGCAGCAAGAATCAGGGCGTGATCCTCAGCATCGATGAGCGATCCAGTCCTGCGGGTAGCTTCCACGGCAATCGACCGCAGTCGCTCGGCGACGATCTGGGGCGAACCATAGTAGTCGATGAGGCTCCGCTGAGCGTCGAGCTGGTCGATGCGCTGGTCGACCACGCTGTCGAGCAGAGTGCTGAGGGCCGCGATCCACGGGAAGTAGGCGTGCTCGATTTCTCTCGCGCGCTCGGGGCTAGTAGTCGGGTCCGCTGCCGCGGCGATCAGCGCGAGGATCGAGAGTTGCGATCCCATCGCGGCGCCCAGCTCCCACCATCGCAGGTCTATCCCCGGAGCCGACTGCGAGAGTGCCCATTCCCTGAACGCCTCGCGCGAGCCAAAAGCGTCTCCGTGGTTAAGGCTTTGGTAGGTAATGATCCGCGAGACAGAATGGCACACGGGCTCGGCCACAACCGCGTAGGAGGGCAGCCGGGCGAGTGCCGTCCTACACGCCTCGACGAGCGCCACGAGGTAGCCGCCGTCGTCTCGGGCGGTGTGATGTTCGTAGTAATCGATGTGCGCGAGTCCAGCATCGAACGCCGATCGAAGTGCCTGACAAAGGGCATTACTGTTGAGGACCGGGTCTGGATTTGGCAGCTCCACGACGCTGTCGAGGTAGTCGAAGGCGACCTCGAACGCCGTTATCGCCCGGATGACGTGCGCACGCATTGACGGCGCTACGAACACGGCAAAGCTCACTGCCCCCTCCAGTACATCGCCCTTCGTGTGGAGAGCATCGAGTGCCACCCGACGCAGGACACGGTTTGGAATCCGTTCGGCGTGCCGCCGCCACGAGTGCCGCTCGGAACGTACGCTGGGGAAGACGTTCAGCCAGTAACGCCGCGTCGCACAGGCAAACGCCGAAGCTCGAGCGATCGTGGTGTGGTGCTGGGGAGCCAAGCTTGGATCGCCCCCCAAGCCGTCGCTGCGGCCGTTACTCCTGAAAGCTGACGCTGGGGGACACGCGCGCGGCCGCGATCCCGGGCAGCGAGATTACCGCCACAGCGATACAGACGACAAGCGCGAGCGTGAGAATGATCTGTTCGACGCCGACGGTAAACGGCGCTGGAAAGTCGGTCGTCAGCTTGAGCCATCGATCAGCTAGCGCATGCCCGTAGACGCCGAGCAATGCACCGTCGAGGCAGCCGATACTCAGAAGTACGATTCCCTCAAGTAGCAGTGACCGCCACAGCTGCAAATCATCGTAGCCCCAAGTCTTCATCGCCGCAAGGCGTGCCCGGCGCTGCCAGATCGCGGCGCCAAGCGAAGCGGCTACAGCAAGCGCACCGGTAACCAACAGCAACGCCGATATTTGGCCCAAAGCACTCAAGCCTTGCCGCAGATCTTTATCGGCTTGGACTTCTCGTTCGTTGACAGTTTGAACCAAAAGTCCGGACTGACCGCCGAGCGCCACCTGTACTGCTCGCTTGCCCTCCTTGAGAGTTATACCAGGCTTGAGGTTGACTTCCAGTGCACTCGGATAGCTAGTCTGCCACCCGCGTCTAAAGTCAGCTACCGATATTGTGATTGCACCAGCTGGCCATCCGAGATTTGTAGTGATCGCGGCCACCCTTAGGTTCAACACACCTGACGGTGTCGGCAGCAAGAAATGATCACCGACATGCAAATTTCGTTCCGACGCGAAGCCTTGAGAGACCGTGGCCCATCCGCCGGCGCGTATCAGATCGCTGGCACGGTGGAAACTGCCGTACAGCAGTTGGCTAGATTGGATAACCGTCGGTGTGTCGCTGCTGTGAGCACGTATCAACAGGCGTCTGTTGCCTACATTCAAGAGTGCACCTTGGTCTGAGCGCACCGAGGCGACTCCCGGCGCTCGCGCAATCTCAACGGAGGCACGCGCTGCACGAAAGCTATCCGTATTGAATACGTTATCTCCGGTGGTGACCCAGACTTGTGCCGGATCGGAGTCTTGGTGGATGGCGGTTTCAAGACCATGAATAAGGTCTGATCGAGCACCGCCAATTGCGAGACTTCCGTAAACGGTAAGTGCGACAATCGCGGCTAGCGCGATGGAACGTGTCGCGGTCGCTTCAAGCTCCACAATAGCTACGGACGAGATCCCTTTCGAACGTTCGCTCAGCGGCCGGAGAATCCCTAGCGTCAGACGGTGAGCGAATGGGACCAGGCACACCGCAGCGACCGCGAGCAGCGCACCGCCTACGAGCGTGAAGCTTGGCACGGCCAACGCAAGGACCGTCACAACGAGAACCAAGAGGCCTCCGAGCAGGGCGAACGCGAGCACGAGACGCCGCTCGACGCTTTGCCCTGCCTCGCCAGGCTCGCGCAATACCTTGTCGATCGGCAGGCCAGGGCGCAGGTCGAGGAGGGGACGCGCGGAGGCCAGTAGCGCTGCGAGCAGCCCACAACCCAGGGCGATCGAAACGACCCTAACGGTGATGATCTTCTGCGTGCCGATCGGGAACGCGATCGCGAGATAGCTGGGTACTTGAGCAAAGATCGTGTGGGACAGCGCATAGCCCAGTGCGATGCCTGCGAGCGATCCGGCGATCCCGAGAGCCAGTGCCTGTACAGCGAGTATGACCACGATTTGTGGAGGGTCATATCCATAAGTGCGCAACTCAGCCACAAGGCGACGCCGTTCGGGCGTGGTTAGGAGCATCGCGTTGAGAGCCAGCAAGAATCCGACCATGCCCCCAATAGCGGCGAATAGTGTCGTGGATTGCTTGTTGGGCTTCGCCGCGGTTTCCAGCAGTCGCAGATCGTTATCGGCAGGGGTAACGTCTGCTCGACCTGCCGCTAGGACCCGCAGCTCGCGCGCGACCTTTACTTGCTCGCCCGGCTCAGCCCTCACGAGCACCGAGGTGACTCTACCCGTCTCACCAGTGAGACTTTGTGCGGTGTCAAGGAGGGCTACGGCGACCGGGCTGCTCGCGACCGCTCCGATCGTCTGGCTGCCGAGCACAGCGCTGACACGAACTCTCTGGATCTTGCCGTTGGCGCGCAGCGTCGCGAGCTTGTTCGCCTCAGAGCCCGTGGTTTGTGCGACGCTCGACGGCAGGCCAATCCCGCCCGATATCAACTGAGTCGCGGTGGAGCCGAGATCGCGCGCGGCTTCGGGATTTAGTGAGAGCTGGCGGGCGGTCAGACCGATGAGTTGGATCGGCTCTCCGGCGCGCGACCCGGAGAGCACTACATTCTCTTGCAAGATTGGGGATGTGGCCTGCACTCCCGGTAGTGCCTGGACCTTCGGTATGACGTTTTCGTCGAAGCCATCCTGAGAGCGCGCGACGAGCTGCAGTTGCGCGGAGCCGACCAGCTGGTGGACGAGGCTGCCCGCGGAGCCGCCAATGCTCGTGTTCGCGACCAGCACTCCGAATACGAGCGCGACACCGACCGCGATGCCGATCGCGGCGAGCAGCTCTTGGGCGGCTCGTGTGCGCAACCGCCACGTATACAAGCTGAACGGCACACTGAGATCAAGTCCAAGGACTGTTGGCGTCCTTAGCTTCATGCCAGGGTACGCTCCAAGTCCGCGTCGAGGCCGTCGATGAGGTGTCCGTCGCGCAACGTGAGCACACGGTCGGCGAACCGCTGGGCGTGTAGATCGTGCGTGACCAGCAGGCCGGGGATTCCCTGTTGATGACAGATGTCGCGGAGAAGGGCGAGTATCTCCTGTGTGCGATGACTGTCGAGGTTGCCTGTCGGCTCGTCGGCGAGCAGCAGCCGAGGGTTGCCCGCAAGCGCTCTGGTGATCGCCACGCGCTGGCGCTCACCCATAGAGAGCTGTCCAGCCCGATGCTCCAAGCGGTGCCCGAGGTCAAGCCTCTCTAGCCATGGCCTAACGGTCTGCTTTGCCTCCCGCAAGCTCAGACCTCCCGCCATCACCTTCAAAGCCGCGTTGTCTATCGTCGTGGCGCCGGCAAGCAGATGGAAAGACTGAAAGACGAATCCGACATCGTCTCGTCGGTAGCGGGAACTCTCGCGCACCGAAAGACGCGAAATCTCCCTTCCGTCAAAGGACACGCTGCCACTGTCGGGCGCAAGCAACGCAGCCGCAATCAGCAACAGTGTGGTCTTGCCTGACCCACTAGGCCCATACAGCGCAACGAGTTCTCCCGGCTCGACGCTCAGCGATACGCCGTCAGCAGCGCGGACGATCTCATCACCGGCGGCGTAGTGCTTGACGATGTCGCGCAGCTCAAGGGCGCTCATGAGAGCGCATCGCTGGCCCGTGGCGCGGGGGACGCGGACGGGCCAGGAAACCGCACGACAACGCCGTCCTGATCCATCGAGCGCACTTCGCCGCTGGAAACCGCCATCGTGCGTACCGTCCCCGAGAGCGCCGCAAGACTCTCCGAAGCGATCACTACTGCGAGATTCCGATCCGCGCCAAGCGAGCGCAACAGCCCGTAGAACTCCTCGCTCTCGAGCGGATTCGGGAGTACCGCCGGCTCATCTACGAGCAGCAGACGCGGCTCGCGGACAAGCGCCATCGCGAGAGCTACACGCAGCCGCTCCCCGAGCGCGAGGCGATCCGTACGCGCATCAGCGTAATCGCCGCTACCCACACGCCCGAGAGCCTTGCGCGCCAACATTCGTGCTTCGCGCATCGACGTACGGTCGCTCGCACCCGCGGTCGCGACCAACTCCACGACCGGACGAGCAACCTGTGTGCGCCAATCCGAGCACACGAGCGCGATCCCACTGCGACGAAGCAGACGCGAACGCTGGCGAGCGGACATACCCGACACGCATTGCCCGTCAAAGCTGACCTCACCCGACTCGGGCTGCGCCAAGCCCGCCATTACGCGCAAGAGCGTGGACTTGCCCGAATGCTTCGGTCCCCACACACCCACGAAATCGCCCGCATCGATCTGAAGCGATACCGCGTCAAGCACCAGCAGCTCGCGCCGACCGTCGGCGTAGCGCTTGGTCACCTGCGTGAGTGAGAGCAACGGCGCCATCGTCGACATCAACCTGAGGATCCCATCAGTACATGGATGGTTTTGCGCGACATATCCACCCACGACAGCTCTCCGCCGATCTGCTGGAGGGGCGCTTGACGCACCAGAAACATCATCGCCGAGCGCAACGACCGTGGCGCGGGCATACCCTCCTCGATCCGGCGACGCCGCGCGAACAAGACCCGCTCATAGTCGTTCAACACGAGGAGCAACCGCTGCAAGTCCTGTGGCCGAGCGACGACCATCCTTGCCTGCAGCTGTAACGGACCATGCTCGGGGGAAAGCGGGCTCTCCATCCATCCGACAAACAGCGCCTCAGCCAAAGCGGTCGAGCGATAGACGATCTGAGCCGAATTCGTCTTCCCCGGGGACCCCGACTCGAGTAGTTCTTGCTTCAGCATGTCTTTCAACATCCGATACAGGCTTGAGCGCGCGACCGACCAGCTCGCACCCAACTGGCGCTCCAACATGTTCGCGATCTCATACCCATAGCTTTCGCGCTGCACAAGCACGCCAAGCACCGCCCCCTTCAACGGGGACAATCTCCTAGAAACCGCAGTATCGCTTGAAGAACCCGTCATCGCATAGCCCATAGTCACGCGCGAGCAGCCCAAACTTTACAGGACGACGCGTCCCGACAGTCGCGATCGTGTTTCTGACTCCTGGAATGAGCCGTGCTGTCGGGGGTCCCGAAGAACGCGTCACGTCCCGATCACCCACCGTTGAATCCGCTAACCCCTTCGCATCATCTGAGGGCGAGCGTGTCCGAGCCTAACCCGAGTCGGGCGTTGCCCGGCCCCACTCGATCGGCATCGCGGTGTCGACCTTGAAGGGTCGTCCGAGCCTGGGAGTCTGGTCTAGGGTATGCGGCAAGTCTAGGAGCCAGTTCATGGAAACCGCATAGTGCGCGGTGACGTCGAGAGCGTCGCGGGCAGCGGTGCTGATGCCAAGCTTGCCGCAGGGGTGGTCAGCGTCGTGCTGCTCGCCAGCGGGGCCATCAGTGCTACCACACTCACGCCCACAGGGACCGCTGTCCAGACCGACCGCATCGCGGCGTGGCGGGTGCGCAAGCTCAACCCCGCCTACTCGTCACCCCAGCGCGAGACATCAGTCCGTCCACGCCGGTTCGATTGCGCATTTCGCATCGACTGCCTCGGCACAGCCAGCAGCACACCGCCGGTGGGTTCGCCTACCTCGGGGAAACCCCACCGCCCCATTCGCGCTCGAACGCTCCCGGCTGGTTCAGCATGGCGGCGGGCCGTTCGGACCATGATCGCGGCGATCAAGCCCAACTGCGCGCTATAAGCCTTTGTTCACGTTCTCCTAATGAAGTAGCCCGCCGACCATTCACCCCTCGATCGGTGCTCGAAGATTTCCGACCGACGTCTTCGTAGTACCTCCAGACGGGGGCTCAATGACACGCAGAAGATGACCAGTGCGGTCTAACCATTCAACACTGGTAGGCTCCGCTTGAGAAATTATCGTGCCGTATCGCGTCACGATCTTCTCTAGTGCAAAATGCGACGAGGGCGGCTCCTCTAGTTCCCGACGAACCTATTCAATTCGCTTCGCATATTAGCTGGAACCCCAGGCGACTCAAACACAAACGCATTTTCGTGAACGGCTACATTAATCGGCCCACGACCACGGTAGGACAACCGTATCGACGCAACACCGTCCGGCACAATTTCGACGATCTGTTGACCCGCCAAAACCGCAGAACCAAATAGCGCTCCGCCTTCGATGACAGCGGAAAACGGCTCGCATCCAAAAGTAGGTTCTGTCACGTGAAGAAATGTAGTCATAACACAATAAACCGGCTCGATCAATCGTCGTCTTTGTTGTTCAACAAATTCTCGCCTAGCCCCATTTGTCGAGCAACGCGGGCGAGGCGTCAGTTCCGGGCGTCCAAATCCTACAATTACAAAATACTGATGTCGTCGGGGACCAACATATATTTGTCTAACGTACGCCGGATAATAACTCGATAGCTTATAATCCTTGACTATCTCATCCTGGAGCGTCCTACCAGCCAGCGCATCCGGAGAGGGCTCATCTCTTACAGACACCATTCTGCGAAAGATCGCAAAATTAGACACGATCGATGCATTCAGCGGAGTCATTAGTTCCGCGGGCGGTGCGGTTTGTCTCGTTTCCGGAACCACCGGCGAGATACACGACGATCGGTCAAAACTATCGCCGACTTTCGTCGCCGCGCTCGAGCATCCCGAGCTAATCAGCAATACCAACATGCATGGAATGATGCGCATAATCTGTGATGTCATGCTCTATCCAATGACGAATTCGACGCCTTCAACTATACCTTCTGCAGAATCCCCTTCGCAAAGCCAACGTCCGATATCTGATTTCTCGACTCCCACACAAACCCTGACGCCCGAGCATACATCCAAGCAAACGGTCGATAATGGCCAAACCGTCGTATAGACCACATGCGAAACCACATTTTATCAGTGGTCCGCCGGTTCGGGGGGTCCCATCGCCTTCAATCCCCGCTTCCCCAGATGACATGCCGTCTCCCCGTTCGTAGCATTGTTGATTGTCATGTATAACAAATGAGTCGGACCACATGACCACAGCATCGCGTACCCGACTGCATCAACTGCACGTCCGCAGTTGCGTCCATTCGCGCCGGCAAACATTCACCGTGTTACCTGCGCTCGTACGTAACACCTCACTACGTCGCTTACCTTCTTATTAGCATGTACTGTCACATCGCCGGCAATACAGTTACCACCATGCAATCGAGTTTGGACCAAAGACGCTGACGGGAAGTACTCGCCTGGAGCAAGCAAGAAGCTGAATCGCCCATTTCTAGTGCGCTGTTGAGCCACTACATTACCAAGCATGTTCTGATGTACCGTCAGCACGCTAACAGTGGCCACGGCGTTGACGCATTTTCTAAAATCGCGCGGACACAGCATTACACTACCGCTCAGCCTACCCTGCAGCATTGACTCTCGAACCGGTTGAGGGTCACCACATGCCGCACCAACAAGCGCAAGACAGACTGTCAATAGAACTACAGTCGCCCGACACAGCCACCGAGGTCGATAATATGCCCATCCGGCTATCATGTACGTAAACCTATCAGAAACCATGCTCATAGCCCACCCACATGCTCGGAGGAAGCAGCCACACCCACACTTACCCATCCCATTCTGCAGCACTCGCAGAATTCGCCCGACGCAGTCTTAACATCGAACTAAGCTTCAACTTCATAGCTTTTATGATGACCCTCCAACGTACATTCATGCACTTCCAAAGCGTTGCTCGACATCTTAAGGCAATACGAGATTACTGGGCTTATGAAGAAATTCGGTATGTGCGATCCTTGCCAGATAAGATCGTCAACTGACGCGCGACAGCCACCGTGCGAGTCGTTGTCGTTATGCAGCGTTTCAACACAGTATTCAAGGAATTCCGCGTATTCAGTTATCCATCCATACACCACGTTACCAGACCACGTTTTCTGAATATATCCATTTACAGCGTCGCCCAAGTTACCAAAGAGAATGGTAACCAAACCGGCGATATTTCCGATAGTTACCAGTTCGTTTAGCCAGAACTGCGTAGCAATTTCTTGAGCGCCTGAAATCCCCCGACAGCTACTGGTGCGGCAGTAAACTGCGTGCCGGGTGAACCATCGGGGAAGGCGCCGGGTGGCACGACAAGAGCGGTCTGTAGCGCACGGGCGACCTGCGGTACGTAGGACGCGCCACCCTGAGTGGCTACCCCTGTACCAAGGGAGGTTTCTGTCGAGATGCCAGCAGCACCAAGCCACGCGTACTTCGGCGGTGTCGTCCCAGGTTGTGGCACGCCGAATTCGGTGCTGTTATACGTGGAATGTAGTTTGGTTTCGCTTTCGTTGTCATTCACCGTGCCTACTATATCGCCTTGCAGGTCGTGCAGCTGCAGTTCGATCGTTCCAGTGCTAGTTTGGACCGCGTCGAGTGTCCCGTCTATGCCCGAAACATTCCTGGTCCATTTTTCGCTGCCTTCGCTCGTCCACGTAAGCACGTTGCTCGAACCGGCGTAGTGGGAGATCACTTTCGAGCTTGTTTTGCCTTCGGAGGTTGTTTCCATGGTCCGCGCGGACGGGTCGTAGAAGTACTTGAATGTCTCACCGTTCTGAGTCTCGCTCACCAGCTGATTATCCACGTAGTACGTGCTCGTGATTTCGTGTTCTCCAGCGTCCACAGCTGGCATTTTAGTGATATTGCCAAACGTTTCGTAGGCTACGCCTGCGTCGGTGAGGCGGTTCGCTTCGTCGTAGCTGTGACGTTCGACGGTGCCGCCTTCGCTGGCGCATTTGCCTTCGGTGCCTGGTTCGCGTGTGGTCTCGCTCGTGCGGTCTGATTCTTCTTCGTACGCGTAGAGGCGCACCACGCAACCTTTGCCGGCCGGAGTTTCCTGCGTTTCCAGTAGACGTCCGGCGTTGTCGTAGGCATAGCTCTCTTTCGCCAGTGAGCTAGTCTGTTGTAGCGTTTCGCCGTGGATCGACGGCACGACGCTGTCGCTGAACCATACTGGCGCACCGGTTTCAGAGCAGTTGCGTGTCTTGATGTATTCGAGGCTCGTCGCCTCGCCGACGGAGTTGTACGTTGTGTTGGCGCACATGCCGTTGGGATAGATATCGCTCGTCATCTTGCCTTCGACATCATAGCTAGCCGTGAACGTGCCTTGGGCCACACTCATACCGGTGGCAGTGTCGACCAGCTTTTCCATGAAGCCGGTGGTAGTGTTGTAGGTGAAGGTCGCGGTGTTTTTGGCTTCTTCGCCCTTGCCTTCGCTGACTTCCTCCAGGCGACCGTCGCCGCCTTCTTCATAAGTGTATTTCGCGACGTTCCCAGAGGCGTCCTTGTATTCGGTCGGCTGGCCGAGCGTGTTGTCCTTGCTGGTGATGGTGCCTGCCGACGTGCTCTGATTTTCAAGCGCACCAGTCTTTTCGTTGTATTCGTTTGTGACCTTCGGCAACGCCATGTCGGTCACGGGCGAGGACTTCTCTTCGCTGGTCACCGCGCGACCGGCCGGATCGTAGGTCTGAATCTTTTCGCGGCTGATGGCTTCAGAGCCGATACCGAACGTTTCGGTCGATATTTCAACCTCGCTCCACATGTTGTATACCATCGTCACGATCGGCAGCTTTGGCTGTCCTTTGCTGGCGTCGAGCGGTTGCGCCGCAGGTTCTATTCGACACGGAAGGTCGGCCCATTCCTTGTGGTTCTGGCAAGCTTCAACGCGGGCTTCTTTGCCAGCGGTGTGCACTACTGATCTTTACCCACCGCCTAGGGGACGACTCTTAGGGTCGACCTAGTTTGACGGAGACTTGGTCTAGCATCGGATCAATCGCCACTTCAATGACTAGAGCAAGAAGAAGTAGATTCATTCCCAGGGAAGGATTCGTTACTCATGACTTGTCCATTCGGAGCCATATCTACTATACGTACTGGACCCCATCCGACCGGCGCATATATAAGGGTTGCCCCACCAGCATGCAAGCTGGCGGGAATTAGCACCTTCTTAAATACGATAAAAGTCTTATTCTCCTCTGCGATCACCGTATCCCTGAAGTTCCTCAGCAAGCCATACGCAAATGCCTGCCGATATGGACCGAGACAGCCATATTTGATCTCGATTTCCATCGCCAAGTCTCGGGGGAGACCTTCCCCAGCCTTCCCCGATGTGCCACCACCTCCACCTTTACCGACTTTTTGACTACTTGGTGGTTCTTCTTCATGCTCGCGCAGCCCAAAGTAACGCTGTCTCATATATTCGTAATACAATCCGACCAATGACACATACCCTCCGGGAACACGCACCCTCGCCAAAGTCAGCGCTCCGTTGGGCAAATACTTAACCCCATCCCTCTCGATCCTCTTCTTTCTGACCCCTGGACCTACCATATAAGTTCCCGATCGGAGATGCGCCTGGGAACGTTCTCCTCCACAGCCAGCCAGCACCGCACATGCAACCACCAACAAAGCTCCCGCTGATACAGCAAGTAAAATCCGTAGCACCAAATCTCTACATAATAAACTTACTCGATTAATCATCATCAATCCGGCTCGGGAGGCATGGCACCCAGTATGGTTTCAGCCCATGATAGGAGTATATTGTCACTTACGTTCACATACGCATGTACTGCATATACTGTCACCTCTACAGCAATCCTCTCAAACCCAATAATAACCCACGTGACCTCCCTTTTTCTATCTTTATTTAATCCTCGACCGTAACATCATGACGCTGACGCGCGTATAGATCAAAGTAGAGGATAGACAATGTGAGGCCAATATAGGACGCAACGATAGTCTGCATGATTAGTTCAAGACCGGCAACCCCTGCGCCCGAGCTATTGTCCCCAGTAGCCAAACGCACACCTAGCGCCGCCACAAGTGCTACAGCCTCGACAGTTACCGTCAGACCGAAAATGTGCCAGTAGTGACCTGCCGCCAGCTCTCCACTGCGTTTCAGCGCGCCACGCACGCCGTTACACTCAACCGCAGCTATTACAGCCGCGACACACCAGCGCAATCCAAGCAATACCCCAGGTACAACCAAAAACAACGCTGCCACCGCAATTCCCAAGTAGTTGATGGCCTGCACAGCTACGACAACTGCAATTACTTGCGGCCCACACGCAAGCGTAGTGGAGAGCCTAGGTCGCCTTCCCTCGCCGATCACAACGACTGCATTAACACTCGCTGCCGCAATAAACGGTGCAATAATCAAAACGTCAGCAGCATTGGTTAGCGTAAAAAGACCAAAACCATGGTGGGCATGACCAAAGAGACCACGATGTCCGACCGCCATAGCCAGAAGATCGTACGGTACAATCACCCCAACCGTCAAGACCAAGAACAGCTTTGGGTAATGGCGAGACAAGGTCAACGCCGACCTAAGTACTTGCGCTATCGACCGCTCCTGATAGAGGTCGATAGCGATCTTTTGTTTACTCGTCATAGATGAGTGCGCCGCTCAGGTTGAGATACATTCTTGCCCATAAAAAGCGCAAAGCTCGACATTTGGCTCCTTCCGAAGATCTGGTACTTCCAGCTTTGCATACACCGTACCGAATACGTTTATTTCAAAGACGGTAATCATCGGTATACCTACTCTACATCTAGCGGCCCCATCGCCTTCAAGAAAGAAGTTGCCAGTAGTTATACATTCTCCTAGACCAGCAATAATAGTATTGACCCAATCTTCCGGATCGTGCAAACCCAATTGACCCTCCATCCATTCTATCACTTGACCAGCAACATCATGCTTTAGGAATTTTAGAAAATCGTATACGATATCTATCGATTCATTGGCCTTACTCGTGACATACCAGAATTCTGCTTCCTCTATAGTAAAATAGATCGCTTCTTCCGCAGGGTCTTCTCCCCATGTAAGGTATCTCATCCCTTCTTCACTTTTACGTCGCGCTTCTTCTTCTCGCGCTTTCTGCCGTTCTGCTTCTGCTTTTTGCCAGAATTGTGTCGCGATTTCTTGAGCTCCAGAGACCGGACCGGCGGCCACTGGCGTGGCGGTAAACTGGGTGCCGGCAGAACCATTGGGGAACGCGCCAGGTGGTACAACAGGAGCGGTCTGTAGCGCTCGTGCGACCTGCGGTACGTAGGACGCGCCACCCTGAGTGGCTACCCCTGTACCAAGGGAGGTTTCTGTCGAGATGCCAGCAGCACCAAGCCATGCGTACTTCGGCGGTGTGGTCCCGGGTTGCGGCACCCCGAATTCGGTGCTGTTGTAGGTGGAATGTAGTTTAGTTTCTTAGCCAATTGCTTTG
>Ga0209007_1000340_pt1 | contig 21191 bp, 18 predicted proteins | sample JacPinW_OM1H0_O2_FD_187961 | JGI IMG/M metagenome (GOLD analysis project Ga0209007, IMG submission 187961) | Forest soil microbial communities from Algoma, Ontario, Canada - Jack Pine, Ontario site 1_JW_OM1H0_O2 (SPAdes) (version 2) | ecosystem: Environmental > Terrestrial > Soil > Boreal... | reverse complement strand
GGCGTGCGCAGCGGCGTGCGCAGCGGCGTGCGCGCCGCTCCGCCTGTGCCGGTCGCTCCGCAGCCTTGCAAACGTGCCGCGTTCGCGGCGCTGAGCGGCGCAGAGTGCACCGTGACGGCTGCCAACGATCCAGCCGCACAGAGCAGCGCCGCCAGCCCGCGGCCCCGGGATTTTTGCCGGATCGCTACTCTTTTGCCTGCTTAGCCGTTAGCGGCGCGCCACCGGGCTCTACGCTCGGCGAACCGGCCAATATTTTCGCCGCCTTGGGCGCGGCCCAGCGCTCGATATCGTCAAACAGCGTGAATACCGCCGGAACGATGACCAGCGTCAACAAAGTCGAAGTGATCAAGCCGCCGATGACCGCTATTGCCATGGGACGCCGAAAATCGCTAGCCTCGCCCAACCCCAAGGCCACGGGCAACATGCCCGCCACCATGGCCACGGTGGTCATGACAATAGGCCGCGCGCGCTTGTGGCCCGCTTCGACAATGGCCTGAAGGCGGTTTTTGCCGGCGCGCATCTCTTCGATGGCCATATCCACCAGCAAGATGGAATTCTTTGCGACGATGCCCATCAGCATCAGGACGCCGATCATCACCGGCAAGGAAAACGGCGTGTTGGTCAGGAACAGTGCGAACACAGCGCCGCCCAGCGACAGCGGCAACGCCGACAGAATGGTGATCGGCTGAAAGACCCGTGCGAACAGCAGCACGAGCACTGCCAACACCATCAGTACACCCGCCGTAACGGCGATGACGAAATTCGAGACGAGCTCGTTCATGAATTCGGTATCGCCGGTTTCCACCAAGCGCACACCCTGCGGCAGGTTCTTGAGTGTCGGCAGCGCGTGCACCTTGTCGTTTGCCGTTCCGAGCTGCACGCCCGGCGCCAGGTCCGCATCGATGTATAGGCGGCGGCTTTGATTGTAGCGCCGCACCGACGAGGGCCCTTGGCCAAAACTGATGTCGGCAACCGACTTCAAGGGCACGCTGGCGCCCGTGCTCGTCGGCACGGGCAGATTTTCGAGGGTGGTCAGGTCGCGCCGCGAGCGCTCCGGCAGACTGACGCGGATCGGAATGGTCCGATCGCTCAGCGCAAACTTCGCGCCGTTTTGCGGCAGATCGCCCAAGGTCGCGATGCGAATGGTTTCGCTGATGCTTTGCACGCTCACGCCCATTTGCGCGGCGAGATCCAGCCTGGGATGCACCACCATTTCCGGCCGCGGCATATCGCCGTTGATGCGCGGTTGGCGAATTTCCTGCAAGCCGCGCATTTCGTCCAGCAATTTATGCCCGGTACGTTCCGTCAAGACCGGATCATCGCCGACCAGGTACAACGTGACATCGCGTCCGCCGCCAAATCCGAAATTTTGAAAGCTGATATGCGCGTCGGGAACCTGATTGAGCAGCGGCATCAGGCGCTGCTCGATTTCCTTGGTGCTCGCCTTGCGTTGGTCGCGCGGCACGGTGCTGATGAACACTGTCGCCTGGCGTACCTCGGCGGAATCGGAACCGATGAATTCCACCACATTCCTGATCTCCGGTTGCTTGCGCACGATGGCCGTGGCGGCCGCGGAGACGCGTGCGGTGTCCTCGAGCGTGCCACCCGGCGGCAGTTCAATATTTAAAATCGAGGTGGAAAAATCCTCCGGCGGCGCAAAAGCCTTTGGCAGCAGCATGCCCCCGCCAATCGACAGCGCAAAAAACAAAGTGCCGAATAAAATGGTTTTCCATCGATTGGCGACGCACCATTTCAGGACTGCGACATAGCCGGACATGATGGGACCATCGTCCCGATGCGGAATGGCGTCCCGGCTCAACGCATAGGCGGCCAGCACCGGAGTGATCATGCGCGCCACCAGCAAAGAGATGAACACGGCCGCGGCGACCGTGAGACCGAACTGCTTGAAGAACTGGCCGCTGACGCCGCCCATGAAGCTCACCGGGAGAAATACAGCGATGATGGTGAAGGAGGTAGCGACCACGGCGAGTCCTATTTCATCCGCCGCCTCCATCGCCGCGCGGTATCCGCTCTTACCCATGCGCATGTGTCGCACGATGTTCTCGATTTCAACGATGGCATCGTCCACCAGCACGCCGGCGACCAGCGACAGTGACAGCAGCGTGATCTCATTTAAGGTAAAGCCCATCAACTGCATGAAGGCAAACGTGGGGATTGCCGACAACGGAATGGCCAACGCCGAGATCAGGGTGGCGCGCCAATTGCGCAAGAACAGCCAGACGACGGCCACCGCCAGGATCGATCCTTCGATGAGCGCTTCCAGGGACGAATGGTAGGTATTGATGGTGTGCTGGACGGTGGTGAATATCTGCTCGAAATGCAGGGACGGATTGTCTTTTTGAATCTTCAGCAGTTCCGCGGTCGCGCCTTCCGCAGTGCTGACGTCGGAAACCCCTTTTGACTTGTAGAGCTGGAATGCCGTGGACTGACGCCCGTTAAGACGCGCCAGGCTGCGCGTCTCGGCAACGCCATCGTGTACGTCGGCAATCTCATTCAGCCGGACCGACTTGCCCCCGGGCACGATGATGAGCGTGTCGCCCAGGGCCTCGGCCGATTTGGCGCCGCCGAGCACCCGGATGGCCTGCTCGCCGCCGCCGACCTGGGCGCGGCCGCCTGTCGCATCCAAATTCAACTGCCGTAGCTGCTCATTGACCTCGACCGCGGTCAAGCCCAATGCCTGGAGACGCGCCGGATCTAGCTCGACGCGAATTTCCCGATCGGCGCCGCCAATTCGCTGCACCTGCGCAATACCGCGCACACCCAACAGGCGTTTGGTGATGGTGTTGTCGATCGCCCAACTCAACTGTTCGGGCGTCATGCCGGTGGTCGTGACGGCATAGATGGCAAAGGTGCCGCCGTCCGAATCTTGCCGCTGTACCTGCGGTTCCAGGATGCCCTGCGGTAGGTCGGCCCGCACGCGGGCGATTGCGTTGCGAACGTCGGTCACCGCCCGATCAATCGGCGTGGCGATATTGAATTCAATGCTGATGTGAACATTACCTTCGGTAATGTAGGTTTGCTGATGGTGGATGTTGCCGATGCTGGCAATGGCGCCTTCCACCTTCTGCGCGATCTGCGTTTCCATTTCCGTCGGCGCCGCGCCCGGTTGGGAGATGTCGACGTCTATTTCCGGAAACGAGACATCCGGATTGTTGTTGATGGGCAATCGAATGAAGGCCACTATTCCTAAGAAAAGCAGCACCACGAACAACACGATGGGCGGCACCGGATGGCGAATCGCCCAGGCGGAAATATTTTTCATGACGTGCCTGCGGCCGCCACGACCGGTTTCACGGTCTCTCCTTCTTGCAAGAATGCGCCGGCGGTCGTCACGATTTGGTCCTTGGGATCGATGCCGTCGGCCACGGTCACGCCGCTGGACACCATGCCAGTCACCCGCACCGCGCGGCGCTCGATCTTGCCTTGCGCATTGACGATGAGCACATAGCTGCCCTTATCATCATTCAGCACCGCGGTCTGCGGTAATACCGCCCGCTCGGCATTACTGACCGTCACTTCCGCGCGCGCAAAGGCGCCCGGCCGCAGGTTCGGATCGGGGGTCAGGGAGACCTTGGCGGTGCCAAGGCGGGTCGCCGGATCGATGACGGCGCCGAGAAGGCGGATCCGGCCTTGATAAATCTTGGAGGTCCCCGTGAGTTTCACATCCACGAGTTGTCCCACCTTGAGCAGCGGCAAGTCCTGCTCCGCCACTTGGCCGCGCAACTCGGTCTCGCCGTCCTTGGACAAGCGAAACAACGCGTCCCCGCCCGCCATGGCCGTCTGCCCCACTTCCACATTGCGGGTGAGAATGATGCCGTTGGCCGGTGCGCGCACATCAGCTCGAGCCAGTCGGGCCTGGGCCTCCACAAGCTGCGCGGCGGCCACTTTGACGTGCGTCGCCGCGGTTACCGCGCTCGACTTGCGCTTTTGGGTCTCCTCGGCCGACAACGCGCCCGAGGCGCCGACCGCCTGGGCACGCTGATATTCAGCCTGCGCCAGATCTGCCTCGGCGCGGGCTTGATCGAGCGCCGCTTCCAAATTGGTGACCTGGGGCTCGAGCACCGAATTGTTCAAGTGAGCCAGCACCTGACCCTGTTTCACGTGATCGCCGGCCTCGACATACACCGCGGTCACACGGCCGCCGTCGCCTTCGACGCCGATGGGCATGTCGTAGCGTGCGCCGATGGTGCCAATGATGCTGATGGTGGAAGGCACCGTGCTGACGCCGATCTGTGCGACGGAAACTGTCGGGATGGCGGACGCGACGACTTCGGGTTTCGCCAGCGCCTGCGTGAGACGCCATGCCACCAGCGCGATCACAATCGCAATCAGCAGGCCGCCGACCAACCACGCGATCGGGCGCCGGTTCTGCACCTTCGCCGTCGCGGTCGTTTCAGGTTGTTGATCAAACAAGATAGTACTCATGACACCACATCCCAGGGATAACTTCCTTTGTCCAAGATGAATCCAGCCAGGGTGTTCATCTCTTCGTCCTCATTGCGCTGCGCGCGCCGTATGTTGTTCGCCATGCGCCGTTTCGCCTGCTGCGCGAATACCCGCGCGATGACCACTGCCTGAGAACCCTGCTCGCCCGGCGAACCGGCCAGCGTCGCGGCGCGCGACAATACACAAAGTCCCACGAATAGATCAATGGCAATGTCGGCAACCCTCTTGAGCGCGTGCTGCCGATCTGCAATGGATTTGCCATACTTGCGCAGCAATACATCGCATGTCCTCGCCAGCTCCACGGTATACCTTTCGTAAATACCCGCGGGCTCAGCTAAAAGTTGCGGCATGGACGATAATATTTTGTCGCGCCCCACCCCCGTCGCCTGGGTCAAGCGCCTCTCCGCATAGTCGGTTAGCACCCCGAATCCTTTAATGGGGTTATTGAAGATGTCGTCAACCGCCGCCTTCATATCCCCTAAGGACTTCCCCAAGTCCTTGAGGCCTGATAGGGCTATATACAGCCTCAGGACCTCATTGGTTCCCTCGAAAATCGACAAAATCCGGCAATCGCGGGTGATTTGCTCGTAGGGGTATTCCCGCATAAAGCCGCTGCCGGCGGCGATCTGCAGGGCCTCGTAGGCGCTGCGCTGCAAGGCCTCGCTAGCAAACACCTTGCTGATGGCCGCTTCCACCGAATAGTCCTCACTACCGGAATCGATGTAATGGGCGACCATCCAGACGACGCTCTCGGCGGCAAAGCAATCGAGTGTCATTTGAGAGATTTTCTCGCGAATGAGACCAAATTCGGCAATGGGCTGGTTGAACTGCTTACGGCTCTGCGCTTGGGCGCTCGACAGCGCGATCAGCGCCTTCATGCCCCCGACGGCGCCGCCGCCCAAACCGGTACGACCGTTGTTCAAAATGGCCATCGCCACCTTGAAGCCCTTGCCCTCCATGTCGAGCACGTTCGCGGCGGGCACCTGAACGTCTGCAAAATTCACGGTGGTGGTCGAGGAGGCGCGAATCCCCATTTTGTCCTCATGCTGGCCGTGGCTGACCCCCGGCCACTTAGCTTCCACCAGGAAGGCGGTGATCTTGCCCGCGGGAGATGACGTGCGTGCGAATACCGTGTAGAGGTCCGCAATACCGCCGTTGGTGATCCATATTTTCTCGCCGTTCAAGGTCCAGGAGCCATCCGGATTCTTCACGGCTTGGGTGCGAATCGATGCGGCATCCGAGCCCGCGCCGGACTCCGTCAGACAGAACGCCGCGATCATCTCGCCGCTCGCGAGCTTCGGCAGATAACGCGCGCGCTGTTCGGCCGTGCCGAACAACAGGATTCCCTTCATGCCGATGGAGCTGTGAGCGCCGATGGTCAGCGACACAGAACTGTCATGCGAACTGCTCTGGCTCAAAACCCGTGCATAGCCGGCGTTGGAGAGTCCGAGACCGCCATGCTCTTCCGGAATGATGAGTCCGAAGAGGCCCAAATCGCGCAGCCCTTGAATGAATTCCGCCGGCTGCTCGGCCTCGCGGTCCCAGCGTTTGAAATCCTCGCGCTTGGGTCCTAGAAACTGATCGATCGCATCCACCATCAACCGTAAGACCTCTTGGTCCTTATCGCGTAGCGCGGGGTACGGAAACAGCTGATCCTGGAGGATGTGCCCGGAAATGAGGCCTTTGGCGACGCTCATAGGGGAGTCCCTTACTCGGCGACCCGGTCGATCACCAGGTCGAGCGCGCCGTCATGGCCCACATCGTAGGAGAGCTCGCCATACAGATCGCCCGCGGTGGGAATGGGCCGTCCGCTGAATGACAAACGTGCGGTGATCGAGACCCGCTGCCCCGCCACCAAAACGCGGCCCGGCATCATCGAATCGGCGGCCGACAATTGCACCTGCGTACCGATGGCGTCGCTCGTCAGACGTTTGGCTGCCAGAGGCGGCCCACGACTGTCGGGCTCACGAGCGAATACGAACAAAGGTGTCTCCGGTTTCAAGCGCGATTTTAATGCAGGCGCTATGCGTATATTGACAGTGACTTGTGCCGCTGCCGACCCCTGTGGACTCGCGCTCGTCCCCACCGGCGACGCATTCGTCCCCGATTCCTCCGCGGAACCCAGCGATGCGATGCGCGCGTCCAACATTTGTTCGATTTGCTCTGGCGGATGCAAATCCTTCAACGCCTGCCAGCGGCTGCGCGCCAGGGCGCGATCGCCCCGGGTTGCCGCCGCGAATCCGCCGTACAGCAACGCCTTCGGATTGTTCGGCTCCAGTTTTAGCGCGTCCTCAAATAACTTCGACGCCTCCGGCGAGATCTGTCCGCCGGCGCGCAAACTGATGGCCTCGCCCAGACCTAACGCGGCTTCGGTGCTCTCGCCGCTGAGACGATGCGCGCGATCATAGGCGTTCACAGCATCGTCCATGCGCTGCAAAGCCAGATACGAGCGCCCGAGCATCAGCCAGCCCGCCAAATCGTTCGGATCGTCGCGCATGTGCTGCTCGAGCTTCGCGACCATCGCGAGCACGTCTGGAGCGGGCATCGACTGCGCTTGTACAGGCGCGTGCCAATTCCAATTCGACCACAAGGGATACAGACCCGCCGCGGCGCCCGCGAGCAAAACGGCCGCCAGCGCGCCGATGATGCGGCTTTTTCTTTCACGCAGCAGCGGTAGCGCGACGAAGGCGGCGGCGATCGCAGCCATGAGAGCTGCGACGATGAGAAAGGCGCTCATTCGTCGATCGGCATGCGCGAGCGTTGGCGCACGACGCGGTAAATGATGAGGCCGCCGAGCAGCAACATGAAGAAAGGCGCACCCCAGATGAGCGCGGTCTTCGCACTCAGCGGCGGCGCGAAACGCACGAACTCGCCGTACCGGTCCGTCATGAATTTGAAAATGGCATCATCGCTCCGGCCGGCGACAAGCATTTCACGCACTTGCCGGCGCAGATCCGCGGCCAAATCCACATTAGAGTCCGCAATCGATTCGTTTTGACATACCAAGCAGCGCAGTTCCTTCGTGATCCGCTCGAATCGGCTCTGCAGCCGCGGATCCGGCAGCTGAGCATGATCGTCCCAGGTCGCCGATGCTTGCTGAGCGAAAGACGGCGAGGCGCACAGCACGAGCGACGAGGTCAGCAGCAGCGCGGACGCCAGTGGCGCGCGAAACCGAATCATGCCCCGCTCCGGGCGGCGGCGATGCGCGGCAAGAATTCCTTCTCCCAGACCTCTTCCGTCATCGGCGAAATGAACTTAAAGATTATTCGCCCGTGGCTGTCCACCAAGTACGTTTCCGGTGCGCCGTACACGCCCCAATCGATCGCGGTGCGGCCATCGCCATCGAAGGGCACGGCGGCGTAGGGGTTGCCGAGCTGCGTCAGCCACAGCTTGGCCTTGTCTTGATTGTCCCGATAGTCGAGTCCAATGATGGGAACCACATGCTGGCGAGCGATCGCCAGCAACTCTTCCTGTTCCTCCCGGCAGGCCACGCACCAAGTGGCCCACACATTGAGTACATAGACCTGGCCCTTGAGCGCCGCAGTGCTCACGGTGCGCGTCGGATCGAGCACATCGGTAAGCGCGAACTCCGGCGCCGCCTTGCCGATCAGCGGCGAGGGCAACTCGTGGATGTCGCGGTTAGGGTTCAGGCCAAACGCGAACAACACCACCAACGCGACGAATGCCGCAAACGGCAGCAGGAACTTCCACATCAGGCGGCGCCCAGTTCCGGGCGCGGATTCGGCGGAGACACGGCTCCCGGAGCGGCAACCGGCACCTTGACCCGGTAGCGGCGGTCGGTCGCCGCGATCAATCCGCCGAGCGCCATGACGATTGCCCCCAACCAGATGTAGCGCACCAGAGGCTTGTACTGAATGCGCATGCTCCAGGCATCCCCGCCCAACGGGTCGCCCATAGCGACAAACAAATCGCGTGCCCAGCTCACCGAAATGGCCGCCTTGCTGTTGCTGGTTTGCTGCACCCAGAAATGGCGCTTCTGCGGCAGCAGCACCGTCACGGGTTTGCCGCCGCGGGTCACCTCGATCGTGCCCTGCACCGCGTCGTAGTTGGGTCCGCGCACATTGGCGGCGCTCACGAATTTGAAATCGTAGCCCGCGATCGAAAAGCTGCCGCCGGGCTTCAGGGCGACGTCCTTCTCAATCTTGTAGCTCTCCACGCCGCTCGCGCCAATCGCAAACAGCCCGACGCCAAAGTGTGCGATCGACATCCCTAAGAGCGCCGCGGTCAGCGTTTGCTTCTGACGCAGGCGGCGCAAGGGTTCAAGCGCCGCGGAGAACATGATCCAGAAGCCGAAGCTGAAACCGACGAGACCCACCAGATGAAACTCTTTGAACACCAGCCCTTGGATCGCGACGGACAACAACACCGCGGCGGCCGCCAGCCACCACAGCGGCTTGGCCGCAACCGTCAGTTTGCCGCGGCGCCAAGCGGAGTGCATGCCGATCGCCAGAAACACCATGAGAGGAAACATCGGAACCAAAAACATCAGCGCGAAAACCGGCGGTCCCACCGATATCTTGCCGATCCCCAGCAATTCGTAAACCAGCGGCGACAAGGTGCCCCAGAGCACCAGGCCAGCGACGCTCACCAGAATCACGTTGTTGACCAGCAGGAAAAACTCGCGCGAGTACAGTTCAAAACCACCCGGCGCGTATAGCTTCGGCGCCCGCCACGCGTACAACGTCAACGAGCCGCCGATGGTCAGCACCAGAAATGCCAGGATGTAGAGACCGCGGGTCGGATCGGTGGCAAAGGAATGCACCGACACCAGGACGCCGGAGCGCACCAGAAAAGTACCCACCAAGCTCAGTGAAAAGGCGAAGATGGCGAGCAGCAGTGTCCAGCTTTTGAAAATGCCGCGCTTCTCGGTGACGCTCAAAGAATGGATCAGCGCGGTGCCCACCAGCCATGGCATGAACGAGGCGTTTTCCACCGGATCCCAAAACCACCAGCCGCCCCAGCCCAATTCGTAGTAAGCCCACCAACTGCCCAAGGCAATGCCGATGGTCTGAAACATCCAGGCAAAAATGGTCCAAGGCCGGGTCCATTTGGCCCACGTCTGGTCAAGCCGCCCTTCCAGCATTGCGGCGCAGGCAAAGGCAAAGGCCACGGAGAAACCCACGTAGCCCGTGTAGAGCATGGGCGGATGAATCGACAGCGCGAAATCCTGCAGCACCGGATTCAAGTCCGCGCCGTCCTGCGCGGCGGGACTCAAGCGTAGGAAAGGATTCGAGGTCCACAAAGTAAACAGCATGAAGCCTGAACTGATGAGGCCCATGACGCCGAGCACACGGCTGGAGAAGGTCAAGGGCAGCGCGCGGCTGAAAGCGGCTACCGCGACGCTCCAAATCGAAAGAATCAGAATCCACAGCAGCAACGAACCTTCGTGCGCGCCCCACAGCGCCGCGACCCGGTAGAACAGCGGCAATTGCGAATTGGAATTGCGCGCCACGTACAACACCGAAAAGTCATCGTTCACGAAGCAATACACCAGACAGGCAAATGCCATGGCGACGAACACAAATTGGCCCGTCACGGCCGGTCGCGACACCGCCATCCACGCAGGCTTGGCCTTCCAAGCACCGGCCAAGCCGAAAAACGCCTGCGAGACGCTCAAAAGGAAGGCGAGGATAAGGGCAAATATTCCTAATTCGGGTGCCATGACGTTGCTCCGTTAAGTGCCGCCCGGACCGCGGGGCGCCGCAACCGACGCTTGTTTGTTCTTGAGTGAGGCGGCGACTTCCGGCGGCATGTACTTCTCGTCGTGCTTCGCCAGCACTTCGTCCGCGACGAAGGCGCCGCTTGAATTCATCGTGCCATGCGCGATGATGCCTTGGCCCTCGCGGAACAAATCCGGCAACACGCCGGTGTATTCGACGGGAACTTCGTGGGCGAAGTCCGTGAGGACGAAGCGCACCTGCAGATCACCTGGCTTGCGCTCGACGCTGCCCTTGACCACCATGCCGCCGATGCGAAAACGCTTGGCGAGCGGCGCGTTGCCCGCGACCACTTGGCTGGGATCGAAATAAAACATGATGTTCTCGCGCGAGGCCATGACCGCCAGCGACACCGACGCGGCCACCCCGCCCAAGATGCCGAGTACCACGAACAAACGTTTACGGCGCGGCGTCATTGTCATTGCGCTTCGCTCGCAGCCATGGCCAGCGCCCGGGCGACCTTCAGTCGCGCCGCATTCAGCGAGCGGCGCGCCGCCCATAGATTCCAGAGCAAGACGACGCCGGTGATACCAAAACAAGGCCACACATAGCGCGCGTAGCCGCCCATGGACCAAAAGCTGCTCATGACTTGATAGCCTCCCGCACCCAGGCCGACTGGCGCTCCCGATTGAGCACCTCGCCTTGCACCCGGATGCACAGCACCGCACCGTAAAACAACATGAAACCCAACCACATCGACAGCAGTGGCCAGAGCATGCTGCCCGGCATTTTGGGTCCCTCTAGTGTAACAATCGTCGCACCCTGATGCAGTGAGTTCCACCAAACGACCGAGAAGTGCACGATCGGCACGTTCACCACGCCCACCACGGCGAGCAGTGCTGCCGCGCGATCGCCCTGCGCAGGATCCTCGAACGCCGAGCGCAGCGACATCACGCCTACATAGAGAAACAGCAGAATGAGTTCGGACGTCAGGCGCGGATCCCAGGCCCAGTAGGTGCCCCACATCGGTTTGCCCCACAGCGAGCCCGTCACCAAGGCCAGCAGTGTGAGCGATGCGCCGATCGGAGCGGACGCCGCGGCGACGGCATGACCCACCTTGATACGCCAGATCAGTGCGACCGCGCTCGCGGCAGCCATGACCGTGTAGACCGTCACGGACATGATCGCGGCCGGCACATGCACATAGATGATTCGAAACGCATCGCCCTGCTGATAGTCGGGCGGTGCGAAACCGAGCCCTGCGATCAGGCCATAACCAATGGCCAAGGCCGCCGCGCCGAACAGCCAAGGCCTGAACGAAGCCGCGACGCCGAACACATAGGGCGGAGAGGCAAGCTTATAAAACCAAGTCCACATGAATTCTCTACCGTTATTCCATCGTGATGCGCAGCGCCGCGGCCGCCGCGAACGGCGCCAAGGTGCACGTGAACACACAGAGCGCCGCCAAAAAATACAAAGCCCCGGCCACACTCGTCCCAGAGACTGCCCGCTCGGTCGCCGCCGCGCCAAAAATCAGCAGCGGTGTCGCCAGCGGCAGCACGATCAACGACAGCAGCACATTGCCGCGGCGCAGACCGATCGTGAGGCCCGCGCCGATGGCTCCCAACCAACTCAAGGTGAGCGTTCCGAGGGCCAAACTCAGCAGCATTGTCGCAAATGCCTCGATGGGAATGCCAAGCGCAGTTCCCACAATCGGGGAAACCACGACCAAAGCAAGGCCCGTCACCAGCCAATGGGCGAGGGTTTTTGCCGCTACAATCAAGGTTAGACCGTGCCCGCTCAAGGCAAGTTGCTCCAAAGTGCCGTCATCGGCGTCGCTTTTGAACAGGAAATCCAGGGACAAGAGCGCCGACAGCAGCGCCGCCACCCAAAGCACACCCGGCGCGATGTCTCGCAACAGCGACAGCTGCAGGCTCAATCCCAGCGGGAATAGCGTGGTGACGATGAGAAAGAACACCAAGGGCTGCAACAGTTGCTCCGGGCGGCGGAAACTGAGACGCATTTCTCGCTGCACGATGAGCCAAAAGGCCTGCCAGGCGCTGACCGTCACGAATTGAGTTCCAAACGGCGCACATCGCAGGCCAGCGCCAACTCCCGGTGCGCAACCACCAGGGCGAGCCCCCCGGCCGTCACGTGGGCCTGCAGCAGCTCGGACACCAACTCCGAGCCTGCGGCGTCCAGATTTGCGTAGGGTTCATCCAACAGCCACACCGACGCCTGCATGGCAATGACCCGCGCCAGCGACACCCGGCGCCGCTGGCCGGCGGAGAGCACCCGTGCCGGCAAGTCCGCACAGGCGGCAACCTTGGCCCGTTCCAGGGCGGCCCGCATTTCATCGGGCTGGCAGCGGCGCTTCAATCCCACGGAAAAGCGCAAGTTCTCAAGCGCCGTGAGGTCGCCCTTGAGCGCCGGCTCATGCGCAGCGTAGGCCAGGGCCGCTTGATATTCCGTCCTATGGGTCGCAATGGACTGGCCGAGCCAGCTCACCGAACCCTGTTCGGGACGCAACAAGCCGCTGACCACTCGCAGCAAGGTGGTCTTGCCGGTGCCGTTTGGACCTGACACATGCAGGAGCTCGCCGCGACTGATATGGGTACTGACCCCCTGAAGCACATGACGATCGCCCCGCCAAACGTGGATTTTGTCGACCGAAAGACCGTCTGGGGCGATGCTCATGTGCGCGTGAGCTTAACTAAATCAAAGAGTTGAAGCTACCTATTCAGGCGCTTTTGATCATAAGAACGCCCCTCGGCAACGTGCGCCAGCCCACAAAATTTACCGGTTTGGGTCCAACCAGCGGCCAGAAATCGGGCACTCACGATAGAACTTTTGGGTTGCGCGAATGGGACTGGAGGGTAGATTGTCTGCACAAGCGTTGATGAGCGATCCGGTCTCGAACTCGCATCTGCACCGCTTGCCTCTGGTAACGCTGTACCTGACGGAGCGCTGCAACTCGCGCTGCGTCACCTGCGATTACTGGCGTCACGGCCGCGCCGACATGAATTTCCAGGCCGTGCAGCGCCTGCTGCCCAGCCTCGCACGATTGGATACGCGGGTCGTTCTGCTCTCGGGTGGCGAGCCTCTGCTCAATCCGGAATGGTCCGCGATCGCGCAAGCGCTGCGCGTGGCGGGGCTCAAAGCGTGGTTGTTGACCTCTGGATTGTCTTTGGCGAAGCACGCAAAGCGTGCCGCCGAGCTTTTCGATGCTATTACTGTTTCGTTGGACGGCACAGACCGGCCCACTTATCAGGCAATTCGTGGGCTGGACGCGCTGGACAAGGTCTGCGAAGGCATTCGCGCCGCGGCCCACCACGGCGTGGCGCCCGGAGTGCGAGTCACCGTGCAACGCGCAAACTTCAGGCAGCTGCCGGCTTTTGTTTCCCTGGCGAAAGAACTCGGCGCGCGCCAGGTGTCCTTTCTCGCGGTGGATGTCGCGAACCCACACGCCTTTGGGCGCACAGATGACTTCAGCGGCGATTTAGGGCTCTTGCCTGCGGATTTACCGGTGTTCGACGAAGTGCTGCGCACGATGGAACGCGAGCATGCAGAGGATTTCCACTCCGGATTCATCGCCGAAAGCCCGCAAAAACTGCGCCGGATTTTGCAATACTTCGCCGCCATTCGCGGCGCGGGCGAGTATCCTCCCGTTCACTGCAACGCACCGGAATTTTCCGCGGTCATAGGCGCGACTGGGCGCGTGCAGCCCTGCTTTTTCATCTCGGGTCCGGCCGATGCCACGCGCGGCGAAGGCCCGGCGCTCGACGATCTTTCGAGTGCGCTGAACGGCGAGCGCATGAGAGCGTTGCGCGGTTCAATTCGCGCCGGCGCACGCGCCGAATGCAAGACCTGCGTGTGTTCGATGTGGCGGGACACGGATAGTCGCGCGAGTTTGATACTTTGATGGATGTCGTTGCTGAAACGCTGGCTGCCTATCAACGTTGGGCGCCCCTCTACCCGCCCGTTGCGCACAATCCGCTGATGCGCGCCGAGCAACAGGCCATGCTGCTTTACTGGCCCGAAGTGGCGGGTCGGCGCGTTCTCGATCTCGCCTGCGGTACCGGCCGATATTCAAGATTGCTGGCCGAAGGCGGGGCCGCCGATGTGATCGCACTGGATTTCTGCGTGCCCATGCTTATGCAGGTTCCAAACGGACGCCGGGTATGCGCCAGCATGATGCAGCTGCCCTTCGCCGCCGGTACGTTTGATGTGGTGATCTCCGGCCTGGCGCTGGGTCACGCCACAGATATGCATGCGTGGATGACGGAGATCTCGCGGGTGCTGCGCAGCGGCGGTACATTGCTGTATTCGGATTTCCACCCGGACGCGGCGCGCGCCGGCCTGACCCGGTCGTTCAAAGACATCGATGACGAAACTTGCTCGGTGCCGCACGCGCAGTATCCCGTGACTGCGCAGATTGAAGCGGCCAAGGCCGCGGGCCTGCGCGTTGAATTCCTACACGAAGTACGCGTGGGGATCGAGTTGTGCGAGCCGTTCGAGAAATGCGAAGATTTTTACCGGCGTTGGCATGGCCTGCCCATCGTGCTGGTGCTACGAGTACACAAGTGAACCTTACCTTTATCAACGCACAATTTCGCGGCGGCCGCATCGGCAGTCTGCGCGTCCGCGGCGCGCGGATCGCGGCTCTTGATGTGGAACCGGCGCCGGCGGATGCGGTCATCGATCTGCAGGGCGATCGGTTGTTGCCGGGGCTCATCAACGCGCACGATCACTTGCAGCTCAATAGTTTGCCGGACCATGAAACACCGAAGTTTTATCAACACGCGCGCGATTGGATTGCGGAAGTCGACGGGCGGCGCCGGACCGACCCACAGTTTGCCGCCCGCGCCTCCGTGGCTCGCGATGAACGATTGCTCTTCGGCGGCGTTAAAAACCTGTTGAGCGGCGTCACGACGGTTGCCCACCACGACCCGCTCTACCCGTTCCTGACCGACGCCGGCTTTCCCGTCGCCGTGGTGCGCGACTATGGGTGGTCCCACTCGCTCTACATCGACGGCGAGCGATCGGTGGCCGAGTCGTATCGCGCAACGCCGAGCGCCTGGCCGTGGATCGTGCACGCCGCCGAGGGCCAAAATGATGAAGCCGCGGCGGAGTTCGATCGTCTCGACGCGCTCGGCTGCCTGGGGTCCAACACCTTGCTGGTCCATGGAATCATGCTCGATCAAGGCCGGCGCGCTCGTCTGGTTGCAGCGGGAGGCGGGCTCATTTGGTGTCCTTCCTCGAATATGCGCTTATTCGGCAAGACCGCGCAGGTCGCCGATCTCGTTTCCAACGAGCGCGTCGCCATCGGAACCGACTCACGCTTGAGTGGCTCTCGAGACGTGCTCGATGAGCTGCGGTTGGCCGCAACACTGGGTGGATTGGACGAAGAAACCCTGGAGAGTTTGGTGACCCACAGCAGTGCCACGCTCCTGAGTCTTCCTGACAGAGGTGCGTTGCGGCCAGGCCTGCGGGCCGATCTATTGGTGCTTCCCGCCGAGGCGCGTCTTGGGGACACAACCCGATCCAATGTTCGTCTGGTGATGATCGACGGCCTTGCACGATATGGCGATGCCGAATACGTCATGCGCATGCGCGCATCTGCGGAGACGGAATGGGCTCAAGTGGAGGTAGACGGTGTGCCGAAGATACTCGATGGAAACCTTTCCAAATTGCTGGCCGGCGCCTCCACGACTGAACCGGGACTGGACTTGGCGCACGTGACTGGGAGAGCAGCATGAGCGCAAAGCGGCTGAAGGTCGTGCTCTACAACCCGCAGGCCGTATTTTTCACGATGCCGCTGGCGTTGCTGGCCATCGGCTCCGAGCTCGATCCTGAGGTTTACGAAGTGATCACCATCGATGCCAGGCTCGACACTGACGCCGAAAACACGGTGCTATCGCACCTTGCCGATGCTCTCTGTCTTGGCGTGACCGTGCTCACAGGCGCTCCCATTTCGGACGCGCTGCAGATTTCGCGTGCGGCAAAGCGCGCTCGTCCGGACATACCGGTGGTCTGGGGCGGCTGGCACCCCTCCATGTTTGCCAAGGAGTGCCTGCTCGAGCGGTCGGTCGACGTGACAGTGCGCGGTCAGGGTGAAGAGACCTTTGCGGAGATCGTGCAGAGGCTTAAAGATGGGCAGACCTTGCTGGGCTGCGAGGGCTGCACGATCAGGCTACCGGACGGGTCAATCCATGAGAATCCGGCGAGAAACCTGGCGCAGGTCGACAAATTTCGCGCCCATGATTATGGACTGATTCCCGTCGAGCGCTATTTCGAACTCAAGGGCAAACGACAACTCGATTTTATATCCTCGCAAGGTTGTAACTTTCGCTGCGCCTTCTGCTCGGACCCTTTCGTGTATGGACGCAAGTGGGTGGGGCTTGAACCGGTTCGCATGGCGCTGCGCCTGAAGGAGCTGTGGGACCGATATCATTTCGACGACGTGAATTTTCAGGACGAGACGTTCTTCACCAAGGCAGCCCGGGTGGAAGCGATGGCGGATCGAATCGTCGAGTCCGGCATGAAAATAACCTGGGCCGCAACCATGCGTGCGGATCAAGGAATCAGGCTTCCCGACCATGTCTGGGTGCGATGCAAACAATCGGGTCTGCGGCGCCTGTTGGTCGGCGTGGAGTCCGGCTCCAATGAAGTTCTGAAACGCATCCGCAAAGATATCAAGATCGAGCAGGTGTACGAAGTTGCTGAAAAGATGCTGAAGTTTGGCATTGCGGGGCATTTCCCCTTCATCGTCGGCTTCCCGGACGAGACCGACGCCCATATTCAGGCCACCTTGGATTGCGCCAAGCGGCTGCGCTCGATGAGCCCGGACTTCCTCACCCCGATCTACTATTTCAAGCCCTACCCCGGCAGCGCGCTGGTGATCGAGGCGGTCGCGCGCGGATTCCGTCTGCCGGAAACGCTGGAGGCGTGGGCGCAATTCGACTATGTGGCCGGGGAACCCGGCCCGTGGGTCTCGCCCGAAAAGTTTGAGCTGATCGAGCGCTTCAAATTCTTTCACGAGCTCGCCTGGAAGCGCGTATCGCGGGGCAAGCGCTTCCTGCAGCGGCTCGCGCGCTATCGCTGCGACAAAGACAACTATCGCTGGCCGGTCGAGATGCTCTTTACTCGGTGGCTGGTGCCGGTGCAAAAATTATCATGAATGCGCTCAAACACATTTTGCTGATCAATCCAACGATCACCTCGCGGCGCAGCGCGCGCTTTCCGCTCGCCGTGCTGAATCTTTCTGCCTCGCTGGACGGCAGCTACGCCTCGAGCATCATCGACGGCAACATCGATCGCGATTTCGTCGCGACGACATTGAGGAGCCTCGCCGGCGGCGGCGTCGACGCGGTCGGTATCAGCGTCATGGGAGGTCCCCAGCTGCGCAGCGCCATCCGCGTCTCGCGCGAGATCCGGGCGCGCTTCCCGGGGGTGCCCATCATCTGGGGAGGTCATTTCCCCAGTATCTGTGCGGAGCCTGCCCTCAACACGCCCTACCTGGACTATGCGATCCGCGGCCAGGGCGAAGAGACCCTGCGGGAAGTTTTAGACGCCATATTTGGCGGTGCGGAATTGGCCGCGATCGCGGGTCTGTCCTGGCGCTCGAGCGGTCAAATCGTTCACAACAAGAATCGCGCATTCTCCGCAGCCTCACTGACACGCACCCTGCCATACGAACGCGTCGGAGATCCGCGCAACTACCTGGCGAGGACCTTTCTGGGCCGGCGCACCACCGGCTACCAGGCAGCTCTCGGTTGTCGATTCCGTTGCACCTTTTGCGGCGTCGCCTCCATGTTTCGCGGTAAGACCGCCCTGCCCCCTGCGGCGCGGCTGGATCGGGACCTGAGTTATCTGACCACCCAGCTGGGCGTCGATGCAGTGCAATTTTTCGATCACAATTTCTTCGACCGCGAGCAGGATACGGCGCCGTTGCTCGAGGTGTTGGCGAAGCATCAGCTGCCGTGGTGGTGTTTTGCGCGATCGGATGCGCTGCTCAATTTGTCGGAACACTCGTGGGCCTTGGTGCGCAAAAGCCGCTTGCGAATGGCCTATATCGGAGCGGAATCCCCGAGCGATTGGCTGTTGCATGATGTGCGCAAGGGAACGAGCACGGATCAGACTTTGGCGGCGATTGAAAAGTGCCGCAGTAACGGCGTCATCCCGGAGCTGTCGTTCATGCTGGCGCCGCCCCACGATCCGGAGGGGGAAACCGAACGCACTTTCGATTTCATCCGGCACGTCAAGCGCATCCACCCCAAAACTGAAATCATGCTGTACATATACGCGCCCCTGCCGCCCGCCCCGGGAAGCACGAATCTGCATGTCGAACGGGCCGTCGCCAATCTGCGCGACAGTGATGGGTCGCCGTTGATTTTTCCGACGACGGCGGACGGCTGGGCGGAACCTCAGTGGCTCTCTTATTGGTGCCACACCGATGTGCCGTGGCTCAACGAACGCATGCGCCGCCGAATTCGCGATTTCACCACCGTGCTCGGGTGCCGGTTTCCCACGATCACGGATGTGCGCTCGCCCTACTGGGGTAAAACGGCCCTGCGCACGCTTGCGTCCTGGCGCTATCGCTTCCAACGTTACGAGCGTCCGTGGGAATTGGACTTTTCCAAGCGCTTCATCAAATTGTGGGATCCGCGGGTCTCGGGCCTTTGATGAGCCGCAATTTGTCCGCCGTCATCGAGACCAAACCGTGACAGGCCCGGAGGTGTCGGTAGTCGTGCCGACCTTCAATCGGCCGCAGTACTTGCGTGCGGCGATCGATTCGGTTTTCGCCCAAACCTTCACCGACTGGGAGCTCATCGTCGCCGATGACGGATCAGAAGGGGAAACGGCGGCCTACCTGGCGGCGCTGGCGAGTCGACCGAAGGTCAAGGTGCTTCGGTTAGCCCATACGGGTAATCCGGGTGCCGTACGCAACGCCGCCTGCCGGGCAGCGCAGGGCGACTACATCGCTTTTCTAGACTCCGACGACGTTTGGTTGCCCGAGAAGCTTGCACTGCAGATCGCGTCCCTTCGCGCCCACCCGGAGCGCGGTTGGAGCCACACGGCATTCGCCGTGATCGACGAGTCCGGAGATCTGCTGCGTGGGGCGCGTGCACGCTGGTGGCCGGCTGTCGAGGGCTGGATCCTCGAGAGTTTGATCAAGATGGAACCCGTCATTGCAACCTCGAGCTTAATCGTGAGGCGACGGCTACTCGGACAAGTCGGAGGATTCGACCGCAAGTTGAGGATGTGTGAAGACTACGATTTGTTTCTCCGAATTGCCGGGTTGACCGAGATCGACGGAATTCGCGGGACGCTCCTGCACAAGCGCCGCCACGCAGAAAACTACTCTGACCTCACGATTGCCTTCGAGGATCGCGGGTACGCACTCGAGAAGATGCTCGTTGCGAGCACCGATCGCAGTTTGCGCTCGCTGCTGCGCCGGGAGCGCGCCAAGGCAGCCGCGGGCCTGGCGCGCAGTCAGGCGAGCGGCGGAGGCCGCTGGGCCGCCCTACGCACTGTCGTGAGAAGCTCACAGCATTCATGGGGCTATCGGGAATGGTGGCTCGGCAGTGCCAAGGCGGCCGCTCGCGCGGTAACACCATCGGGCGTTCTTCGCCTCGCGCGCGCCGTGGTCGGCCGCGGTCGAGGCTGACATGTCGGTACTGCTCACGCTGTGGCGTCTTCTCGATCATCGGCAACGTCGGCAGATCGTGGGATTGCAGCTACTGTCGATTGTGATGGCATTGTCGACGGTCGGCGGAATCGCCGCCGTGCTCCCGTTTTTTGCGGTCCTGGCGGATCCCCATGCGATCGAGCGCAACGCACTGCTGCGGGCGGTGTGGCAAAGAGCGCACCTCGACAGCGGCAGTTTCCCGGCTGTACTCGGTGTGGCGTTTGCCGCCGTCGTCATCATCGCCAACGCCGTGAATCTGTTCGGTTTCATGGCGATCAACCGATTTGCGGCACGGGTTGGCGATACCCTCAACGTTCGCTTGTTCGATGACTACGTTCATCGTGACTACGAATTCCACATTCGCAGCAAAAGCTCGACGCTCGCCAGCAGAGTCCAGGAAAGCGCGCGAGTGGCATCCGGATTCGTGCAGCAAGCCCTCATTCTGGTGACGAATCTTGTCACCATCGTGTGTGTCGCGGCCGCGGTGGTGCTCGTGAATCCCGCAGTTGCCGTGGTCGCCATCATTGGCCTCGGCGTGAGTTACGCGGCGATATACTTGACCGCGCGCAGGCGCCTGCTGCGCAATGGACTGTCTGAGAGCCGCTACCACGCCGAGCGGGCCCGAACAGTCAACGAGGGATTGAGGGCGATCCGGGAAGTCATGCTCGCGCAGGCGCGAGATTTCTTCGTGCGGCGATTCGCGGACCAGTCAAGATCGATCTCCCGGGCAGCGGTCAATACGCTGGCAATCTCGCAGACGCCCAAGTACGTCCTCGAATGCATCACCGTGGCTTGCCTGGTGGGTATCGCGCTCTATTTGCACGGGCGGTCAGATGCGGGTGGTCCGTGGATGGCTCAGCTGACCTTTGTCGTGTTCGCGGCCTATCGGCTGTTGCCTGCATTACAGCAGGCGTTTGCAGCCATTGTGAAGATTCGTGCCGATCGGACCGCGTTTGCCGGGATTGAGATTGACTTGGGGCGAGCGCCGCCCGAACGAAGGATCACTCGCGACGCCTTGGTGGAACGCACCTGGCGCGGCAGACCGCGCTGCGAAATACGCTTGCGCGAAGTGTCCTTCCGCTACTCGCCCGATCGACCGGCGGCCATTTCGGGCGCCTCACTGGTCATTCCCGCGGGCTCCATCGTCGGCTTCGTCGGCCCAAACGGCTCCGGCAAGACTACCCTCCTTGACCTGGTGAGCGGACTGCTCGTGCCGCAGTCCGGACACATCGAAGTCGACGGGGTGCGACTTGACCGCGCGAACTGCGTCGCATGGCAGTCAACCATTGCCTACGTTCCACAGCACGTAACCCTGTTCGAGGCGACACTCGCCCAGAACATCGCTTTCGGAGTTC
>Ga0209007_1000338_pt1 | contig 21366 bp, 25 predicted proteins | sample JacPinW_OM1H0_O2_FD_187961 | JGI IMG/M metagenome (GOLD analysis project Ga0209007, IMG submission 187961) | Forest soil microbial communities from Algoma, Ontario, Canada - Jack Pine, Ontario site 1_JW_OM1H0_O2 (SPAdes) (version 2) | ecosystem: Environmental > Terrestrial > Soil > Boreal... | reverse complement strand
CACCTGGGTGGCCCTGTCGGTGGGCGTCACCCTCGCTCTAGGGGCGCTCTTCATCGCGGTCGCCGGGCGGCTCTACAACCGCGAGCGACTGCTGGGCTAGTTCATTGGAAAAATCGCCTCGGTCGGCGATTTTTCAGACATCGGCTCCGGTGCCGGGCGCCAAAGGCGCGACTTTGGCGCCCTGCGCTGCAGCCGCCAGCAGCGCGTGCAGGGCGGCGGCGTGGGCGTCGGCGAACTCTCGCGCCTCGACCTCGAAGCGGTTGTTCCAGTAGCCGCGGCGCACGCACTCCAGCAGGTAGCGCCGCACCGTGAGCGTGCCCGGCTGCCACTGCCGGATGACGTGCCAGTACTCGTGCAACAGGAGCCAGGGGTTGGCGAAGAACGCCGCCGCGTCGCCGCTCAGGTAGATGTGCCCGCGGCGCGTGGTGGCGTGCGCGCGCGAGTGCAGGCGTGCAAACCAGGAATGCTCGATCACGACAACATGCGCCACCGGCTCGCCGAGCAGCCGCTCGAGCCCGTGGCTCACCTCCACGGGCACCGGCACTCTCACGCCCGCGTGTGCACCCATCCCATGCCCGGCCGGAAGCGCAGCGACCGTACCGCGCCCGCGGCCACGTCCTCCGGCAGCAGCCGCACGCCGGCGTCGGCGAGGAAGTGCCGCACCAGGTGCAGCACCGTCTCGCACACCGAATGCGCCTGGGCGTTGTCAGCGAGGTGCGCCACGATGCGCGCCTGCAGCTGCCGCGCCGACGGCGCGGCCTCGCGCAGCGCCTCGATGCAGCGGTCGAGCAGCAGCAGCTCGGTCGCGAGCGTCGTGTCGGTGACGTCCGCGGGCTTGGAGCTGCGAATGATGCAGCGCAGGTGCAGCAGCGCACCGGCCTGCTCCGCGGCGTCGTACACGCACACCGCGATCGCGGACTGCAGCTCCGTGACGAGGATCGCATCCTCGGCCGTGACCTCGAAGCGGTCCGGCGCGACGTGTATCTCCCGGCTGGCCATGCGCTGTTGTATACCGTTTCGGCTCGCGCACCGGCGCGCCCTCTGCCCAAATTATGAACTGCCGCACGGGGCGCGCGTAGAATATGCCAATGGGTTCCGCAGCGCGTCGCAAGTTGACGCTGGCTGCCACCATGGCAGCAGCCGCGTTGCTGCTGGCGGTGGCGGTGGCGCGCGCTGACGACTTGCCGATGGTGTCGTCGATTACAGTCACCGGCAACGCCCGGGTGAGCGCCCGGCCCGATCGGGTGCAGATCGACATCGGCGTGTCGAGCCAGGCCGAGCATTCGGAGCAGGCCGCCGCCGACGACGCCCGGCAGGTGGATGCGGTGCTCGCGGTGCTGCGTCCGGCCGCCGGTTCCGGCGCCGAGCTCAAGACCATCAGCTACTCGCTCAGCCCGAACTACCAGTACCACCCGGGCGGGCAGCCGCCGACGCTCACCGGCTACACCGCGCTCAACGTGCTGCGGGTGACGCTCGACGATATCGGGCGCATGGGCAACGTCATCGACGCCGCGACGCGCGCGGGCGCCAACCACGTGCAGGGCATCCAGTTCACGCTGCGCGACCAGGACGCGGTGCGCGCGCAGGCGTTGCGCGAGGCCGCGCTGCGCGCGCGCGCCGAGGCGGACGTGCTCGCGTCAGCCCTGGGGCTGAAGATCCTGCGCGTGCTGACGGTGGAGGAATCGAGCCCACGGGTAACACCGATCCGGCCGATGATGATGGCGTCGCGGGCCGCCGCCGCGGAGGTGGCGACGCCGGTCGAGGAGGGAACCCTCGACGTCACCGCCGACGTCACGCTGTCGGTGCAGATCGGGCCGGCTCACTGAAGGAGCACACATGACTACCGTACGTATGCTGCTCGAGCGCAAGGATAGGGCGATTTACTCGGTGGAGGCGCAGGCCCCGGTGCTGAATGCCATCCGCCTGATGGCCGAGCACGGCGTCGGCGCGCTGCTCGTCATGAAAGGCGCGGCGCTCGAGGGCATCGTCTCCGAGCGCGACTACGCCCGCAAAGTGATCCTGCGCGGCCGCTCCTCCAGCGACACACCGGTGGGCGACATCATGACCTCGCCGGTTCTCACCGTGTCGCTCGACGACACGGTGCAGAGGTGCATGCAGGTGATGACCGACAAGCGGGTGCGGCATCTTCCGGTCGTCGACGGCGGCCGCGTCGTCGGCATGGTGTCGATCGGCGACCTCGTCAAGGCGGTGATCGCCGAGCAGCAGCAGCAGATCGAGCAGCTCGAGAGTTACATCCACAGTTGAGTTGAATGGGAGAACAACAATGCGCCTGTCGTTGACAAATGCTCTGGGGATAGCTGCCGTGGTGACGATCTGCGGATGTAGTGGGGGCCTCGGGGGCGGAGAGCCCAGCGAAGCGGAAATGAAGGACGCCTTGCTCTACCTGATGAACCATCCGCCGGGCGTCACCAACGTCGAGCCGATCACGATCAAGTTCTTCAAGAAAGAGGCCTGCGATAAGCCGACCGGGCAGGGTTACCACTGCACCTTCGACCTGCAAGTGCAGTCCGCCAACCAGCTGGCGGCCATGTACAGCGACATCCCCGGGGCGAACTTCTACAAAGACGACAAGGGCAAGTGGCAGATGCGGCCGCCGTTCTGAGCGTCCACACCCCTACTTGCGCCAGTACGCCGGCTTCAGCAGCACGATCACGCTGAAGATCTCCAGCCTTCCGAGCAGCATCGCCGCGATGCAGATCCAGTCCTGCACGGCGGTGAGTCCGTGGAGGTTGTGGATGCCGCCGGGCGGCCCGAAGCCGCGCGCGGTGTTGTTGATCGAGGCGACCACCACGGTGAAGGACGAATCGAAATCGAGCCCGGTGAGCAGCATCGCGAAAGTCAGCGCGGACGCCGTCATGAAATACAGGAAGATGAAGGCGAGCACCGCCTGCGCGACCGTCTCGGGCACCGCCCGGCCGCCGATCCGTACCGGCGCCATGGCCGCCGGGTGGATCAGGAGCTTCAGCTCCCGGCCCGTCTGCCGCGCGAGCACCAGCGTGCGGAACATCTTGATGCCCCCGCCCGGCGAGCCGGTGCTGCAGACGATGCATGACAGGAACAGCATCCAGTAGGGGGCGAACACCGGCCACTGCCCGGTGTCCTCGGTGGCGAGTCCGCTGGTGGTCGCCTGCGAGATCACATTGAAGATCGAGTGCCGCAGCGCCGTCAGAAACTCCGGATATACGCCGTGCGCCGTCAGCAGCGCCGCGATGCCGACCACGCTCAGGCCCAGAATGAGGAACATCGGCCGGCACTCGGGGTCGGCCTTGTAGGGCTCGAGCGACAGGCGCCGCAGCGCCAGCAGGTGGCGCGCGAAGTTGAGCGCGGCGATGAGCAACAGCACGCTCAGGGTCAGCTCGATCACCGGCGAGTTGAAATAGCCGACGCTGCGGTCGTGGGTGGAGAAGCCGCCGAGACCGACGGCCGAGAACGCGTGACACACGGAGTCGAACCACGACATGCCGGCAAGGCGCAGCGCGATGATGCCGGCGGCGGTGAGCAGTGCGTACACCAGCCACAGCGACCTCGCCGTCTCGGTGACGCGCGGCGTGAGCCGCTCCTCCTTCACCGCGCCCGCCTGGCCCTTGTAGAGCTGCATGCCGCCGACCCCGAGCAGCGGCAGCACCGCCAGCCCCATGACGATGATGCCGAGGCCGCCGAGCCACTCGAGCGCGTGACGCCAGAAGTTCAGCGACGGCGGCAGCGCATCGAGCCCGGTCAGCACGGTCGAGCCGGTGGTGGTGAGTCCCGACATCGCTTCGAAGTAGGCGCCCGTGAAGCTTAAGTCCGGCAGCACCAGCAGCAGCGGCACGGCGGCCGCCCCCGACAGCACCAGCCAGCCGAGCGTCACCAGCAGGAACCCGTCACGCGGCTTGAGCTCGCGGCGGAAGCGTCGGGTGAGGCCCGCGAGGATGAGGCCGGCCGCTGCGGCGCAAGCCGCCGCCAGCAGGAACTTCGGCCACAGGCCGTCGCCCATGACGAGCGAGCAGCCGATCGGCAGCAGGTAGGCGAGCGTGGACGCGGCGAGCGACAGACCCAGGACGTACGCGACCGCCGGCACCGCTTGAGCCGTCAGCGCGTCGAGCGCAGGAACAGCCGCTCGACCGCTTCGAGATGGCGGCGGTCGGCGAGGAACAGGATGACGTGGTCGTCCGCCCGGATGAGGGTGTCATGGTGGGCCATGATGACCTCATCGCCGCGCACCACCGCGCCGATGGAAGCGCCCTCGGGCAGCTCGACGTCTCCGACCGCGCGGCCGACGACGCGCGAGCTGCGCTCATCGCCGTGCACGATCGCTTCGATGGCCTCGGCGGCGCCGCGCCGCAGCGCGTGCACCCGCACCACGTCGCCGCGGCGCACGTGCGCCAGCAGCGAGCCGATGGTGATGGTCTGCGGCGAAATGGCGATGTCGATCGGGCCGCTCTCCACCAGCTCGGTGTAGGACGGCTTGTTGATGAGCGCGATCACCTTGTGGGCGCCGAGGCGCTTGGCGAGCATCGCCGACAGGATGTTGGCCTCCTCCGAGTTGGTTACGGCCGCGAACACGTCGGCGCTGTCGATGTTCTCCTCGATGAGCAGCTGCTCGTCGGCGGCGTCGCCATGCAGCACGATGGCGTTGTCGAGCTGCTCCGAGATGCGGCGCGCGCGCCGCGCGTCGCGCTCGATGACCTTGATCTGGTTATGCTTTTCCAGCGTCTTGGCGAGCCGGTAGCCGATGTTGCCGCCGCCGGCGATCACGATGCGCCGTGCCGGATCCTCGCCGTGGCGCAGCGTGCTCATGATGCGGCGGATATCCTCGCGCGCGGCCAGGAAGAACACCTCATCGCCGGCGGCGATTGCGGTGGCGCCGTCGGGCGCCACGCTGCGGCCGTCGCGGTAGATCGCGACCACGCGCACCTGCACCTCCGGCAGCTGCCGCGGCAGCTCGCTCAGGGACCGCCCGGCCAGCAGCCCGCTCTCGCGGACCCGTACTCCGATCAGACGTACCTTGCCGTCGGCGAACTCCAGCACCTGCAGCGTCCCCGGGAAGAAGATCAGTCGCTGCACGTACTCGGTGACCAGCTGCTCGGGGTTGATGCACACGTCTACTGAGAGCGCGTCGGCGCCGAACAGCGCCGCCCGGTCGGTGTACTCCGCGGCGCGGATGCGCGCGATCTTGGTGGGCGTGCGAAACAGCGTGAACGCCACCTCGCAGGCCAGCATGTTGACTTCGTCGCTGGAGGTGAGCGCGACGATGATGTCGGCCTCGGCGGCGCCCGCGGCCTCGAGCACCGTGGGGAAGGCGGCGTTGCCGGCCACGGTGCGCACGTCAAGCCGGTCCTGGAGCTCGCGCAGCGTGTCCTCGTTCAGGTCGACCACCGTGACCTCGTTGGCTTCCTCGCGCGACAGGTGCTGCGCCGCGGTGCGGCCGACCTGCCCGGCGCCCAGTATCAGGATCTTCATAACGGCTCCAGGTTCGCATACTGCACCATCAGCCACTTGGTTCCCTGCCGCTCGAAGCTCACCTGGACGCGCGCCTGCGGGCCGTTGCCCTCGACGTTGAGGATCACGCCCTCGCCGAACTTGCCGTGGCGCACCCGGGCGCCGAGCCGCACGCCGGGCGCGGCCGGCTCTTCGGCGCGGAACCGCCCGGCGGCGAGCGGCCGCGACACCTGCACGCGCGGCCGCACCTCCTCGATGAGCTCAGGCGGAATCTCCTTGAGGAAGCGCGACGGCTGGCCGTAGCTGTCGATGCCGTGCAGGCGGCGCTGCTCGGCATAGGTCAGATACAGCTCGCGCATCGCGCGCGTCATGCCGACATAACACAGGCGGCGCTCTTCCTCGAGGCTCTCGAGGTCGCCGCTCGAGCGCTGGTGCGGAAACAGGCCTTCCTCCAGGCCGCACAGGAACACCAGCGGGAACTCCAATCCCTTGGCGCTATGCAGCGTCATCATCTGTACGCAGTCCTCCCAGGCGTCCGCCTGGCCTTCGCCTGCCTCGAGCGCCGCGTGCGCGAGGAAGGCCGCGAGCGGCGCCATCTGCGCATCCTCGGGCGCGAAGCCGCGCGCGGCGCTCACCAGCTCCTCGAGGTTCTCGACGCGCGCCTCGCCGCGCTCTACCTTCTCGCGGCGATAGTGCTCGATGAGCCCGGAGGACTTGAGCACCGCATCGACCTGCTCGTGCAACGGCAGCGCTGCGCTTTGCTGCGCCAGGCGCTCGATGAGCGCCATGAAGCCGTGGATCGCGCCCGCGGCCTTCGGCGCCAGGTCGTCGGCCGGCGCGCCGGCCGCCTCCCACAGCGTGCTGCCCGCGCTGCGCGCACGCTCGCGCAGTACGTCCAGGCTCTTCGCCCCGATCCCGCGCGGCGGCAGGTTGACCACGCGCTCGAAGGCGGCATCGTCACGGCGGTTCGCGATCAGGCGCAGGTAGGAGAGCGCGTCCTTGATCTCGGCGCGCTCGAAGAAGCGCAGGCCGCCGTACACCCGGTAGGGCACGCGCGCCGACAGGAACGTCTCCTCGAACACCCGCGACTGGGCGTTGGAGCGGTAGAGGATCGCGACCTCGCGCCGCAGGCCGCCGTGCGCGACGTGCTCGCGGATGCGGTGCGTGACGAACTCGGCCTCGTCGCGCTCGTTGAAGCCGGCGTACAGGCGCAGCGGCGCGCCACGCGCCCCCTCGGTCCACAGCCGCTTGCCGAGACGCCCGGCGTTGTGCGCGATCAGGCCGTTGGCGGCTTCGAGGATGGTCGCGGTCGAGCGGTAGTTCTGCTCGAGCCGGAACAGCAGCGCCTGCGGGAAATCGCGCCGGAACTGCTGCAGGTGCGCGGCGCGCGCGCCGCGAAACGCGTATATGGACTGGTCGTCGTCACCCACCACGAACGGTGAGCCGTCGGTTCCCGCGAGCAGCTTCAGCCACGCATACTGGATCGCGTTGGTGTCCTGGAACTCATCCGCCAGCACGTGGCGGAAGCGCCGCCGGTAGTGCGCCAGCAGCTCCGGGTTGTCGCGCCACAGCTCGTAGGCGCGCAACAGCAGCTCGGCGAAGTCGACCAGTCCGGCGCGCTCGCAGGCCTCCTGGTAACTGCGGTACAGCGCGATCAGCTGGCGGCGCGTCGGGTCGTTACCGTCCTTGAGCTGCTGCGGCCGGCGACCCTCGTCCTTGTTGCCGTTGATGAACCACTGCACCTCGCGCGGCACCCAGCGCGTCTCGTCGAGCTCGGCGGACCTGACCAGCTTCCTGACGAAGCGCTGCTGGTCCTCGGAGTCCATGATCTGGAAGCCCTGGGCGAGGCGCGCCTCGCGCCAGTGCAGCCGCAGCAGCCGGTGGGCGAGTCCGTGAAAGGTGCCGATCCAAAGGCTCGCCGTCGGCACTCCGAGCAGCCGCTCGACGCGCGCGCGCATCTCGCCCGCGGCCTTGTTGGTGAAGGTCACGGCGAGAATGCCGTGCGGGGAGGCGCCCTCGGCCTGGATGAGCCAGGCGATGCGGTGGGTCAGCACGCGCGTCTTGCCGCTGCCGGCGCCGGCCAGCACCAGCGTCGGCGCGAGCGGCCCGGTGACCGCGGCACGCTGCGCGTCGTTGAGCGGATCGAGGATCGGGGAGACGTCCATGCGGGGGCGGTATTCTACGGGAACGGCCCGCGCGGTCAGGCGTCCGCGGGCCGCCGCTCCTGTGCGAAGCGCACCAGCGCCACGGCAAACGACAGCAGCACCGGACCCAGGATCAGGCCGAGGATGCCGAAGGCCGCCGCACCGCCGATCGCGCCGACGAATATCGCCAGCGTCGACACGTGCACGTGATGCGAGGTGAGGAGCGGCCGCAGGATGTTCTCCACGATCGCGAGCGCCGCAGCCCAGCAGGCGAGGAAGATGCCCGCCCCCCAGTGCCCGGTGAACACCAGGTACAGCACTCCGGGGACCAGCACCAGGGCGGCGCCCCCCGGCAGGAACGCGGCGATGCTCGCGACCACGGCGTACACCACCGGCGAGGGCACGCCCGCGAGCGCGAAGCCGACGCCGACGAACAGGCCCTGGATGAGGGCGGTGGCCACCGAGCCGAACACCACCGCGCGCGTCACGTCGCCGAGGTACTTGAGCAGCTGCGCGCGCTGCTCTCTCTGCATCGGAATGAGGCGCGTCAGCGCGCCGAGCATGACGCGGCCGTCCTGCAGGAAGAAGAACAGCAGGAACAGCATCAGGAAGAAGCCCACCAGCGTGCCGAACACCGTGAGCGCAACGTTGCCGCCGACCGCGGCCGCGGACCGCAGCAGCGATTGGAGGCTGTCGGTTGCCCAGCTCTCCACCTGCGCGGCACTCACCGCGGCGTTGTCGCGTGCCCAGGCGACCGTGCCGCCGATCACCGGGTAGCCGGACAGGCGGTCGACGAGATCCGCATAAGACGGCAGGCCGCCGCCGCGCAGGTACTGGATGAGGCGCGCCACCTGGCCGGCGAACACCACCCCCAGCACCGCGAGCGGCGCCAGCACCAGAAAGGGCGTGAGGGCGGTGAGGATCCCGGCGGACAGCGCCCGTCGGCCCCTGAGCCCGCGCGACAGCCGCTCGTGCAGCGGATGCAGGATGAACGCCAGCACCGCCGCCCAGCCGATCTCCTCGCGCAGCGGCGCGATGATCTGGTAGAGCGCGTAGCCGAGGATCGCCGCCGTGGTGAGCTGGAAGGTGCGGCGGTAGAACGAGGATTGCATGCGTTTCGGTCCTTTCAGGCCTGTCACCAGCGGTTGCGCAGCTCGCGCAGCCTGATGAACACGGTGCGCGCATCGGGCTGCTCGGGCAGGTCCGGAAACGCAGCCCGGAGCCGGGCGATGATCGCCGGGCTCTGCAGGCGGAAAAAAGCGTTGATGCGCTTTTCCTCGCCGAGCGTGGTCACGACCGCTGCGGCTGGATCGTGGCTGCGGGCGCTCGGCAGGAGCGCTGCGGCGGCCTGGTTGTCCGGCTCGCGGTCGAGGGTGAACTCGAGGTTGCGGGCGAGATACTCGTGGCCGGGATAGACGCGCGTCTCATCGGGCAGCCGCGCCAGCTGCGTGACGAAGGTGTCGTAGAGCGCTTGCGGCTCCCCGCCGTTGTAGCAGTTGCCGGCGCCCGCGTTGAAGAGCGTGTCGCCGCAGAAGAGCGCCGGCTTATCGGCGTGCGACAGCAGGCACACGTGCGTCATGGTGTGTCCCGGGGTGTCGAGGCACTCGAGCTCGACCGTGCGCCCGACGCGAATGACATCGCCCCTGGCGAGCCCGCGATCCACCCCGCCGATGCGCGCGGCGGCGCCGGCATGGGCCAGCACCCGCGCGCCGGTCGCGGCCTTCAGTCCTGCGTTACCGCCGGTGTGGTCGCCGTGCTCGTGGGTGTTCACGATCTGGGTGATCTCCCAGCCCCGCCGGCGCGCGGCATCGAGGCATAGCCGCCACTCGAGCGGGTCGACCGCCAGCGCCTCGCCGGTCTCGGCGCAGGCGATCAGGTAGTGGAAATTGCGCAGCGAGTTTCCCGACCAGATACGCTCGGTCAACATGCCAGCCTCCAATGCTGTCGTTTCGCTGCAACGTACCGCGAAGCGGCGGTGCGCGCCATAATGAGCGCATGGCGCACACCTTTCTGTTCGTGCCGGCGGTGTGGAGCGTAACGGGCACCGTGTGGCGCGCCGACGGCCACGCGCTCGAAGCACAGGGACGCACCGAGATCGCCCATCGCGAGGGCTGCTGGCTGCTGTCGGGCACGCTCAAGGTGTTGGGTGCGCCGCCGGTCGAGTTCGTGCATGCCTATCTGATCGAGCCGCCCGGGCCGGAAGGCAACCAGATGAAGTGGACGTTCGAGAATGCCACCTACGGCAAGCTCCGCGGCCTCTACGCAGTCATCGGCAGCTCGATTCTCTCGGTGTTCGGCTGCGACACTTCCGGCTACCACGGCAGTGAGCACCTCGCGCAGATCGACGCCGACAACTACCGCACCGCGGGGCTGCTGCTGTTGCACGATCGGGTGGTGTACTCCTGGCAGCTGGACCTGAAGCGCCCGCCCGCCCGAGCAGGCGGTCGCCGCCGCACCGACCAGGCAGGCTCCGAAGCGGCGGAGCCGTCCGCGCCCGCGGCTGCCGGCGAGGCGCTCACCCCGGACCCGGACGCAGCCCCGGCAGATAGTGATCGAGCAGCAGCGCTGCGAACAGCCAGGTGAGATAGGTCACCGAGAAACGGAACACCCGCATCGGCAGCTCCGCGCGCGCGGTGATCTGCAGCGCCAGCGTGTAGTAGAGGAAGCAGCCGTTGAGCGCCAGCGCCGCCGCCAGGTACAAAAGGCCGCTCATGCCCGTCAGATACGGCAGGAGCGTCACCACCACCAGCAGCACCGTGTAGAGCAGCACCTGCAGCCGCGTGTACGCGACTCCGTGAGTCACCGGCAGCATCGGGATACCGGCGCTCGCGTACTCGTCGCGGCGCGCGATCGCCAGCGCCCAGAAATGCGGCGGCGTCCACGCGAAGATGATGAGGAACAGCAGCAGCGCATTCGGATCGACGCTGTTAGTCACCGCGGTCCAGCCGAGCACCGGCGGGGCGGCGCCGGCCGCCCCGCCGATCACGATGTTCTGCGAGGTGGCGCGCTTGAGCCACACGGTGTAGACGACCGCGTAGCCGATGAGCGAGACGAAGGTCAGCGTCGCGGTCAGCAGATTGACCAGGAACGCGAGCAGCGCCATCGCCGCCACCCCGAGCGCGGCGGCAAAGATGAGCGCGGCGCGCTCGCTCAGCGCCCCGGTCGGCAGCGGTCGAGCGCGGGTGCGCGCCATCTGTGCATCGATGCGCCGGTCCAGCACGTGATTGATGGTGGCGGCGCAGGCGGCGGCGAGCGCAATGCCGAGGTTGCCCCACACCAGCGCGGCGAACGGCGGTATCCCGGGGGCCGCGAGCAGCGTACCCACGATCGCGGTGAAGCTGATGAGCGCGACGACCTTGGGCTTGGTGAGCTCGAGGTAGCGGCGCCACAGCGGCGGCGCTACGTGCGCATATTCCAATGACGTCGCCACGGTGTCCGCGGGAGAATCGGCTGACGGGACGCGCAGCCTAGCAGATCCGGCCGGCGCCCCCGGATGGGAGCGCGGCGCGCCTCAGCGCGCGCTCAGGGAGCGCAGCAGCGCCAGCGTCGCCAGCAGCAGCAGCGCCGCTCCCGCGGTGTGCGCCGTGGCGAGCCACAGCGGAAAGCCCCTCAGCACCATGGCGATGCCGATGGTGAGCTGCAGGACGAGCGCCACCAGCACCGCCCACGCGCGCGCCTGAGTGGCGGCGAGGCCCCGATGCCGCAGCACGAACAGTGCCGCGAGCGCCAGCGTGCAAGCCGCGACCAGCGCGCCGATGCGATGCGTCACGTGAATGGCAACGCGCGCGGCGCTCGTGAGCACTCCGCCCTCGTAGTCGATGTTCAGTCCGCGCCACAGCACGAAGGCGCCGCGGAACTGCATATGCGGCCACCAGGCGTGCTGGCAGGCGGGGAAGTCCGGGCAGGCGACCGCGGCGTAGTTGCTGCTCGTCCAGCCGCCGAGGGCGATCTGCACGGCGAGCGCCCCGAGCCCGACGACGGCGAGGCGCCAGGCGCTGGTGTGGGCGGATGACCCGCCGCGAATGGCGCGACCGGCGCTATGGAGCGAAGCGGCGCCCCACGAAGTGACGGGCAGCGAAAGCGTAAGCCACCACAGGAGCCCGAGTGTCGTCATGCCGAACAGCAGGTGCAGCGTCACCACCAGGGGCTTCAACTGCCAGGTTACGGTCAGCATGCCGAGCACCGCCTGCACCAGCACGGTCACAAACAGCGCAATCGCCAGCGGCACGCTCGCCAGGCGCAGCCGCCGGGCGCTGACGGCGAGCACCGCGATCGCGGTGATGAGCAGCGCGAGCGTGCCGGCCGCGTAGCGGTGGATCATCTCGCGCCATGCCTTGCCGGCGACCAGCGGCCGGCCGGCGTAGGCCGCCTGCGCCTCCGGGGCGTGCTCGGCGCCGAGCGGCGTGGCGTGGCCGTAGCAGCCCGGCCAGTCGGGACAGCCGAGGCCGGCGGCCGTGAGCCGCACGTACGCCCCGAGCACCACCACCACGAAGCACAGCAACACGCCCGCGACGCACAGGCGCCGCATCCAGCGGGCGAGCGGCATGGGTTTGAGACCCCTCATCGTTTTTCGTTGGCCGCAATCAACCAATATGCGACAGCCGCAGCAGCTTCTGCAGATCCTGCAGCAGCCCATGCGGGTTGGCGCGCGCATCGTAGCTCATCATGAGGTTGCCGAGCGGATCGACGATGTACAGCGTGTACGCGCGGGCGCCGGGATCGCGGCCGCCGGGGAACTCTGCGAGCAGCCCGGCGCCCGCAGACCCCGCGGCGTCGAGCACCACGAGCCCCGGGTAGGCGCGCGCCAGGTACTCGAGGTCGCAGCAGCCGCCGCTCACGAGGAACACCCGCGCCACGCGCGTCATGTCGTCGTTGAGCCCGAGACGCGTCTGGCGCATGACGTACAGCGCCCAGCGGCAGCTCGGATCGCAGGCGCCGTCACCGATGTAGACCAGCGACCACTGGTTGCGGAACACAGGTCCGGAAGCGCCGCTGCCGCCGCCCACCGCGTCTTGTTGCGGCGCGGCCGGCCGCTGTGCGCCCTGTTGCGGTGCGGCGTGTTCCGGTGCGGCCGGGCCCTGCCTGTCGGCGGCAAGGGTCATGCGCGGCAGTGTCACCAGCGGCAGCGCCACCGGCGGGCTGATGAGCGTGCCGTGGTTGACGTGGCCGGCCGGACGCCAGCCGGTGGCGTAGTAGGTGAAGAAGGCGATCGCGAGCGGCGCCAGGAACAGGGCCGCCAGGGCGCCGACCGTGCGCAGGTTGCGCGCGCGCAAGCGCGCCTCGGCGGTGCTCATGGCGGCGATGAAACGGTGCGCCGCGTGCTCACCACCGCCCAGATCACGACCGCGAGCGCTGCAAAGCACCACCACTGGATGGCATACGACAGGTAGCGCAGCGGCGGCAGGCCGGGCGGCTGCCAGTCGCACAGGAGGCCGAGCGGCTCGCCCGGATCGAGCAGCAGGATGCGCGGCTCGAGCGGCTTGCCGAGGGCGCTCTCGAGCTCAAGGATCGTCGGGTAGCTCGTCACCTTCGGCCAGGGGCCCGTCCGGTCGGGCCGGGCGCGGCCGCTCGCGAGCCCAGCGCTCGGGAGGTTGGCGACGCGTCCGGTGAGCTGCAGCCGCGGCGGACCCGCGAACGAGACCTCAGGCAGATGCGCGCGCGAGCCCGTGAACGGCACCCAGCCGCGGTCGATGAGCAGCGCCTGCCCATCGTCGGCGCGCGTCAGCGGCGTGAGCACCTCGTAGCCGGCGTTGCCGCGCGCAATGCGGTTGTCGAGCAGGAACTGGTGCTCGGGATCGAGCCGCCCCTCGATGCTGATCCGCTGGAACAACCGCACGTCAGCGAGGCGCCGCCCGGCGAGCGGCTGCGCCTCGCCGGCGCCGCGCGCGAATTGTGTCCACTCGTCGCGCGCGTGCACCCACTTGTGCCACTGCCACAGGCCGAGCCGCACGAACCCGGCGCACAGCAGCGCGACCAGGCACGTGGCGAGGAGCGACGGCGCGAACACGCGCCCGCCGAGCTTCAGGAGCGGTGCCATCGCGACCCGCAGCCAGCGGCGCCCGCGCTACACTGCCCCCGATCATGGAGCTCAGATCCCTCATCTGGGTGCTCATACTGGGCACGCTCGCGGCCATCGTGGTGAGCCTGGGAAGCGGACTGTTTCACCTGTCGCGCGGCCGCGGTGAGGAAGACTCGCGCAAGATGGCGCGCGCGCTCACCGTGCGCATCACGCTCTCGCTGCTGCTGTTTGCGCTGCTGATGATCGCCTGGTACCTCGGGCTCATCTCGCCCCACGGCGTGCAGCCATAGCTCACTGGAAAACTTTGGCGCCCTGCGCAGTGGCGCTGGGAGCCGCGGGCCTACCTATAGCCAATACACGAAGATGAACAGCCCGAGCCACACCACGTCGACGAAGTGCCAGTACCAGGAGACGGCCTCGAAAGCGAAGTGATGGGCGGGCGTGAAATGCCCGGAGAGCACCCGCAGCCACACGACCGTGAGCATGATGGCGCCGATCGTCACGTGCAGGCCGTGAAACCCCGTCAGCATGAAGAAGGTCGAGCCGTAGATCCCGGTCGAGAGCTTGAGCCCCATATCGTGGTAGGCCTCGCCGTACTCGTGGGCCTGCAGGCCGACGAAGGTGAATCCCAGGATGAAGGTGAGCCCGAGGAACACCGCCAGCCGCACGCGCTTACCCGCGCGCAGCGCATGGTGCGCGATCGTCACCGTGAGGCCGCTGGTGAGCAGGATCGCGGTGTTGAGCGCCGGGATACCGAACGGGTTCATGACGTTGAAGCTCGAGTCCGGGCGTCCGCCCACGTGCTCCGGGCCGTTGGTCGGCCACAGCCCCTCGAAGTGCGGCCAGAGAATGTAGTTGGTGAAGACCTTGACGCCGTGCCCGGAGAGCCAGGGCACGGAGAGCACGCGCGCGTAGAACAGCGCTCCGAAGAACGCGGCGAAGAACATCACCTCGGAGAAGATGAACCACATCATCCCCATGCGGAAGCTGCGGTCGACCTGCGCGTTGTAGATGCCACGCTGGTTCTCGCCGATCACCGTGTGGAACCAGAAGAAGAACAGGCACGCGAGCAGCACCGCCCCGGGGATGAAGGTCCACGGTCCCGCCCAGTCGTTCAGGTAGCTGACCGCCCCCGCCATGACGACGAACAGCGAGACCGATCCCAGGATCGGCCAGGGGCTGTGATTCGGGACGTAGTAGTGGCTGCTGTCGGTGGCGTGTGCGTCGGTCATGTCGTTGGCTTTCGGTGAAGGAGCGCTAGTGGCTCTCGCCTTTGGCGCGCGAGGAGGCGTCGAAGAAAGTGTAGGCGAGCGTCACGAGGTCGATGTGCTTCGGGAGCGCGGGGTCGATGATGAAGCGCACCGGCATGTCGCGGCCCTCGTTGAGATTGAAGTGCTGCAGGCTGAAGCAGAAGCACTCGGTCTTGTGGAAGTAGGCGGCGACCTCCGAGGGCGAGATGTTGGGCACCGCCTGGGCCGTCATGTCGCGGCCGGTGAGGTTCCTGGCCCAGAACTTCACCGTGTAGAGCTCGCCCGGGTGCACCTCGATGCGGCGCACCTCGGGATGGAACTCCCAGCTGCCGGCGCTGGCGACGTCGGTGAGGAACTCCACCTCGACGGTCCGGCTCGGGTCCGGGTGCTCGATCGCCTCGACCTGCTGCAGCAGCTTCTTCTGGTCGCCGTAGCCGGTGACCGAGCACAGCACGTTGTAGAGCGGCACCAGCGCGAACCCGAAGCCGAAGCTGCCGGCCGCGATGGCGATCAGCTTCCAGAAGAGGTTCAGGTTCGCTCGCGGCCGCTCGCTCATCTCGTGGCCCGCACCAGCATCATGACGATGAAGCCGAAGTAGAAGGCGGCGGCGACCAGGGCGCAGACGAGCGCGGTGCGCCGTACCGCCCGCCGGCGCCGCTCGGCCTCATCCGGCGCTGCGGCCGGTGCCGCGCTCGTGCGCGAGCCCGACACGTCGGTCGGCACTGCGGCTTGCGGCGCCGACTGCATCAGTGCGCAGCCCCGCGCGCGATGTCGGCAACCGACGGCGGTGTGCTCCACGAGTGGAACGGCGGCGGCGAGGACAGCTCCCACTCGAGGCCGTGCGCGCCCTCCCAGGCGCGGTTGCCGGCGCGCTCCCCGCCGCGCACGCACTTCACGATCAGGTACAGGAACAGGAACTGCGATAGCCCGAAGCCGAAGGCACCGATCGAGGACACCCGGTTCCAGTCGGTGAACTGCACGGCGTAGTCGGGGATGCGGCGCGGCATGCCGGCGAGCCCGAGGAAATGCTGCGGGAAGAACAGCACGTTGACGAAGATCGTCGATAGCCAGAAGTGCCAGGCGCCGAGCTTCAGGTCATACATGTGCCCGGTCCATTTGGGCAGCCAGTAGTAGACCGCGGCCATGATGCTGAAGAGCGCACCCGTCACCAGCACGTAGTGGAAGTGCGCCACCACGAAGTAAGTGTCCTGGTACTGGTAGTCGGCCGGCACCATGGCGAGCATCAGTCCCGAGAACCCGCCGATGCTGAACAGGAACACGAACGCGAGCGCGAACAGCATCGGTGGCTCGAAGGACAGTGAGCCCTTCCACATGGTGGCGACCCAGTTGAACACCTTCACGCCGGTCGGCACCGCGATCAGCATGGTGGAGAGCATGAAGAACAGCTGCGCCGCGAGCGGCATGCCCACCGTGAACATGTGATGCGCCCAGACGATGAACGACAGGAAGGCGATCGAGGCGACCGCGTACACCATGGCCTCGTAGCCGAACAGCGGCTTGCGCGAGAACGTCGGGATGATCTCCGAGATGATGCCGAAGGCCGGCAGGATCATGATGTACACCTCGGGGTGTCCGAAGAACCAGAAAATGTGCTGGAACATCACCGGGTCACCGCCGCCGGCGGCGGTGAAGAAGGTGGTGCCGAAGAAGTGATCGGTGAGGAGCATGGTCACCGCTCCCGCGAGCACCGGCATCACCGCGATCAGCAGATAGGCGGTGATCAGCCACGACCACACGAACAGCGGCATCCGCAGCAGCGTCATGCCGGGCGCCCGCATGTTCATGATGGTGACGACGATGTTGATCGCGCCGAGGATCGAGGACATACCCATCAGGTGGATCGAGAAGATCAGCATCGGGAACGAGGCGCCGGTCTGCAGGATGAGCGGCGGGTACATGGTCCAGCCGCCCGCCGGGGCCCCGCCCGGTACGAAGAACGAAGAGAGCAGCAGCGTGAAGGCAAAGGGCAGGATCCAGAAGCTGAAGTTGTTGAGCCGCGGCAGCGCCATGTCGGGAGCGCCCACCTGCATAGGCACCATCCAGTTCGCGAGCCCGACGAACCCCGGCATGATCGCGCCGAAGATCATGATCAGGCCGTGCATGGTGGTGAGGGAGTTGAAGAACTGCGGATCGAAGAACTGCAGGCCTGGGCTGAAGAGCTCGACCCGGATGCCCATCGCGGCCAGGCCGCCGATGAAGAACATCGTGCCCGAGAAGATCAGGTACATCGTGCCGATGTCCTTGTGATTGGTCGAGAAGACCCAGCGCCGCCAGCCGTGTGGCTTGTGCTCGTGGTCCTCGTGCGTGGCGGCGTGTGCGTGCGGCTCGGCCATGTCGGGTGTCCTGCGGTAAGCGGTTTTGCGGTTAAGCGATAGGGGTCAGCCGGAGGCCCCCGCCGGGGCGGCCGCGGGAGCGGCGGCGCTTGGCGGGGCCGCGGTGGCGGCAGGTGCAGCCCGCGGATCCGGGGGCGCTGCGACCGGGGTTGCTTGCCCGGCCGCTGAAGCCTGCTTCTCCTCGGCCGCGGTGTTCTTCAGCCAGGTGTCGAAATCCGCCTTGCTGACCGCGTTGACCACGATCGGCATGAAGCCATGATCGCGTCCGCAGAGCTCGGCGCACTGCCCGCGGTAGATGCCCGGCTTGTCGGCATCGACCTTGAACCACGCCTCGTTGATGAAGCCCGGGATCGCGTCCTTCTTCACGCCGAAGTCGGACACCCACCACGAGTGGATGACGTCGGCGCCGGTGATGAGCAGGCGCACCTTGGTGTCGACCGGCACCACCAGTGGATGGTCGACGGCGAGCAGGTAGTGCGGCACGGTGGTCACATCGATCCCGGACATGAGCTGCCGCGCCGCATCGCTCGCCCGATCCAGGCGCGAGTAGTAGAGCACCCCCTGATCGAGATAGTCGTACTGCCAGCCCCACTGGAAGCCGGTCACCTTGATGGTCAGGCCGCTGCGGGTTGTGTCCTCGATCTCCACCAGCACCCGCGCCGCGGGCACCGCCATGGCGATCAGGATGATCACCGGGATTACGGTCCAGACGACCTCCACGCGGGTGTTGTGCACCAGTGTGACGTCGGCGACCGCGCCCTTGGATTTGCGGAAGGTGACGATCGACCAGATCATGACGCCGAACACCACTATGCCGATGACGACGCACACCCAGAAGATGGTCATGTGCAGGTCGTAGATCCTGCGGCTGATGTCGGTGACGCCGCGCGGCATGTTGAGCTGGCCCCAGCCCGATCCGGGGTAGCTCTCGTCGGCCCAGGCCGGCAGCGTGAGCGCTGCGGCCGCGGCGGCGGCGGCGAATCGGGCGAGCTTGTAGCGAATCATCATTGGATCCCTTGCAGCTTCGAAGAAGCGAAAACCCGCGCCGCGTACCCGCAAACTCCTACTGCCACGAGGGCGACTCGTTGACGCGGCCAATGAGACGCGTGAGGCGCAGCGCCAGCCCCCGCCGCTCCTCTTCGGTGAGAAAGCTGCCCAGCTCGCACTGGCGCCCGTGCGACTCTATGGTGAGCCGACTCGGATGCAGGCTTGCTGCGGGGCGGCGAAGTTTAACCTGCGCCCAGTGCCGCGGGAACACGACCCGCGCGCAGCGCTCGCGCTCGCGCGATTCGATGCTGACTTCGCCTTCCGACACGATGATGGTCTGACTGTGGAAGCGCCGCTCGAGCGAGGCCTTCAGCGCCCAGGCGAGCACCACCATTTCCAGGCCGGCGAACGGCAGGATCGGCCAGAAACCCTTGAGGGCGAGAAACCCGCCGACGCCGAAGGGCGCGATGCAGGCGCCGAAGAAGAACGCACGTGCGCCGCGGACGGTGAGCGAGCAGTTCGGGCGGATCTCGATGCGCAGCGCCTGCGGGTCCATTGCCTCGTCGATGGTAGCGCGCAGCGCTGTTTATTCAAATCGGTCAGAGAGTTGAAGCAACCTCCGCCGGCGGCTTCAGGTCGGTGACTCGTTGTGCGAGCCGCGCCGCGCCGTGCGCGAGCAGGAGCGACGCTGCGCCAGCGGTGTGTGGCACGACGGCGAGCGGCGCTTCATGAAGCTGCCGCTCGAGCGCGGCGAGATTCTCGGCAGCGCGCGCGAAGGACGCATCGACTGCGCAGGCGATCCAGCCGGCGAACGGGACGCCGCTCTCGGCGATCGCGAGGCGGGACAGTTGCGCGTGATTCAGGCACCCGAGACGCAGCCCCACCACGAGCAGTGCCGGCAAGCCGAGTGCGCGTGGGAGGTCCGCCATCGCCAGGTCAGGGCCGATCGGGGCCAGCCAGCCCCCCGCTCCCTCGACGATCACCCAATCGGCGCGGCTTGCGAGGGCCTCGAAGTTGAGCCTTATCTTGTCGATATCTACCGGAATTCCAGCGTCATCTGCTGCGATATGCGGCGAAATCGGCGGTTCGAAGCAAAACGGGTTCACGAGCTCGTAGGGGGCCGGGACGTTTGAGGCTTCAAGCAATGCAAGCGCATCGGCGTTGCGAAGCCCCTCGGCCGTGCGCTCGGCCCCGGAGGCCACGGGCTTCATGACGGCCACGCGGGCTCCTGCGGCGGCGAGAGCCCGCACGAGTGCGGCGGCGACCACGGTCTTGCCGACGCCGGTATCGGTGCCGGTCACGAACACGGCGCGCGCACGGTGTGCGGTCACGGCGGCTGCCCGCCGCGGCGCCTGCGGATCGAGCCTGGGGCGATGTGTGCCTCGCCGTGCACGCTCACGGCCGCGGGGCGTCCGGCCGCTCCCCAGGCGGCGCCGTAGACCACCTCCCAGGTTGCCGGCAGGCGGCCGTCGTCGCGGCGCAGTGTGTCGTAGGCGGCCCGCATGCGCGCCAGGCGCGCCTTGCCGGTGAGCGCGCGCGCGCGTCCCGCGGTGAGGTTGTGCGCGCCGATCGCCTTCAGGTCGCGCATCAGCGCGATCACGTCCGGGTAGTCGAGCTCGATGCGGTCGACGTCGAGCACCGGTTCGGTGAGCCCGGCGCGTGCGGCCGCATCTCCCACGTCGTGCACGTCGAGGAAGCGATTCACGTGGCTGTGAATGTCCTCATGACCGTCGGCCTCAGCCCACGCCTGGCGCAGCTCCCCGAGCGTATCGGGGCCGAAGGTGCTGAAGGCGAAGAAGCCCGTGGACTTCAGCACCCGCCGCACCTCGGCGAGCGCTGCCTCGAGCGGCTCGCACCACTGCAGCATGAGGCTGCTGAACACCAGGTCGACGCTGCCGTCGGCGAGCGGCAGGCGCAGCGCATCGCCGCACACGCGCGCGAAGCGCCGCCACAGCGGCTGGTGCCGCCGGGCCTCGCGCAGCATGCCTGGTGAGATGTCGAGCGCGATCACGAGTGCGCGCGGGTAGCGGCGCTTGAGCTCGCGCGTCACGCGCCCGGTGCCGGCACCCAGGTCGAGCACCCGGCGCGGCGCGAGGCGCAACTCGCCGAGCCGCTCGAGCAGCTCCGCCGACACGCGCGCCTGCAGCCGCGCGGCCGCCTCGTAGCCGGCGCTCGCGCGGTCGAAGGAGGCGCGCAGCTGCGCCCCCTCCAGCCGGAACAGGTCGTCGGGCACGAGGCTCAGGGCGCTTTCCTCAGCCGCGCAGGAAGCCGCCCACGAGCGACGCAAACTGCCGCGGGTGCGACAGGAACGGCACGTGCGCCGCATGTGCGAGCGTGCGGCAGTGACCGCGGGGCAGCGCGGCAGCGAGCGCCCGGGCCGCGCTCGTGCGTGTGATGCGGTCGCGGCCACCGGCGATCACGAGCGCCGGCGCCCGCACCGCGGCCAGCTGCGCCCGCAGGTCCCCGTCCCGCAGCCTCTGCAGGTCGCACTCGAGCGCTTCGGGGTGCGCACTGCCGTGAACGGCGAGCGCTGCGAGCAGCTTCTCCAGCACGCGCGCGGCGGTGCGCGGGCGCTCACCGCGCACCTCGAGCCGCAGGAACTGCGCGAGCGCCCGCGCCGGATCCGCGCGCAGCCGCACCGCCAGCTCATCGAGCGCCGCCGCTTTGAGCCCGTGACGCCAGCCCCGCGCGGCGAGAAATTTCGGTGTGGTCGCCACCAGCACCAGCCGCTCGATCGCGCCCGGCATTGCGGCGGCGAGATCGAGCGCGAACTGCCCGCCCAGGGACCAGCCGAGCAGGCTGTAGCGCGTGGTGAGCGGCGCGAGCGTCTCGTGCACGCGCCAGGCCTGCGCCGCCGGCGTCGTCGCCCGCGGATCCCAGCTGCTGCGGCCGTGTCCGGGCAGATCGAGGGCAATCACGCGGAAGCCCCGCCCCAGGGCGCGCGTCAGCTCATCCCACACCCCGAGGTTCGCGCCCCAGCCGTGCAGCAGCACCAGGTCCCGCCCGCGTCCGGCGACTTGCGCATGCAGCGCGCTCATGCAGCGCCCGCGGCGCGCGCGTGCCCGCAGGCACGTCCCAGCGCCGCCGCCAGAGCATCGACGTCGGCTTCGGTGTGCGCGGCCGACAGCGTGACGCGCAGCCGCGCCGCACCCGGCGGCACGGTCGGCGGG
>Ga0209007_1000336_pt1 | contig 21516 bp, 18 predicted proteins | sample JacPinW_OM1H0_O2_FD_187961 | JGI IMG/M metagenome (GOLD analysis project Ga0209007, IMG submission 187961) | Forest soil microbial communities from Algoma, Ontario, Canada - Jack Pine, Ontario site 1_JW_OM1H0_O2 (SPAdes) (version 2) | ecosystem: Environmental > Terrestrial > Soil > Boreal... | reverse complement strand
ACACCTGCGCGGTCCCTCGCATGAGGGGCTGCGTACCTGTCATGCCTATGTCCACGGCGCTGCACCACAACCAATAGGTCATTTTTGCGCCGGAAAGTAGCTAGCCCGCAAGCATCTATTCGAAGTTCGCGCCGCCCATTTCGGACACGAGTGTTTTTGGGGAGAGGAGCGCAAAGGACTTACAGCTGTGGTAGTCAAACCTCGCTCATAGCCATGCTGGCCAAGCGAATCTGCAGCGGGGCCGCGCGCGTTGCTGTACGGGAGCCACCGAAGAGACGATCAGGCTGATGCCGCCAAGCACCCTGGGGTGGCGGATGCACGTAGACAAGCTGCCCGAAATGCCGGTTGAAAACCCATATCCGCCGAAAGCGAGAACCTGGAAGGTACCGCCGCACGCACTCGTCGATCATCGGAAGGCTATTCACGTGGGCGTCTACTTCGTCGTGGGTTGCATACGCAAACAACTCGAGAGGACGCTCGGTCTGGTAATTCTTGTCCGAGAGCTTCTCCCGGATCTTGTCAACCTGCGGCGCCAGCCACGCGCCCGCGGAAGGCGCGTTGATTCGTGGGCCGTTGGACAGCTTGCCGCGATGCACTCGGGCTCGGTTGAGCCCGTCGAAGGTTTCGTCCCTTCTGAATAGATCGCCTTCGAATCCAGATCCCTTCGCGAGCAGTCGTGTCTGAATTTCCTTCATGATCTTCGCCCGCGCCCGGCCGCCGGCAGTCTCTTCGATGTTCAAGGCGAGAAAGACGTTGTCGCAGTCGGCTCGGAGTGCCTCTTGTTCCTTTCCCGGCCAGCTCTTCAAAGCCCGACCCCAGGCTTCACGCGTGGCGTTCATGTTGCTAAGCCGAGTGCGCGTGTCATCTGCATCCAAGGCAACCAATTCAAAAGCCATGCGACCCACACCCTCAATCTCGCATTCGATATCCGGTGCGGGTGGTGGGTTCTGCAGGATGGAGCCCGGCACGATGCGCATTGGCGTCAGCGGCGCCAGGAATTCAAACGTCTTCCTTTCTGTCTCTTCCTTAGAGAGTTTGCGTGCCATTGACGTCATCCGCCGCCACCTCGGCGCAGAGCGACTCGCTCAATGTGACGTTTCCGTTCTCGCAGCAGACCGTGCCACCTGGAGGCGGGGGTTTCTATGGCCCGGGGCACTGTCCGCCTGCTCCCCGTGCCGCACGGACGGGCGTGGATGCACTTGTAACTTACCCGAAGCTTACCCCACGTTGTTTTTGGGGCGTTGATCGTGTCGTAAGCAGTTGATTATGTGGCGCTCCCTACCGGATTCGAATCGGTGTTACAGCCTTGAGAGGGCGGTCCGTCTCCAGAACAAAAAGCACGCTCAATTGGCAGGTCCCTCGGATTCTGCGCGCCAGAGGACGAATCCTGAGTTCCTAGGGAGTTTCGCGGCGAAACTCCGATAACCTCGCGAATTCTCTCGATTACCAGGACCTCCGCGCTCGGGGATTTGTCCGCTGTGCGGTGAAAGCACCCCAGAACCTCGAATGACTTCTGTGGCTGGTGTAGCCGATCATCTGGCAGCGGTGAGAACTCGCCTCTTGTGATCCAGGGCGGCGTCAGACGAGCAACTCATCTGAGACAAGTACCATCAGAATTTTGATCTCAACGAAGCCGCCTCCTTTATACGCATGCACCCGCAAGAGGTTCGAAGCCGCGCGAAGCGCGGGATTACTCCCGGTGCGAAGACAGGCCGGCGCTCGGTTTTCCTTGAGGCTGATCTCGCCGAGTTTGTGCGCTCGCTGCGAGAGACTCAAAACAGGCCATTGGGTCCGGGGGTCGGAATACACGCGCTCACTAGCCAGGTGTCCGATTGATGATGCAGAAGGAAGAATCGGCCACTCTCGGCCTCACAGAGGCCGCGATGCTCCTTCGCATCAGTGAAGACTGTTTGCTGCGCAAGGCACGCGCGGGTAAGGTGCCCGGAGCGAAGATCGGACGGCAGTGGGTGTTCATCCGCGCCGATCTGATTGAACTGATCAGGAAGCAAGCCCGAGAGCGCGCATGCCACTCTATCGCCAACATAAGAGCCCGTACTGGTGGGTCCGATTCGCGGTCGGCGGAGTCAAAGTTAGACGCAGCACTGGCACAGCTGACCGGACAGCGGCCAACGAGTTCGAGGCCAGGCTCCGCGCCGATCTCTGGCGACAGCACAGGCTAGGAGAGCGTCCGCGGTACACCTGGAAGGAGGCCGTCGACCGCTGGTACCTGGAAGCCACCGGCCGTGAGAAGGACCGCAACCGCGAGCGGCTGCGATGGTTCGCTCAGTACCTCGATGATCTGCCGCTGACCGAAATCACGCCGAGCGTCATCGCCAAGCTGCGTGCCCTCCGCACCGCAGAGGCCGCAAAGAGAGGGCGCAATCGAAGCGATGGCCGAAGTACCGCGAACCGCTTCATGGCCATGTTGCGCGTGGTGCTGCGCAAGGCGCACCGCGAGTGGGACTGGCTCGACAAAGTGCCGCCCATCCTGACGGTGCGAGAGGAGAAGCGCGAGCCGCGCTTTCTGACGCCGCCTCAGGCAGCCGCGTTGCTCAAGGAGCTCGCTCCCTGGCCGCACCTCAAGGCGCTCGCGGAGTTCAGTCTCGAAACGGGGCTCCGGATGCGAAACGCCACCGGCCTCACCTGGCCACAGGTCGACGTGCGCCGAAAGCTGCTGATCGTCCCCGCCGCGCGCGCAAAGGCTGGGGAGACGATTTCCATTCCACTCTCCGTGAGAGCGCTGCGGGTCCTCAAGGAGCAGCAAGGAAAGCACGACACCTACGTCTTCACCTTCAAGCGGGCGCCGCGCGGGGGCGAGTTACCGTTGTCGGATGCCAATGGCGCGATCTTCAAGGCGGCCGCACGCCGCGCCGGCGTCCCCTGGCTTCGCTGGCACGACTTCCGCCACACCTGGGCGAGTTGGCACATCCAGGGCGGCACGCCTCCGCACATCCTGCAGGAGCTCGGAGGCTGGAAGTCCTATGAAATGGTGAAGCGCTACGGGCACCTCACGGTCGAGCACTTGCGGGCCTTCGCGGAGCATAAAAAGGGCATACCAAATCGTGCATCGACTCAGAGGCACGCGTAATATGCTGATTCTAAATGGAAAGGGAGGGACTCGAACCCTCGACCCCGGCATTATGAGTGCCGTGCTCTAACCAGCTGAGCTACCTTTCCACGAGGGGCGCGCATTGTCCTCATCCGCGCCGGGACGTGTCAAACCTGCGGCCGGCCGCGGCTGTGCCGAGCGGTGGACCGTCGCCTCGGCCGGCGTGATCACACAGGCTACTTGGCCGCCGAAGCGACTCCTCGTCCTCTCGCTCACGATGAGAACCGCGTGAGACCTCGATCACACGCGCCAAAAACTTGAGAAAACGACGTTACAGAATGTGACGCGCGTGTCGCCCGCGTCCGATTGCCGCACTGCACTATCCGTCGCTCGCTGAAATCAGGCGAGGCCCGCCGCTCACAGGTCGCATTCCGCGGGCTCTATGGATCGTGGCTCAGGGGGTTTTCATCATCATGCGTAGCTCATCTGCCGGTCGTCTCGTCGCATCTGTAGTGCTGCTGCTGGGCACTCTGGGGCTTGCCGCCTGCGATTCCTCGGGCGCCGGCAGCGCCTCCGTCTCCGGCTCGGTCTCGGGACTCGCGTCCGACAAGAGTGTCGTGCTCGAGTTGAACGGAGGAAGCGCTCTCACGGTGAGCTCCTCCGGCGTATTCACCTTCCCGAACGCCGTGAGCGTCAATAGCACCTATTCCGTCACGGTCGCCAGCCAGCCGCCCGGTCAGGTGTGCACGGTCACGAACGGCGGCGGCGCAGGGGTCACGAGCAATGTGACCAACGTTGAGGTCAGCTGCGCGGCGCAGACCTTCACGATCTCCGGCACCCTCACCGGCCTTGCCGCGGGCTCACGGGTCGTGCTCGAGAACCACGGCACGGACGCTCTCACGCTCACCGCTGACGGCTCCTTCAGCTTCACAACCAAAGTTGCATTCGACGGCACCTATGCCGCGACGGTCGCGACTCAACCCGAGGGCGCCACCTGCACCGTTCAGCACGGCACGGGTGCGGGCGTGACCGGGGACGTGACCTCTATCGCGGTGACGTGTTCGCCCATCACCTTCACGCTCAGCGGCACCTTGAGCGGACTGACCAACGGCATGCAGGTCACGCTCGAGAACAACTCGGCGGATCCGCTGACCTTAAGCGCCAACGGGCCGTTCACGTTCCCCGTCCCGGTGGCCGAGTTCGGAGCTTACAACGTCACGGTCAGCAGCGAGCCCGCCGGGCAGACCTGCACCGTCACCAACTTTCAGGGCACGCAGGTGACCCGTAATGTCTCGAACATCACGGTCAGCTGCTCCACCAACACCTACACCGTCGGTGGCTCGGTCTCGGGGCTCGGCACCGGCCAGCAGGTCACCCTCGAGGACAACGGCGGCGATACGCTCACCGTGACGGGCAACGGCCCATTCGTCTTCACGACCTCCCTCACCTACGGCAGCGCCTACACCGTGACCGTCGGTACCCAGCCGACGGGAGCAATCATCTGCCTCGTGGGCAATGGCGCAAGCTCATCCATCACTGCCGACGTGACCAACGTCGGCATCAATTGCGTGGCCAACACGCTGAGCTTCACCACTCCGGGCAGCTACACCTGGACGGTGCCGGCGGGCCTCACCTCCATCTCGGTCGTCGCGACGGGTGGCGGCGGGGGCGGCGGCGGCATCACGGGAGGGTTCTCCACAGGTTCGGCGGGGGGCGCCGGGGCGATCGTCAGCAGCACCCTCACCGTCACGCCCGGCCAGGTGCTCGATATCGTCGTGGGTGGGGGCGGCCAGGCGGGCACCAACGGCCCCAATGGCGCCTGCGGGGCCGGCGGCGGCGGCGGCGGATCGACCAATGTCGATGCCGGCAGCAGTGATCAGATCATCGCGGGGGGCGGCGGTGGCGGCGGCCCCGGTGACTGCGGCGGTAGTGCGGGAGGCAACGCCGGCGGTCCCGGCGGTGGCGGGGGTAACGGGGCCACTGACCCTGACGGTGCTGGCGGTGGCGGTAGTGGCGGGACTGGCGGCGCCGGAGGGTCCGATGGCGGAGTCAGCGGCGGGAACGGCGACGGCGGACCCGGCGGAACGGGTGGACAGAATGGGCCCTACGCAGGCGGCACGGGCGGCAGTGGGGTTGGCTCAGGGTCCGGGGGCGGTCCCAACGCCATGAATGGCGGCGGAGGCGGCGGCTATGGTGGCGGCGGCTCCGGCGGTGTCGCAGCTGGGGGTGGCGCCGGCGGCAGCACGGGACCTGCGGGGACGACCTACGCGCCCGCGAGCAACGGCGGCGGCTCGGCGACCAACGGCGGCGACGGCTCGATCGTCATTACGCTCCCGTGAGAATCGCTAAGCTCTAAGATCGCGCGATGAGCTGATCGGCCACGTCGTTCAGGTCGTTGCCGACGATCTGCGGCTGCGGGCCGACGCCGAGGACATCGTTGCCGATTCGTTTGATCAGCGCGCCCCGCCAGCCCGCCGCCACCGCGCCGAGCGTATCCCAGGTATGGCAGGCAATCAGACACAGCGCTGAGGGACCGACGCCCAGCTCCTTTTCGACGTAGGCGTACGCTGCGCGCGACGGTTTATGGTGCTTGACGCTGTCAGCGCTGAAGCGCCGCTCGAACAGATCGACGATGCCGCCATGCTCGAGCTGGCGAGTCTGCACTTCGAGCAGATTGTCAGTGAGCGTGAACAGGCGAAAGCCCGCGGCGCGCAACTTGCGCAGCGCCCCCGGAACCTCTGGATACGGCGGCATGGTCGAAAACCTTTCGGTGAGCTCCTCCTTGTCGGAGTCAGTGATCCTGATGCCGCGGGTATCCGCCAGCATCTTCATGACCGCGGAGCCGATGTCGGTGAAGGGAACGTAGCAGCCCGCAACCGTGAGCGCCGCGGAATACATGATGAGGTTGGCGAACCAGAGCCGCATGGCCTCCTTGCCGCCAAAGATGCGCTCGAAAATCGGCTCCATCGTCCGAAGATCAAGCAGGGTTTCGTTGACGTCGAAGACGATCAGGGGACGAGCATCCATGTCATCGGCTCCCGTCGGACTTGACGCTCCCAATTATGCGGCGTTTCTGTCCCTGCGCAACCGCGCCCGCCACCAATGATTCAGTCGCCGACTGACGCTCACCGGGCGCGGCCGCGGGTGCGCGGCGTCACCGCGCAGGTGCGAGGCCGCATCTTTCGAGCGCCATGTCGCCGCCACGACATACAGCGTGAAGAGCGCACCTAGAACAACGAAAGCAACCGGTACATTGCTCATTCGCGCAGACTACTGTGTGGCGCGTTAGGAACGGATTAGGAAACGCAGCAGCCCGGCCCTGAACCGCCGGCGCCTCAGACATTGAACCTGAAGTGCATCACGTCGCCTTCCTGCACGACGTACTCCTTACCCTCGAGCCGCAGCTTGCCCGCCTCTTTGGCGCCCGCCTCGCCCCTGCCGGCGACATAGTCGGCGAACGCGATGACCTCCGCGCGGATGAAGCCGCGCTCGAAGTCGGTATGGATGACACCGGCGGCCTGCGGCGCGGTCGCGCCCACGCGCACCGTCCAGGCGCGCACCTCCTTCGGGCCCGCGGTGAAGAAGGTCTGCAGGCCGAGCAGCGTGTAGGCCGCGCGGATCACACGGTTGAGCCCCGGCTCGGCGAGTCCGAGCTCGGCGAGAAACTCGCTCCGCTCGGCCTCATCGAGCTGCGCGATCTCGGCCTCGATCGCAGCGCACACCGCCACCGTGACGGCGCCCTCCGCCCGGGCGCGCTCCTCGACGGCGGCGAGCAGCGGGTTGTCGCGAAAGCCGTCCTCGGCGACGTTGGCGACGTACATCACCGGCTTCGCGGTGAGCAGCTGCAGCTCGCGCAGTTCGCGCCGCTCCTCCTCCGCGAGCGTGAGCGCACGCACCGGCTTTGCGGCATCGAGCTGCGTCTTGACGCGCTCGAGGAGCGTCCGCCGGCGGACGGCGTCCTTGTCGCCGCTCTTGGCCGCCTTGACGGCGCGCTCGAGTCCTTTCTCGAGCGTGGCGAGATCCGCCAGCGCGAGCTCGGTGTCGACGATGTCGATGTCCGACAGCGGGTCGACCTTGCCCGCGACGTGGATCACATCAGTGCTCTCGAAGCAGCGCACCACGTGCGCGATCGCATCCACTTCGCGGATATGCGCCAGGAACTGGTTGCCGAGGCCCTCGCCCTGCGAAGCGCCGGCGACCAGTCCCGCGATGTCGACGAACTCGACCGTGGTGGGAACGATCTTCTCCGGGTGTGCGATCGCGGCGAGCTGCTCGAGGCGCGGATCCGGCACCGGCACCACGCCGACGTTCGGATCGATGGTGCAGAAAGGATAGTTCTCGGCGGCGATTTGCGCGCGCGTCAGCGCGTTGAACAGCGTCGACTTGCCGACGTTCGGCAGACCCACGATGCCGCAGCGGATTGGCATGCGAGCGCGATCCCCGCTACTTCGCGGGCGCCGCGGGTCCCCCCGTCGGCTCCTCGCGGCTGTGCAGACGGTTCATGGCGATCTGCGCGCCGTCGGTAAGCATCACCGGCACGATGTCGGCGGCGGCGAGCGTCGCCTCGCGGATCAGCTGCGCTTCCTCGGGCGGCGGCCGGCCGAGCACGTAGTCGAGCACCTGCGAGCGGTCCTCGGGATGACCGATGCCGATGCGCAGCCGCCAGAAGTTGTCGCCCATCTGCGCAATCACATCCCGCAGCCCGTTGTGACCGGCGGCCCCGCCCCCCTGGCGCAGCCGCACCACCCCCGCCGGAAAATCCAGGTCGTCGTAGGCCACGAGAATCGCCTCGAGCGGCACCTTGTAGAAGGTTGCGACGCTGCGCACCGGATCGCCGCTATGGTTCATATAGCTCATGGGCTTGAGCAGCCGCAGCTCGAGCTCGCCGATGCGCGCGCGGGCAACTTCCGCGCTGTGCCGCGGCTCGCTCCGGAAGGTGGTCGCGTAGCGCTCGGCCAGCTCGTCCACGAAGCGGAAGCCCGCGTTGTGGCGCGTGCGCGCGTACTCGGTGCCCGGATTCCCGAGCCCGACGATCAGCTTGAGCGGCTCACCTTCCATGTTGTCGACTTAAGCAACGCCAAATGCCACCGGCCGCGGCAGGAGGCACACTCCCCACCGCGGCCGGCGCACGTCCGGTATCTGGCCAGCCGGCGGCGGCTACTTCTTGCCGCCCTCCTTTTTGGCGGAAGCGCCTTCTTTCTTCGCCTCGCCCTTCGCAGCCTCGCCCTTCCCGGCGGCGGGCGCCGCACCGGGAGCGCCCGGGGCACCCGATGCTCCTGCGGCAGGCGCTGCGCCCGGGGCTCCTGGAGCGCCCGGCGCACCCGCGGCTGCGGGCACCGCACCCTCGGCTGCCACGGCGGCGGCCTCGGCGGCCACCGGCTCGGGCTCCTCGGCGCGCGGTGCGTGGATCGACACCACCGGCGCGTTGCGCCGCGTGAGCTCGGGGATAGAGACACCGGTTGGCAGCGGCACGTCGGCGAGGAACTTCGTGTCGTTGAGCTTCATGGCTGAAAGATCGAGCAGCAGGAACTCCGGCAGATCCTTCGGCAGGCAGCTGACCTCGACGTCGGTGCGCATGTGCGAGACGACGCCCCCTTCGCTCTTGACGCCCGGGGAGATGGTCTCACCCTTGAAGTGGATCGGCACCCGGATGCGGATCTTCTCGGTCTCCACCACGCGCTGCAGGTCGACGTGCACCACGAGATTCTTCGCCGGGTGCATCTGCACGTCCTTGACGATCGCCTCGTGGGTCTCGGCGCCGATCTTCAGGCGCACGATCGAGGAGTAGAAACGCTCGTCGCCGATCATGGTGAGGAGGTTGTGCTGATCGAGGATCAGCGGCTGCGCCTCCTTGTGGGCGCCGTAGAGGATGGCGGGGACCTTGCCCGTGTGACGCAGGCGGCGGCTCGCACCCTTGCCTTGCATCCCGCGGACATCCGCGCCGAAGGTGTATGAAATACGCATGACTTGACGGTCTCCGTTAGTTGCTCGAACACCGGTTCGCGACCAAACCGGCACCAATCAGCTTGCCTGCGAGCAGGCGGCAAAAGTCACGCCTTTTGCCGCCGTAAACGAAGGCACCTTCCGGCAAAAGCGCCGCAGGCGACTTTTGCCCTAATCAACATATAGCGAGCTCACCGAGCCCTCGTCGAGGATGCGGCGGATGGTCTCCGCCAGCAGCTCCGCCACCGACAGCTGGCGGATGCGCCCGGCGCTCTTCGCCTCCGCCGACAGCGGGATCGTATCCGTCACCACCAGCTCGTCCATCGCCGAGCTCGAGATCCGCTCCACCGCACCCCCCGACAGCACCGGGTGCGTGATGTAGGCCACCACCTTGACGGCGCCCTCTTCCTTGAGCGCCTCAGCCGCCCGGCACAGCGTGCCCGCCGTGTCGACCATGTCGTCGACAAGCAAGCAGGTCTTGCCCTCGACCTCGCCGATGATGTTCATCACCTTCGACTCGTTCGGCCGCGGCCGGCGCTTGTCGATGATCGCGAGGTCGGCATCGTCGAGGCGCTTGGCGAAGGCGCGCGCCCGCGCCACACCGCCGACGTCCGGCGACACGACGATGACGTTGCGGTACGCCTGCTTCCAGGCCTCCCCGAGCAGCACCGGCGAGGCGTACACGTTGTCCACCGGGATGTCGAAGAATCCCTGGATCTGGTCCGAATGCAGGTCGATCGTCAACAGGCGGCTCACGCCGGCGCTCGACACCATGTTCGCCACCAGCTTCGCGGTGATCGCCGAGCGCGTGGCGCGTGGCCGTCGGTCCTGGCGCGAGTAGCCGAAGTACGGCACCACCGCGGTGATGCGCGCCGCGGAGGCGCGCCGCGCCGCATCCACCATCACCAGCAGCTCCATCAGACTGTCGTTCGCCGGCGGGCAGGTCGACTGCACGATGAATACCTCGCGCCCGCGGACGTTCTCCATCAGCTCGACGTTGATCTCGCCGTCCGAGAAGCGGCCCACGTAGGCGCGCCCGAGCGGCACCTGCAGGCTCCGCGCGATGTCGTGCGCGAGTGCCGGGTTAGCATTGCCGGCAAACAGCGCCAGTGTGTCGCTGGTACTCATACTCTATGCGCCGCGCGCTCGAGACTCCCGGGCCCGGCCCGGCGCGCGCTCAAGGCGCGCCGGTCCTCTGTGAAACTGGCTGGGGTGGAAGGATTCGAACCTCCGAATGGCGGGATCAAAACCCGCTGCCTTACCACTTGGCGACACCCCAGCATCCGCATCGCCGGCTTTGGTGGCGGGCGCGCATCTTACAGCCGCGGGAGCTTCACCGCCCGCCCGCAAGCTGCGCGTACACGGGCGAGCGGTCGAGCCCGCGCGCCACGTAGCTCCGCCAGAGATCGGGAACCTGCGCCGCGAGGCGCTCGGCTTCGATCGCGCTCGCGCACTCGGCGAATATGCACGAGCCCGTGCCCGTCAGCCGGGCGGGCGCCCGCCCCGCCAGCCACTCCAGCGCATCCGCCACTTCGGGATAGCGCGCCCGCACCACCGGCTCGCAGTCGTTGCGGCCGCCGGACTGAAAAAAGGCGCGTATTGTGATGAGGGGGGAATTACGTGTCAATTCAGGGCTCTGGAACACCTCCCGGGTACTGACCGCGACACCCGGGTGGATGATCATGTACCAACGGGGTGGGAGTGCCTGGGGGCTGAGGCGCTCCCCCACGCCCTCCGCCCAGGCCGAGAAACCCTGAACAAAAACAGGGACATCCGCACCGAGCGGGAGGCCCAAAGCGGCGAGCTGCGGCACCGTGAGTCCGCAGCTCCAGAGCGCATTGAGCGCGAGCAGCGTAGTGGCGGCGTCGGAGCTCCCCCCGCCTAAGCCCCCGCCGATCGGAATGCGCTTCTCGATCCTGAGCGCGGCGCCAAGCGGGGTCGCGGTCGCCGCCTTCAGGACATGGGCAGCACGGACGGCGAGATCATCGGCAGGAGCGATGCTGCCCGGGCCCTCGGTGCGCTCAATCCGTCCGTCCTCGCGCACGTCGATCGCGATCGAATCGCACAGGTCGATGAGCTGAAAGAGCGTCTGCAGCTCGTGGTAGCCGTCGGCGCGGCGGCCGGTGACATGAAGGAAGAGATTGAGCTTTGCGGGGGCCAGCCAGCGCGTTTCCCCATCGCCGGGCGCCCCGGCGCGCTCGCGCCGCTCCTCAGGGGCGCCAGTCATCGACCAGCAGCCGCACTCGCACGTTGGCGCGCTCGAGCGTCAGCCGCGAAGGCAGCCACTCGTCTCCGACCACGACATAACTCGTGTAGTTGACCCGCCAACCCTGCTGCTCGAGGCCCGAGAGCCGCTGGTGCGCCTGGTCGACCGTCTCGGTGGAAGGTTGCGCGGGATCAGGGACGCCGAGCACCCAGTACCTGAGGCTCGTGACCGGTGGGTCGAAGCCCAGATGCGTGGTGAGCTCCGCGCGCGCCGCGTCGCTCGCAATGTGCTCGCCGCTCGGGGTGATGACGTCGAGGTTGGGACCGTCGGCGTCGATCTCGAAGCCGCCCATGCCGAAGGGGCCGGCAAGCGTCAGCGCGGAGTTCTTGCCGTCCTGGGTCCAGCGCAGGCTCGCATTGAATCCCTGCTCGCCGGTGGCGACCGCCACCCGGCCCCGCAGTGTGAACAGCTCGCGCGCCTGCAGCTGCGGGCGCCGCTCGCCCCAGGGCGGCGCCAGCGGGGTGGCGGACGGGGCGGCGGTGGGAACGGTGCGGCAGGCGGCGAGCGTCGTGAGCACGGCGAGCGCCGCGCCTGCCAGCAGCCTATTTTGCATCGGGTACGAACCGGCTGATGGTCGCCTTCAGCGGCCTCGACTCCGGATCGCGCGCCAGCGCCTGCGCCCACACCTTGCGCGCATCGCTCTGCTTGCCGCTGGCCCACAACGCCTCGCCCCAGTGCGCGGCGATCTCTGCGTCGTGATCGATGGAGTAGGCGCGCGCCAGCATGCTGGTCGCCTGCGTCGCATCGCCGCGGCGGAACTCCGCCCATCCCAGGCTATCGAGCGCGGCTGGGCTGTCGGGCATGCTGACCAGCGCGCGGCGGATCAGCCCTTCCGCGCGCGGCAGCTCGAGCGAGTGATCGGCGAGCGTGTAGCCGAGCGCATTCTCCAACACCGGATCGTCCGGACGCTGCGCCAGCAGATGCTCGAGCGCATCGACCGACTCGTGCACGTGGCCGGCCTGCTCGAGGATCACCGCGCGGTCGTATTCGATGGACGGATGCTGCGGATGGCGTTGCAGCTCGCCGGCGAGCACGTCGAGTCCGGCTTGCGCCTCGCCGTGGTCGGCCAGCAGGTGCGCCTTGGCGAGAGTGAGCTCGAGCTCCTCCTCCGGATGCTCGGTCGCATAGTCATCGAGGAGCGTGAGCGCCTCGGTGCGCGCATGGCGGTCGAGCAAGAGCGCCGCCGAGCGCGAGCGCGCCGAGAGCGCCACCGACGAGTCGTACAGCCGCCGGTAGTCCTGGATGGCGCGCTCCGGGTCGCCGTTACGCAGCGCGATGTCGGCGAGATAGAGCTGCGCGGTATCGCTCGCCTCGCCGCTCGAAATGAGCGCGGTGAAGCGCTGCTTCGCTTCCTGCAGATCGCCCGACTGATAAGCGAGCAGCGCGAGTCGCCGGTCGATCTCCTCCGCTGGGACGCCGACGTTGCGCAGGCTCTCGAGCTGCTGGTGCGCCTCCTCGACCCGGTCGAGGGATGCGAGGATCTCCGCGAGCTCGAGCCCGCCCCGCGCCGCGTCGATGCCCGCCGCGGTGCGCGCGGTGTCGACGGCCAGGCCCCCCTGTCCCTGCAGCACGTACGCATCCGCGAGCACGCGCAGCGCCGCCAGGCTCTTGGGGCTTTTCTGCAGCGCCTGCTGCGCGTACTTCTGCGCCCGCTCACCGTCGTAGGCGGCGAGCGCCAGCTCGCCAAAGAGCGTCAGGGTTGCCGCCGAGCTCGCGTGCGGTTCCGGAATCGCACCGGCCATGGCCGAGAGGACGGCCGAGGCATCCGATTCCTCGAGCAGGAGCGATGCCAGCTCCGTGAGGCTGACTTCGCCCGGATCGCGCACATGCGCGCGAGCGAGCGGGGGCGCGACGCCGGGGGGCGCGGCGCCCGGAGGTTCGGCGCCAGGCTGCGATGCCCCTGGCTTTGGGGCGCCGGGCTTCGCTGTCGCGGGTGGTGACGCGCCGGATTGCGCAGCGCCCGCGCCGGAGTTGAACGTCACGCGGCAGAAGTCCTTGATCCCCGCGCGCGCGTCGCTTATGCGATAGAGCTTCAGCGCCACGAGCGCGTACATCGCGTTGGCCTCCTTGTCGTTGGGGGCAAGGGAGCGCCAGCGACTCACCGACTGCCACGCCGCCGGCATGTGCTCGCAGGCGATCGCGACCTGGGTCGCGTGTTTCGCCAGCTCCACGTCGCCGACGGACGCCGCCTGCGCGTACGCCTCGGCCGCCGTCCGGCAGTCACCCTTCTTGAGAGCGACTTCCGCGGTGAGGGTGAGCGCCGCCGGGTCGGGCGGCGGGGCGGCCGGCTTCGGATGGAGGGTCGCACAGCCCGCGGCCAGCAAGAGCAGCGGGACGCCGAGGCCGACGAAACCCGAGAGTTTAGGGTTCAAACGATTGATTGCGTTCACATCAGGCACTATAGAGCCTCCGGCGGACTCGCGCATCGCGCAACTTGTCACAAACTGAAGACATTCCGGAAAATGCCGAGCCCTCTGAGACTTGCCGCCGCGCTGCGGCCCGCGCCCCCCCCGCGCGACCGCCTGCTCCCACGCCCATGAAGGACTCCATCCGACAACGCCTTGAGAAACTGTCCGATCGCTTCGAGGAGGTCGGGCGCCTGCTCGCCAGCAACCAGGTAGCGGGGGGCTCGCAGCAATTCCGGGAGCTTTCCATGGAATATGCTCGACTGCAGCCGCTCGCCGAGCGTTTCCGCAGCTACCGCGATCTGCAGCGTGACCTCGCGGCCGCCGGCGAGCTGGCGACGGATGGGGACCCCGGCATGCGGGCGCTCGGCGAGGAGGAAGCCGGGCGGCTCGAGGCGCAGTCGCGGGCCGCCGAAGAGCAGCTGCGCCTGCTGCTGCTGCCGAAGGATCCGCGCGACGACAAGAGCATCTTCCTCGAGGTGCGCGCCGGCACCGGCGGCGATGAGGCGGCGATCTTCGCCGGGGATCTCTACCGGATGTACGCGCGCTATGCGGAACGGCACGGTCTCACCGCGGAGGTGATCAGCGAGAGCCCCGGCGAGCATGGCGGCTACAAGGAGATCATCAGCCGCATCGCAGGCCCGGGCGCGTTCTCACGGCTGAAATTCGAGTCGGGAACGCACCGCGTGCAGCGCGTGCCCGCAACCGAGGCGCAGGGGCGCATTCACACGTCCGCGGTCACGGTGGCGATCCTGCCGGAGCTCGACGAGGTGGGCGCGATCGAGCTGAACCCCGCGGACCTGCGCGTCGACACCTACCGCTCTTCCGGCGCCGGCGGGCAGCACGTCAACAAGACCGAGTCGGCGGTGCGCATCACTCACCTGCCGAGCGGCATCGTGGTGGAGTGTCAGGATGAGCGCTCGCAGCACAAGAACCGCTCGCGCGCCATGGCGCTGCTCAAGGCGCGGCTGCTGGCCGCCGAGCAGGAGAAACAGCAGGGTGAGCAGGCCCGCTCGCGCCGCCTGCAGGTCGGGAGCGGCGACCGCTCCGAGCGCATTCGCACCTACAACTTCCCGCAGGGCCGCGTCACCGACCATCGCATCGAGCTGACGCTCTACAGGCTGGCGCAGGTGATGGACGGCGATCTCGACGAGCTGATCGGCGCGCTGCAGCAGGAGCACCAGGCGGAGCTGCTCGCGGAAGAGACATGAGAGAGGTTGACCCATGAGCCGGGCCGCCCCGGAGCTGACGGTCGACAGCGTCACCGGTATCGACGTGTCGCTCGCCGTGGCGGGCCCCGGGGCGCGCGCCTACGCCTTCATCATCGACTGGCACATCCGCCTGGTTGTCGCGCTCGCCTGGTACGTCTCGGCGGCACTCCTTTATAACGGGCACTTGAGCCTGCTTGCGCCCGACACGGCGCAGGGCCGCTGGTTTGGGCTGGTGCTGCTGCCCGCCGCGGCGATCTATTTCCTCTATCACTGGGTGCTCGAGCTCGCGATGCGCGGCCGCACGCCGGGCAAACGCATGGCGGGCGTACAGATCGTGGCGCGCGACGGCAGCGCACCCACAGCGGGTGCGCTCCTCTCCCGCAATGTCTTCCGGCTGATCGACTGCCTGCCGGTCGCCTACGGCGTGGGCCTCATCGCCGTGGCGTTCACCGACGAGCAGGTGCGCATCGGGGACATGGCGGCTGGAACGCTGCTGGTCTATGAGCGCCTGAGCGCAGCTCCGGCCATCGCGGGCGCACTGCTCCCCGGAAGTCCCCTGGATGCCGCAGGGCTCGAGCTCGTGCAGGAGCTCCTGGCGCGCTGGTCGGCGCTCGAGGCCGCCGCGCGTTCGCGCCTCGCGCAGCAGCTACTCGCGCGCTACGGCGGCGACGGCTCCGTGGCTCCCGACACCGCACTGCGCTCGCGCCTCGAGCGCCTCACCGGCACATGAGTCCGTCCGGCAACGACGCCGCTCGCCGGCGCGCACTCGCCGCGAGCCTCCTCGAGCGCGCGCCGCTGTGGCGGGCCGCCGATCAGCGCGCGCGCCGGCTGGCGCGCGCGGTGAGCGACGACGCCGAGGACGCCGCGCGTCTCGCCGATGACTACCGGCTGCTGGCCCACGACCTGGCGCGCGCCCGCACGCTGATCCCGCAGACCCGAACGCGCGAATATCTCGAAGCGGCTTACGCCCGCGCACACGCGGCGCTGTACCACGGCGCCTGGCACCTCGGGAGCGAGCTGCTGAAGCTGTTCCGCGACGAAGTGCCGGCGGTAGTGCGCTGGCTCGCGCCCTACATTGTCTGGTCCACCGCAATCTTCGTGGTCACGCTGCTCGCGGGCTTCGCGCTGGTGCACCGTTATCCGGAGCTGATTGCGCTCTTTGCCTCCCCCGACCTGATCGCCAGTGTCGAGCATGGCCACCTGTGGACGCAGGGCCTGCTCAACATCGTGCCCTCCGCAGTGCTGTCGGTGCAGATCCTCGCCAACAACATCGTCGTGAGCCTGATCGCCTACTGTGCCGGTTTTCTGTTCGGGCTCGGCACGCTATACATCCTCGGCTTGAACGGCCTGATGCTGGGCGCCGTGTTCGCGTTCGTCAGCCAGCACGGGCTTGCCGCTCAGCTGTTCGCGTTCCTCGCGCCCCACGGCTTCGTGGAGCTCTCGGTCATGTGTCTCTCGGGGGCCGCGGGGGCAGCGGTAGGCGATGCGCTCATCCGTCCGGGCCATGCCACCCGCACGGAATCCTTCCGCACCGCGGCGCTGCGTTCGGGGAAGCTCCTCATCGCCTGCGCGGTGCTGCTGGTGGGCTCCGGAGTCCTCGAAGGCTATGTCTCGCCTGACCCGCGCTTCTCGCTCACCGCGCGCCTCGGTATCGGCATCGGCTACTGGCTGGTGATGGTGGCGCTCCTGTCGGGGCGCCTCTTGCGGTGGCCGACCGCAAGCTGACAGCGCGACATGCTCACACGCGGCGTGCGCGCCTGAGCGCCTCGTACTTGGCGAACACCGCCTCCTCGAGCGCCTCCGGCGGCGCGGCCACCACCGGTGCGCCCAGGCGCTCGAGCAGCGTTCGCTGCGCTGCGGAGCGGGTCTCGTGCTCGGCAGCGGCAAGAGCGACCCAGGGGTCCGCCCAGGCGGATGCCGCGCGGCGCGTGAGCGCGGCAACCTCCGGGCTGCGCACTCCGGCGACCATCACGAGGTGCGGTGGCGACAGCAGCCGCACGGCGCGGGTCAGTTGCGTTGCGACGCTGGCGTCGTCGAGGTCCGTGAGCAGCACCACCAGCGCACGGTGCTTGAGGAGCCTGCGGATGCGCACCGCAGCGAGCGTCGGGTCGGACTCGGCGGGCTGTACGCTGAGCTGCTCGAGCGTGCGGCGCACGCGCATCACCGCGGGGAGTCCGCGCGCCGGCGCGCAGGTGGCCAGAACCTGATCCGCATAGACGATGAGGCCGATGCGGTCGTCGTTGTGCGTGGCAACCTGCGCAAACCGGGTGGCAAGATTGGCGTACAGACCGAGGCGGTCCAGCCGCCCGGTCTGCACGCGGCTGAAGCGACCGGCATCGACCGCCACCAGGATGTCGAGCTGCTGATCCTCGCTGAACTCGCGCGTGATGAGCGCGCCCGCGCGCGCCGTGGCCTTCCAGTCGATGCGCGAAAGCGGATCTCCGCGCACGTAGCCGCGCAGCTGGTGAAGCTCAGCGCCCGCGCCGGCGCTGCGGCGCGCACGGGCGCCTCCCGGCAGGCCGCGCGTGCGGCTCGCCCGGTGCAGCGTATCGGGCGCGACCAGCACGCAAGCGGCGGGTGTCAGGGTGCGGCTCCACCAGGCGAGCGCGAGCGGGCCGAGCACGCGCGCCGGCAACGGCGGCCAGTGCTGCGGGCCGAGTCGCACGGGGGCGAGCTCGATAGGATCGCGCACCGTGGCTTGCGGCGGCGCATCGACACGCCGCACGGCGGCGAGCGCCTCGAAACCGGCCGGCACGGCCGGCGCGTACTCGAGCACGAGCGGCCGGCGCGTCGGGTTCTCGAACACGAACGCCGCCGGCTGCGGCCGGCCGAGGAGCGCGCGTGGTGCGGTGGCGAGCGCAGCGCCTAGCGGCATCTTTCTCACGTACAGCGCCTCGACCGTGAGGCCGAGCAGCAGCAGCCCGAGCGGCAGCGGCCAGAGCCGCGGGCCGTCCGACCAGATCCCGAGAATCGCCAGCACGGCGGCGAGGAACGCGAGCAGGTAACCGCGACGCGCGAGGTGCATGGCGGTCAGCGCGGCACGGGCGTCTCGGCAAGCAGCTGCGCGACGATCCCGGTTTCGGTCGTACCCTCGAGAGCCGCTTCCGGAGTCAGCACCAGACGGTGCGCCATCACCCACGCCGCCGGCCCCTTGACGTCATCGGGCGTAACGAAGTCGCTGCCGCGCAGCCCTGCGGTGATGCGCGCCGCCCTGAGCAACGCCAGCGCCCCGCGGGTCGAGAGCCCGAGCGACAGCCGCGCGTGCGTGCGCGAGGCGTGCGCCAGATCGAGCACGTAGCCCCCGAGTGCATCCGCGACGTGGATGCGCTCGACCTCGAGGCGCGCTGCGGTGAGCAGTGGCCGCGGCAGTGGCGTGACGCTTTCGAGCGTGGTCTGCGCCGCGCCCGCCGTGCCGCCGTAGCGTGTCAGTATCTGGCTTTCCGCCTCGCGCGCCGGGTAGTCCATCTCGATGCGCAGCATGAAGCGATCGAGCTGCGATTCGGGCAGCGGATAGGTCCCCTCGAACTCGCGCGGATTCTGCGTGGCGATCACCAGGAAATCCGCCGGCAGCGGCCGCACCTCGCGCTCGACGCTCACCTGCCGCTCCTCCATCGCCTCGAGGAGTGCCGACTGGGTCTTGGGTCCCGCGCGGTTGATCTCATCCACCAGCACGATGTCGGCGAACAAGGGGCCCGGGCGGAATACGAAGCCGCGTTGCGCCTCATCGAACACCGGCACGCCGATGATGTCGCTCGGCATGAGGTCGGGGGTCCCCTGGATGCGCTTGAACTCCCCGCCGAGCGTGCGCGCCAGCGTCTTGGCGAGCAGCGTCTTGCCGAGCCCCGGCACCCCCTGCACCAGCACGTGGCCGCGCGCCGTGAGCGCAATGGAGAGCGCCCGCGCGGCGCTCTGCGCGCCCACCACCACGCGAGTGAGCTCGCGTTCGAGCAGGCTGTGAAGCTCGCGGATCGATTCGCTCATGCGGCCAGCTGCCTTTCGATGCGGACGATGAGGTTGTGGAGGCGCTTGAGCGGCACGCGCTCGCCGGCATAAGCCCGCCCATACCACGCGCGCAGTTGCTCGAGATCCGCGCGCGCGAGTCGCGGCTGTTGCTCGAGCAGCTCCCACAGCGCACCGCCAGTCGCGCTCGCACTCTGACCGGCGGCGAGCCGGCGCTGCAGATGCTCGAACATGCGGCGCGCCGCAGCAGCGGGCTTCAGCACGCGCGCCAGATACGCGCCCGTGGCCCGCACCAGCTGCGCTTCGCGCGGCGCACTGGCGCGCCGCGCCGGCAGGCGCAGCCGCGTGCCGCCCAGCACCCACACGAGCCACATCACCAGCAGTACGCCGAGTGTCTGATAGAGGCGCGGATCGCGGTAGAACTTCGCCGGGTCGTAAGCGAGGCCCAGACCCTGGTGCTCGTCGTCGAACAGCACCGCGCCGCGTGCGCCGAGGCTCGTGGCCACGATGTTGGCGAGCAGCCGTGCATTGTCGGGCTGTGCCAGCGCCCGGTTGCTGAACAGCGATGCGAAACCGCTGACGATCACCGTGCCGGCGCCGACCGGTCGCATCCATAGCACGCCCTCGCCCGTCTCCCGCTGCCGTGCCAGCGACACGACGAAGCCGTCGCGCGGCACCTTCACGGTCCACGCCTGCCACGGAAACACCCGCCACGGATAGTCGGACCAGGCCGTTGCCAGCGCGACGCCGTCGAGATAAGGATGCGGGCGATTGGGTATCAGCGTGCTGCGCTCGGGACTCGCGAGCGGACGCGATGCGGCCGACATCAGCGCGATCAGATCCTCGCCCTTGGGTGTGGCCGCCGCGGCGGTTCGCAGGCGCACCGGCTCGTAGGAGAGTCCGGTGAGATCCTCGAGATCGGCCCAGAAGACCCCGCCACGCGCCCACTCCGGCTTGTCGGCGATCGCCGCCAGCACCAGCAGCGTGTTGCCGGCGCGCAGCCAGTCGTCCAGCGCCCGCCGCTCCGCACCCGAGAAGGGAGTCGAGGCCGGCAGCGACACGATCAGCAGGTTGCCCACGGGCGGCAGGTCGCGCCGCCGTGCCAGGGTGTCGAAGCGCTCGCGCAGCGATACCACGGGGATGCGCTCCTCCTCGAGCCAACCGAGCGCGCCGGCGAGACCGTTGCCGCCGTGCTCGACGGTGGTCGGCAGCGCCATCTGTCGCCCGCCGAGCGGGTCACCATGGATGAAGAGCGCCGCAAACACCAGCAGCGCTCCGAGCGCGCAGCCAAGTGTGACCAGCCGCTCCCTCATGCGCTTGCCGTCGCAAGTGCGGCCAGCAGCTCGCGGCCGGCCGCAAGCGCCGCGCCGAGCGCGTCGCGCCCGGGCCCGCTATTGGAGAACCTCAAGCGCTCGCTTACCTGCGCCAGCACGCGCAGGCGCTCGCGATCCGCGTCGTCTGCAAGGCGCGCCGCGCGCAGCAGCTCCTGCACGGTGAGCGCGCGGGCCGGAGGCAGTAGCCCCTGTTCATACAACCGCCGCGCGATCAACTCGAGCAGCAGCCTCGGCCGCAGCTCCTCGGCAGCCGCCGCGACCTGCCCGAGGTCGCCGGCAGCAGGCGGCTGCGCGCCCGCGCCGGCCGCGTGCCCCGCACCCGTCTGTGCGCGCCGGCGCAACCATCCGGCCAGGCTCAGCTCGTTGATCACGATCGCGGCCGCCACCGCGACGAGGACCGCGCAGACCGCGACAATGACCAGGCGCGCCACGCGCTCGGAGAGCTGCGTCGCGCCGAGCAGGCGCGCCAGCCAACTGTCCGAGCCGGCCGCGGCGCGCGCCGCGACAATGCCGCGCACCCAGGCCTTGAAGCGCGCCCACCAGCCCGCCGGCTCCGGTTGCCCCGCCTCGAGGGCCGCCAGTACGGAGCTCACGCGCTCGACGCGCGGTGCACGCATGCCGACCCGCCGCCGCGTCTTCTCGCGCACGATCAAGGTTCGCAGCTCCGTCAACCCCTGGTCGGACAGCTCGTTGCCGGACTTGTCCCAGTCACGCGGCAGCCATGCCTCCCAGGGGCTCGCCTTGAGCGCCGGGGCGAGATCCGGGCAGCGCGCGGCAATCTTCTCGTAGCCGACATCGAGCGAGGGGTCGAGCTGCTTGAGACAGCTGTCGATCACGGCGAGCGCGTCGCTCGCAACGGCCGCGGGCGTCGCGGCAAGCACCAGCACCAGCGCCAGGAGCACGCGGCGCATGGCATCAACCGGCGGCGGCCACCGAAATGCGCTGCGCGAGGTCCGTGCCTTCCTTGCGCACGCACAGATCGCCGAATACGGCCAGCAGCAGCGCGGTGTAGAAGGGCATCACGATCGCATGCAGGATCACCAGCACCGTCTCGGTGGCCGCCATGATGATCGCCACATCACCGTGGGCGACCAGCAGAGAGATCAGTCCGGTGACCACCGTAATCAACAGCTCCAGCACGAACACCAGTACGATTGCCACCGTGAATACCGCACTGAGGCGCCACAGGCTCCCGGAGGTAAGGTGCCAGCTGTGCACCAGGCTGGCGGCGGCACTGCGGCCGGTCAGGATCAGTGACGGCCAGGATGCGCACAGGGCCAGCATGATGAAACTCGCCGGCACCAGCATCACTACTGCCACCACGATATTCAGCGGCTGGCCGAAGGCC
>Ga0209007_1000335_pt1 | contig 21758 bp, 18 predicted proteins | sample JacPinW_OM1H0_O2_FD_187961 | JGI IMG/M metagenome (GOLD analysis project Ga0209007, IMG submission 187961) | Forest soil microbial communities from Algoma, Ontario, Canada - Jack Pine, Ontario site 1_JW_OM1H0_O2 (SPAdes) (version 2) | ecosystem: Environmental > Terrestrial > Soil > Boreal... | reverse complement strand
GACCGCTTCTTTGTTCGAGAAGCAACCAGAGATAGTCCGTTGACCATTTGGGTACTGATCGACACCACGGCATCGATGGCGCAAGCAGATACCGGTCGTGCCGATTACAGCAAGCTGGACGCGGCCAAGCTCTTGGCCGCGTGCCTCATCGAGATTGCCGTCATGCAGGGGGAGCCCGTCGGTATGTTCGGCATCGGAGGCGTCCTGCAGCTTGTGCCTGCCAACGCCGGCACGCGGCAACGCGACCGTCTGTTCGTGACGCTCGACGGACTTTCATGTTCTGGCGAATGGCCCAGCGAGGCGCGCTTACAGCTACTCTGGGAACGAATCGCTCTGGATTCACTGATTGTGGTGATTTCCGATGGTTTCGATAGCTCGCTGCCGATCATCGTCGAGCGGCTCGCCGCGGCGCGCCGACAGGTGCTGTCACTTGGCATCGTCAGCTGCGATGAGCGCGATTTCCCGTTCGCAGGCGATTTCGTTTTTCGCGATCCGGAGACCGGCGAGAGACGCCGCGTGGACGGGGCGGCGGCGCGAGCGGACTTTTTACAACGATTCGCGCAGTCGCGACGCGAGCTTGCGGCGCGCATTGCGCGTACGGGCGCCCGGCATATCGAACACTATCTCGATGAGCCTGCAGACCTGACACTGCGCCGATTATTGAGCGTCGATGCCAGGGGTCTGAGTGCCGGATGATCACGTTGCTCGCACCCTTAGGCCTGGCAGCGCTGGCGGCGATCGTGGTGCCGCTGGTCATTCACTGGATCGGACGTTCGGATCAACGGCTGGTGTCCTTCGCGGCAATGCGTTATTTGCGCGAACAGCATCTTTCTCGCGAAAAATCGCGCCTGCACGAACGTTGGCTGTTGTTGTTGCGGATATTGTTGATCGCGGCCCTGGGCTTGTGGTTGTCGCTGCCCGTTTGGCGCGGGCATAGCGAGCCGCAGCCGCCGTGGATATTGGTGGCATCCGGAGTCGATGCCGGCGCCGCCCGCAACAGCATCCCCGAGCAGGTCGGCGAGTGGCGCTGGCTCAGCCCCGGATTCCCCTCGCTCAACACGGCTGGGGCGCCTCATTCAGAAGAGCCACTGATGAGTCTGCTGCGAGAGGCCGACAGCGTGCTCACGCCCGGCACCGCGATGATCATCGTGGTTCCCAGTTATCTTGACGGTCTTGACGCTGAGCGATTGCAATTGCGGCGTCCGGTGACCTGGCGCCTGCTCCCTGGGGCAGCTCCCGCGGCAAAGACCCCGGTGTCGCCGACGCCCCCCTTGGCTGTGCGCTACGATCCTGCGGATGCCTCGGAGCTACCCGTAGCCCGAGCGCTTGCCTCGGCTTGGGCAGCCGCCGGCACCGTTCTCCCTGTAGATATCGCGACCTGGGACAAACCGCTGCCGAAATTGCCGGCGTGGCTTATTTGGCTCGGCGCCGCTCCACCCAAGAGCGTCAATGACTGGGTTCGCGAGGGCGGTCGGTTGTTGATATCGCGCCAGTCCACCAGCAAAGATCCTGTAGTCCTGGCCAATGACGATGGAACGGCCGTATTGCGCGCTCGCGTGCTGGGAACCGGGCGTCTCTTAAGTCTCACCGTCCCTCTGAACATCCAGGATCTCCCCGCCCTGGCGGCACCGGACTTTGCAAAAACACTCGCGACCGAACTGCAGCGTCCAACCTCGGCGCCCGGCCGCGCGCCGGCGGCGAGCGTCGCGCCCTTGCAGCTACCGACGGCATCGCGGCTCTGGGGTCGGCCACAATCGCTCGCATCGTATTTTGCGGTTTTGATCGCCCTCATGTTCCTGTTCGAACGTCTTTATGCGACTCGCAGTCGCGCGCGTGACCGAGCGCCGTCTGGCGCATCGGCTGGGGCGCGTAGTTGAGTTCCGCACGCCTCGCTCAGGTGCGCCGCGAGGTTCAGGCTCGCGCGGCGGGGATTCGGGCTTTGTTGCTGCTCCCAGTGGTCAGTGCGTGCCTTGCGATCGTGTATCGGAATTGGGGGCCGCGCTGGACGGCTGTTTGTCTGCTGCTGTCGCTGCTCGCCGCCGCAGCGTGGATTGTACGAGCCATCCGCGCCTACGATGCCCGTTGGTTGACACGGCGCATGAACAGCTCAGTACCGGCGTTCGAAGACAGTGCCGAACTATTGGTGAACGGCGGCGGCACTCATGGACCCTCGCTCGGCGCGTTGGCTCCGCTACAGCGGGTCCGCCTGCAGAAGCGCCTGCTGGATGCCAACCTGCCCGATCTGCGGCCCGCCTATCCGCGCCGTGCACTACTGATCACTTGGAGCGGCGCGCTGCTGCTCAGCTTATTTCTGCTGATCGCGCCAAATATTCTGCAGCGCCTAAGCGCACTGGCGCCATCGCCATCGCAGGCCACACCAGGCGCATTGATCGCAGCGAAGCTGCACATCACACCCCCGCCATACACCCAGCTCCCCGTACAGGAGTTAGCCTCGCTCGATGGGCAAGTTCCCGAAGGAAGCCAGGTCGCCTTCGAGCTGCGTTTCGGATCGAATGTGACACGTGCGGCAATCGTGTTTGACGATGCGGACCGCCTTGATCTTCATCGGGATGGCGAATCCTGGAAGGGCGATCGAGTGTTGATGATTCCCACTCTGTTTCGCTTGCAACTCGAGGCAGCGGACTCAGAACTCGCAGCGGCCGCGCAGCCCCTGCATCGACTCGATGTTATCCCCGACCGGGCGCCCGAAATCATCGTCCGCTCTCCGGAACGAACTTTGAGCCTCGCCACACCCGGTCAGAAGACTTGGGATTTGGTATTTGATGCAAACGATGATTACGGACTCGAGGCGGCGCATTTGTCGATCGCGCATGCCCAGGGAACAGGCGAAAACATCAAGACGACGCAGCAATCTCTCGAACTGGAGGGCAAAGGCGATGCGCGTCACCGGACATATCGCAAGTCGTTGGATCTTGCGGCCCTGGGATTTGCCGAAGGCGATGACGTGATTGTCCGTCTGAGCGTCGCGGACAATCATCCCTCGCACCCTAACCTCACCCAGAGCGAAAGCCTCATCCTGCGGTGGCCGGCGCACGTGGAAGCGCAAAGCGTCGGGATGGAGGGTCTTGTTCAAAAGACACTGCCAGCCTACTTCGCAAGCGAGCGGCAAATCATCATCGACAGCGAGGCTTTGCAAGCGCAGCGCGCTGATTTTGAAGCAAAGCGCTTCGCGTCGCGTGCCGATGAACTCGGCGTGGAACAAAAAGTGCTGAGGCTCCGCTACGGAGAATTTCTCGGCGAGGAGTCCGAGCGTAGCGCACAGCGCGACGAGGATACGGTCGCTGTCTCGAAGAGTTTTGGCGATGCCGGCAACATCACCAGTGAATACGGGCATATGCACGACCGGCCCGAGGCTGCGACTTTGTTTGATCCGGAGACGCGCCGTATTTTGAAGGCTGCGCTCAACGAAATGTGGCAGGCGGAACTGCATCTACGGCAAGCCGCCCCCGATGAGGCGCTCCCTTACGAATACAAGGCGCTCGACTACATCAAGCAAATTCAGCAGGCCGAACGGATTTATCTGGCGCGCGCCGGGGTGCAGTTGCCGCAAGTCGACTCGGAGCGGCGTTTGACCGGTGAACGGGCGGGATTGAGCGACCGCGAGCTATCGGCATCGCGGCAAACCACTGACGATTTGACGATTTCAACAATGTGGCAAAGTTTGCACGGCCTAGGCACCCCGGACTGGCCCGGCTTGACCGCCTGGGCGCGCCAGCATCAAGCCACCCTTCCCGACGCACTCGGACTGCTGGCGAGCATCGACCGTCTGCAACGCGACCGAAGCTGCACCTCGTGCCGTGACGATCTCATCAAAATGCTATGGCCGCTGCTACCGCGACCCGGAGCCGCCTTGCAACCGCGTCGCGTGCCGGATGCTCAAGGTAGAGCGTACTTAGAGGCCCTCGCCGCGCCTGCGGCTCCGGCGCCATGATCCTCGCCGTCCCAGACGCGCCGCTTTGGGTCGCGGGCGCCTTGAGCTTGGCTACCGCCGTGTCGAGCTGGCGCAAACTCATCCGAGGCCAGCGCGATCTATCGCTGTGGTTGCAAGTGCCTGCTGCTGTGCTTTTGTATTTTGCGTTATTTCCTCCCCACGTCAGCCTGCGCGCCGATTCACTCACGGTGATGACACCGACCCTCGTGGTCTCGCCGCAGAGCTCTGTGCCGCACGACGCGCCCGTCATTGCCCTACCGGGAGCGCAGGCGCCCGTGAAGGCCGAACCAGAACCTGATCTTGCCACAGCGCTAAGAGCGCACCCGTCAGTCAACCAGCTGACGGTTATTGGCGGTGGCCTGCCCGCGCGAGACCGCGAGGCCGCGGTCGGTCGCACCATCACGTTTCTGGCTGCGCCCGATTACGGACTGCTGGAATTGCATGCACCCAACACGGTGCCACTGGGTCGGCAATGGGCATTGTCGGGACGAGCGGCTTCGAGCACGCGTCGCGTCGAACTGCTGGATCCCTCAGGAAGCATCGTCGATAAGGCTGACGTTGACGCAGCCGGGCGCTTTAAGTTGTCGGCAGCAGCGCGCGGCATCGGCAACACACGCTTCGAGTTGCGTGTGCTCGGCGACAAAAACCTCCTTCAGGACACCCTTTCGATCCCGCTTACTATCGTCAGCGGTGAATCCATTAGCGTCATCGCGCGCTTCGGCACGCCAAATCCCGAGCTCAAATACTGGCAGCGCTGGGCGCTGGACGCAGGCTTGAACGTCGCTCTTTCCGCAGGGCTGTCCGAAGGGGTTAATCTGAACGCAGGCGATGTACACCTGACGCCTGCAGCGCTCTCGCACACTGATGTTGTGATGATCGATTCACGCGCATGGGCTACGCTTGAGCCAAGCGAGAAGTCCGCGCTGCGGGCTGCTGTCGATCAAGGTCTTGGCTTGCTTCTGCGAGCCGATGCGCCGCTGGCAGCACAGTCCATCACCGACTGGGGCGGCTTGGGCTTCAGCTTGTCGGGCACCTCAGCGCCGACCAGCGTCATCCTCGATCAGTATCTTAACCTGCGCGACCACACCCCCTTCACCGCGGCGGGTGCGACCTTCTCCCAGTCGACCGGCGCTGTGCAATTCAAGGCCGATGATGGCACGCCCTTGGCCTGGTGGCACGATCAGGGTCGAGGACGCGTCGCCCTGTGGCGTCTCATCGATAGCTATCGGCTCACGCTATTGGGCGACCAAGACCGATATGCGAATCTTTGGGCGAGTACTCTGGAAATGCTCGCACGGCCGCGCGCGCCGCCGCCTCCCGGCCCGCAACTTCCCGAGAACAACTGGGTCTTGGAGCGCGCGGTATTCTGCGGCCTGCGAGGCAGCGCCAGCGTTCGTGCGCCAGACGATCAATGGCTGGCATTGACCGTGGGCGCCGATGGATGCGCCGCCTTTTGGCCCGCCGTCCCGGGCTGGCACAGCCTAAAGAGCGCGGGCTCCGAATGGCCGTTCTATGTACGCGCCGCCGATGATGGCCGTACGCTCCATGCCGCCCTGGATGCGGGTGCAACCTCCGCGCTGCTCGCCCCCGACGCATCGCAAATCGGCGCACCCGCGGCTGCGCCTGCGAAGACTTTACAGACCCCCATGGCGAGCTGGCCATGGTTTCTTCTCTGGCTCGCGGCGATGTCTGTCATTTGGTGGCAGGAACGGCGTCAAGACAAAATCGATCGAAACAGGGCCGGCTGAGGATGCGCCGACGCATCCATCCTCCCGTCGCGTCCGCCGGTGGTTCCATCACTTGGCAATTCCCGCCAGAAAACTGGACACATGCTCGTTTAAGAATTTTCCGTCCGCCGGCGATGCGCCGGCGCCGGCCGGATGCCCCCAGAGAGAGGGAATGATCGTCAGCGTGCAATGGGGAATGAAGGCCGCTTCATAGCGCGCATCGGTCACCGGAAAGTACAGGTCCGTTTGCGAGGGCATGTACAGCACCGGTACTTTGATGGAGCGCAGCGCCGCCTCGACGTCTTTAAAGGGCGGGGTTTTGCCGACGTCATGGGTTTCCCAGGTGCGCATGTGCAGGATCAAATTATTGGCGTCGGCGCCGGGAATGAAATTCGTTCGAAAGTGATCCACCACCTCATCGAAGTTTTTGCCTAAGGAATCATTGGTCCGCCACAGCTCCTGGCGCCACCACTCCTGCGAGAACAGCCAACCCGTCCACACCAGGGAGAATGCTTGAATGCCCTTGGTCGGCTGAGTGGTGTAGTCGCCGCCGTTGAACACCGGGTCCGCGGTCAGGGCGGCAATTTGGCCTTCGAGCCTGACGATGCCGTGACCATAGGTCTTGGCCGTTCCCGAGGTTGCCACGATGCCGTCCATATAGTCCGGATAGCTCACCGCCCATTGGAATGCCTGCTGCGCGCCCATGGAGAATCCGATGACGGCGCGCAGATGCTGCACGTGCAGCTGTTCGGTCAGCATTCGGTGCACGGCCTCGACGTTGTCGCGGATGCTCGTGACGGGGAATCGCGGTCCGTGAAACGGTTCCGGCGTGTTGCTGGGCGAGGATGAGCGGCCGTTGCCGAATAACTCACTGGTGATGAGAAATAACTTCTTCGGATCCAGCGCCTTGCCGGGCCCGATCAGCCAACCATAGCCGTGCATCTCCGCCATGTAGTGCGACGGCAGGAGGATGGCGTTGTCGCCTTTTGCGTTCAACTTGCCATAGGTGCCGTAGACGATGTGCGCCTCGGGAAGCACAGTGCCGCTTTCCGTCTTGAAATTCTTGATGATGAATTCGTGTTGGACCGGCTCCGCGTCGGGGGCGGCCTGCGCCCGCACCAGTTGCACGCCGAGTAACGCGATGATCAGCGGAATAAAACGCACGGTGCTCTCCCAAGAAAAGGAATTATTTGAAAAGATATTGATCGGATCGGCGTGGGTAATCGCGGCCTCGATCGGGGCGGTGCATTCACTCCGACGTGCGGACACCGTGGGCTATCTGTCATAAATACACAATTCCCTCGATATAATCCACTTGCATCATCTGAGCATGTCGAACGGAATCAAGTCGGGTGTTTCGAAGGCGCGATGGTCGCATGGAACCGTAGCAGCCTTGGTTGTGGCGGCGGCATGCGCTGCCTCGGGCGTCGCCTGCGCAGACACGGTGACCTTTGACTGGGTCCAGACCGGGGGCTCCATGACAGCCACCGGAGCACTGACGATCACCTCGTCACTGATAACGGCCGGTGACGTTGCGGGCACTACTCAATTCAATATCACCGCGTTCGACCTGCCGGCGGGGGAGAGCTTTACAAGCGAACTCACTTCGCTGACGTTCACATTGGGCGGACAAACCCTCACTGCAGCCAATCTGACGGGAAACAGCACGGGCTGGACGGACCATTTCGGCGGCGAAGCTATGAACGTGCTCGAGAGCACGTGGACCGCGTCCAAGACGGTCGGCGCCGGCACCGGCACCTTGTCTATGATGGCCAATTCAACGCCCACCGCCGATGGTGCTCTCGTGACTGCCACCATGGGCACCGACACAGCCATGGGCCAATGGAAGCTGGTGACGCCTGTGCCGTTGCCGGCGAGTGCATGGCTGCTGGTTGGGGGCCTAGGCGCTCTATTTGCATTTCGCCGCCGCGCGATTCAGGGATGATGGCGTAAGCCCGCGACCGCCGGACGAGGCTGTTATCGGTGCCCACGAGAACGGCCCGATGTTCGTGAAGTTTGCGATGCGGCGTTGACCGCAACGGGCAGCCCGGCGTTAAATATTGTTCTAGGCAGTCAGCCGTAGCATCGGAGAGTCAGCCATGCGCAGCATCGCGTTCGCCCCGGCATTCCTGATCATTGGCTCGTTCGCACTGGCGAACGGCGCGCCGAGGGTCGATCTCGACCGACCCGGCGTTTTAGACGAGCTAAAACAGCAGCATCCACAACGGTACCAAGGCGTTAGCGCCCTGCTTCGTGCCTCCGAGCACGCTCCGTGCCAAGGCAGCGAGATGGCGGTGCTCAAAACTCGTCTCAACGTCAAAGATCTCGAGTGCGGGATGATGCTGTTCACGAGCTATCCGGCAAAACGCCACGTGAGTTTCGAATTGGACGGTGTCAACTACGAAGCGACCGTCGAATTCAAGGACGCCGAAACGGTACAGCCACTGTCTCTGGTGACTGTCCGCTAGTCACCAAGGAGGCAGCCCAAGGTCCTAATGAACCTTGAACTGCTCCAACATATTGGCTTCGATATCGGTCCTTGAAACCGATCCGCCCCACGCTGTGTTTTTGTAATAAAGCGCCTTCAAGAAGGCCAAATCACCGGCTGTTATCGCAGTCGGCTTTTCACGGGCGCCACAGCTCGATGACATGAGATCCAAGATGGAGGGCAGTGGATCGCAATGGTCCGGCAATTGAATCACTGACATGCTCATTACTGCCAAGTAGTCGGCGATCGCGCCGATCGGAGTGCCCACGATTTTCCTAACGTCGACGATTAGAACGGCGGCGCCAATCCCATTGGTATCGCCGCCACCGTTACGCGGAAAGATTTTGGGCCATATGGGCAGAAGATTGACGGGAAGCAGTGCAATCTCGGTATTTGAGACCCTCGCCCCTCCACGCGTCGTGAAATACCATCCCTGAATCGCGTGATCGTTGGTGTATGCGACGAGCCGCTTGATCGCTTGAAAGTGATTGTTCCGTTGGAAATATTTCTCGGCCCAACTCACGATCCCCTGCATTGCCTGTTCCGGGTTATCGGTGAAAACAACGGTGACATTATCCAAACAATTAGGATCCGACTGCACCGGCGCGCCCACGTACTCCGCCACGGCGCGTAGCCGCGATGTCACGAAGGCGTTGTAATTCGCACTGAGCCCGGTCGTGGCTGGGCAGATGCTTTGCATGCCACCGCGCCAGCGCCCAAGGTTGCGGCTTACGGTAGTGGTGAAGTCATGGGTCGTGGCATGGTGATCGACAAATTGACTGAGGCTGTTTCCGGCCAATTCCGCGTCGGTGGGCGGTCTGGCGGCGGTAACGGCGATCTCGGGAAGTTCTGTCTGCGAAACGGGTGTAACGTCAGCAGTCGCTTGGGAAGAGGTGTCCACCGATGGCCGGCCCGCACCGTTCGGCGCGCCCATTCGCGCCAGAGTCCCGAACGTTGGCCCGGCCGCGGCGATTGCAACCGTGCCAGCGCCGGCCTGCGAATACGCCAACCCTGTTCCCTGCAGCAACATGGCCATCGCCGCTCGGACGGTATAGGTTCCGTTTACGCCGTTGGATTTCAGATTCGAGACCGCCGCATCTGCGGCCGCCACCTGCACACCACTTTGACTCGAGAACTCGATGAGGGCCCTCGGCAGCGGTGAGGCAGCGATATGGAAATTGATCTGGCGATCCATGATGTCGTCTGCGCGCGCCGTCGCGTGCCACGCCACCACGGTCACGAGCATCAACCGCGCGACAGCTCTAGCTCCGGATACCATTGCGCGTGCGCGACCTGATGAGCATTCCGTCCGTTCCTTGATCGATGACTTCCACAGCATAAATTTGCTCCAAAGCTTTAAACCAATCGCGAACTGTCCTCGGCGACACCGTGCCGGTAAATCGTGTTTGTAGCAGCGCCGGGGCTACGGCGATGTGTGTTGTGGAGTAGCGATTGATGACTCCGACAACATCCTCTAAGGATTCGCCCACGAATTGCAGTGTTCCGCCGCGCCATGCGCTGGCCACTTTCGGATCAACGGTGCCGACACTGAACTGGTGGGCTGATTTGGAAAATGTCACGCGTTGGCCGATATCGGCGCGAATGATCTCAGTCCTTGTGCCACCTTTGTCCATTTTCTCCGCGTCAGATGACACCCTGATACGACCTTCCATCACGGTCACTGCCGTTGCGTCGGAACTGATCCGCACATCAAACTCAGTGCCGACGGCCGTCACCGTCAGGCTGTTGGCATGAACAATAAACGGCCGTGTCACATTGTGCGCAACCTGAAAGAATGCCTGCCCGCGGTCCAGCCGCACATCGCGTTTCACGAGCGTGAAATGGGTAATGACACGAGAGCCGGGTGCCAAGTCAAGATGCGATCCGTCGGCCAAGGTGATGCGACGTTGCTCACCGATGGCGGTATCGAGCACCTGCTCATCGGAATAATGCCAGGCGAACCATCCCGCCACACCGGCCAGGAGCACAACACTCGCGGCCAACGCAATCCGCCCATTGCGATGTTTGCGTCGATTGACAACTGCGGGTGGCTGCAAGGTTTTCGCCTTCATTTCCGGAAACGCATTCCATAGGCGCTGCATTTGCTCGAATGCCGGCAGATTCATCGGATCCGCTCCGCACCATTGCATCCACTGATCGGCAAGCTCTTCCGCGCTCGACTCGTTCAACCGCTGCACCCATTCGCTGGCATCCCGCAGTCGCGCAATCTCAGATGCCGTCGGGTCTGACTTACTCACAAGGGCACCCTCTTTCGTACTTCATCGACTGCCATTCCATCTAATCGCAAGCGGCAATAAACCATTGCGTACGTTACGTAACGCCGCACCATGCGCTCGGAAATACCCAGGCGCAGGGATACGTCGCGCTGCGAAGCTCCCTCAAACCGGTGGAGATTCATTACCTGCTGACACTTGACCGGCAACTCCTGCAGAATCCTCAGCAGCTGGTCGGCTTGCTCACGCGCCAGTAGTTGTTCAGCGGGGTCATCCAATTCACCGCCGGTCGGGTTCAATTCTTCGAATAGCTGCGGCTGCTCTTCGGAGCGCTGCCGCACCCGGCGATGCCGCAGACGGTCAACGGCAAGATTGGCGGCAGTCTTGAATAGATACGCGCGCAGCAATCCTGGTGCGCCGGGCTCGTGCAATTGCAATACCCGGACGTAGGCTTCCTGGGCAACTTCCTTCGCCTCCTGCTCTGAACCGAGGCGAGACCTGAGGTAGCCCACCAGCATTCGATTGTGCTCGCGAAACAGCTCCGACACGGCAACGGCGGTCGATTCCATATGCGATTCGACCTCATCGCAAGGCATCGGCTGCTGCCGGTCCGCATCTTCCATCCGCCTCGTGACCTCCGCGGGGATTACACCCCTGCACAAGATAACGTTTGAACGCGGAAAACCGGAACCGTCTCATCCAGCGATTCTCGCACTGCGCAACGTCATTAGACATCGTCCCGAGCTCTGCTTACGCTGCTCTCAGAATCTCGTGTTGGAACACCGGAACGGCGCGATCTGAGAGCATTGACTGGAGTTCGATGATCGATCGACCTTGCGGCGTCAGCCACGCGTCGATGTGTTCTGGCTTCAGGTTGATGATGCAACGATCGTGACCGGCCGCCGCCACATCGGCAGGGGGCTCATCCGTGATGGCGGCAAAGCCGCGAAGGTCGCGCTCCTGCGGATCCGTCCAGTGTGACCAGAGGCAGGCGATGTACATCGTCTGCGCCGGTTCAGGTTTGAATTGCAGCACGACATTTTCTTCGTTCTCGCCGGCGAGTAGGCCGCGATGTTCCATGATGTGGCGTTTGACGTTTTCGAAGAAGCTTTCGACGACCAGGATGGCGTGATGGGAGCCGAATTGCTCGCCCCAGAATTTCTCCAGATTGTCGCGCCGGGCGTTGTAGAGACCGGGGAATTGCCGGTCAATGAATGCGGGCTTGCCGGCGGGGCGACAGTGGTAGCGCATGGGGGTGAGCAGATTCTGGCCGCCCTGCTTGATGATCACTCCCGCATAGACGAAGGGGAAAATTCGGTCGTCTTCTTCGTTGGGTTCGGAACTGCGCAGGCGGCTCAGTTTCGTTGAGAGAGTTTCGATCTTCGTGGTGGCGATGCGGACATCTTCCCGCGCTTTCTTGGTTTCCTTTTCTTTGAGCGACCGCTCCGCGTTCACGAGACGCGTCTTCTGCGTGAAGAGGTCCTTCTCCATCTTTGACGCGACCCTTGATCGATGTTCATCGATCGCGCCCTTGATACGGCGTTCTTGATCCGTCGCGGGCTCGTCGAAGTTGGCTTCAAAACCGCGCGAAATATTTGTGCCCGGATCCTCGAGGCGCCGGAAGAAGAGCCGTTCGACTTCGTCGTAGTCGATGCGGATGCCGAGCTGACGGCTCAACTTGCGCGCCATTTGGACGACTTGGGCGGAATAGCACATACCTCAATTCTACTATTCCAGGTCTTTCCGTGCCTGTTCGTGATCGATAGCCCGCGGGCCACTATCCAATTTCCTGGACTAGGGCGTTACCACGCGGGGCGGCTTCGACAAGAGTCGGTGGATCGGCGCGCACGCCAGAAAACCTCGAACGGCGCCGCGAGATAACGAGCGGCGACAAGATCAATATTAACTATAGTTAATGTGGCGGAAACCCTATAGCAGACCGATCGAGCGGATCATCCAGCCTGTGGTGATCGCATGCCGAGGTGAAATCATGCGGTGTTTATTATCGTGGCAACTCTTAAGCCTGCTCTTCGTCGCAACGGCGGCGGGCGCTTTAGATAATTCCGCTCAGAGTACTCAGTCACCGAGCAACCCGCCCGCAGATAGTGCAGCGCCGCCCAGCACCAGTGCGGACACAACGCCACCTGCAACGAGCACACCGTCAGTTACCGTCACCGGCAAAGTGGCACCGCTGCCAAAGCTTGCACCGGATAAATTCACAGACTGCTATGGGGTATTTTCCACAAGTGCAAATCTTATAGGTGGAGCACCGGACTATACGGCGGCGGCTACGTGTGAGGCTGAGCTCGCGAGGGACACGCGCATCGTGATCGACAAGTGCGTTAATCGAGACGGGAAGAGCGCGCCGGCCGTGGCGATTCAGGCATGCACCGAGCTAGTGGACGGCGCGGGCTGGCAACCAGGCAGCGGCAGCAAATTGCTTGAGGGCCACGACCGCTTCTATCCGTTTGTGAATCGTGCCATGGCTTATTATGCCGAGGGCGATAAGGCGCATGCGCTCGATGATTACAATACAGCCATTCAATTGGCCCCCAAACGCGCTACGCCTTACTACTACCGCGGGGTTTTCTACGCAGCGCAGACTGATGGCGCAGCCGCCTTGCGGGACTTCGAGACGGCCTTGAGCATTGATCCCAAGCTTGTCGCAGCGCTGCGCCAGCGCGCGATAATCTACCTCAGGCAAAAGAATTTCAGCGGCGCACTCGCGGATTTCTCGGAGGCAGTTCGTTTGCAACCAAAAATTGCGCAGTTGTGGAGCGAACGAGGGTATGTGTACCTGTTGCAACGTGACTACGAAAGTGCGTTAAAGGACGAGGCCGAAGCGATCCGACTCGATCCGAAGCTGGCTCGGGCCTATTTCCTTCGTGGTGCCGCGTTTGGAGATCTTGGCAACTCGACCAGTGCAGTCAGCGACCTTGTGACTGCTGTGAACCTGGATCCCTCGCTCGATCATTACGTTTCGACCAAGGGGAAGACCGCTTCGATTGCGCTCCCGCCATTATGAAACATTTGACCCTGTTTCCATCACTATTGGCCACGTGCGATTCGAGGATGAGCGGAATTCGCAGCATCCAATAAATTACGCGCCTCCCAACAACCACAAGCGAATCGGTGCCTTAATTTTTTTGGAGAATCCAGATGGCAACTCGTCGCCAGTTTCTAGCGCAAATGGCCATAGGGAGCCTCGCAGCAGGCTCCGTTCCCATGGTCCTGGCTTCGAATACCGCCGCGCCAATCCAGCCGACCGCGCGGCCCCGGAAATTGGGTGTTGTTCAAACGGTCTTGGGCCCGATCTCAGGCGACCGGATGGGCTTTACGGCGCCGCACGAACACGTGCTGGCGAGTTCGACCGATTTCATGCGGCTCTGGCCCGAATACCTCGGTGGGAGGTCGCGCTTCACAAACAGTGCTATCGAGCGAATGAAGGCGGCCAAGGCGGCCGGCATCGATACAATTGTGGACTGCACAACGGCCGATCTCGGTCGCGACGTCCGCCTGCTGCAGGAAGTGTCGCGGCGGTCGGGCGTGCAGATCGTAGCCACCACGGGGCACTGGCTGACGCCGACCCCTTCGTTCGAGGCGCGAACGGCCGAGGAACTGTCCGACTTCTTCACTCTTGAGATCGAACGGGGCATTGAGGACACCGGAGTCAAGCCAGGTGTCATCAAAGCCGCCCATCAAGGCGATGGAATGACGCCGTTTCAGGAAAAGGTGTTCAAGGCCGCGGCGCGTGCCAGCAAGCGCACCGGTGTGCCGGTGACGACCCACAGCGACGCGCGACATCGGGGGGGCGAACAACAGGCTGCGATCTTCGAGCAGGAAGGGCTCGATCCTCGGATGGTCTGTATCGGCCATAGCGACGAAAGCGCGGACTTCGATTATCTCGCGGGACTGGCACGACGCGGCTACACGCTCGGCATCGATCACCTCTTCTATGGCCTGTCGTCGATGGGCGGTGGGACCAACGGCATTCCTATCTGGCAGGACCGGGCGGCGATGGTCAAGAAGTTGATCGACGCCGGTTTGAACGATCGGATATTCCTGGCTAACGACTGGATGTTCGGTATTACAATCGCTGCAGCTGGGACGATGGACGTGCTCAACGAGCGTAATCCATTCGGCAACCTCTTTAACGTCAGGAATACGATCCCTGAACTGCGCCAGATCGGCGTCACGGACGAGCAGATTCGAACCATCACTGTCATGAACCCGAGGACGTTTTTCGCGCGCGGCTGACCCGTTGGTGTTTGGAACCCAAACAATCCCGCTCGCTCTCCGATCAGTTGGCGTCTACATCTGGCGAAATTGCGCAGCGAAAGAGCGGCTGACCGACAACACTCCTGCCCCTTTCTTGAGGTGCAGCTGGGGGCGACCGAGTACGTTGTGCTCGATGCGCTCGATTTCCCTTAGGTTCACGATCACGCTGCGATGTATTTGCACAAACCGTCTTGGAGGGAGCTGCTCGAGCAGCTCCTTTAGCGAGGTTCGGACCAGATGGCCCTCAGTAGCGGTCACGGCCTCGGTATATTTGTCGCCGGCGCGAAAGTACAGCACTTCATTAACGGCCACCAAGCGCGTGGTATCGCCCAGGCGTACCGTGAGCCATTCGAGATAGGACTGTGCGGGCTGAGAGAGCAGTGCGGTGAGCGCACCGACGTCCATGACGGCGGTTCGGGGCTGCAAGAGTCGGGCAACGCACCGCGCCAGGCGTTCATTGCTCACCGGCTTCAATAGGTAGTCCACCGCAGCCGCCTCGAATGCGTTCACGGCAAATTCGGCGTGGGCGGTTACGAAGATGACACGCGTGGTCTGTGCCAACTTGGCGACTTGAATGCCGTCGAGGCCGGGCATGTTGATGTCGAGGAACGCAAACGCGGGTTGATGAGCAGCAATGGCCGCCGCTGCGTCGAGACCGTTGGCTGCAATCGTTACAATGTCGAGCTGCGGCCATGCGGCGCGCAACTGTGCGGCGAGATCCTCGGCCAGCCTTGGCTCATCATCGGCAATGATGGCGCTGGGGCGTGTCATGGGTTCATGCGCGTTGTGCCGGCAGGCGAAGTTCAGCGATAACCCCGTGAGCCGAATTGGAAAATAGCGATAAGCGGCCTTTATCGCCGTAGAGGCTTGCCAGCCGTGCGCGCACATTGGATAGGCCCACTCCTTCGGGGGCAACGCCTGTCAGGCCTTTGCCGTCGTCCGTCACTCGCAGGATCAATTCCCCGCCGAGCTGTTCCCCATCGACGCGAATTTCACCGCCATCCACGGCGGGCTCGATGCCGTGCCGAATGGCGTTTTCAACCAAGGGCTGCAGCAACATCGGCGGCATCCGTAGGTCGCCTAATGATGGGGCGATCCCAATACGATAGCGCAGCCTGGAGCCTAAGCGCATCTCAGCGATCGCCAGCAACGCCTCGATCAACTCCAGTTCCTCGGCCAAACGGTGTTCGCTCTCGCGGCTGCGTCGCAATGTAGCGCGCAGGTAACGAGTCAGGTGCTCGAGCATCGCCTTGGCAACGGGCGGTTCGCGCTCGACGGTACTGAGCACGTGCGCCAGCGTATTGAACAGAAAGTGAGGTTCGATCTGCGCTTGCAGCAAGGCAAGCTCCGAGACGGCCCGGGCGCGTTGGATTTCCGCCGCGCGATGGCGCTCGGCTTCCAGGGCCACTCGATAGTAGGCGGCCCTGTAAAACCGATCGAAGAAAAGAAATGCCGACGCGGCGAAGAGCAGGGAGGCTGTGATCCCCGACCAGAGTAAACCTGGATAGCGCATCCAGTGCGCAATAAAGTCTTCGCCGCCCAGCAGCGCCGCGGACAATTTATCGCCGATGACCCAACCGAACGGAAAGGTTATCAGCGAGATCGTCAGCCACCGTATCCGCCCCCGAGTCAGCAATGTGACGCATTGGTCCAGACCCCAGCAGACAACTCCGATACTGGTGACGGTCTTCAGCAGCGGCAGGAGATCAGACCCATTCGATCCGTTCACCATGGCAATCAGCGTCGAGATGACGGCGCTGAACCCGATCACCAACAACAGTGCCCACCAGCGCACCTGGGCGTGTGTGATCGGCGTCGCGGCAGCAGGAGAGGTGCAGAGCTCCGCAGGCATGGTCATTGCTACTACTCTAGCACCGGCTGCGCATGCCTTCCCATACGTGCGACGAACGGCAATAGGGCCGGGTCAAGCGTCGCCGGAGCTCTCGAGCGGCCGTAATACCCGAATAGTCAGCCTGACGCTCCCAGGGAGGGTTAATAAGATACTCCTTGGCGAAACAATTCTTCTCGCTCTGGACGAAGGCCTCTAAACTCGTAGCATGCGCGCGCAACATAACGGATCTGTTCAGGTTGGGGTCGAGACATTTCCGCGAGGCAGCGCGCCGGCCCGCCACCGGCATTTGGAAAGTTATGCGAGCGTGGTCCTGGCCGGAACCTTTGTAGAAGCCGGCTTCGGAGGTCGCGTGGAAGTCGCGCCTGGAGATGTGCTTTCCCACGGGAGGTTTGATTGCCACGCCAATAGCTCCAGCTGCTCGCGCGCGGTTCAGATTCTTCGCCTGCCCTGGATGGATGAATGGGTCGAAGGTCATTTCCGTATCTCTGACCCTGATCTCGTCGCGCGACTGGCCGAACGGGATCCCCGAGAGTCGATGGTCGCCCTCGCGGAAAATCTCAGAGTCGTAAAGGCGACTAGGCAGCATTGGACGGGCACCTTGGCGTCAGCTCTTCAGAGTACTCCATCTCTGTCACTGCGCCGTTGGGCCGCCGCGGCGGGCATGCGGCCCGAGGCTTTGTCGCGTGGATTCCATCGCGAATTCGGTGTGTCGCCAAAGCAATTTCGACTGGAGGCGCGAGCAAGGCGTGCAGTGCTTGAAATCCTGCGATCGCCTCGCACACTGACGACGATTGCGCACGACTTTGGCTTTTCCGACCTCGCGCATTTGAGCCGAAGCGTGCGCTCCTTGACGGGATATCCGCCAAGCGCATGGCGGTCCTGGGACCCGGCTCCCCGGTGACGCAAATCCGTTCAAGCTGAACACTCAAAGATCGGCTAGCCTCTGTTGTCGTCGTAGCGGTCAGATGGTTGGCTCTCCAGGATAACAAGCAAGCGCATGAAAACTCCCGTCGCCATCGCATTTCTCGGGCTTTTGCTGTCGTTTTCGGTTATCGCAGGGACCGACGTAAAGAGCGACTGCCATGTCGGCTCGTATCGCTTGAGTGACGGCAGAAGCGTCGATGTCGCGCCGTCGGACGGCAACGCTCTACGCTGGCGAACGTTCACCGGTGAGACAGGACAACTTCATCCGCAGGCGAATGGCACATGGAGCGGCACCTATGGATGGACGGACCGTCCTGACGGCAAAACCGTCTCATTCTCAGATTGCGACAAGGGCGAGATAGTCTTTGAAAACGTCTCAGGCAGGCGCATCGCCTTCGACGTGCGTGATGCGGTTTTCGAGAGCAATGGCGTGAAGTTGGTCGGCCGTCTGATAATGCCGAAAGGCAGTGAAAAGATACCGATCGTAGTGCTGGTACATGGTTCAGAGCAGGATTCCGCTCTTGACTCTTATGCCTTGCAGCGGATGTTCCCGGCAGAGGGCGTTGGCGCATTCGTCTATGACAAGCGCGGCACCGGTGTATCGGGCGGTACATACACGCAGGATTTCAAGGTCCTCGCTGATGATGCCATCGCCGCAATGAAGGAAGCCAAAAACCTTGCCGGCGCGCGGCTGGGACGCATCGGCTATCAGGGCGGCAGTGAGGGCGGATGGGTCGTACCGCTGGCGGTTAACCGTGCACCTGTGGATTTCGCGATCGTGAGTTTCGGCTTGGCCGTCACCGTGTTGGAAGAAGATCAGGAAAGTGTCGCGTTGGACATGTATTTCCATCATCACTCGGCTGCCGACACTGCCAAGGCGCTAGAGCTGGCGCGCGCCGGCGAGCGGGTGGTCGAGACCGGCGGCAAGGAGGGCTTCGAAGCGTTCGACGCTCTGCGCCAGAAATACAAGTCCGAGTCTTGGTACCCGGATGTGCATGGCGATTTCGTATTCGCCATCATGCCGCTCGACCGGAAGCAGATCACCGAGGCAATGAGTCACGAATTTAGTTTCGTCAGCACCACGCCATTCCGTTACGAGCCGATGCCGACTTTGCGAGCCTCCACGACGCCGCAACTATGGGTGCTCGGTGGCGACGATCTGGAAGCGCCCAGCGCCGAGACGGCCAAGCGCATCAAGTCGCTGATCGCGCAGGGCAAGAGCTACACATTGGCCGTTTATCCGGGCGCCGAGCACGGGATGACAGAGTACGAGTTGAATGCGAAGGGTGAGCGCGTCTCCACGCGCTTCGCGCCAGGCTACTTCCAGATGATGGCGAAATTCATCCGCGACGGCCGTATCGGGGAGCATTTCGGGAATGCGGAGATCACTCAACCCGTGCGCGGTGGCCGGCTCAGCGGCCCTACGCTATAGATCGCTTGTTGGACGACCTACGCGCGCAGACTCCTTGAGCTCCACAACGATCTTCGCTTGTTGCTGCGCGTGCCAAAGCGCTGCATACCGCCCGTTTTGCTCGAGCAATGCTTCGTGCGTCCCCTGTTCAACGATGAAACCCGCATCCAACACCACGATATGATCCGCATATACGACCGTGGAAAGCCGATGCGCAATCACGAGCGTGGTCCTGTGGAATGAGATATCCCGGAGACTCTGCATGATGTCCCTCTCCGTGCGCGTGTCGAGCGATGATGTGGCCTCATCAAACACATAAATGGCGGGTTGCTTGATCACCGCCCGTGCGATGGAAACGCGCTGCTTTTCTCCGCCTGACAGTTTGACACCCCTTTCTCCAACACGGGTCTCATAGCCTTCCGGCAGAGTCATGATGAAATCGTGCAGATGCGCCAAGCGGGCCGCTGCCTCGACCTCTTCGCGCGTGCTCCCGGCCTTTCCAAACGCTATGTTATAGGCGATGGTATCGTTGAAGAGAATCGTATCCTGGGGAACAACCGCGATCGATTCGCGCAGGCGAGTCAATGAGACCTCGGAGATCGGAACGCCATCCAGTAGAATTCTTCCACTATCCGGTTCGATCAATCGCGTCAGTAACCGCACGATCGTCGATTTCCCAGATCCGCTGTGACCGACAATCCCCAGCGTCTTGCCGGCGGGAGCCCGAAAGCTCACTTCTTTGAGAATTGCCCGACCAGACCGGTAGGACACGCTGACCTTCGAGAATTCCAGCGCTCCAGGACCCGTCAAGGGCGCCGAATCTCCCTTCGCCAACTCCTCAGACTTCGCACGGAACAATTCGAGCATTTTGTGTAGATTGGCCATTCCATGCGACAGAGCTTGAACGGCAGAACCCAACATTTCGACTGGCCGCACGATCTGCAGCACGTAGGCGTTCATCAATACGAACGTCCCTATGGAGATCCTCCCAGCTTCGGTTTCGCGCGCCGCATAGAGGGCCGTCAGAGCAAGAAACGTCGTGTAGACCGTTGCCACGCACAGTCCATTGATGGCGAACTGCCGGGAGAACCGCACCCACTCTGCTTCTGTCCGCACTAATGCGCCACGGACACTTCGCTGAACCACCGTTTCGGCCGCAAAGTACTTCACCGTCTCGTAGTTCAGAATACTGTCGGTCATGACGGCATTCGCATCGATCTGAGCAGCCGAGCCGCTCTTGGCGGCCTCTTGAGTCCTGCGCGCTGCAAAGGCGAACAAGACGCTATAACAAACGATCGCTCCGGAAAAAAACAGGAGGAACGCCGGCTGATGGAGGCGGCTCAGAACCACCACGATCGTTGCGAGTTCCACCGCGATCGGCAATGTGCCAAACAGCAGGGTGTGCACCACCACCATATAACCCTGCATGCCATTGGTTAATGTCTGCGTAACGGCACCTGTCTGGCGATCCAGATGGAAGCGCAGTGGCAACTTCAGTACGTGACCAAACAAACGCTCGCTCAAGGTGCGAACCATGCGCTGCTCGGCTCCCGCGTAGAAAAATGCTCTAATCTCCCCTGCTGAGCGCGCGAGCCCTTGACTCAGCACGTACAAGCCGATGACGAGAGCGAGCGGAACTGTCGACGTTTTGGCGGCGCCGGCAAACCGGTCGACCACGAGCTTGAGGGCGACCGGCCCAAGTCCAATCAATGCAGAAGCGATGAGGGTCAGCAACAGAGCGGAGGCGAGGCGAATTTTGACGAATCGATCGGCTTCACTCCAAATGAGTGCAATCACCTCGCGAAGATAGCCCAGACGACGTTTAGGCTCAGCTCTCTCCATGTTGGTAACCCTCGCCTACCGAACGAAGAAGCGCAAGCATGACAGCCACGGTCATGCCAGCCAAGCTCTCAGGATGTCACTTGGATTCCTTTGCCGCGAACGGCGGGAAGGGCGGCAGGATTAGTACACTCCCATGAAATCACGCTTGCCAATGGGTAGTCCGTTGTGGCGCAAAATCGCGTAGGCGGTGGTGACGTGAAAGAGAAACTGCGGCAAGCCGTAGTTGGAGAGATAAGCCTGACCAGTCAGTTTCTTTTCTTTAGGCGTCCCAGGACGCAGTACGATTTCATTCCTTTCGCTGCCTTCAAATTTGGAAGCGTCCACGCCATCCAGAAATTCCAGCGTCTGGGCCAATAGTCCGTCAAGATCGGCGAAACTCTTCTCCTTGCCTTCATAGGCGGGAACAGCAACACCTGCCAGGCGTGCCGAGATCCCGCGCGCAAAATCGGCGGCAATTTGCACCTGTTTGACCAGAGGAAACATGTTCGGGTAAAGGCGTGCCTGTAGAAATGCGTCTGGCTCGATCGAGTTGGCGACCACGTGTGCATCGGCTTGCGCCAGAATCGCTTTCAACGCGCTGAGCAATTGCTTGAGAACGGGAACCGAGTTGATATACATAGGGCTTGTCATGATCTTCCTCTGGTTGAAGGGGCGTAGCCTACCGCATCGGGAACGACGGGTTCGGGAATGTTCGGCCGCGGCGTGGAATCTGTTAGCGCCGCAGTGTCGGCGCATTGTCGAGGCGGCTGAAGATGGCTTGCATGGTCTGCACACGCTCGATGTACGCGCGCGTCTGGTGGTCGCCGCAACGCTCGCCTTCGGCCAATCTGAATCTGCGCCGGGCAAACTCATCGCCGGCCCCGGCACCGCAGAGGTGGATCAGCGCCGCGAGCATCTGTTTTTGCGGCAGCGATACGGAGCTCATTCGGTGGCGCTCGAGAATGAGCGTGACGCTTCGGTCCAGGTACGCCGAGGTCAGCTCGACTGCATCGCGGGGAATGACACGGGCATACAGACTGTTGAACCAGCACGAATGCCAATCATTCCACG
>Ga0209007_1000334_pt1 | contig 21823 bp, 21 predicted proteins | sample JacPinW_OM1H0_O2_FD_187961 | JGI IMG/M metagenome (GOLD analysis project Ga0209007, IMG submission 187961) | Forest soil microbial communities from Algoma, Ontario, Canada - Jack Pine, Ontario site 1_JW_OM1H0_O2 (SPAdes) (version 2) | ecosystem: Environmental > Terrestrial > Soil > Boreal... | reverse complement strand
CCGCAAGCCATTCGGAAGGCGATCGAGTCGGCGAAGAAGAACCTGATCAAGGTCAATTTGACGCAGACCTCGATTCCGCATCTCGTGCTGGGACGTTATGGCGCCGGCAAAGTTCTGCTCAAGCCCGCTCCGGAAGGCACGGGCGTGATTGCGGGCGGCGCGGTGCGCGCCGTGATGACTTCGGTGGGAGTGCTGAATGTGCTGACCAAATCGATCGGCACCACCAATCCGCACAATGTAATCAAGGCGACGTTTGATGCGCTCCGGCACTTGAAGAGCCGAGAGAGTGTTGCAGCGATGCGGGGCAAGACGGTGCAGGAGATCTAGTTGCCAGTACCTAGTACCCAAGGAATAACGCCCGGGTCGAGATTGAGGAATTGATGATGACTACTAAGAAACCGAAGGCGGCCAGCGGAAAGATTCATCTGAAGTGGGTGATTTCCGCCATATGTGCCCCAGTGAAGCAGAAGCGGGTGATCAAGGGATTGGGGTTTACGCGGCTGAACCAGGTGATTGAGCGTCCGGACAATGCGGCGATTCGCGGCATGGTGGCCAAGGTTCCGCATTTGGTTGTGATTTTGCAGTAAAAATGTTTCAAGATTCCAAGAGTTTCAAGGTTCAATGCGGGCTCACTTCGTCGATTGAAACACTGAGACTTTGAAACCTAGGCTTACTTATGAATTTATCCAACATTCGAGCACCGAAGAAGGCGTCGGAAAAGCGCAAGCGCGTGGGGCGCGGCATGGGCTCCGGCATGGGCAAGACGTCCACTCGCGGACACAAGGGCCAGCGCTCGCGCACCGGTATGCGCCTGATCCGCGGCTTTGAAGGCGGCCAGATGCCGCTGCACCGCCGAATGCCGAAGCGCGGCTTCACCAACATCTTCCGCAAGGAATTCAACATCGTCAGCCTGGAGCGGCTGGTGGAGCTGGGCGAGGAGCTGCATGCCGCGCCGATTACCCCCGAAGTGTTGCGCAAGGCGGGAGTGATCAAGACCAAGCATCCGGTAAAAGTTCTGGGCGATGGCGAGTTGACGATTGCGATCACTGTGCACGCGCACAAATTCTCCAAGACGGCGCAGGAAAAAATCACCAAGGCGGGCGGCAAGGTTGAGGTCTTAGCAGTGAAGGCGGGGCAGTAATGTTCGAGAAGCTGGCTAACATCTTTCGCATTCCGGACCTGCGCAAGCGCGTTCTGTTTACGCTGGCCATGCTCGCTGTCTACCGTCTGGGCGGTCATTTGCCCACGCCGGGAGTGAACTTCCTTAAGCTGGAACAGTATTTCAATCAGAATGCGGGATCGTTTCTCGGCTTCGTAGATTTATTTTCCGGTGGCAGCCTGCGCCGCCTGACCATTTTTGCCCTGGGCATCATGCCGTACATCACGGCATCGATCATCCTGCAGCTTTTGACCGTGGTGTATGAGCCGCTGGCCAAACTGCAAAAAGAAGGCGAGATGGGCCGCAAGAAGATCACCCAGTGGACTCGCTACATCACGGTGATCCTGAGCGCGGTGCAATCGTTCGGCATCGCCATCGGCCTCGAAAAGGCTGGAGACTTCGTGCTTCACCCCGGTCCGTCGTTCATCCTGATGACCATGCTGACGCTGACCACGGGCAGCGCGTTCATTATGTGGCTGGGCGAGCAGATCACCGACCGCGGGATTGGCAACGGCATGTCCCTGCTGATCTTTGCCGGCATTGTGGTGGGGCTGCCGCGCGGTGTGCAGGAACTGGTGCAGAAGGCCATGAACAGCCAATGGGGAGCGATTACTCCCGTGCTGATGGCGTTCCTGGTGGTGTTCATGATCGCGGTGGTCGCCTTCATCGTGTATGTGGAACGCTGCGAACGGCGCATTCCGGTGCAATACGCCAAGCGGGTCGTGGGACGGAAAGTGATGGGCGGCCAGTCCACGCATCTTCCCCTGCGAGTGAACGCGGGCGGCGTGATGCCGGTCATCTTTGCTTCTTCGATTCTTACTCTGCCGCAGACCATCGGCTATGGCGTCAGGAATAGCCGCTACTTTGGAGATTTGTTTCGCGCGCTGGCCTGGGGCGAGCCGCTCTATACCGTGTTGTATGCGGTCGGCATTATTTTCTTCGCTTACTTTTACGTGTCGATTGTTTTCAACCCTAGCGAAGTCGCCGACAATATGCGGAAGTACGGCGGATTCATTCCCGGCATTCGCCCGGGTAAGCGCACCGCCGACTACATCAATGAAGTGTTGACCCGCATCACGCTGGTGGGTGCGCTTTATCTGATTATCATCTCGTTCATTCCGGAGTGGATGATCACCGGCATTCACCTGAACCACCTGCCGTTCTGGCTGGGAGGCAGGCTGTTTGAGTCGCTTCCGGTGTGGGTGACGAACGGTTTGGGCGTGAATTTTTATTTTGGCGGAACGTCGCTGCTGATCGTTGTGGGTGTGGCTATGGATACGGTCACACAAGTTGAGGCGCAGCTCATCATGCGCCACTACGATGGCTTCACGCCGCGCAGTGGACGTATTCGCGGTCGGCGGAACTGGTCGTAACAATTGAGTAATTGGGTAATTTTGTAATTGCGTAATTTTTTGGATTGTAAGTTGTGAAATTGTGATCTCTGTACGGAGCCAGAGTTCGCAATTGCTCAATTACCAAGTTTCCCAATTACTCAATGTTGGGGTTGCTGCACCTGGCGGGCCTTGTACTGGCTGGCCGGGAAAACTGTTCGGGAGGCTTTGGCCAACTCGATGGCGCAGGAAACCTCACGCGACATTGGTCCGGTGGTTCTGCTCGGCCCGCCGGGTGCGGGCAAGGGAACCCAGGCGAAGCGAATCATGGAAAAGTACATGATTCCGCAGGTTTCCACCGGTGACTTGCTGCGACTGAACATAGCCCAGGGCACGGAGCTTGGGTTTGTTGCCAAAGCGGTAATGGCTCGGGGAGAGCTGGTCTCCGACGATTTGGTTTGTGAAATGGTCCGGCAGAGGCTGATACAGCCGGATTGCAAACGCGGTTACATTTTGGACGGGTTTCCCCGGACGGCGGCTCAGGCCGGATGGCTGGATGCGTTGCTCGACGACAAGTTCTTTGAAAACTCGCGCCCGACTCGTGCCTGGCCAATTGTGATCCGTCTGGACGTGGACTATAATCAACTTTTGCTCCGGATTACTGGACGCCGTTCTTGTCCCACCTGTGGGCGGATCTATAACGTCCACTTCCAGCCGCCCCGAGTCGATGAGCTTTGTGACTGCGACGGGAGCAAGCTGGTGACCCGAAATGACGACCGGCTTGAAGTGATTCAGCCCCGTATTGCGGCTTACCAGGTGCAGACAACTCCGGTTGCGGATTACTACCGGCGCACGGGACGGCTGATGTCGGTGAACGGCGATCTGCCGATGGACGAGGTCACGGAACAGATTTTCAGGATTATTGAGGATCATCACGCGTAGTTTTATCGAATAAAGAAAGAATGGCGATTGTGTGCAAGTCGGCGGCGGAGATTGAACAGATGCGGCAAAGCGGCCGCATCGTACGCCAGGTTCTCGACCATGTACGCACGCTGGTGGCGCCCGGCGTTACGACGATGGATTTGGAGCGGGCCGCCGAAAAGAAGATTGCAGAACTCGGGGCCAAGCCGGCGTTTAAGGGATATTTCGATTATCCCTGCGTGCTGTGCACGTCGGTGAACGAAGAGATCGTGCATGGTATTCCTTCGGAGAAGCGCGAGCTGAAGGAAGGCGACATTGTTTCGATCGATTGCGGTGTGGTGCTGGATGGTTACTACGGCGATGCCGCGATCACGGTTCCGGTCAGCGACACGGTGAAGCCGGAGTTGCAGAAGTTATTGAAGGTGACCGAAGAATCGCTTTACCGCGGCATCGAACAGGCGCGCATCGGCAACTCAGTGGGCGATGTGGGAGCGGCGGTGCAGGAGCACGTGGAGGCTGCCGGCTTCAGCGTGGTCCGCGAATTCGTGGGGCATGGCATTGGGACGCACTTGCACGAAGAGCCACAGGTGCCGAATTACGGAGCGCGCGGTCACGGCGCGAAGTTGCGCGAGGGAATGGTAATCGCCATCGAGCCCATGGTGAATTTTGGCAAGCCGGAAACGCGGGTGCTCGGCGACAAGTGGACGGCGGTTACGGTGGATGGAAGTTTCAGCGCGCATTTCGAGCATTGCGTGGCCGTCACGAAAGATGGTCCGGTAATTTTGACGAAGTAAGCTGTTAGCTTTTAGCTCTTGGCTCTTAGCTAAGAGCCAAGAGCTAAAAGCCAAGAGCAGATTCCAAGGAGTCGATGAGCAAAGAGGACGCGATTGAAGTGATGGCAGTGGTCCTGGAGCCTCTGCCGAACGCCATGTTCAAGGTGGAACTTGAGAACAAGCACCAAGTGCTGGCGCACGTTTCCGGCAAGATGCGTAAGAACTTTATCCGCATCCTGCCCGGCGACAAAGTTGCAGTCGAGCTCTCGCCCTACGATTTGAATCGCGGAAGAATTGTTTACCGCTATAAATGAGATTGTGAGGATGATGTTCTCAAACTGGTTCGGTCGGAGATAAGTTTTCGACTGAGAACTGAGTGCTGAGAACTGAGAACTGATATGAAAGTACGAGCATCGGTAAAGAAAATTTGTGACAAGTGCAAGGTCATCCACCGCAAGGGTGTAGTGCGGGTGATCTGCGTCATCGCGAAACATAAACAGCGCCAGGGATAAAACCGCTGTTAGCCTTTAGCTCTTGGCTTTTAGCTAAGAGCAAAAAGCTAAGAGCCAAAAGCTGGGAGAGGTTAAGAACACATGGCACGTATTGCAGGCGTCGATTTACCGCGCCAGAAGCACATTAATATCGCGCTGACTTACATCTACGGCATCGGGCATCCTCGCGCCGGCACGATTCTCGATGAGGCCAAGGTGGACCCGATGAAGAAGGTCCAGGACCTCAACGAAGAGGAAGTCAACCGCATCCGCACGGTCATCGAGCAGCAGGGGCTGGTGGAGGGCGATCTGCGCAAGGAAGTTTCGATGAACATCAAACGGCTCATCGAAATCGGCTCCTATCGCGGCTTCCGTCACCGCCGTAACCTGCCGGTTCGCGGACAGCGTACGCACACCAACGCGCGCACCCGCAAAGGTCCGCGCAAGGGCACGGTCTCGACCAAGAAGAAGGCAACGTCGAAAACGTAAGAACCAGCCTTTAGCTCTTAGCCCTTAGCCGTTAGCTCAACGGCCAAAGGTTTCAAGCTAACGGCTAAAGGCTAAGAGCTAAAGGCTAATTATGGCAAAACCAGCAGCAGCGGGCGGCACAGCCGCACCGGAGAAAAAAGGCAAGAAGAAGACGTTCAAGAAGAAGGAGCGCAAGCACGTTCCGCATGGACTGTGCTATGTGCAGGCGTCTTTCAACAACACCATCGTCACGATCACGGACATGAACGGCAACACCTTGTCGTGGAAGAGTTCGGGATCGCTGGGCTTTCGCGGATCACGCAAAGGCACGCCGTTCGCGGCGCAGCAGGCGGCCTCGAATGCGGCCAGCCTGGCGCGCGACCACGGAGTACGCAGCGTGGATGTGCGCGTGAGCGGCCCCGGTTCCGGCCGCGAGTCGGCGGTACGCGCTCTGGCCTCGTCCGGCATTGAAGTGCGCTCCATCCGCGACGTCACGCCGATTCCGCATAATGGATGCCGTCCGCCGAAGAGAAGAAGAGTGTAAGTTCCGTTGCTGGTCGTTCGTCGTTGGTCGTTAGCAAAATCGAAACGACGAACGACTAACGACCGAAGACCAACGACAGTTTTACCGTCCGGGACGAAGGGTGAAGCCAAACCTGTAAACCGGTCATCTAAAAGGAGAACAACTTGGCCCGTTATACCGATCCAGTCTGCCGTCTATGCCGCCGCGAGGGAATGAAGCTATTCCTCAAAGGCTCAAAGTGTTTTAGCGATAAGTGTCCCATCGAGAAGCGCAACTTCGCTCCCGGACAACATGGGAAAGACCGCAAAGCCAAGATTGTTGGCTACGGCCTGCAGTTGCGCGAGAAGCAGAAAGCCAAGCGTATCTACTTCACGCTGGAAGGCCAGTTTCGAAACTACTTCGAGAAGGCCGCGCGCGCACAGGGCGTAACCGGCGAACTGCTGCTGCAACAGCTGGAGCGGCGTCTGGATAATGTGGTGTTTCGCCTGGGTTTCGCGCAGTCGCGGCGCCAGGCGCGGCAGTTGGTTCGCCATGGCCACGTCGCCGTCAACAATCGCAAGGTCAACATTCCTTCTTACGAAGTGAGCGCGGGCGAGGAAATTTCCATCCGCGAGAACAGCAAGAAGCTCGTTATATTGGAAATGGCCAAGGAATTTGCCAGCCACGGCACGCTGCCCAACTGGCTGGAAGTAAATCGCGATGCGTACACGGCGCGTGTGCTCTCGTTGCCCAAGCGCGAAGATATTCAGCTGCCGGTGAACGAGCAGCTGATTGTTGAGTTGTACAGCAAATAAGGCGATGAGTTTGGATTGAGAAATTGGGGAATTTAGTAATTGAGTAATTGAAAGTCGAGCGGAATGAGGCATTGGGGTTTAAATTACCCAATTACCAAATTTCCCAATTACTCAATGTTCTGGGTCCACAATTCGAGCCAGATCAGCCTTTTCCCGCATTGACCTGAGTTGGACCACTCAGTGAGCTGGGATTGAGCCAAACGGCCGAAGGAGAAACAAATGCTTTGGAAAGGTTTTCAGAAACCGAAACGTCTCGCAGTTGACACCTCCACTCTCACCGACAAGTACGGAATTTTCTGGGCGCAGCCATTCGAACGCGGCTTTGGTACCACCGTGGGCAATGCTCTGCGGCGCGTGCTGCTCAGCTCGATTGAAGGCGCTGCGGTAACCGCGGTGAAGATGGAAGGCGTGCTGCACGAATTCCAGTCGATCCCGGGTGTCGTCGAAGATGCAACCGACATCATCCTCAACCTAAAGCAGATTCCGTTCAAACTTGCTGGCGATGCGCCGAAGGCGATCTATCTGCGCGCCGATCAGCCCGGCGTTGTCACCAGCGGCATGATTGAAGCCGATGGTGATGTCGAAGTTCTGGACAAAGACGTTTACATCGCCACCGTGAGCGAAGGCGGCAAGCTCGATATGGAGATGCGCCTGAAGCGCGGGCGCGGCTACACTTCCGCCGATAAGAATTTCGATGAGGATCTCGGCATCGGATTTATTCCCATCGATTCCGTGCACTCGCCGGTGCGCAAGTGCAACTACACGGTCGAGGCTGCGCGTCTCGGCCAGATCACCGACTACGACAAGCTCACTCTCGAAGTCTGGACCAACGGGTCCATTACTCCGGCGGATGCTATCGGCCTCTCCGCGAAATTGATGAAGGACCACATGAACATCTTCATCAACTTCGAAGAAGAAATCGAGACCGGCACGTCGTCTTCGGACGACCGCAAGCCGGAGATTCACAACGAGAACCTGAACCGGTCGGTTGAGGAACTCGAGCTTTCCGTGCGCAGCTACAACTGCCTGAAGAACGCCAACATTCAGTCGATTGGCGAGCTGGTGCAGAAAACAGAATCGGAAATGCTCAAGACCAAGAACTTCGGCCGCAAGTCGCTGAACGAGATCAAGGAAATTCTTTCCTCGATGGGCTTGAGCCTGGGCATGAAGATCGACGAGCACGGCAACGCCGTACCGGGGCCGACTTCAAACCTGGTGCTGCCGGCTTCGGCTTACGGACCGGACGACGGACTATAAGAATCAGGTTTCAAGGTTTCAGAGTTTCAAGGATGTAAGCATATTGGGCTTTGAAAGGGCGCGGCTTTTAGCCGCGCCGCCTTGAGATTAAAAATTGTGGGGCTTTAGCCCCTGAGGGTTTCCCATGCGTCACAAAGTAGCAGGCTACAAACTCGGACGAAACACATCGCACCGGCGGTCGCTGCTGCGCAACCTGGTCACGTCGGTGATCGTAGAAGAGCGCGTCGAGACGACCGTTCCCAAGGCCAAAGCAGCGAAGCCCATCGTCGAGAAGATGATTACGCTCGGCAAGCGCGGAGATCTCGCGGCGCGGCGCCTGGCGGCTTCTTATCTCATGACCGATGAAGCTGTCGTAAAGCTTTTCGACACGGTCGGCCCACGTTTCGGCGACCGCAACGGCGGCTATACGCGCTTGATTCGCACCGGATGGAATAAGGGCGATGGCGCCGACAAAGCTTTCCTCGAGTTGCTGGGCAGCGAAAAAGTACTGGACGAAAAGCGCGAGAAGCGCGCTGAAGCCCGCGCCAAAAAGAACGCCGAAGCCAAGAAGGCGATGGAAGACGCCGAGGCGCAGGCACAGCACGATGGCGGCATCGAGCCAGTAAAGGAAGAGGCCGAAGACAAGAAAGAGTAATTTTTCAATACTCCTCACGAAACAGAGGCACGGCTCGCGCCGTGCCTTTTCTGTTTCGGCGCGGTGTTCCATTGACTTGCTGTATTCGCCCACGTAAGATTTGCCACGAATGATCGGCCGAACTATCTCGCATTACCGCATTCTGGAAAAACTTGGCGGCGGCGGCATGGGCGTGGTGTTCAAGGCCGAGGACACCGAACTCGGCCGTTTCGTCGCTCTGAAATTCCTGCCGGACGAAATGGCGCACGACGAGCCCATGCTTGAGCGATTCCGCCGTGAAGCCCGCGCTGCATCCGCCCTGAACCATCCCAACATCTGCACGATTTATGAGATCGGCAAGCAGGACGGCCAGTCCTTCATCGCCATGGAGTATCTGGATGGCAACACTCTAAAGCACCAGATCGGCACGCGTCCCATGGAGATGGAGCGTCTGCTGGGAATCGGCATCGAGGTTGCCGATGCGCTGGATTCGGCGCACAGCAAGGGAATCGTTCACCGCGATATCAAGCCGGCGAACATATTCATCTCGAAACGCGGCCACGCCAAGATTCTTGATTTTGGTCTGGCAAAGATGGGCGTGCGGTCAAATACTGCCAGCGGCGATTCGCAGACTATGGCTGATGCAGCGCGCTTGGATCTGACCAGCCCTGGGACGGCGCTCGGTACCGTGGCCTATATGTCTCCCGAGCAAGTGCGCGGGAAAGAACTCGATGGGCGTACCGATTTGTTTTCGTTCGGCGTTGTTCTTTATGAAATGGCGACCGGAATTCTGCCATTTCGCGGAGACACGCAGGGCGTAATTACTGAAGCGATTTTGAATCGTGCGCCATCGCAGGCGATGCGGCTGAATCCCGACATTCCATCCGAACTGGAGCACATCATCAGCAAGTTGCTCGAAAAAGATGTTGAGCTACGCTACCAGAGCGCGGCTGAAGTGCGGGCTGATCTCAAGCGGCTGAAGCGGCAGCAGGATTCGTCGCGCATTTCCTCGCAGGTCGCGACTGAAACCCCCAGTGGATCCGTGGCGACCGTAGTTTCGGAGCCGTCGGGGCAGGGCGCCAGTTCCTCGGGAATAGGCTCGTCGGGGATCAAGGCAATTCCCGAATCGCAGCCGCGCAAAACTGTGTATGCCCTGGGAGCCGCGCTGGTTGCGGCGTTGGTCGTGATCGCATTCCTCTTGCTTCGACACGGTGCAGCCTTTGTCTCTCCCGCCTATCACCTGTTGACTTACCGCCGCGGCACGATTCGAATGGCACGATTTGCTCCAGATGGGCAAACCGTCATCTACAGCGCTGCTTGGGAAGGTGGGCCGGTGGAAATCTTCAGCACGCGATTTGGCACGCCGGAATCGCGGCCGGTGGGTGTTCCCGGCGCGGAGATTTTAGCGATTTCATCGACGGGAGAGATGGCCGTTCTGTTGCGCAGCCGACAGACCAAATCGCAGGTGTATACCGGCACTCTGGCACGGATGGCGTTGGGCGGCGGAGCGCCTCGCGAAGTATTGGAAAATGTTCAGTGGGCTGACTGGTCGCCGGATGGCTCGCAGTTGGCGATTGTTCGCGACTTGAATGGACGGAATCGGCTCGAGTATCCGCCGGGCAAGGTGTTGTACGAAACTGGCGGATGGATCAGCCATCCCCGGGTGTCGCGCAAGGGCGATATGATTGCGTTTATCGATCACCCTATCCAAGGCGACTCGATTGGAGGCGTCGCGGTCGTCGACGCAAACGGCAATAAGCGGTCTTTGAGTCAGAGTTACGGAGGCGGTGCGGTTGGCTTGGCTTGGTCACCAAAGGGCGATGAGGTATGGGTGACCGCGACACTGATTGGGATCGACCGCTCGGTGTTTGCGGTGCCGCTGTCAGGTAAGGAGCGCTTGGTTGCACGTGTTCCCGCCGATCTTACGTTGCAGGATGTAATGCCCGACGGCCGGGTTTTGCTGGCGCGCGACAGTTGGCGGCGCGGGCTGATCGTTCACCGCAACGAAGACCCGACCGAGCGTGATTTCACCTGGCTTGACTGGTCGTATCCGGTCACGCTCTCGAACGATGGCCAAACGCTGCTGTTCCGAGAAGAAGGCGAAGCGGGTGGTCCGACTTACGCAGTTTATCTTCGTAATACCGATGGGTCGGCGGCGGTGCGCCTGGGAGATGGACAGTCCCTGGCTTTATCGCCGGATGGAAAATGGGCGCTTGCGTGCCGGGGCGACAAGCAAACCGACTTGTTCCTGCTTCCGACCGGTCCTGGCGAGCCTCGCACTTTGAAGGGACACGACGTCATTCACAACGCGGCGCGCTGGTTCGCCGACGGCAAGCGGCTCCTGATCGCGGGCATTGAGCCGAATCACGGCTTGCGCCTTTACGTGCAGGATATCGATTCCGACAAGTTTGATGCGGTTACCCCGGAAGGGACCGATGGATCTGCGTATGCGCTGGCGCCTGACGGCAGCACAGTCGCCGCTATAGGACCGGATGAGAAGGCTTATTTATTTCCCATTCCCTCTGGAGATCCGCGGCCCATCAAAGGATTGCTGCCGGGCGAAGTGCCGGTGGCTTGGACCGATGATGGAAGGTCTTTGTACGTCTATAAGGGCGGGGAATTGCCAGCCAAGGTTTACCGATTGGAAATTGCAAGCGGCAACCGGACTTTATGGAAACAGCTCATGCCGCCCGATCCCGCCGGCGTCGAATTCGTCGGACCAGTCTTACCCACACCGGATGGCAAATCGTATGTGTACGGCTACAGACGTTTGTTGTCGGATTTGTATCTGGTGGAAGGGCTTCAGTAGGAATAGGAATAAGTAGCCTCGGGCAAGTTTTCCGGATGTACATGTCCTTCCGCAGACACCGCTCGTAATCTTGCCGTCTCTTGCCATCCAGATAAAATCTCTCTCAGGATGGGGTTTACCCGCACACAGATCGCGATTGCCGTCAGCGCTGGCGCGCTGCTGGTCTTTGGATTTCTTGGCTACATCTGGTGGCTGAGCAATCAGGGACCGGTGCTTGCGCGCTCCGAGGACCGCGATCCTCTTAGCGGTCTGCCGGTCAGCATTCGCATGAATCCTCTGCGCGACCGTACCATTGAGCACAGCGCTAACTTGTTTCTTCGCCAGTTGCGCGATGGCCATTGCGACGAACTGCTCTCTGGATGGGAGCACGACTACCGCAAGAAATACGCTCACTTCATCTGCAATTCCGAGGCGCAACATCCGCTGCTTTCCTGGGAATTGGCGGAGTGGGAGAGCGCGCCGCCTTTAACCATCCTTCACTACCGTGGCAAGCGGCTTAACGGCTCAGGCCAAACCGGCACCTACAAGGAACTCCTCACCGTCACAACCGAGAACAAGGACGGCCAGTGGGTTGTGACCAAGTACGATCCGACGGACTGAGGCAAATCTCCTTCTATTTTTCCCGCCGTGATAAAACCTATGCATGCCCGAACCTCCCGCCGAGCGTGAGCCTTCCGCTGCGCGCAACATCTACGCCTTCGGCATCACGTCTTTCCTGAACGACACAGCTACTGAAATGGCGTACTGGGTGCTTCCGGCGTTTCTGGCATCGCTAGGCGCGGGGCCGGCGCAATTGGGATTGATTGAGGGCGTGGCAGAAAGTGTGGCGTCGTTCGCCAAGCTTTTCTCCGGATACCTCACTGACCATATCCATCGCCGCAAGCCGGTGGTGGTAGCTGGATATGCCGTTGCGAACGCGGTCAAACCGCTGCTGGCGATCGTTACGGCTTGGCCGCAAATTCTGTTGATTCGCTTTACCGACCGGCTCGCCAAAGGCGTGCGGGGAGCGCCGCGTGACGTAATGGTCGCGGAATCGGTACCGAAGAACCGGCTGGGCTCGGCTTACGGACTGATTCAATCGATGGATTCGGCGGGCGCAATCGCTGGGCCTCTAGCTGCGTTGGTTCTGCTGGCGCGCTTCGGAATACGCAGTGTGTTCTGGGCTGCGGCGGTTCCGGGAGCGTTGTGCGTGCTGGTTGCTCTAATCGGAATTCGGGAAGTGCGCCGGTCTGCGCCCGGCGGACAGCCGAGGGCGGCTGTCCCCACACTTGCTCCGACTTCTGCGGGGCGAATCACTCTGCCTGCGTCTTTCTACTTCGTTCTCGTCGCCGTGACGCTTTTTTCTTTGGGGAACTCGAGCGACATGTTTCTGGTTTTGCGAGCGCAGAATGTCGGGATTGCGGTGGCGCTTGCGCCTTTGCTTGGTCTCGTCTTCAACATTACCTACACGCTCGCATCGTGGCCGGCAGGATGGTTTAGCGACTGCGTTTCGCGGCGGCTGGTGGGTTCCGCAGGTTATGTGATTTTTGCCGCAGTCTATTTTGTTTTTGGGCGCGCACCTTCGACTCTGGCGATTTGGTTGGCAATGGCGGTGTATGGCTTCTACTACGCTTTGACGCAACCGGTGCTGAAGGCTTTCGTCGTTGAGAGCGTTGGAGAACAAGTGCGCGGGCGGGCTCTTGGTATTTATTTCTTTGTGACCAGCGTGGCTACCTTGGCTGCCAGCTTGATTACCGGCGAGTTGTGGAAGCACTACGGCGCTGCGATTCCATTTTATTTCTCGGCAGCGATGGCGTTGGTTGCGGCGGGGTTGTTGCAAGTTCCTAGGCGCGGCTCAGAAGGCTAGCGTGAGACAGAGTGAATCGAGCTTCGGTTGACATCGGTTTTTCGTCGCCACTTCCACCACAGGAGTATCAGCAGCTGCACGGCCACTCCCGCGCTCGTGTCCAAAACTACATCCTGCCAGCGTCCAGTGCGTGTGGGGATGAAGCTCTGGTGCCACTCATCCAGGGTGGCGACGAAAGCAGTGCCTAAGATCGCAATGGTTGACCAGCGCAGCGTCCATCTCACATCGGACATGGCAGGCCAGGTGGCGCGCCAGGCGCGAAAAAGAAGAACGCTTAGAATCCCGTAGCCTACGACGTGGCCTCCCTTGCGAATCAAGAAGTGCCAGTCTTCAAAGTGGTCCCGATCGAGGCCGAAGAGGTAATGCAAAATCGGATAGAGAATCCGTCCTGTATTGTTGGCGGAGAGCATCGCGGTGGATTCAATGGCAATCACGATGAGCCAGAGAATCGCGGCGATCCACGCCTTCAGAAGATTGTGGCGGTCGGAGTTCAATCGGCTATGCTACTCGACGCCATAGTTGGGAGCCTCGCGGGTGATCATTACATCGTGCACGTGGCTCTCGCGGAGTCCAGCGCCGCTGATACGGACGAAACGAGTTTTCTGCAGCAGGTCGGCGATGGTGGCGCAGCCGCAGTAGCCCATGCCTGATTTCAATCCGCCAACCATCTGATGAACGATCATGGCAACTGAGCCGCGATAAGGCACGCGTCCTTCAATGCCTTCGGGAACAAGTTTGCCGAGGCGGTTGGAATCACCATCAGTAGAGGCCGCGGAGGATTCTCCTTCCGTGCTTTGGAAGTAGCGTTCGCTGGAACCCTGAGCCATGGCGCCGATCGAGCCCATGCCGCGATAGGATTTGTAGGAACGGCCTTGATACAAGATCAGCTCGCCCGGACTTTCATCGGTGCCGGCAAAGAGCGAGCCGATCATCACGGCGCTTGCGCCCGCAGCCAGGGCCTTGGTTACGTCGCCGGAATACTTAATGCCGCCATCGGCGATGATGGGGATGCCTGCATCTTTGGTGGCGCGGTAAGCTTCGGCGATGGCGGTGATCTGCGGCACGCCCGCGCCCGTGACCACGCGCGTGGTGCAAATGGAGCCGGGGCCGATACCGACTTTGATGCCGTCTGCGCCGGCGCGGGACAACTCGCATGCACCATCGAAGGTGGCGACGTTGCCGGCCAGCAGTTGCATCTCCGGCAGCTTCGACTTCACCATCCGCACCGCGTCGAGCACCTTCGTGGAGTGGCCGTGGGCGCTATCGATGGCGAGCACGTCTACTTTGGCTTCGGCTAATTCCTGGGCGCGCTCCAGAAAATCTCCGGTGGCGCCGATGGCTGCGCCCACGCGCAGACGTCCCTGAGAATCTTTGGCGGCGTTGGGATACTTCAGTTTTTTCTGGATGTCTTTTACGGTGATCAATCCCTTGAGGTTGTATTTGTCGTCGACGACCAGGAGTTTCTCCACGCGGTGTTCGTGGAGAATTTGTTCGGCGTCTTCGAGCGTGGTGCCGACGGGCACGGTGATGAGATTTTTCTTAGTCATCACGCGGTCGATGGGAATATCGAAGCGGCTCTCGAAGCGCAGGTCGCGATTGGTCAAAATGCCGACGAGCTTGCCCTGCAGCGTGATGGGCACGCCGGAAATTTTGTACTTGCGCATTACTTCGAGCGCGTCGCTGACTTTATCGGTGGGCGCCATCGTGACCGGATCAACGATCATGCCGCTTTCCGAGCGCTTCACTTTGTCGACTTCGTTGGCCTGCTGCTCGATGGTGAGATTGCGATGGATGATGCCGATGCCGCCCTGCTGCGCGAGCGCAATTGCCATGTGCGATTCGGTGACCGTGTCCATGGCGGCGCTGACAATGGGAATATTCAGGCTGATATTGCGGGTGAGCTGGGTCTGGGTGTTGGCGGTCGCGGGGATTACATCGGAGCGCGCGGGTAGAAGGAGAACGTCATCGAAGGTGAGAGCTTCAGGTACGGGAAAATGAATCATAGGCTTCTCGGAAATTCTCCCAGCTTGTGGGTGAATCTTTATTCTAGAGAGGGCGCGGCGATTCAGGCAAATGCGTGGGTTGGCTTCGTGTCCGTTCGGCGATGGAGAGTTGTTCGTGCCTACGCCCATAGAGCCGTGCCGCCTGAGATTCCTCCGCGCGCGAAGCGGGACGCGCGCTGTCGGAATGACAAGGCTTGGGGGATACGCAGGCTGATATCATCGCTAGTCTTTAGGAGAGTGAATTATGCGCAAGCTGTCTTTCTTTCTCTGTCTCCTTGTGTTCTCAACGATCGCCGTTTTCGCGCAGCAATACGATCTTGTGCTGGAAGGCGGTCGAGTGATGGACCCCGAGACCGGGCTGGATGGCGTGCGCAATGTCGGCATCCGCGATGGAAAGATTGTCCGCATTTCTTCGGAGACTTTGAGTGGAAAGCGCGTGGTTCGCGCTGCGGGGTTGGTGGTCGCACCCGGATTTATTGATCTGCACCAGCACGCACAGGACATGGCAAGCCAGCGTGTCAAGGCGCTGGACGGTGTAACTACTGCGCTTGAGCTGGAGATCGGCGCGCCGGATGTCGCCCAGTTCCTGAAGTCGAAGGAAGGGCATTCGCTGATTGACTACGGTACCGCAGCCAGCCATGTGGCGGCGCGCGCAGCGGTGTTCGGTGCACCGTTGCCGCCTGAAATCGTTGGAGATCACAGTGGCGCGCCTGAAATTTTGCCTAGGAGTGGACCGGCGACCGATCAGCCGGCTACGCCGGAGCAGATCGAAGCGATAGAAAATCGCCTCCGCTCGGAGCTTGATGCGGGCGGCCTGGCGATTGGGATGGGCATTCAATACACACCCGGAGCCACGCGGCTGGAGGTGATAGACATGTTCCGTCTGGCTGCGGAGCGGAGGCTGCCGGTCTACACCCACATGCGCAGCGCGGGGCGAATCGAGCCCGGGTCTTCGATTGAATCCGTTAGCGAAGTGATTGGAGCGGCCGCTATAACGGGCGCTTCGCTGCACATCGTGCACATCAACAGCACCTGCCTGCGCGATTCGCTGGAGTGCCTTTCGATGGTGGAGGGAGCGCGGGCTCGCGGGCTGGATGTAACGACGGAAGCGTATCCCTACATTGCGGGCATGACTGCGGTGAACTCGGCAGTATTTAATCCGGGCTGGCGCGAGAAACTGGGAATCGATTATGGCGATCTCGTGCTGCCCGATACTGGCGAGCATCTTTCGAAGCAGCGTTTCGACGAATTGCATAATTCCAGCACGCCGCAATGGGTGCTGGTTTTTGGTAATACGCAGGAAATTTTGGACAAGGTGATCCCGCATCCTCTGGTAATGATCGCGAGCGATGGCTTGGAAGGGCATCCGCGCAATGCTGGAACTTATTCGCGGGTGCTGGCGCAATATGTGCGCGAGAAAGGAACGGTCACGCTGATGGATGCGATCCGCAAGATGAGTTTCATGCCGGCGGAGATGCTGGAGCGGTCCACGCCTGAGGCGCGACGAAAGGGCAGATTGCAGGAGGGCTCTGACGCCGACATTGTGGTGTTCGACGCGGCGACGATTAGCGATCGATCTACTTTTGAAAAGCCAATGGAGCCTAGTGTGGGTGTGCGGTATTTGGTGGTGGGTGGGACCGTGGTGGTGGATGAAGGCAAGATTGTGCCCGATGTTTTTCCCGGGCGCGCTCTACTTGGGCCCGGAAAGTTGGCTCCGGCAGTAATACGCGGAACAAGGGCGCCTGCGGCCGTGCCGGCTTATGAGCAAAATTGAATCGTGCCGAATCACTTAGTGAGGCGACTACTGACTCCGCGGTTCCTTGTGTTGCGCACCTCTGGCCGTCGCTGACTTCTGTTCTGAATTGACAGAGAACAGCATGTAATGGTCAAAACTATGCCGGCGATAATAGCGATGCCTATTAATCTCGAGGAAGAGATCGACATTCTGCGGCAACCAAAGCTGAACGTTCTTCTTTTGGAATTGGACCGGACCGTACTCGGTAATTTGATGCTGGACAGTAAGTCGCTGAACGGAATTCACGAGTTCCGATTCGAGGCGCACGATCTGAAAATTGTCGGAATTGATCCAGGCCCGTCCCTTCTGGCTCACACCATAAGTTTTGTCTACCTCGATATAATCTTCCAGCCGTTTGGGCTTGTCGTCCCGCTGGCGGAAGTGCACCATCCAAGTTGCGTTTCCATGCCACTGGCCCAGACCTTCACAAGTCAGATCGAAATTTTCCTGCATGTCAGGATGGAAGATAAGCGCCGCGGCCATAAATCCCTGAGTGGAGATGTGATCGGGAAGATTAGGGAGTGCGTCCCGGTTGTTGCGATATTCGTCCACGGCTAAAAACCCAGGGAGGTCCTCGGTGATTGAGGCCACGTAGTTGAACTTGCGAGTCTCTTTGGTGAGGGGATTGCCAGCCGGATCGAGCTGCTCATGGAGCAGGTCTTCGATGGCGCTGAATTGTGAGATGGAATCGACCAGTTCCTTCACCCTCTTACCGGCCATCTCTAACACCTGCTTGGAGGGGCAGCTTACGCCCGGCGCAACCAATGGCTTTACCTCATCGACTCCGGGAGGGCCCCAAGCGCTTGGCGGCAGGCTGGGGCTGGAGGATGCCAGCACCAGATCATTTTTCGGCGCTTCGCCGACAGGTGCCGCATTGCCGGCATCACGGGCTTCGATTTGCGCAATCAGTTCCTTTACCTGGGGAACGTTTGGACTATTGGCGTTAGTTTGCAGGAATGAGTTCAAAGCGGCAATACTTTCCCTGGTACGCCCAAGGTAAGCCAGGGCTTGCCCTAAAGCCAACTGGGCGGCGCTTGCGGAGCCTTTTCCCGTTTCGACTGCTATTTGAGCTTGTTGCCGAGCTTCTTCGAACTCCTTCTGCTGCAAGTAGGCATCTGCGAGAAGGGTGTGCGCCATCCAGTCCGCGGAATTTGCGATCACGGCCTGCTCCAGCGTCCTACGCGCCTCTTCACTCTGTCCCTGCAGCAACTGCTCACGCCCCAGCAGAACGAGAGCCTGGACATTCCGCGGATTCAAAGCTACGGCGCGCTTCAGGTAGGCCCCCGACTTCTCCATGTCTTTCAACTGCAAGAACAGGTATCCATATAAAAAGTTCACCTGGGCGCTGGATGGAACGGCTGCGTAAACTTTACTGAGGTCTTTCTGCGCCTTTGTGAAATTTCCCGACTTGAGTTCGTCAACTGCCCGCTTCGCATCTTTGCGCAACTTGGGCGGGATTGCGTCGTCGCTGGCACTCAATTCAATCGCGGATGGGTCGCTTTGCAGGATTATCTCCACTTTAAGAGTGTGCGTGCGTGCGGCTTGTACTTCTACTTCCTTGTGCCCAGTCAGGTATCCGACTGCGCTGACTTCAAGGTCGTAATCTCCAAGGTCTACGCAAAACGTCGCCTCCGATTCCTTCGACGTACTCTGCCAAAGCGTGACGTCCTTCTTTTGTTCATGCAGTTTGGCAACCGCCTGGCGATCGAGAAGAGCGTTCTTCTCAGTTCGAACCGTCAACTGAAGAGTTTCCCTCTCGCAGTAAGCTTTTTCTAGCTCATGCATGCGGAGATCATCGATTGCGGGGTTTCCTGATGGCAGGGAGCCTGGCGATGTCACGGGGCCTGACGACGGCGGGGAGCTGGGCGCGCGCTGGGCGGGCGCTGAAGGAGGACACAGGAAAATTTGGAAAAGCAGCAGTCCTGCCCATAACGGGGAGGAAGAATGGTGATTTCCTTTTCTAAGGGAACACGCCGAAATCATCAGGATCCCCGTGCGGAGGCGGAACCACTTCGCATCGCCATCATACGCCAAGTTGGTTCCTTTTCGAGGCTTTTGCATTGAGGATAAGAACTATTCGGCTGTGGTACTGACGCCCTAATTTACGGTGAGCGGCGGGATAACGCTGCCGATTTTTCCCGTGACATGGGAGGGGACGACTACGCGCACGGAATAGCCGCCGGGAGCGAGACTACTCATGTTCGTCCGGCTCTGTTTCGTAATCTTAAGTTCTGGAAACGTTGAAACTCTGGAGCTTGGGGGATTTGTCTTTTTCCATCACTGGGGCGTATATTAGAACACTGAGAACTGTTGTGTAGTACCGGCGTTTGGCGAAGCACACCAGTGGGCGCAAGCCCACTTTTTCGTTGCAGAGGATCTGCTCGATGGTCCGGTCTGCAAGTTATTGGATGCATGGCACTTGAGCTTGATCGAGTACGGGAGATAGCGGAGCGGGTAGCCGCCTCCAGCGGGCTTGAGGTGGTCGAAGTCGAGTTTCGCGGGAGTGGCCAAGCCCGCATGCTGCGCGTGTTTTTGGACAAGCCCGGAGCGGCGAGTAGCGATCCCCTGGCGGGAGTGACGCACGGAGACTGCGCCAACTTTAGCCGCGAATTTGGCACCATTCTCGATGTTGAGGATGCGATAGCGGGCAGCTACACGCTGGAAGTTTCGTCCCCAGGGTTGGACCGGAAGGTGACGAAGGCGAAGGATTTTGAACGCTTCGTCGGCAGCCGGATGAAGTTGATGACGAGGCAGCCGGTGAACAACAACCGGTACTTCGAGGGCCGGCTGGAAAGTTTTCGCGAGGGATTGTTGATGCTGGACTTGAGCGTGGCAAGTCATAAGTCGCGCAGAAAAATGAGCGCGGCTGGTGTGGAGCAAGGACAGAAGATTGGAATTGAATTCGCCAATGTGGAGAAGGCGAATCTGGTGCCGGAAATCTGAAGAGAAAGTTTCAAGGTTTCAAGGTTTCAAAGTTGAAGATCGGTGGCGATACGGTCCTGAAACCTTGAAATCTTGAAACCTGTTAAGGACGGCAGGCTTCATAACGGAATATTTCTATGGCTAGTGAGCTTTACAACACGATCGACGCGTTGAGCCGCGAGAAGGGGATTGATCCGCGGATTGTGGTGAGCGCGGTGGAAGACGCCATTGTGATGGCGACGCGCAAGTATTACAAGACGCAGGAAAACCTGCGCGCCGAGCTGGACAAAGAGACCGGCAAGATCAACGCCTATGCGGTGAAGACCGTGGTGGAGACGCCGGAGCAGGTGGAAGATCCGCTGTTGCAGATCACGCTGGAAGATGCGCGCAAGGCTGATCCCGCGCTGGAAATCGGCGGAGAGTTGCGCATTCCGAAAGTTACGGAAGGAATCCTCGGGCGCATCGCGGCACAACTGGCGAAGCAGGTGATTTTCCAGAAGGTGCGCGAGGCCGAGCGCGACACGGTTTACAACGAGTACATCGGACGCGTGGGCGAAGTGGTGAATGCCACCGTGAAGCGGGTGGAAGGGCCGGATGTGATCTTCGACATCGGCAAGGCGGAATCGCGCATGCCGCGCAAGGAGCAGTCGCGGCTGGAATCGTTCGCGATCGGCGAGCGTGTGCGCGTTGTAATTGCGCGCGTGGAGAAAGCTTCGAAGGGACCGGCGGTCGTGGTGTCTCGCGCCGTACCGGATTTGGTGCAGCATTTGTTCCAGACCGAAGTGCCGGAAATTTATGACGGCACGGTGGTAATTCGTGCTATTGCGCGCGAGGCCGGCGAACGCACCAAGATTGCAGTCATGTCCAAGGACAAGGACGTGGATGCTGTGGGCGCCTGTGTGGGCATGAAGGGAATGCGTGTGCAGTCGATCATTCGCGAGTTGCATGGCGAAAAGATTGACATCATCGAGTACCACGAAGATGCGGTGACCTTCGCCGAGAAAGCTCTGCAGCCGGCGAAGGTGAGCAAGGTCACCGTGGTCGATTCCGGTGGCAAACATTTGGAAGTAGTGGTCGACGACAGCCAGCTCTCGCTTGCCATCGGCAAGAAGGGACAGAATGTGCGGCTGGCGGCGAAGCTGCTGGGATGGAAGATCGACATCAAGAGCGAGGAAGAGAAGCGGCAGGAAGTGGAACAGCAGATGGCGGACATGGTGCCGCAGACTGTTACTCCGCTGGAAAAGGTGCCGGGCCTGGGCGACGGCCTAGTGGAGAAGCTGGGCGCTGCCGGTGTAACTACCGTAGAGGCTCTTGCCGATATGACTCCGGAGCAACTCGAGGCGATTGAAGGCATTGGGCCGAAGACGGTGGAAAAAATCAGTCTTGCGGTGAATAATTACTTTGCCAGCCTGGAGGGTGCGGCGGTTGAGGGCGCGGTAGAAGGTGAAGGTGAAGTGGCGGCCGAAGGCGAGGTTGTCGCGGCGGAGCCTTCGGAACCAGAGTCTTCGGAAGCAGGCGCGGAAGACATTACTGCAGAAGTTCCTGCGGCGACCGAAGAAGGCACCGTTGAAGCAGATGCGCTTGCGCCGGATGAGAATGAAGGAGAGGCGGAGCCTTCCGGAGAGCAGTCGACTCCGGAAGAAGAATCCGCTTCCGAGACCAGAGAATAATTATGGCCCGCTGGTATAAGTTCAACGGCGTGGGACCGAAGAAAGTGACTCCGCGAGGTCGATGATGACCTAACTAAAACGCGGAGAAACGAAAGGCCGGATGAGTAAGGTTCGAATCAACGATCTAGCCCGAGAGCTGGAAGTCAAGAGCAAAGCCATTCTGGATACGCTGGCGCTAGTAGGAGTGACGGAGAAGAAGACGCACTCCAGTTCTCTGGAAGAGCATGAAGCGGAGAAGGTGCGCGCCTACATCCGCTCCAACGGGGAAGGTTCGTCACAAGGCAAGTCCAGTTCCCGCCCGGTTCGCGGCGAAGAAGAAATCAAAACCAAGATTGATCTGTCGAACATTTCCCGTCCCGGAGATGTTCTGAAGGCGATTACGCAGCGGAAGGAAGCTGCTGCACCGCCGGTTGCGCCGCGTCCAGTGGCACCGCCGGTTACGCACGCG
>Ga0209007_1000333_pt1 | contig 21884 bp, 17 predicted proteins | sample JacPinW_OM1H0_O2_FD_187961 | JGI IMG/M metagenome (GOLD analysis project Ga0209007, IMG submission 187961) | Forest soil microbial communities from Algoma, Ontario, Canada - Jack Pine, Ontario site 1_JW_OM1H0_O2 (SPAdes) (version 2) | ecosystem: Environmental > Terrestrial > Soil > Boreal... | reverse complement strand
AATCGGCGCGGCCACCTATAAGTGTGTAGCCCTGGGATGCAAAATCTGCGACCGCGGGTGACACGTCAGCGTGGCCGGAAAACCATGGCTTTACCGTGTGCTTATCGGTAGACACCACATCAATCAGATGTTCTGGCATCAGCGAGCGCACATGGGCGCTCAACAATTCATCGCCGAGAGAAATAGTTGATGGTTGCGATACCGCGAAGAAGGCGAGGCTGGCCGCGATCGCCGTGCTACCGATGCCTGTGAAGGCACCTTGCCAAAAGGGCCAGGGCTGCCAATTCCTCAATTTCCGTCGATGGACTGGCGTGAGTTCAACGGACGGGTGATTGAGCGCGCGGGCTATCCGCGCCTGCAGCGCCGCCGGAACATTTCTGTACGCGAGTTCCCGTCGCAGGGCGGCGCGCACCTGCTTCAAGTCCTCGAGCGACCTGCAGCATCTTCCACAGTGCAGCGCGTGGCGCTCAATTTCGGCAGCGCCGGGTGAATCAAGCTCACGATCGAAGTAAGCTTGTGCCCGCAGGGATTCAGCGCACTGCATCGCGGTGCCGCGAGCTTCTTGAGCTGAAAATCAAAGACCGCCCGAGCTTGTAAAGACCTCAGGTGCTGCCTCGAGCGCCGGCCGCCGAATCAGATACAAGCCATTCTCCGCCAACAGGAAAGTCGTGCCGGTATCGGGATTGGTCACGTCTTGACGCACTTGCCTGACCTCAATGACGCGATCATCGCTGGGCGAGTCCCCGCTCTGAAAGATCTTGTAGTCTCGGGTGCCTTGGGCAACGGGGGTGAAGGCCTGACCGGTGAGTCTTGACGCATAATCGGCCAAAAGAATTGTGGAATCCCTGGTGTCGAGGCCTTGTACCTTCGTCAGCACTGGATTGTTGCGCAAGTCCAAGACCGCCTCTCCTTGACCTTCGCGGAATCTGACGAGTTCACCGCGCTTTCCGAGATCCGCCACGAAATCGAAGGGACCCGACGCGTCAAGTTGCACTGAACCTTCGCCCTTCACGCGCGCCGGATCGGTTACATCGAAGATCGCAAGCTGAGTTCCTTGATGTTGTTCAACGTATAAGAAGATTCGCCCATCCTTGGTATCGTGCAAGAACATCGCCTCGCCGCCTTGTCGCGCCAAGGTTGGCAAGTTCGTCGGGGATACAAGAACAATTTCGTTAGAGGGGTTGGCGTAACCAGCGGACACCACTGTTAGTGCCGCTAAAATGGTTGCGAGGGTCAGTCGAGTCGCCGCCCCCGACAATTTACCAACTGAATTCTGTCTCATTGCAGTCTCTCCTGTGCTCGTTTTTGATTGCTCCTGTCGAACAACTAGACTGCCGCTCGGTCCCATTTATTCCGTGTCGATGCGCCACGCGGCCGCCGCCGGCAACATCGTCGTCAGAGTAGCGTCACGCCGTCAAAGAGATGGAGAAGCGCGGCCGAACGGCGCCAGGGCTTTGGGGGCGTTCACCCATCACCCTGGCGCCTGATAACTACCTTTAGAGCGTGTGCAAGAAAGTAATCAAGGCTTCTTTAGCCTCCGGACTCAGCTCTCGAAACTGCCGGGCGGCGTCGCGTGCTTCTTCGTCATGGCGACGGATGGCATCTTCCAAAGATAGCGATTTCAGGTCATGCATAAAGCGGGCCTTTTCCCGCAAGCCCCACAGTGGCGCGGTCCTTAACTTATTGGCCGTGTCCTGTGGCCCAACCTGAACTATCCCATCTCCGGTGCCGACGTCATGCAGGAGAAAGTCACTATAGGGATGAATGATTTTATTCCCCAGAGCCACTGGGACAACAAACATTCCACCATTCACGACAGTCCCGGCCGGCGCCGTGGTAATGGATTGGACGTGGCAAACGCTACAACCGACCTGCGTGAACAGAGCTTGCCCCCTGATTGCGGCTGAGCTCGCGGCAAGCACGGTGTCTCGAGGAGGAACCATGGTACCGCGTATGAATTGGGCGAAGTGGTCGATGTCGGCCAGGCCAAGCTCATCGGGCTGATCGTTAATACCCGTCGTGGTGAGAAGAACCGTAGTCACTTCAGTGGGGCGTAGCCGGCTGGTGATCCCCATCTCATTGAGATAGGCATCGGCAATAAAGGAGAGCAAGCTGCTGTGCTGGTCCTTCCAGCCAAAGCGTCCAACGCGAGTCTGCCCGGGGGCCTCGAATATCGGAGCCTCCACGACTTCCCCATGCACTCTTCCCTGGCTCAGCTTCGGTTGCGCCGCGGCGATCGCGATCAGAGTGCCATCGTCAATGGCCTCCACAAATCCGTCTCCCAGCGTGTTGAGGGCGGCGCGTAGCGCGCGGATGTTTTCTGCTTCGGGTATCGTTTCCTGGGCTTGTGGACCGATGGCGCGATCATTGACGATGGATCTTCCGGTAATGGTGTTTTGTCCATCGTTGATCAAGATCGTCGGGTTCACAAAGATGCCGTTCGCATCATTGTGCCCAACCCGCAGTTCTGTGATCTGGCTGGCGGCCCCGCTGTTCGGGTTCTGATGGCAAACGACGCAAGAGGTTGCGTTGTACACCGGCCCAAGGCCATCCGCGACTGTTTCGTTTTCCTCGTAGACCGCCTGATCTCGCGCAAACGTGTCCCCGGGCGGTTCGACTAATCCATTGCTGATACTGTGGGCACCGTTAAAGCTGGGTGTGTTAAACCCCGCCGGCGCTTCGGTCGGCGCTTCGGTCGGCGCTGCGCTCGGTGATTGCGCCTCGACTCTGGCTAAGCCAGCGCCCAACGCGACCAGTGTCGCGGTGACACAAGAACAGACGAGAATCCTTTTCAAAAGGGGCATGAGCATTACTCCATATATAGACAAATCGGTGGCGCGCGCGCGTGCCGTAAGCTGGTGATGGCCCGACCTCGAATCCTCAAACGACGGGAAGCGCATCGCTGCAGGAGCGATACGGTGCCTCTCGAGGTCAATGACTTACGGCACGGGCGTTTTATTCCGGACATTCCATGAATGTTCTGTGACACCGGATCCAGCGTCCCTTCGATTGGTAACTGGGCGCCACCTGGCCGCCGCCGGCAACATCGCCGTCAGAGTATCGTCACGCCGCCAGAAGTGATGGAAAGCCGCGGCCGATACATGAAGGGTAATGAGGCCGAGCAAGGATAAACCGACTGCCTTGTGTGCTATCAACAGTTGTTGTGCGAGCGGTCGATTCTTCTCGATCAACGCCGGCAATTGCCCGATGAAATACAAGGACACGCGATCGCCGTGGGCATTCGTCTGCAGAATTCCTAGAATGGGTTGCAGCAGGAGGAGGGCGTAGAGGGCGTATTCGCTTGCCATCGCCGCGACGCGCATGGTCTGGGACATGTCGCCCGGCCAATCAGGATATTTGGCGAAGTGACGCCATCCCAAGCGGAACAGTGTCACGACCCAGATAGTCAGGCCGACAGATCGATGCAGCTGCAGAAGAGCCGTGTGGAAGGTGCGAGACGTGGCAAGATCGATGGAGAAGGCGAGTACAAATACGCACAGCATCAGGCCGGCAGTCACCCAATGCATGAGTCGCGTCGCCTGATCAAAGACCCCTCGTTCCGAATTGCCGACTGCGCGCATCGCTTTGACTCCTTGAAAAAAATGGCATGTTGAATTTCCCGCGTGGATGCGCGCTTCGCGCAAGCTGAAATTCACTCGCCTTGAGAGTGAGACTCTCGACGATCTGGTTTTATTCCGTTGGTTCGCGTCAGCAGGATCGCGCCAACTATATCGCCGTTATCTGGCACTCATGCGCGTTATCAACGTTCGTCAATGTGATGGAGAGTGCTCATGAATTTGCATCGCAGTCGAGATATTCGCGCAGTGGCTTTTATTGGTATTGGTACGACTTGTCTTAGCATCGTTGTCGGGTGCGGCGGCGGAGGAGTTTGGCATCGAGGCGTTTCTTGAACCGCGGGCCATCCTGGAGTGATTGGACTTCACGACCGGCTCCCGAAGTTTCCGTGATCGGCTAAGTTCTTAAGCGGTCTCTTGTATCCGGCGCCCCCTCACCACCGCGAGCGCGCCGATTAGCAGCGTCGCCGCGCCGCCCATGGTGACAGGATCGATTTCTGGCGCAATCATGGTTACCGGATACACGAAGTGCTGAGTGGCGAAGGTACTCACCGTCCCTCCGTTGAATGACATATCGATGCTGTTCGCCAGGGTAAACATGTCCTGAAACATCACCGACGGATTTGGCTCCGGTCCGCCGCCAAGCACCGTATTGGCGTCATTTAAGATCTGGCGCACGGTCAATCCGTTCGCGAAGGTGAGATCGCCGGTGAATCCCGTGAGCACTAGATTGCCGACCGACATGTCAAGATTGCCCTTGAGGAGGCCGGCATCGTTGAAGGCGACGTTCAACTCCAGTGTCGCTACCTCGCCACCGTAACTTCCAGCCGCGGAAGTCGCAGGATCCAGCAAGTCGGCGGTCAACGGGCCCGGCGCGCCGGTGGCCGGCAGGAAGTTGATGATGTTATTCGGGTCGTCGAATATGATGGAGTAACCGGCAGAGCCGTGAATGCCGATTTCCATCAGATCGTTGGTGGACGCAAATACCGTGTTGAAGTCCTGCTGCAATTCAGCAGTAAGATTGCCGGTGGTCGGCGGTTGCCCCCAGGCCACTTGCGACCATGTGATGAAATCATTGTTCTGAAACGTCTGCGCCATTGCCGGGCTCGCCGCGGTCCCGATCACTATCCCCAATACCGCGAGGGATTGCCGCTGCACCATATTTGCCTCCTACACGTAATGTTTCGCCAGATGAGTAATCGAAATTGGCAGGGAAAAAGCGACATCCGTGACGCGCGGCAACCGTTAGCAGCGAGCGCCCGCTTGATCTTTTTGGAAGGCGCGGACTGTGGTCAGCTCCGCGCCGTATGAAAGGCGTGCGCAGCCCGCATCCGGGGCATGGCCGGGTCATCATGACCGAGCTGACGAAGGCGGGCCAGAAGGCCGTTGCCGAGGGCACGAAAGCGGCTGATGTGGTGGAGCGACAAATGCTCTCCGTGCTGTCAGCAGAAGAAGCCAGGCTTCTGTGTGAACTTCTCAAGCGCTGTGCTGCCGCGCTGGAGGACGAGCCGTCTGAGACCTAACAACTCATAACTGCGATTTGGCCAACAGCTTCTTAAATCGCGAGTCTGCGCTGAGTTCATCAAAGGCGTGCCACTGGACCAATCCCTCGAGTCCATCGCCCGATTCAACCATTCTGGTCAACGATTCGAGCGCCTGATCGCGTTGGCCCAGTCCGATTTCGATCATCGCGGAAAAAACCGGGGTGAATGCACCGCGGCGTGCCGCGTCCTGCATGGCTGCGAGCAGCTCTCGAGATTCGGCCGCATGCTCAGTAGATGCCAGCACGTACCCCGTCTCGCCCATGATGCGCGGGCTGGTCGGGTCCAATTTGAGGGCCGTGCGAGCTTCCTTGAATGCTTCCGTACGATGTCCTGATTCCAATTCGATCAGCGCCAAAGTTGCGTGCGGCTGGCCGAATTCGGGCGCGAGTTCGATCGCCCGCCTGAGTTTCGCCCTCGCTTCGTCGAAATGGTGTGCCGCATATAGAAAATGTCCTTCGTCGGAGTTGGCGCCCGCTGAGAGCGGATCGAGTTGTCGTGCCAACGCGATTTCCGCGAGTGCCTCGTTGCGCCGATCGGCAAAGAACAGGTAGTACGCCAACCAGTCGTGTGCGATCGAGTTGTTTCGATCGAGCTCGATTGCACGTCGAAACTCAGACTCGCTGCGCATCCATTGCGGGTTCGTATGGAGAGCAACGAGACCCAGGGTGGCATGGGCTTCGGCCAAGCCTTCATCCAGCTCGAGCGCGCGCCGCGCCGCGACTACCGCCTTGTCCATACTGGGCCGAAACGGAGCCAATCCGTGCAGAGCCAATCCAACATAGACATTGGCCAAGCCGGCATATGCCGGCGCATAGTCCGGGTCCCGGGCAATGGCCTGTTGATAGTAGTCCTCGGCCTTGCCCATGTCGGGTCCCGCGTGTTTGTTCCAGTGAAAGCGCCCGATGAGACACAGCTCATACACCCGTGGATCCACCGGGTGAGTCTCGGTCAATCCGGCCTGTTTCAAACCGAGGGTGCCGCCGATCTGCCCGGCAATCGCCTGCGACACGTCGGCTTCGATCGCCAGAATGTCCGCCAGGTTGCGTTCGTACGTTTGGGCCCACAGATGCCGATCCTCGGCGGCGGCAATCAGCTGCACCGTAATGCTCACACGGTCTCCGGAGCGCGCCACGGCACCTTCTACGATGGCGTCGACTCCCAGCTCCCGCGCGATTTGCGCGACCGGCTCTTCGGTTCGTCTGTATCTCATCACCGAACTTCTCGAGATCACCCGCAGCGGCAGCGTCTGCGCGAGGTTGGTAATGACCTCTTCCGTAATCCCGTCGGCGAAATAGTCCTGTCCGGAGTCGGGAGACAGATTTTGTAGCGGTAGCACGGCGAGCGAACGGATCTGGGAAACATGGCGAGGGGTTGTCTGGCTCGCATACAGGCCGACTCCCAGGGCGCATACCATTGTGGCGACTACGATCGAATAGAGCAGGGCGCGACGCCTGTGCTGGCTGGCGCCGCTGGTGGACGGGATCGCCGAGGCGACGGCGATCGGCGCGGGCGGGTAAATTTCGCCGTGCTTCTCCTCGTCGGAAATCACCGTCACGGGAACCATTAACCGGTAACCTTTTTTCGCGACCGTCTCGATAAAACAAGGGTTTTCTGCGGAATCGCCAAGTGCATGCCTGAGTTTCTTGATGGCGACGTTGATGCCTTGCTCGTAGTTCACCACCGTCCGGGTGTCCCACATGCGGTCCCGCAGTTGTTCGCGAGTGACCAACCGCTGTGGGTTGTCCAGCAGCGCACTCAACAACAGCAACGGCTTTTCCTGTATCAGCACAGCCGAATCGCCGGCCCTAAGTTTGCTTTCGGCGAGATCTAACTCGAACTGGGCGAATCGGTAAATCCGGTTTTTCATGTTTGAGCAGGACGCTGCCTGCGAAGACTCGAGTTAATAGCGTAACAATGCCAATTCCATCGCCTGCGAAGATCCGCAAAGCGCCAATTTACCAGGTGTTCGTGGATTCACTGACGATTCATAAGAAATTCATTCTCGGGAAATTGACCGAATTGGCTTCGGTCAGCCATAAGCCTCGGCGGTGCGCGGGCGCTGGGGGTGTATCGGCGAACGCGGGAGCTTTGTATTTCGAAAAAGAGGAAACAACTTGAACATAATGAAAACGAGAGTGAATGCTGCCAAGGGGGTATTCCTAGCCCTGCTTCCCGCGATAATCACGGCATGCGGCGGTGGATCCGACGGCCCGGCCGCCCAAATTAGTATCCCGAATGTCGTCGGCAACACGCAGGCCGCCGCGACGACCGCGATCACCGGCGCGGGGTTGACGGTCGGAACTTTGACCCACGCCACGAGTGCGACAGTCGTTGCCGGGGACGTGATCAGCGAGAACCCCGCGGCCGGAACGAGCGTATCGAGCGGGTCAGCGGTCGCGCTGGTGCTGTCGACCGGACCGCAAACCTTCACCGTTGGAGGAACACTGATTGGCCTCGGCGCCAATGCGTCGGTGCCGATACTCAATGGCGCGGATACACTGCCGGTCTCAGCGAATGGATCCTTTACCCTGCCGACCGGCGTAGTCAGCGGGGGGAACTACAGCGTAACCGTTGGGGCTCCGAGCGGCGCCCAGACTTGCGCCGTGCAAAATGCTGCGGGGACCATCGCCTCGGCCAACGTCACGAATGTCGTGGTCTATTGCACGTACAACGTCTCAGTCGCCACGCTGAATAATACTTATACGACGGTTTTTGCCCAGTTCGACGAGCCTAACTCTCCCAGTGGAGCACCGGCAATCGTGGATTTGGTCGGCACATCGATCTATAACGGTAAGGGGAGTACAGACAATACTTTCACGGTGAATATAGGCGGAGTCATTGTTCCGAACCAGCAGAATACGGAACCGTACACCGTGACCACAGCCAACGCCATCCCCAACTTCAGTGGCGGCGGCGGAATCGAAGGCGTCAACGGCGATGCCGCCCTGGCAGTCAGTATGACGAGCGGAACGCCGCCAGCGATCGGCATCGCCGTACTGCCTGATGCGAATGCCACAACGGCCTCAATCAACGGCAACTACACACTGGTCGATATCAGCGCCCAGCTCAGCACTGGAGATATCTACGGCTACCTGGCGACCATCACCTTGACGAATGGAGTTATTTCCGGCACGTACACTCAAAATATGGCGGGAACTATTACTACCGGCAATCCGGCCAGTGGGCAGTGGTCCGTATCCAACGGTGTGCTCACATCGGTCGGATCAGCTTCAGGGGCTGTTAGCGCCGACGGTGATTTGATTGTATTGGCCGACACGAACTCAGGCGACGATCCGTACATCAATGTCGCGGTGGCGCGGGGAACTGGAGTGACACCGGCTACCTTTGAGGGCGTCTACAACGTAGCGGAGTACGGCGGAACGCCGGTCACCGCGACCTTCGGCAAGGCGATCACGGTGTTCGCCTACGGCAATGGCAGCTACAGCATTACTTATACCAAGAATGCCAACGGGACCATTACGACCAACAACACCGGTACCGGGAGCTATACGGTGACGGCCGATGGCACCTTGACGCTCACCGACCCGGACGGTGATGTGTACAACGGTGCGATCAGCGCGGATGGTAACGCCCTGGTAGTTGCGAGCGTCGCGAGCCAGCAGAATCCGGCAATCTTTGTGGGAGTTCGCCAATAGCTGCTTGAGAGCTCCGCCTGCACCGGTGCGTTTCGGGTGCAGGCGGAGCATTGCGTGGCCGCAACCTCAGGGGGGGTCGTCTTGCAGCAGGTCGGGCCACCGCAGCCACCAACTCTTCACCCGGGAATACGGCAACTTGTGCCACCAGTCGTCCATTAAAACCTGATTCTTGTACCGAACCGCAGCGCGAGTGAGTCCATCCGGCGGCGGGAGTAGTGCGATGGCGCGATCGTAAATCGATGTGTCGGCCAGTTGCGGGTAGCGCGTCAGCAAGGAAATCAATGTAATGGCATCTTTCGCGCTCGAGGCTTCCGCCAATTGTTCGATGGCAGGATCATTGGCGGGAACTGATCGCCCCAGCGCATCAATGGCTTTCAAGGCCGCCCTAAACTGCGCCGTCGCGTGATCATCGAACGGGGTTCCGGGGCCCGACTTGGAATCGAGTTCAGCCTGCGCGCCTTCGGGAATCAGCGATTGCAAACCATATTTCTCCAACTCAACCCAACCGTGCCTCACTCGCAGTAAGCCACTCCCGGCCGACGTGACCGATAGAGTGAATTCACAGCCGATGTCGAGTGCATTCGCCAGCGGTGTCTGCACGCCGAACGACGCCGCGGGAGCCCAAATCCTCGCACTCAACTGACCATGGTCGAGTCGAAGGCGATGATGGCCCGTCCGCGTTTCCACCAGTTCGACCTGGGAGTCTTGCCCCACCACCACCCGTCCGATCCGGGCGACTTCAATCCGGACCGCCGAATGCTCGCCGGTTCGAAGGACGCCACCTGGAGGCAATAGGCTGCGGCCGCTCAAGACTCTGTCATCGATGGTGGTCGTTCCGGAAACCGGTTTGACGCTCCATGCCTGCGCCGTAGGCCATTGCAATCTTATATTCAACCAGCCGACAACGACGACGAGGGCGACGAAGACGGCTGCCGCGGCGAATCGAAGCCGCCGGCGCGTGTGCGCACGTGCGCGACCGGGTGCCCGCGCCGGCAGAATGCGGCTCCGCCGGGCGCGCGCATCGGCCGATGTGTTTGTGTCGAATGCATAAGGCGATAGCAAGGACTCCAGGCGCGCAATCTCAGCGTTGGGCTCGCCACGCTTGGACCATAGATAATCATTACTCTCCATCGGAAACCTCGCTGACGCCGATATGAAGGGCAGCGCGAAGATGGCTCATGCCCCGATGTAAGTTGACTCGAACGCTTCCCTCCGACAGCCCCGTACGCTCGGCGATTTCAGGTCCGGTAAGACCCTCCACCAGGCGCAGCATCAACGTTTCTTTGTAGGCGGACGGCAAGCTGCAAAGGGCGATCAACGCCTGCTCCGCGGCGGCGACATTCTCAGGCGACTGCCGCTGATCTGCCCACTGCGTATCCAGGGGTACTTCGACATGGGGCCGGCGGACGACATTCAAGGCGTGCCGGCGGGCGATGGCGACAATCCATCCCGGAAACGCCTCTGAACTCTTGAGATCGGACAGGTGAGTGATGACGGTCTCGAACACCTCGTGCGTAAGGTCATCCGCTTCGGCCGCGGAAACGTACGACAATAAAATGCCGTGCACGACCGGCGCGAATCGCCGATAGAGTTCGGAGAGCGCCTGATTGTCGCCCGCTCGTGCGGCTTCCACGATGGCGGCCGTCGTCTTGATCGCGCGCTCCTTCGAAAGACCCAAACCCTTTTGAATGCAAGACACGCCAGGGCACAAAGTGTTAACAGAAAATCGTTGCCTGGGGTTTGTTAACACCTTGCCGCTGCGAGACGTCTTAGCAGCATCACCAGGAGAACCGCATGCAAGCCAAAGTTCGCAATTCTCGAATCATCGGCCTGTTGCTGGCGCTGGCGGCCGCAACCAGCGTCAATGCACACCCGGTCAGTGTACTGTCAGTGAGCGAGGTAAGAGCGCTCATCGACGGGAAAGAGACTGTCTACATCTACGACGCCAACGACCGGGAAAGCTATCTCAAGGGCCACATTCCCGGCGCAAGATGGGTGCGGTACAACGGCGTCACCGCAGCGGAATTGCCTCCGGCCGGAGACGCGAAGCTCATCTTCTATTGCTACAACCCTCAATGCGGCGCCTCGGATCAGGCTGCGGAACACGCCATTTCCTTGGGGTTTCGCAATGTTTGGCGCATGCCCGAGGGCATCCAAGGTTGGCGCGAGGCAAAGATGCCCATCATCGCCGGTGCGAGCGCGCAATGATGTTCTCTCGCCGCAGCTTCGTCGAGCATGCAATGACGCTAAGTTTGGTTCCGGCCTGGGCAATGGCGCTCGAGGACTTGGATGCTCAACCTCTTGCACGAGTCAGTCACTTCCCTCAGATGCCCACTGGTTTCGTCGGAGTCACGCCCTGCGGTTCTCTCGCGCCTCCCGCCACGCTGCCGGCCTTTGGCAGGGTGGCCGCGACGGATGAACCCGGAGAATCGCTTCACATCACCGGCACGATTTACAATCCCGATGCAGTCACACCCGCCAGGGACGTGGTGCTGTTTCTCTATCACACGGACGCACAGGGCCACTACAACCAACCAAATAGTCCCTTCAATCCACGCATCTACGGTTGGGTAAAATCGGACGCAAACGGACGCTATGGCTTCATCACCATCAAACCTGCCCCGTATCCCGAATTGAACACGCCGGCGCACATTCATGTGCATATTTTTGGCCCGGGATATCCAGAATACTGGGTCGACGATTATTGGTTCGAGGGCGATCCCTTGATTACCCCGCGGCAACTAACGATGCTGACCGGGAGAAGCGGCTTTCAAAATATCGTCAAGCTCACTCGCGGCGGTGATGGAGTGCTATGCGGCATCCGCAATTTCGCCCTCCAGCACGGATTCTCGGCCGGCGGTTGCCACCTGCTCGCATAAAGGGATATTTGCCGCATTGCCGCGGAGAAAGCTCTGGTTTTGCTTAGAAAACTACGCGACGCGCGCGTAGACTCCACTCAGACAGGCGCTTTTGGGCATACCTGCCTCTGGAGGCACTATGAAGCATCTCAATGTCGCTGCCTCGATCGTCAATCTGGCCATCTTCGTTTCTTGTGGCATTTCATGCAGTAGTATTCCGCCGCCTTCCGCCGCGGCCGGCGGACACGCAATGCTCGCCCCACACCTGCCTGGCGCAGTGGCGAACGGCCAGGCTGCGATGACGGGTGCAGTTAGCCCTCAGCAGAGTCTCCATCTTGCAATTCATCTGCCTGTTCGCAATCAGGCCGAACTGACCCAGTTGTTGCACGACCTCTACGACCCGAAGAGCCCAAACTTTCACAAATACCTGAATGTGTCCGAGTTCACCAAGCGCTTTGCCGTAACTGCGGCGGACTACAACGCGGTGGTGGCCTGGGCAAAGGCGAACGGCCTCAGCGTGACTGCCAAGACCCCGAATCGGCGGTTGCTCGCCGTTCAAGGATCGGTGGGCACGGTCAATCGGGCCTTCCATGTAAAAATAAACTATTACCGGCATCCGGGCGGGGCGCGAACCTTTTATTCACCTGATCGCGAGCCCACCGTTGTCGGACTGAGGGTGCCGCTACTCCAGATCACCGGCTTGAACAACTATGTCTTGCCGCAATCGATGCTGCGGCACAGGGCGGTGGTGAGCGCCACGGCACCGGTGAGTGCCACCGGCTCCGGACCCGCCGGGGAGTATCTGCCGAGTGATATGCGTGCGGCCTACTACGGTAATGGCCCCCTCACGGGCGCGGGCCAAACGATCGGCATCTTTTCGTTCGACGGATATCTCCTGAGCGACGTACAGCTTTATTACTCAAAGACGGGCATGTCTTCGAACGTACCGATCGAGAATGTATTGGTCGACGGATTCAGCGGTGCGTGCACCGCGGTGAGCTCGCCCACGAGTTCTGCCTGCGATGACGGCGAGCAGGTGCTGGATATCGTGAATGCGATCGGAATGGCGCCGGGGATCAAGCAGATTCTATTCTATGAAGGCTCGAGCAATACCGAGATCCTCAATCAAATGGCGACCGACAATGTTGCCAAGGTGCTCAGTTCCTCCTGGGGTTGGAATCCGGCGGATGCAGCGAGTGACGACCCGATATTCCAGGAGTTTGCAGCACAGGGCCAGTCTTTCGTCAGCGCCAGCGGTGACGACGGCGAGTTCAATAGTTCGACGTATTCCTTTCCCGGCGTAGATCCGTACATCACCCAGGTGGGTGGCACGGACTTGACGACGATGGGTGGGGGCGGTGCATGGTCAGCGGAGACCGCGTGGCCGCAAAGCGGCGGTGGCTATGTCAGCGGGACGCCGATTCCCAGTTGGCAGCAACTCCCTGGCGTGATCAATTCCTCGAATCTGGGTTCGAGCACTTTGCGCAACGCGCCCGATGTGGCGGCGGAGGCGAATTTCGACAATCCCACCGTTGTCAACGGCAGCTTCGTGACCGGCTACGGTGGCACGAGCTTCGCCACGCCGCGCTGGGCAGGATTTTTGGCCTTGGTCAATCAGCAGTCCGTGGCGAACGGAAAGGGCACGGTGGGGTTCATCAACCCTGCGCTCTACAACCTTGGGATTAGCGCGAGTTACTCGGGCGCATTCCACGACATCACCAGTGGCAGCAACCCACCCTCGACGGGGGATGGCAGCGGCTTCAACGCGGTCCCTGGCTACGACTTGGTGACCGGCTGGGGTAGTCCCGCCGGAGTCGGTTTGATCAATCAGCTGGCGGGTGCCAGTGCGAGCCCGCGAAGGTCGACCACCCGATGACAGACGGCACCATGCACGGCAAACATGGACGGCACGCTGCATTGGTCGCAGCGACTCTGTTCGGTGCCGCTGCCACGCATGCGGCGCCGCCGTCGCTCGATGTGGCTGCTGCGGACAATGCGTTCGGCTTCCGCTTGCTCAATGCAGTCCAAAAGAACCTCCCGAGCGTCAACGTCGTTCTCTCGCCGGTCAGTGCGGCTCTGAATCTATCGATGGTTCTCAACGGCGCAGGCGGTGAAACAAGACAGGAGATGCTGTCCGCACTATCGCTCAGTGGGTCGGAGCTCAGTGCAATCAACGAGGCCAACGCGCAGCTGATCAAAGTCATCCGCACGCCGGCCCAGAGCATCACGTTGTCAGTGGCGGATTCATTGTGGGTCGACAGTCGTCACGTGACACTTCGCCCTGATTACGTAAAGCAAATGCAAGCGTCGTACGACGCCGAAATGGCCGATGTTGATTTTTCCAACCCAGGTGCCGCGACTCGGATCAACAACTGGGCTTCCAAAGAAACGAACGGCAGGATTTCCAAGGTCATCGACCGGATCGACCCGACCGATCTCTTGCTGCTCCTGAACGCGGTGTATTTCAAAGGGCAGTGGACACACAAGTTCGACAAGGCGGAAACGCAGCAGCGCGACTTTACGCTTGCCAGCGGTGCGGTCAAACAAGTGCCGCGCATGGCGCAATCGGGACGCTTCGACTACTTCGAGTCACCGCAGATGCAGGCGATCCGCCTCTCGTTCAGCGACGGGGCTCTCGCCATGGAGGTCTTCTTGCCGGCGAAATCCTCGAGCTTAGGCGCGTTGGAAGCGGAGCTTACAGCCGAGCACTGGACGAGTTGGCAATCTCAATATGCGCCGCGCCCCGGGACGATTGAGCTGCCGCGCTTCGAGCTGAAATCCAACTATCGCCTGAATGAAGCGTTGCGAGCCCTCGGCATGACACGCGCTTTCCGGCCGGATGGAGCGCAATTGACGGACATGTTTTCATCGGCGCCGGGTCAACTCCGTACCGGACACCTCTTTATTTCGTCAGTGCTTCAATCGACCTACTGGAAAGTGGACGAGGAAGGCTCGGAAGCGGCGGCCGTGACGACGACCGGTGTAAGGGCCTCTGCAATCGCGCGCCCGGCGCAACCGTTTCGGATGATCGTGGACCGGCCGTTTTTCTGCGCGATCGAAGACCGGCGCAGCGGCGCGCTACTGTTCGTCGGTGCCATCTATGATCCAGGGGCCTGACGGCGGTTCGCATTGATATACCTCGTCGGTGTCGAATACTGCTGTTCTCGTTCGTCGTTACAATTGATTGGAACGGTTGGACGGGAAACACAAAATGAGCAGATCTCAGTATCGCTGGGTGATAGTTGCAGCCGGCGGCCTCTTGGGCTGCGTCGCCATAGGCGCCATGTTTTCACTGCCGGTTTTTCTACGGCCCATCTCACGGGACACGGGATGGTCCATCACCGGCATATCCAGCGCCATGACCTTCGGTTTTCTCGCCATGGCATTGGGAAGCATTGTCTGGGGAAACCTGTCGGACCGCTTCGGTCCGCGCCTGATCGTGCTGATAGGATCCTGCGTCTTGGCCACAGCACTCGCGCTGGCGAGCCGGGCGACATCGCTTGTTGAGTTTCAGCTGATCTTCGGCTTGTTGGTCGGCGGGGCGGCGGCGGCCATCTTTGCGCCCATGATGGCTTGCGTGACCGGCTGGTTCGACACTCATCGCAGCCTCGCGGTGTCGCTCGTTTCCGCCGGCATGGGAATGGCGCCCATGATCATGTCTCCCTTGGCGGCGCGGCTCATTTCCAACCACGATTGGAGAACGTCCTTCCAAATCCTCGCCGCCGTCACTGCAGTGGTTATGATTCCCGTGGCGTTGCTGGTACGTCGCCCGCCGGCGTTGGAATCGGAAAACGTCGTCCTTGCCACACACGAAGAGCCGCAATCAGGGATCACTCTAGGACAGGCAGTTAGATCGCCGCAATTCATCACGCTGCTGCTGACGAATTTTTTTTGTTGTGCCACGCACTCGGGCCCCATTTTCCATACGGTGAGCTACGCAATAACGTGCGGGATCCCGCTCGTTGCCGCTGTTTCGATCTACAGCGTGGAAGGGCTGGCAGGCCTGGGCGGTCGTGTCGCATTCGGTTTTCTCGGCGACCGGTTTGGCGCAAAACGCGTTCTGGTCTCAGGCCTGCTGCTGCAGGCGTTCGGCGCATTGGCCTATTTCTTCGTGCGTCACTTAGGCGCGTTTTACGCCGTCGCGGCGCTGTTTGGCTTTATCTACGCCGGTGTAATGCCTCTTTACGCCGTACTTGCGCGCGAAAACTTCCCGCTGCGGATGATGGGGACGATCATCGGCGGAACAGCGATGGCTGGCAGTCTGGGCATGGCGACTGGCCCGGTGGCTGGCGGTTTGATCTACGATACGTTCGCCAGTTACGGATGGCTCTACATCGGTGCATGGGGAATCGGCATTGGCGCCTTCTTGATCGCAATGACATTTAGACCCTTCGCAGCCAAGCCGGCGGTGCTGAAAAATTTCGCCGCCTCGTGATACGAAAACCGAGGCCACTGCGCCTTAGTTCATAGCAGCTGCATCTTTTGCGGCTTCCTTATATCGGATCGGCAAAAAACGACATGCCCCAACGCATGTGAAGGAACATGGCTATGGATACCCTGCATCGAGACTCCGTGATACTGCGCCGGTGGGGAGTCGGCGCAGCCTGCATTTTGATCACCACTGGGCTGGCCGGTTGCGGCGGCAGTGACGACAGCAGTAGCCCCGCGCCCACTTACACCGTCGGAGGATCGATCAGCGGTCTGTCTGCCGGCGGCCTGGTATTGGCCAACGGCACTGACACGGTGAGCCCGGTCTCCGGCGCCACCAGCTTTACATTTCCGACAGCGCACGCCAGCGGTACGAGCTATGCGGTTACCGTCCAAACGCAGCCGGCGGCCCTGACGTGTGCGGTGGCACCCACAGGGGGCAGCGGAACAATAAGTTCTGCCAACGTCACGAACGTTCAGGTCAGTTGTACGGCCAACACTTACAGCATCGGAGGCACGATCAGCGGCCTCACGACCGGCGGATTGGTGCTGGAAAATGGCAGTGACACGCTTTCGCCCGCCGCCAATGCGACAACCTTTACCTTCGCGACCAAACTGACCTCGGGTGCATCCTACGCCGTGACGGTCGAAACACAGCCCGCCGGGCTGAGCTGCCAGGTCAGCAACGCTACTGGCACGGTGCCGAGCGCCGCTGTCACAAACGTCAATGTAACGTGCAGCGCGAATGAATGGACCTGGGTGGGGGGCGCTGACACCGGTAACGCCAATGGCGTGTACGGTACCTTGGGCACGGCAGCGGCTGCCAATATTCCTGGGGCGCGTTATGGCTCGCATCCCTGGAGCGACGCGGCAGGCAACATGTGGCTGTTTGGCGGCATCGGCAACGATACTGCAGGCACGTTCGACGATTTGAACGACCTGTGGAAATACTCGGCAGTCACCAAACAATGGACCTGGGCGGGCGGCTCGAAGACAGCTGCCGCCCTCGGCGTCTACGGCACCCGAGGTACGGCGGCTGCGGCCAACACTCCCGGCGCGCGGGACGGCGGTATTATTTGGACCGACAGCGCAGGAAACGTGTGGCTGTTCGGGGGCGAAGGCTATGACTCGACCGGCAACGACGATTTCCTCAACGATCTGTGGAAGTACAATCCCGCCACGAATCAGTGGACCTGGGTCGGTGGGCCCAGCACTGCCGGTGGTCTCGGTGTTTATGGTACTCAAGGGACGGCCGCCGCCGCTAACTTGCCGGGGGCGCGCGACGCGGCAATGGGGTGGGTGGACAGTGCCGGCAATTTTTGGTTGTTTGGCGGCTATGGCTACGATTCGGCCACGAACTCCGCGTCGCTGGAATTGAACGATCTATGGACGTACAACACCACCACGAATCAGTGGACCTGGATCGGCGGATCGAACATCGGCAACGCCAAAGGTGTGTATGGTACGAAAGGCGTCGCTGCGGCCGGCAATGTGCCGGGAGCCCGTGACAGCGCCGCGACATGGGTCGATAAATCTGGGACGGTGTGGCTGTTTGGCGGTTATGGATACGATTCCGCAGGCACGACGGGCCAGTCGCTCGCCGACCTCTGGACATACAGTCCCAGCAGCGGTCAGTGGACCTGGGTCAACGGTGCCACCACCGGCAGTGTGCCAGCGGTATACGGTGCGCAGGGCACCGCCGCAGCCACCAACACACCTGGATCCCGATTTGGGGCCGTATCGTGGATCGATGGTGCCGGGAATTTCTGGCTGTTCGGCGGCGCCTTTAATTTGCCCGGCGGCAATGTCCAACTGAACGACGTGTGGGAGTACAGCGGCACTGCGAATCAATGGGTTTGGGTCGGTGGGTCCGATACCACCGGTGCCAAAGGTGTATACGGTACGCTGGCGACGCCGGCGGCAACCAACACTCCAGGCGCGCGCTACTACGCCTCGAAGTGGACGGACGGCACGGGGAACTTGTGGCTGTTTGGCGGCTACGGGGACGATTCAGCAGGCACTGCAAACCAACTAAACGACTTGTGGGAATATTGATTCGGCCGATTTCCGAGTGATCGATTCCGGGTGGTCGAAGCTGCTGCTTCGACCACTCTGGAGCCCGCCCGCGCCGCGGGTTCGCTTAATCAAGATTTGACGCGCCGCACGGACTGGATGTCCGTTAGGTGGCAAGCTCGCCCCGCTCAAAGCTCGGTGTGCGTGGAATCAGAGGATAAGGACGTGCTCGACGAGAAATCTGTATCGAATCGCAAAAGCGCTCCCATGCGTCCTTTTCTCGCCGGCTTCCTGGCAGCCGTTGCGCTATTGGCGGCGGCTTTTCTGGTGTGGCAGCGCTTCGGACAGCCATCTGCCGAGACCAGCTCCCCTGTTCGTTCGGGCACTGCTGCGGCTATTCCTCACGCCTCTGAGAAGGATTCACTGGCGGCGCTCGTAGCAGAGGAAACCGCGAAACTCGGTGTCAAACCGCACAGCATCGTCTTAACCACCGACAAGGCGATGTCGGCAGCTGACGCCTTGCGGCACGGGGACTATCAAACAGCCGAGCTGCTTGCCAAAAATGTCTTGGCGCAATCCAAGTTGCAGTCCTTCGCGTTTCATCCATTCAACGGGTTCATCAATAGCCTTTCGCAGGGTGACGATCCGAAGTTCCTCGACGGGCTGAACGCGTGGATCTCACATAGCCCCCAGTCGGCACTGCCTTACCTTGTCCGTGCGAAATACTATAACGATACCGCTTGGCTCATCCGCGGGCCCGATTTCGACGTAGCGGTTTCCGGCCAACACGCGCAGGCTTTCCAGGAATTCTTGCGCCAGGCGCAGGATGACGCGCGTCAGTCGATCGCACTCGACCCCGACATTCCCTGGAGCTATTTCTTGCTGCTCGAAATCTCGGGGGGTCGCGACGACGCGCAGCAAATGGACCGCGTATTTCGCGACAGTGTGGCGCGCTTCCCGGGTTACTACGAACTCTATCGCATCAGGTTGCACTACCTTCAGCCCAAGTGGGGCGGCTCCGTCGACGCCATGCATCAGTTTGTAAACCAGTATGCCGGCCCTGCGTCACCGTCCTCACCGCTGAAGCTGCTCTATTTGCAGCTCACAGCGAACCTGCTGAATGCGGCCTGGGTAGAGTGCAACAGCCTCAAGCATGAGATGCTCACCGCGTGCATCGACGGCTACATGAATCGCTATGTCACGGGGGGTCTTGCGGACGGCGTTGCCAAAGCCCTGAGTGCTTACAAGCACATCGATCCCATTCAGTTCAGCAATGCACTCTGGCCGATTCTCAGCGATATGGTAGGCACCCAGGGCGACTCAACCTCGATCAACACTGTGCTTCAGCTTGCTGCTGATGCCATGGGCAGCGACAACCAGCTAATTCACGAGTCCGGGAACAACAACTATGTACTCGACGACATCACGGCCCGGGTTTGGTCAAAGCTCGACAATCCGGTCAATGTCGACCAGAAATTCAAGGAAGCTTTGGATGACGTCGAGCGCACGCCTTTTCCGAATGAGGATGACAAGGACGCGGCGCTCGGTGCCATCTACGAGGACATGGCATGGGTTGCCAGGAATACGTCGCAATACGCCAAAGTGATTGCCTTGCACGACGCTGCCAACGCGGTTGCCGGAGTGAATCATGGCGGAACTCAGTATTTGAAGTGCTTTGCTTATTTCAAGCTGCGTCATTTTCAGGAGGCCGTGGAGGAGTGCACCCATTTGATGGACACCCAACGCGACGTGGCGGCGGCGCGCTACAATCGCGCCCGGTCCTACGAGGGGCTTAAAAATTATGACGCCGCGCTTGCGGATTTCGCGCCCATCGCCGAGGACGGATCGGAAAACTACATCCGATGGGGAGCGGTCATAGAAATGGAGCACATCAATGCGCTGCTCGGCAAGTACGCCATCGAACTCGAAATTTTCCAAAAATATCCTTTCGTGTTCGACGCCTCGCTGCAACCGCCCGATGATCTCGCAGTCGCCTACAACAATCGCTGCTTCGCTTATATGAAGCTGGGTGAGCTTCACAAAGCGCTCGAGGATTGCACGATGTCGCTGAAGTACGGGCGGCTGCCCGACGCCCTTCAGAAGCAGCAGCAGCTGCAAAAACTGTTGAGCGCGCAGACGACCTGAGTCAGCATTCTCGATTCAGGTCCGCGGCGACTCGCGTCAGCACGCCGCGCCAGTCGCCGCGGCTCGCCTGCCGGTAGAGTGTGACCGAGCCATACCACGGGGTGTCGCTTCGGTCCAGCAGCCACCGGCAATCGGCATTGAACGGCAACAAAATCCAGGTCTTCTGTCCGAGCGCGGCACTTAAATGGGCGACGCTCGTGTCGACGCTGATGACGAGATCCAGGACCGCGCAGAGTGCGGCAGCCTCAGTAAAATTCAAATCCTGTGACAGGCTAAAGTCGAGCGAATGCGCCGCGACAACGCGCTGTTCCGACTCGTTGAGCTCCTTTTGCAGGCTCACATACCGACAGCAATCTGGAAGAAACGACAGCAACTGAGTCAGCGCAAGGCTGCGTGTCTGGTCAATCGCATTGTTGGGATCGCCGCGCCACACCAGGCCGATCCGGGGCTTGGACGGCTTGCCCAATTTTGCGCGCCAGCGCGCCATGCCGGCGGGCGGTGCGCGCAGATATGTCCCGGCCGGAATGCGGCTGAGTTCGATCTTGAGCGCCAACGGCAAGCTCAGTAACGGGCAGTGTAAATCGAAACTCGGCAATGGCTGCGTGTCGGCAAGCACTCGCGACACACCGTCCAGCGGCTCGAGTATCTCCACGAGCGGCCCTTGAACTTGCAGCAGCACCGTGGCGCCCAAGTCGCGCACACATTTGGCCAAGCGGCAGAACTGCAGCGTGTCGCCGAGACCTTTCTCTGAATGGAGCAAAATGGTTTTGCCGGCAAGCTCTTCTGCGCCCAGCCAGGGCGGCTGCGAAATGCCTTTGTGCGCTTGCATGGCGCGACCCTGGGGCGTTTTCCAGCGCCACTCGAACTCCCGCCAGCCGCGGGTGAAATCGCCCTGCTGTAACCAAACGATCGCCCGTCCGACATGTGCCTCGACATGGTCGGGGTCGATGGCGATCGCCCGATCGAAATTCGCCAGCGCGTCCTTCACCTGGTTTAGCGCGGCGAACGAAGCGCCCCGATTCGAATACCCGTCGGCAAAGCCGGGTCGGTTGGCGATGACTCGATCGTAACAGGCGATGGCGCGCTCAAAATCGCCTTGTTGAGCGGCGATGAGGGCAAGCAACGACAGGGCCTCAAAGCCACCGGGCGCCTCTCGCAGCAACTCCTCGCACAGCGTGCGCGCATCATCAAGCCGGCCTTCGCGATGTAAAATCTGCGCCTGCTGCATCTTGGAGTTCAAATGCGCTACCTTGTTTCGCCGCGACCGGTCGATGAAGAGGATAACCTGCCGTGACCCACGACGCATTGGAACGCGCCCGGCAGCTGGCGCGAGCCGGAGACGATGAGGCCGCACGGCTGGCGTACCTGGAGGTTTTGCGCGCGGATCCTACCAATGTGCACGCGCTCACTGAGCTCGGCAATCTCGCGCTAGCGGGCGGCTTTCGTTCTGCCGCCAAGACCGCATATGCGGAGGCGATAAAATATCATCCGGCAAATCCTATCGCCCGAGTCAATCTTGCCAACTTGCTCCGCGCCGATAATGATTCGGCGGCGGCGAAATTGCAGTATGAGGCGGCATTGGCAATTGACGCGCACCTGCACGAAGCTCATCAAGGAATGGCGTGGGTGCTGAAGGATATCGACCGCGAGGCCGCCGAAAGGCAC
>Ga0209007_1000332_pt1 | contig 21999 bp, 15 predicted proteins | sample JacPinW_OM1H0_O2_FD_187961 | JGI IMG/M metagenome (GOLD analysis project Ga0209007, IMG submission 187961) | Forest soil microbial communities from Algoma, Ontario, Canada - Jack Pine, Ontario site 1_JW_OM1H0_O2 (SPAdes) (version 2) | ecosystem: Environmental > Terrestrial > Soil > Boreal... | reverse complement strand
TCCACCGCCAACGTCCTGGCCAAGATTGAATTCGACGGCGGCGGGGCAGGCTCGGGCCCGATTACCTTCGCTGCTGGCGCCAACCACTACCGGCTGATCGGCCTTGAAGTGACGCGAGGCGCATTTTCACATCCGGTTTACAACCTCACCCTGTTTAAGGGCGCGGCCGATCATTTGGTATTCGATCGTCTATGGTTTCATGGCTCGGCACAGGACGAGACTGCCCGGGGCATCGGACTCGGAGGCACCCATATCGCCATCGTAGATTCGTCCTTCACCGATTTTCACTGCATCTCGCGCACCGGTTCGTGCACCGACGCCCAGGCGATTGCCGGCGGCGGTGGCAGCCTTCCCATGGGTCCTTACAAGATCGTCAACAACTTTCTTGAAGGTTCTGGCGAGAACATCATCTTCGGCGGAGGCGCCGCAACTTTGACGCCCGCCGATATCGAGATCCGTCGGAATCACTTCTTCAAACCTTTGATCTGGATGAAAGGACAAGCCGGATATGTGGGCGGAGTCGACGGCAATCCTTTTGCGGTCAAAAATTTACTCGAACTGAAAAACGCGCAACGGGTTTTAGTGGAGGGCAACATTCTGGAATACTCCTGGGGCGGGTTCTCGCAATCGGGCTTTGCCATCCTCCTGACGCCCAAAAATCAGGCGGGTGCGAGCGGCAGCAATCTCTGTCCGGTTTGCCAGGTGACCGATGTCACTATCCGCTACAACATCGTTCGCCACGTCGGCGCTGGATTTCAGATCGCCAACGCCTTGTCTGACAACGGCGGCGTTCAACTCGACGGCCAGCGCTACATCGTCCACGACCTGCTGATCGACGACATGGATTCGAAGAAGTACAACGGGGCAGGTCTACTTTTCCAACTGTCGGTAGCCGCAGGAGCGCCGGTTCTGCAGAACGTGACCATCGATCACGTCACCGCTTTCCCGTCGTCCATGCTCCTCAATATTGGCAATATGGCCGCAACCAGCGGACCGATAAAGAACTTTGTCTTTACCAACAATATCCTGAGTGTCGGCACCTACCCGGTGTGGTCGACCGGTGGAGGGCCCAAGAATTGCGCATTCTTTGACAAGCCGCTGACGACTTTCAATGCCTGCTTCGGCACTTTCACCTTCGCCAGCAATGCGCTGATTGGAAATAACCCAGCGTTTCCGCCCAGCCTGTGGCCCCCACGAAACTTCTTTCCGTCCACCGCCAAAGACGTGCGATTCGTCAACTACAACGGCGGGAACGGCGGCGACTATCACCTGCAACCCTCCAGCCCGTACAAGCACAAAGGGACCGACGGTCGGGACCTGGGAGCGGATATGGATGCAATCACAGCGGCAACCGCTGGCGTCGAGTGAAGGACGCCACCTCCTTCTTCATCGCAGACCAACCGGACTCGATGAACTGAGAGTCGCGGCCGCGGACTCCGCTGGTTCCCCATCGATCATGACCCGATGCCAGATCTCCAGATTGATGAGTCGCCAGATCCGGTTTCCGTGATCCCGCGTGCGGGCACGATGCTCAGCGAAGATTCGCTTCACCACTTCTGGACGGAAAAGCCGGCGCGCTGTGCTCCGCGGTCCCAGCAGCATGTGCTCCAGGTCGTCGAGTTGCGGCCCTGCGAGCCAATACTCCCACGGAGTAGGAAAGCCCATCTTCTTGCGATAGACAATCGATTTGGGCAGCAGGTCTTCCACCGCCTGTTTCAGGATGAACTTGCCGGCCATCCCGGCAACGGAATACTGGCCTGGAATTCGCGCCGTGAACTCCACCAGCACATGGTCGAGAAACGGCACGCGGCTCTCGAGAGACGCCGCCATGCTCATCTGGTCCTGCTTCATCAACAATTCGATGAGGTAGCTGTTGATATCGGTATAGAGGAGGCGATGGAGCAGATCCCCGTGCGACCTCTCCCAGGCCTGCATTGAGCCCGCGTAAGCGTCGCCGGCGGCGGCCTGCGCCTCCGGAGTGAGCAAGCCAGACTGCTCGGCAGCCGCAAACGCGGAAAAGAAATTGTCGAAATAGAAAGATGGCCACGAGTTCCCGTCGCGCACCAGGAAGGTATGCTGCAGCTTGCGATGGAGGGATGCTCCGAGCGGTCCGGCCTGGATGCCTCCGCGCACCAGCCGCCGGAAGACATCGGGCGTGACAGACCGATACAGGCTGTCCATCCGCGAGTTGAACAGAGTCCAAGCGTAACGAGTGTAGCCGGCCAGGGTCTCGTCGCTGCCCTCGCCCGTCAACACGACGGTGACCCTCTCGCGCGCAAGCCGCGCTACGAAATAGAGCGACACGCTGGAGGGCCAAACGATGGGCTCGTCCTCATGCCAAATCAGGCGAGGCAAGGTGGAGAAAAACTCCTCCCGGCTCAAACTCACCTCATGGTGTTCCGACCCGATATACTGGGCGACCTCTCGCGCGTAACCCAGCTCGCTGAATGCTTCTTCGCCGTAGCCCACGGAAAAAGTCTGAATGCGGTCTCCGCAGGCCTTTTTCGTGAGCGCTGCGACCGCGCTGGAGTCCAGACCGCCGCTCAGGAACACGCCCAGCGGAACGTCGCTCATCAGGTGCGAGGATACGGCAGCTTCGAGCAACTCCCCGTAGGTTTTGACATAGTACTCGCGGGGACGGGGCTCCCGGTCCACTTCCGTCGTGAGATCCCAATACCGCTCCATCCGCGGCTCGCTCTGCTCGCTGAGCTCCAGGGTGTGTCCCGGCATCAGCTTCCGGATTCCCGCGAACATCGTCTCGGCTCCGGTAATGTAGCCGAAGGCCAGATATTCCGACAGGGTGCCGCGGTTGAACTCGGCCGCGATTCCGGGATAAGCCAGGATCGCCTTGATCTCGGAGCCGAACAGGAACACGCGGCCGTCCCATCGATAGTAGAAGGGCTTGATGCCGAGCCGATCGCGCGCAGCGAAAAGCACGCGCTTGCGGCGGTCCCAGATCGCAAAGGCAAACATGCCGCGCAAATGCTTTACACAATCGCGGCCGTATTCCTCGTAGAGGTGGACAATGGTTTCGGTGTCACTGTGGGTACGATAGCGGTGTCCGCGTGCTTCCAGCCCGGCACGCAGTTCGACGTGGTTGTAGATTTCTCCGTTGAAGACGATCCAAACATCCTGGTTCTCATTGGCCAGCGGCTGCTGCCCGGACTTGACGTCAATAATGCTCAGCCGCCGCATGGCCAGGCCGACATTCTCTTCCGCGAAAAATCCGCCATCGTCGGGACCACGGTGCACGATGCGCTCGTTCATGGCGGCCAGCACGCCGGCCTGCACGCGCCAACTCCGGTCGGAGAAAAAAATGCCGCAAATTCCGCACATAAAGGTTTGAATCCGATCTTCCAGTTAAGAATGCCGTGAAGCAGTATCCGAGGCAACCACTTCTTTCTGCTCCGCTTCTGGATCGGACGAGAAGACCGTTCTTATGGCTCCCTCCAGAGTGACCTCACCCCAGGAAACAGCGTGCTGGAAGCGCAACTCCGCACCGCCCTCGATTGCGGCATAGCTGCCGTTATACAGGATCAGCCGGTTGCCCGGTTTTTGGCGCCAGCAGACCAATCCAGCGTCGCTCGAAATGGTTCCCTGCCGCCAGGATTTTCCGGACTCAGCGAACCAGAATGAGTACTCCGCATCTTCGGACAAATAGCGGTACGCGCTGACCGGTGGATCCGTTTTCTTCGCCACCACTCGTATAAAAGATCCCGGGCCGCGATGAGCTTCTTCCAATGTTACGAGCAGCACCGCGAACTCCTGCGGAAGGGGCGCGCTCCTGCCGAAATTAAGAACTGTCATCGCGGCCTTCTGACCGTAGACCGGCGAACAGTATTCTTTGCGGACCTCTTCAGCCCATCCGTGCCCTTGCGCCGGAAGAAGCGCCAGGCCCTGCGACGCCCCTTTCGCCCGGAATACACCCTCTTTTAACAACTGCAGGTCCTGCCCCAGATGCCAGGAAATATCCAGTTGATGCTTGCCTTGCCCTTCGACCACGTCGCGGATCAGGTACACACCGTTCTTCAAGGACAGCACCCATCGGCGATGTATCACCGGCGAAGCCAGCCGCTGATACCCGTCGTGACTGGCGACCATCAGGTCGAAATCTTTGCCCTGCGTCCATTGCTCGGCTTTGGCTTGGGTCAACCGCTTCCAGGAAAAAGGCGTAGCGGTCTCGGCTTGGTTCGCATCATCTACCCTGAGAGTATTGTGCATTTGGGTGCTGCGGAAGCGGTCGCGATCGTTCCCGTCGCCGACGTACTCATACGTGCCAGGATCCTGCAAGAGAGAGCGACCGTGGCTCTGCAGGCACACATTCAAAGCGTCGGAATGGCTGTGTCCGCCGCTCTGCGTTCCTTGAGGACCAGCATGGAGCACGAGTTGCGTTGGCGGATGGGGCGCCGAGAGCAGATAGAGTCCGGCAGAGGACAAGGCCGCCGAGTCCATGCTGGGTCGAGTCGATTCCAGATGGTCCCACCGCTGTGCTCCTTCAACTCCCAGAAGCCAGATGGTTTCCTCCCGCAGATCGGAGGCGACAAACTTGTAGTCGCCGCGCCCGAAAAGAATGGCTCCCGTCGCCAGAGGATCCGGCAGATACTCATTGCGATTACGGCTGGGATCGAAGAGTCTGCCGCCATCATCATCCCCAAACCGTGGAGGAGGCCCGGCCCGGCTGAGCAAACACAAGGCCGTGAGCATCTTTCCCAGCGTGCTCTCCAGGCTGGCAGGGACGGGAATGTTATTGAGCGTCGCGAGAATGGTGGAGTGCAGAAAAAAATCGAGCGCGTAAACGTGATAATACGTCGACTGCTCAAAGTGAAATCCGTCGGCCTGTACCTGCCGTTCCGCTTCTCGGACCACGATCTCCCAGCCCAGCGCCTTCCAGCGCTCCGAGGCCGCCAACTCCGGACACAGCACTCCCAGGAAAAACAATCCCACACCCTCGCCCAGCAAATGGGTATTGGGAGAGAAGTAGGTGGAGAGATATCGTTCGATGTGCCGCCCATGGACGGCCAGACTGCGCAGCCACTCCTCGCGGAAATCAGGGATCCCGGGCAAGCCTTGTAGCAGGTGATACGTCCAAAGCCACGACAGGCTGCGCAAGGAGACTTCCAGGCTGCTCGCCCAGTTGATTCCGACGGGGTAAGGATTGTCGGATTGCCACTGCCGCCACTGCCGCAAAATCTCATCGGCGTAGCGGCGGTCGCCGGTCAATCGGGACGCCTTCGCCAGCGCCACCAGGTGTTGGTGACGATTCAGTTCCCATGTGACTTTGCTGTCGCCTACCTCGGCAAAGGCAAGATATTGCACTTGGTGAAAACTCTTGCGGGGCGCATGCTTGCCATGCACGGCGTCAAAATGCCAGTCAATCGGGTTTCCATAATCGAGATTTTCGTAACCCAGCAGGTCGAAGCGGTGACGGCAAATTTGATCCGCCCGGCGGACAATTTCCCCCATCTGTGCGGGAAAACGCTGCCGTAATTGCGCGAGGATGCCGTCGATTGCAGCTGCGCTAAAGAAAAAGTTGCCGGCTTGGCGGTGGCCCGAATGGCGTGAGTCTCGTGCAAAACCGTAGCCGAGACGCGAGAGCCATCCATCCTGGCGCTTGGCGAACTCTTGTCGGAGGCGGTCCCGCAGTTCCGCTCGGTCCATCCTCGCCAACCGATCCCTGATCTCTCGCCAGTTTCTAAGCTTCATGCCATTCCAACATTTAGAACGTGGACAACGGATCGCATCGGTGAGCAGCCATCCCTATGCGCTTTTTGTGCAGCCATCGGTGGTTCGAGGACCATGCCGAGCATTACCATCTTAATGCACAGAAGCCAAGCCCAGCGGGCGTCTAGGTTAGTATTATGTCTCGGTCTTTCGGGCCGTGATTCACAACCTCTGTACCGAAGCTGGCAACCGACTTGCTGGTAACCATTTGCGAATTCTCTGGGTCAAAGCGGGCAAGTTGCTTCCGGTGGATACTGGGGGGAGGATCCGCTCCTATAACATTCTCCGCCACCTTGCCCGCAATCACGAAGTAACGCTGCTCTCGTATTACGGCGGGCAGCGCGATTCCGCCTATGAAGCGGAAATTCTTCGCGAATTGCCCGGAGCGCAAACCATCTACGCCGCGTCTCTGGATGGAAGCGCCGTCGCCCAATTGCTGCGTCACCTCGTCAGCCTGTTTCAACCCGAGCCATTTGCGGTCCGCAAGTTCACGCACGCCTCCGTGCAAAGGGTCGTGGCCTCGTGGCTCGGCGAAAACAAGTTCGACGTAGCCGTCTGTGATTTTCTTTCCGCGTCGCGCAACTTTCCGGACGATCTTTCCACCCCTACCGTTCTTTTCCAGCACAACGTGGAGTCCTCGTTGTGGCAGCGCATGGCGACGATGGAAGCGAATCCAAGGCGTTTGGCCTATCGGCTGGAAGCCAGAAAAATGGCGCGCTACGAGAGGCGCGCGCTGCGCAAGTTCCATCACGTCATCGCCGTCTCCGAGCACGACCGTCAGCAGATGCTGGCAATGGACCCGGCGTGCGCGATCACAGTCGTTCCCACCGGTGTGGACACGCAAAAATACGAGGTCGCGCCCTCGGCCTCCGCGAATCCTCCCCGCATCGTCTTTACCGGCTCCATGGATTGGGAACCGAACATCGACGCGGTCGCCTATTTTTGCCAGCACATTTTCCCCGGCATTCTGGCCGAGCTTCCCTTGGCAAAATTCCAGATCGTGGGGCGGAATCCGCGCAGCCGCGTTCAGAAGCTTGCCTCGTCGTCCGTCGAGGTTACGGGCACGGTGCCTTGCGTGGCAGACTACCTGCGCGAAGCGACGGTGGTGGTGGTGCCGCTGCGGATCGGTGGCGGAACGCGGTTGAAGATTTTTGAGGCCATGGCCATGGGCAAGGCTGTCGTTTCCACTTCGATCGGCGCCGAGGGGCTTGACGTGGAGAACGGGCGTGACCTTGTGCTTGCCGACGATGCCACAACCCAAATTCAGGCCATCACCCTTCTGCTGCGGGACGCGACCTTGCGTCGGCGATACGAACAGGCTGCAGCCCAGCTCGCCGCGCAGTACGATTGGTCAAGCATCGGGCGGCGCTTCAGCGAGGTATTGCAGGAGGTCTGTCGCGGAACCGGGCCGCGCGGACCCTCGCACCCTCCCGGCATTGCCGGATAATCATGAATATCCTGGTGCTGGACGGAAATCAGAATCAGGCAGTGGCCAGCGTGCGCTCGCTCGCACGCGCCGGTCACAAAGTCTTTGCCGGCGAAGCTCGAGCGTGGTCCAAAGCCAGTTGGTCGCGCGCTTGTTCCGGTGCCTTCGAGTATCCCGCTCCGCAGAAATCCGTGGAGGCGTTCGTCCAGGCCATAGCTGCGTTCGTCCGCGACCGGCCGGGCACGCTGCTGCTTCCCATGACCGAGCTCACCACGCTGCCTTTGTCCGCCCAACGTGACTTCCTGATTGCCGCGGGAGCCCGGCTGATTTTGCCGGATCACAGCGACCTGCTCCGCGCGTTTAACAAAAATGAGACCACGCGTTTGGCGGCATCGCTGGGTGTGGCAGTCCCGAGAACGATTTTGGTTACCAGCCCAGAACAAGCAGTACAGTCTGCGCAAGAACTGCGTTTCCCCGTCGTCTTGAAGCCTCAGGCTTCGGAGGAACTCTCACCGGACGGCAATTTGCGCACTGCGGGCCGCCCCCGCTATGCCAGGGACTCGGCCGAGTGTGCGGCGGCCTTCCGCGACATTCGCAGCCGCTCTTCGGCGGTGTTGCTTCAGAAGTTCGTCGAAGGCGAGGGCACCGGGTACTTCGCGCTCATGCATCAGGGGGAACTCCGCGCGGAGTTTGCCCACCGCCGGATTCGCGACGTCTATCCCACCGGCTCGGGAAGCGCGGTGCGGGTGAGCGCGGCGGTCGACCCCGAAATCCGCCGCTGTTCGCTTGCCATTCTTGCCGCCCTGCACTGGCATGGCGTGGCCATGGTCGAGTACCGGCAGAAATCCGGCTCGCCGGCGGTGTTTATGGAAGTGAACGGGCGCTTCTGGCATTCGCTTCCGCTGGCTTGTTACGCAGGCGTGGATTTTCCTCGGTTGCTGGTCGAGATGGCTGAGCACGGGGATGTCGAGCCGAGGGGCGACTATCGTTCCGGCATTCGCTGCCGCTGGCTACTGGGCGATGCCCGGCATCTGGCTGAGGTTTGGAAAGGGCCGCCCCGAGGCTACCCGGGTACCTACCCCAGCCGGCTCCGCACCTTGCTGCGGATTCTTACTCCAACACCCGGCACCTACCACGATCTGTTCCAGTGGCGCGACCCGCTCCCAGAGCCGGCGGACTGGATCACCTTTTTGCAAGGTCTGCTGAGAAGACGTTCGGCATCTTAGACACCCATGCTGGTCGGAGAGACTCTTGTTCCTGTACGTGACCGGACCCCGCCAATGGCGCTGTCAGGTGTAGGCTGCGTGTGACTCGCGCGTAAGTACAAAAATCTTCCGGTACGACGGCTCTCGGTCGACCCGTCGCAGAACTCGTTCCACGACACCAGGCACTACCCACAACGCCAGGCGGAACAAGTAGTCCCACGGCCGGAACATCTCGGTTTTCATCATCCAATAGTGAAATGGAAGACTCTCGTTGGGGATCACCATTCTCTTCCATCCCTCGGGCAGCTCTCCAAAGAGGTTTTCATCGGGAAACGGATGAAGCATATGCTCTTCCAACCAAGAGGGTCGCGATACAACCTCTGATCAAGTTCGAAGGCGGCCGGTCCGCAGGGGTAGCCAAACACCACCACCTTACGCGCTACGCGCAATACCTCGGAGACAACCTGCTCCCGCGCTGGGGGAGGCACATGTTCCATTACGTCCGAGACGACAACCGCGTCGAACGCGCCATCTCCGAATGGCAACTGGTGTCCTGATGCCCGAACCGCGCGCATGTTCTTCACCGGGCGCGCCGAAAAGGTCACGTCGCATCCGACGAAAGTACCCCTCCAGAACTCTCCCAGCCCCAGCGAACCGGAGCCCACTTCAAGGACAGAGCCGCCGGTCGGAAGTTTGCGCCTCAACTCTCGCAGAATCGGGAAAAATCGAGCAGCGCGATTCAGCAATCCGGCTTCTCCTCCCCAGGCATCGAAGCCCGCTATGAAACTCTAATCTGCATGCCGGTCAAAAACTGGCGCAGCGGAATGGCGATGAAATAGAACCCTCCACAACCAGGGTTGGTATTCTGATTCCGCAACATCAGGTCTTATCCTCGGCAACGTGCTTTGCTACCGAACCACCCTCAACCACGTTTGCCATCAAGACGCGAGTTGCATCGTGCCAATAGAACAAGTGGTAAACGCTTCTGGGTAGAGGAAACGAGGAATCCAGCAGCCGGCGGGCTGGAGAACCCACTCTGGCAGCTGCTCTGGCGACACCCTTAATCATGGTGTTTCGGGCAGCAGACTGTGTCCGTTGAACCTCCTGCCAAATCTGCTGTCCCGCTTCTTTCCGAAAAAACAACAGAGCCGAGACACGGTTGGCGCGCGCCTTTCGGCACGCTTCCTCGAATGAAAACCGCCGGTAGTGGTAGCCGATCGCAGCAGGATTGTAGAGCAGCCGCATGCCGCATTTGTTCAGGCGGTATCCCAGTTCGAGATCTTCATAACCGGCGCTGGTGAAATCCTCGTCGAATTGTCCCCCGGTCCTAAGGAACTCGGTCTTCAGGCTCAAATTGCAGGTGTAGAAAAAATGGCAACCGACTTTGCCCGGCCTCCCTCGCAGGCTTCGGTACTGAAACAGAGCACCATCCTCACCGTACCAGCGCATGAAAGGAGTCGCTTTGATTTCCGGCGACCAGGTTACGTAGCCCAAAACTGCGGCCCCGATCTGCGGATTCCGGTTATGCCACTCCAGGTGTTGCGCAACCAAGTCATGCCGCGGGACGATGTCGCTATCCGTGAACAAAATAAGATTCGAGGCCGCCTCTCGAATCCCACGATTGCGTGCCGTCGCTGGTCCTCTGTTCGACTGACGGAAGTAGCGAATTGGAAACGGAGATCGTCGACCGAACTCCGCCACCATCGATTCGGTGCCATCGGTGGATCCATCATCCACGACTAACAACTCTTGGATGAGTTCAGGGGACGATTGCGCCAGATGCGCTTGCAGCGCTTTTGCCAGCACCTTCTCCCGGTTATAAGTCGGAATGACAACGCTCAAGGAATGAAACACGGGCGGGTCCGGCATGGTGCAGCTCCGATCGGCAGACGAGCACGAAATCGGTCTAGGAAGTCATCTCGGTTTCAGGCGCGCAGAAATCGTCCACCGGAGAATGAGGGCCCGTAGCCTGATGGAGGTGCATTCCGAACCCCATTTTAGGATGGTTTACAGCCGACTGCAACGCAAACTGAACCGACTGGATGAGTTGCCGCAAGTACTGAACTGCGCCTCCAATTTGTTAAGATGGTGATGCTCGGTACGCTCGAGCACCGAGCGGATTGCGGAACAAGTGCGTTCGTACTTATTGCCGTCTCATCCTCACGGCTGCCCCCTCGCTGCTATCCGTTGTGCAAGTTCCAATACGGGTAGGGGGTGACACTCGGAACATTAACACCCCATGCTCAAAGGCGCATTACACGCTCATAGCACATACTCGGATGGCGAGTTCACTCTGGTGGAGCTACGCGAGGTTTTTCTGTCGGAGGGATGCTCCTTCTTGTGCATGACGGACCATGCCGAGTATTTCGATCAACAATCAATTGCCGAGTACGTGGCGGAATGTGAAGCGCTCTCGGACAAAACATTCTGTTTCGTCGCCGGCCTGGAATACCGATGCCAACGCGACATGCATATTCTCGGATACCGCGCAACCGAACTGCCCCGGTCGGCGAATCCCGAGGAGGTCATCCGGCACATCGACTCCCAGGGCGCGGTCTCGGTGATTGCACATCCGAAAGACGAGTTCTTCTCCTGGATTGAGAGTTTCGGCACGTTGCCCCAGGGAATCGAAACCTGGAACACGAAATACGACGGACGCTACGCTCCTCGCCCGGGCACCTTCGCGCTTCTCCAACGGCTGCAGCAACGCGCACCGCGGATGCAAGCCTTCTACGGCCAGGACCTGCATTGGAAGAAACAATTTCGCGGGTTGCGGGTCGTGCTCGATTGCGATTCTTTGGAACCCTCGCCGATTCTCGCGGCTCTTGCCGCGGGAAAATATTCGGGCCAAAAAGACGGCCTGCTCCTGCCTTCCTCGGGCGTGCTCCCCAACCCGCTTATGGAAGAATTCGGCCAAGCTCAGGCGCGCTCGCGGCGCATGTGGACCTTCCTGAAAAACGGCAAGAAGACACTCGACAGCCTCGGCATCCGTGTTCCAAAGTCCGTCAAAGCGCAACTGCGCAGGATTTTCTGATGGCTGAACCCGGCATCGTGTTCCTGATGTATCACGAGTTGGAGTTGCCGGCGCGCCCCTTGTGCCAGTCCGAACCAGGCTACGTCCGCTATATCGTTCCCGAAGAATCTTTCCGTTCTCGAATAAACTGGCTGGTGCAGAACGGGTGGCGTGGACTAAGCGTCGGCGGTGCGGTTGGCTATCCGCCGGGAAGGTCCGTCGCCATTACTTTCGATGACGGGTCCGAGACCGACTTGATCGCTGCGGCACCCGTTCTGAAAGAAAACGGGTTGAACGCTACTTTCTACGTGACCGCTGGTTTCGTCGACAACTCCGGATATATGTCTTCCGCCCAGCTACGGGAGTTGCACGCCCTTGGCTTTGAAATCGGTTGTCACTCGATGACTCACGCCTATCTCGACGATCTCGATCAGCCGGCTTTGCACCGCGAGATTTTCGATGCAGGAAAAAAGCTGGAAGACATCCTCGGCGATAAAATTGAGCACTTCTCCTGTCCGGGCGGCCGATACGACGAGAGAACCCGAGATCTGGTGCGGGAAGCCGGTTACCGGTCCATGGCCACCAGTCGGGCGCACGCCAACTCTGCAGCAACCAATCCGTATTCCCTGGGCCGCGTCGCGATGATGCGCGGTACCGACGTTGTCACCTTTGGACGTGTCTGCCGAGCCGAAGGATTGTGGCAGATGCGCCTCGGCGAAAATCTGCGCGGCGCGGCGAAGTTAGTGATGGGCAACACAACCTATGACCGCTTCCGCAGTTTCCTGCTGCGTCAGCCGTAGCCCACGAATGATGGGTAGCCGTCCGGATTGGTGCATTTTTTAACTCTTGGAACTATGCAGATTCTTTTGTCAGCGAACATTTTCACCGAACCAGGGGCGAGGTTTCTCGGCATGTCCGTCGACTTCCGACTACGCCGGACTGACCAGACTGCTAAGCTTAAATCGCCCGATCGACACCGACCTCGACTTTTGTCAGGGAGCAATAAAGAAGACAAGGAATGAAGATCGCATTGCGTGAATTCCTGCGGCGGCGCCTCTCGCCCCAATCTTATCAGCACGTTCGGGGGTGGTGGCGCTGTCGCCTTTACTGGCCCAGCCTAGCGGCCTCGTACATTGTCCAGGGCAGGCCGCTCGTTCGCGGGTTTCCCAGCGGTCGTGACTCTGATCTCGTGCACGAACTGGGGGCTGTCAACGTGCTGGCCCCCACGGAGATGTGCCGGGTGATGAATCGGCATGGAAGTGACAAGGGGGTAGGCGGCCCGCACAATTACACTCCGGTTTACTCTGCACTTTTCGGAAAGCTTCGGGGCCAGCAGTTCCGGATTTTCGAACTTGGGTTGGGCAGCAACCACGCGGGGTTCGCCGCGAATATGGGGAGGGACGGGGTGCCAGGCGCTTCACTACGCGGATGGAAAGAATTCTTCCCCAAAGCGCAAGTGTACGGTGCCGACATTGATCGCAGCATATTGTTCGAAGAGGAACGCGTCATGACCTTCTACTGCGATCAACTTGACTCCGACGCCATCAAGCAACTTTGGGCGCAACCTGCGTTGCAGGGTGGCATGGACGTGATCATCGAGGACGGTATGCATACGTTCGAAGGCAGCCTCTCGTTCCTCGATGGCTCAATCGAACAGCTTCGTCCCGGGGGAATTTACATAATCGAGGATATTGCGAAAGAAACGCTTGGGAGATGGCTCGATGTGTTGAAAACGATCTACCCCAGAAGATTCCCGAATCACGAGTTTGCGCTAGTAGAATTGCCGCACTCGTTCAAGCGTCATCATAATAATCTACTCATCATTCGTAGAAGCAGATAAAACATTTGTAGAGACGTTGCCCACCGAACCCACCAACCGAACTAGGCTGCTCGCTTGACATCCCGCTTACCTATCTTTGACGAGATCGCCCAGCGGACGAAAAGTCGTCTTAGCAGAATTACCGGAGGTACGACCGTTAACGATGACGGTGCGGATTCGGTTTCCAAGTCGGGCAGTGAAGATTTCCGACCCTCGATCGTTCAGATGGAAGCCGTCGGAAAACAAGGTTGGCGGGAACTCACCTGGAGGCGAAAGCACCCAAACCTCAACACCGGCCTTGTCACCCATCTCCTGCACTTCCTGGGAATGATCCTGACGAAGCGTCGGCGGAACCAGAAGCACGATTTTAACCCCATAGGTCTGGGCGAGATCGTGCAACTCGGGGAGCCTCTGTTGGGCCATCTCTAATAACACAGCAGGATCACCAACGTGCGGTCCATGATCGGCAATTCGGGCGGCAAGCCCGCGAAAATTTGGCACCAGGAGGATGAGCACGTCCTGCCGAATGAAACCTTTGTCCGCCAACCAGTTGCTCCAGTGAGCAAACCAGTAGGTGCTGGCAGTGGTCTTGTCGAGCTTGGCTTGACGAACCGCCAAGCGGAAATCGAGCGCGCTCATCTGGCGATGCGCAAAAGACTCGCCTAAGGTAAACCTGGACGCAAGCTGATCGGTGGCCAGGGTAAGCACGATCACGCTCGGACGAACTCCTTCTTCCAGCAGGCGATGCAGGCCGAAGTACCAGTCCAGGTAATGCGTCTGTTCGATGGCGAGCCGACTGACGTCGTATTGGGGGGACAGAGTTCGCTGCAACGCATCGAGTTGGACGCCTTCCAGCAGGAGAGAATTCCCTACGAGAAGCACCGTCGGCCGGCCGTCGGACGTAAAGGGACGGAGCGTGTGCGCGGCCTGAGTCTCAGTTTCAACGCGACGCTCGATCCGGCTGAGACGCGTCAATATCAACGGGGAGACGACCTCTAATGCCAACAAGATCAGGACTAGCCCCGTTAACAGCGCGATGAACCCGGTTCGCGCGCTCATGGGCCGGCGCGCATTCCCCAGAGGCATTGCGCCCGCCGTCTCAGAATTGGAAGTAGATAAAGGCATTGGCTTCATTGGCTCCAAATAAAGCGATCACCAGCGCGCATGCGAGCCCAAAGGCCACGCGGGGCTGCAGGGTTGCGGATGCAAAGCAGTATTCATCGCCAGTCGACTCCAAATAAAAATCGACCAGCAGGAGTGGAACCGAGAAAAGCGCAAGAAACATGAATGCCGCGGGAAATTCCGGTCTCCACGTCCAAACCTTAAGGCCCTTCAGCATCTGCCATGCGGCTCCCAACGATGCTGCGCGGAAAAATATCCAGCTTAAGCACACAAAATGGAAGATGAGAATTCGCTTCGCCCACCTTGGAAGTTTCGCGCGGGATGTGGTTACGCCGCGGGTAAGCTTCCGCTCGACGGCCAGTCCGCCGCCGTGCAATGCTCCCCACACCACAAAGGTCCAGTTCGCCCCGTGCCACAAGCCGCCCAACAGCATGGTCAGCAGTAAGTTGCGGTAGGTCTTCGGTTCTCCGTAACGATTGCCTCCGAGAGGGATATACAGATAATCGCGGAGCCACGTACTCAGACTGATGTGCCAGCGCCTCCAGAAATCCTGAATGCTGTCCGCCAGATAAGGCTGCCGGAAATTCACCATGAAATGGAATCCCATCAACTGGGCGCACCCGCGCGCAATATTGCTGTAGCCGCTGAAGTCGCCATAAATCTGCCAGGCGAAGGCGTAGGTTCCCAGCAGCAACACGGGAAGGCTCGGCTGGCGGAACGATCCGCCAAAGGCCGCATTCGCAATCAACGCGCAATTGTCCGCAATCACGCATTTGCGAAAGAGTCCTTCCAGAATCAGCATCATGCCATCGAACGCTTTGGCCGAGTCCCAGTGCCGGGGGTTTTGAACCTGAGGCAGAAGATGCGAAGGACGCTGGATCGGACCAGCAATCAAATGGGGAAAGAAAGTGATGAAGAGACCGTAATCGACAAATGACCTGGAAGGTGGCAGCCTTTCGTGGTAGACATCAACGATATATGCGACTTCCTGGAACGTGTAAAACGAAATGCCCGGCGGCAGAATGATTCGCAGAAGCGGCAGCGACGCGTGGATTCCAAGTGCCGACAGCGAGGCTACTGCCGAATCTGCGAAGAAGTTGAAGTACTTGAAGAATCCAAGAATTGAAAAATTGATGACCAGCGATAAGACCAGCAATGATCGGCGAACCCGTGGATCTTTCGTGTCGGCAACTTTGATGGCAATGAAGTAATCGATCGTGGTGGAGGCGATCATCAGGCACAGAAAGCGCCAGTCCCACCATCCATAGAAGAAATAACTCGCAACCAAAAGGAACCGGTTCTGGTTGCGAAAACCCAAACACCAGTAACCCAGGACCACGAGGCAAAGAAAGACGAAAAAAATTGAGGTGTCGAAAAGCATAACAGTTACCGGAACAACGGCTGTTCGTCAGGAACGCATTTCGCGACTATGCGGACTCGGATTGGGGCAGTATTGCAGCTCAGTCCACTCGGTTCGATTCAAGCTCCAACGGATCCAGGCCCACCCACCCACCAAGCCAAGTAGCTTTCATAACGTGCTTGGCCTCGAACATCGCCAGATAAGTCGTCCGCAATCTGAACGTGCGAAGGCTCATTTTTCGCTCGGCTTCCGAAACCGGCGCGTAGCCCAGTTCCTGCAAAAGGTCGCCAACCAGAGCTTCGAAGGCGGCATTCTGCTGGGGAGACATTTTCGTTCTCCATCGACCGACTGGATCGAAATCGTCTTTGGTTGCCGCGGCAAAAGAAGTATTCGGCTGGCTCACAGACCCGATTCCGGCGCGCTGGATCCGCTCGTAATCAAGATCATGCTCAACGAACTCGCCCAAGCGCGTCAAGGTCGGCCGCGGGTTCGCAACCAAATCCTCGAAACGCACTTCTTGATAGTCTCCCCCTAAACGTCGCCCTTGCTCTCGGCCTTTGCGTACCACCCACTCCCAATACAGTCCGGCGACTCCAAGGCGTTCGTCGCGATCCCACGGCAGCGGATAGGACCAACCTTGCTGAACATAGGACAAAGCAACATCGCGACCGTCGCGAATGATGTGGATGAAAAGCGCATCCGGTATTTGCCGCTTGATCTCCTCCATGTAGAGAAGATGGTCCGGAGTGCAGTCCGCCCAGCGCGCAGTTCCCTGCTTGCGCGCCACCTCCTCCATCACGATTCGCAGGAAATCTCCGCCGCCGCGGCATTCAGCCATGATCTTGTCGCTGATCTCGCGTGCATCCAGTCCCGAGACTCGAAACAGCTTGCTTCGCAGCCATGTTTCCAGAAGCTGCTGCCGGTCCGCTGCCGAACGCATTCCGCGAAACCGCGGCGCCAGCAGATTGAAGACGTTGGATTCTGCCCGATAAACCGCGAAGTCTCCCGCCGAGAGCAGCATGTGATAAAGAACCGTAGTCCCTGATCGCGGACAGCCCAACACAAATACCGGCGCCTTGTTCCTCTTCGCCGAGACGAATTCGTTACCCGTAACCGTCGCCATGTCGGCCGATGTCTTCACGATGGCTTCAACATCCTTGTTCTGATCTAGTTTCACTTTTTTCGGTTGCACTCTGCTGCTCGCGCATGAGGGTGCGATAGACAGCTAACCAGCGCTCGCGCACTGCCGTCCACCGGTAGCGGCTGGATTCTTCGTAAGCGTTAGCAGCCAGGCGGGAGCTTAGTTCTTCATCTCTCAGCAATCGCAGGATGTTCTCCGCGAGCGGCGCGGCCTCGCCCGGCGGCGACAACAGTCCCGTGCGTTCATGGTCGACCAGGTAGCGCATCCCTTCGGGAGCGGTGCTCACGACTGGCGTGCCCGAGGCGAAAGCTTCGAGTACGGAAACCGGCATGTTGTCCAGGCTTGAGGCGTTCACAAAAATGTCTGCCTCGTCGTACACTTTGCCGATTTCACCCCTTGGAACCGCTCCCAGGAACCTCACCCCGGAAAGCTGTAGCCGATGAACCAAGTCGCGAATCTGTCCTTCCACTGGCCCGGCCCCGGCCAAGTCCAGGCTCGCCTTCGGAAACACTCTCTGCACCTGTGCGAACGCTTGCACCACTAAGTCGACCCGGTAGTAGGGATGAAATCCCCGCGTACAAACCAGGTGCGGACGGAGCGGCCTGCGCGCTCGGAAGCGTAACTGCGATAAGTCCACGATGTTGGGGATCACTCTCGCCTTCAGCCCGAACTCCTCAAAAACATCCACCAGGTAGCCGGAAGGGACCACCAGCAGGCCCATTCTGGCGAGCATCGGTCGCGCGCTACGGAAGCGCCGCAGGTGATCGCGAGCTTCCCCGCTGTGATAGTGAAGCAGCACTTTCTTATTTCGCAGAGCTGCCATCCACCAGGCCGGAACCGGCGCTAATAAAAACGACCAATAGGATGCGGAAAAAATGTGGGCGATGTCCGCATTTTTCAAACCCCGCCAAAGAGCCAGCAGATATAAGGGTTCCCGCACAACTGTCCGCAGGCCCGGAATCCCTTCCACCCATTTGAGACCACCCGGGAACGGAGGATCGATGGCCAAGAGTTCGGCATGAACGTCGGGATCGCTGTCCCAACTTCTCTCTAGCAAATCGGCCTGCACCGACTGGCCTCCTACGTAGCGCAGCGAGGCCGCCACGATCGTCACTCGCAGCGGCTTGTGAACAGACGCTCTCCGAACGCGGGCCGGCAATGCCTCAGAACTCCAGCCTTTTCGCTCCAGCAATTCGGCATAGAGGTCCTCATGCTTGCTGCGCATCTGTTCGATGGTGAAGTTTTCCTGCGCAAATCGTCTCGCATGCCGGCCCAAGGTTTCCCGCATCGGCACATCCTCGGCCATCTGTAGCAAGGCCGCTTCCAGAGCCTTCGCGTCGTTCGGTGGAATCAGAATTCCCCTGTCCGGGGAAATAAGTTCGCCATTACCGCCCACCTGATTCGCGATCACCGGCACACCGGCAGCCATCGATTCAAGGATGGCGTTGGAGAGGCTTTCCGAAGCGGAGGGCAGTACCGTTACATCCAAGGAAGCCAAGATCGCTGGGATATCGCGCCGCTCTCCCAGAAACTGCACCCGGTCGATAATTCCTAATTCCTTCGCTTGGCGCTCCAGTTCCGGCCGCAGCGGACCAGCCCCCACCAAAACGACTTCAAAGTTCGGCAGACGATTCCGCAGGCGCGCCGTGACCTCCAACAGAATTTGGTGATTCTTGGAGCGCGCATTCATTCGCGCGATCATGCCCACGCGGAAAAGACCCGGCCTCCGTGGTGCGATCGGGTCCGTCTCGGCGAACGCGGCTGGCGACAGTCCATTGCCGATGACCACCGCTTGCTCCGGCCGCAGGCCTTGTTGAATCAGGCGTTCCGCCGCGGCTCGAGAATTACAGATTACGCAATCCGCCCAACGAAACATCGTCAACTGAGCGCGGCGTTGATTCGGCGAAAGCAGATCGCCCAACTGGCGCTGGCTTCCAATTACGACGGGCGTCCGAGCCACCTTCGCGGCTGGAATCAACGCCAGGTTGGTGTAGAAATCAAACGCGTGTGCCACCGCAACCTCAGTCCGCCGCAGATAGCCCGCCAGCCGGTACCGTGTTCGCATCGACTGCAGGTGATAGAGGCTGCCGCCCAGATCAAAATGTTCGACCGGTCCAAGATTGGACTGCAAGGGACCGTTGGCCTGCAGGCAACCCAGGTTGACCCGGTACTTGCCGGGTTGCAAAGCGCGCGCCAAATCTACAAACTGGCGCTCGCTGCCCCCGGTCTCAAAGCTGTTCGTCATGAGAAAGACCGACGGGGAGTTGGTCCTGTCGACGGTCTCCTGGGGGAAATCGGGATCGCCGGATACTGCAGAATCGAGTCCAGTCAATTGCGTAGCCGGGGGATTCATACCGAATCGCCACTCACAGGAATTGCGCTCTCCGCCGCGCTCATCGAATCCTCTGCAGGCAGTTTTTCAAGATAATTCCGGTGCCACAGCTCAAACATCAGAAGCCGCCAGATTCGGCCGGCATGATTTCGCCGCCCGCGAAAGTGCTCGTCCAGCAACTGCCGCACGCCCAGCGGATTGACATATCCCCGCTGCAGGCTGCGGGGATCGAGCAGCACGCTCAAAATCAGTTCCTTCAGCTCGTGACGAGTCCAGTAAACCAGCGGCAAAGCGAAGCCCTGTTTGGGCCGATCCAACGTCTCTCGCGGCACGCCGACCCGCTCCGCCAGTTTCCTGAAAATATATTTTTGCTCGCCGCCTCGCATCTTCCATCGCGCGGCGAGTCCGGTGGCCCACTCGAGAAAAACGTGATCGACCAGGGGCGCTCGCGCTTCCAGAGAGGTCAACATACTCATCCGGTCTACCTTGGTGAGAATGTCTGCCGGCAAATACGTTTTGGAATCAAGGTAAAGCAGACGGCTTAAAGGATCCTTGGCAGGCGCTCGCTCCAGATATTCGCGGAACCCATCGAAAGGAGTCTCTTCTCCCGGAGCAGACTGGATAAAGTCTTCAGAAAGAAGCTCCATCTGACGCTGCAGCGGCTGTAGCGAAATATCCTCCAGATAACGTTCCTGCCATGGCAGCGCGATGCTGTAACTCAGGCTGCGACCCGGCGTACGGCGAGGAACCAGTTGGTGAATGTGGTCGCGATACAGTCGGCGCATCCCCGCCGGGATCCAGGGGAAAGCGCGATCCCGCAGACACACGCGGTAGCGGTCATAGCCCGCAAAAATTTCGTCGCCGGCGTCTCCGGACAAGGCAACGGTGACGTGTTGCCGCGCCAGGCACGACACGTAATAAGTCGGAAGCGCCGATGCGTCGCCAAACGGCTCTTCCAGAGAATGAGTCAGCGTCTCGACTGAGCTCACCACGTCGGGCTCGAGAATCAACTCATGATGCTCGGTACCAAATTTTTGAGCCACCAGACGCGCGTAGCGGGTTTCGTCGAAATCCTTTTGCCGGAATCCGATCGAAAACGTTCTCACCGGTCCGGAACTGAATCGAGCCATGAGCGCAACAATCGTCGACGAGTCTGCGCCTCCGCTCAAAAAAGCGCCCAGTGGAACATCGGCGATCAGCCGCATTTTTACCGCTTCTCCCAACCGCTGTTCCAGTTGCTCCAAACACTCCTCTTCGCTCGCAGGCGAATGCGTGCCGTATGCCGGAAGGTCCCAGTATTGACTCAGCGAAAGCTTGCCGTTCTCCAGTTCAAGCAGGTATCCGGGCGGAAGCTTCTTGATGTCCAGAAACGCGGTCGCCGGATCGGGGATATATCCGAATTGCATGTATTGCCTGAGTGCCTGGCGATCCACTTGGGCAAGTTCTGGGGCGATGGCAAGGATGGATTTGATTTCGGAACCGAACAGCAGCCGCTGGCCGTCGAACGCATAATGCAGAGGCTTCTCCCCCAACCGGTCGCGCGCGATAAGCAACTTGCGGCGGCGTTCGTCGTAGAGTGCGAATGCGAACATGCCCCGCAACGGATGGACGCAATCCCGGCCCATCTCCTCATACAGATGGACAATCACCTCGGTGTCACTGTGAGTCGACAGATGATGGCCTCGGGCTTGGAGCTCAGAACGAAGTTGCGGGTAGTTGTAAATTTCTCCGTTGAAAACCACCCAGACAGACCGGTCCTCGTTGAACACCGGCTGGTGGCCTCCGGCAAGATCGATGATGCTGAGGCGGCGCATCCCGAATCCGGTTCCGTCTTTGACGAAGATTCCTTCGTCATCCGGACCGCGATGCACGATCGCCTGGCACATGCGGTGAATCGTAGCCGCTTCAATGCGCTGGCCAGCAGCCGTGTTTACGACGCCTGCGATCCCACACATGCTTATGCTCTCCTGCTCGATTGAGAAGTCGCGCCCTTGCCGGCCTGAACCGACGACTCGCCAGCCAGCTTCAGGCGGTAGTTACGATACTGCCCGGGATTTCCCTCGCGACCGTCGCACGCAGCCCAAATAATATTCACCATCTCGCGCGCGGTAACGAAATGAATGATCTCGCGCCGGGCAGGCGCCTCTTCCACAAGATCGGCCACGAATCGTTGCATCGCCCCTCCCCGCACAGCTTCTTCCCCCGTGGGATCCATACTGTGACAATGCAGCTTGATGAAGAGCCAGTCCGGTCTTCCTTGAACAGAAATTGCAGCCTGCTTCCAGCGCTTGAGCCGGCGCAAGCTTGGAGGATTCGCCGCCGTCAGGGCCGCATTCTCAAATCGCCCGATGCCGTTGCGCGCCTGCTTGTCAAAGTCCAACGCCAACGGCCCCTGTACGATGATGGGAAAGGTCTGCAAGGGACGATTAAGATGCAGATCGCGGCCTTTACGATGCGGGGCTTTTTCGCTCAGCGGAAGGCCGCACTCGTAGAGCGAGTTCACCTTGCCGATCTGCGCCGGATGGAACGCCGCGGTCGGCAAAGTGAAATCGGCGTAGCATCCGGTATCGGCGAGAATCTCCATCTCGTTATCGACCCCGCAGGCATAGCCCCCAGCCGAATTCGCCAGCGCAAAATTTCCGTGAACGAATGCATAGCGGGCCTGGTCGGAACCTTCGACGAAAGACAGCGAGCCATGATGGAAGACCAGAGCATCGCGAAACTCCACTAACTGCCGGCGTGTATTTTCGGCGGAGTCGGGTCCGTCCATTCCGTGATGCAGGTGAATTTCAAGTTCGCCCCATCCTTGGTGGCAATGCGCAGCCAGGCGGTCGACTAAACCTCGGTCGTACTGCTCGGC
>Ga0209007_1000331_pt1 | contig 22016 bp, 20 predicted proteins | sample JacPinW_OM1H0_O2_FD_187961 | JGI IMG/M metagenome (GOLD analysis project Ga0209007, IMG submission 187961) | Forest soil microbial communities from Algoma, Ontario, Canada - Jack Pine, Ontario site 1_JW_OM1H0_O2 (SPAdes) (version 2) | ecosystem: Environmental > Terrestrial > Soil > Boreal... | reverse complement strand
CGAATTGGGGTGGGCGGGCCCGGTCAATGTTTCCGAGAGACGCCCTAGAAATCCCGAACGATAATTGCGCGATCCGCTCAAGGGTTGACCCAGTTCAATGCTGTCTTGGGTCTCGAAGTGACTGCGCGACAGATCCTCCGTCCCCGCGAATGGCACGAATGCAACCTGGCGCTGCAGATACATTGAGCCGATTGATTCACGGACCGCCGGCGCAAGCGCCCAATCGGCATCGAGCGCCAGCGCGCTGGTGTTGGATGCCGGATCGGGTTTGGCAATGGCTATATTCGGGCGCGCTTCATAATAAAAGCTGCTCGAATAGGGAATCAGTAAATTGGTCGAATCGTAGCCGCCGCGCAAAAACACCAGTAAAAACCGCGCCCCGCTTGCCGGGGCGGCAAACAAGCGGCCCGTAAACCCGGCGGCGAGCAGTGCCGCGCCGCCCAGCTTGAGCACGGACCGGCGATTCAAGTGCGGCTCATTCATAACTGAATTCCGGTGACGACAGTAGAAACGTATTCCACTCCTGCTGCGAATTCGCGCGATTGAGCGCATCCTTGGTCCGCGCCGCGAGAAACGGTTCGACCGCTTCGAAATATAAGCGGTTCGACAACTGCGGAAAGCCCGCGGCGCTCGCCGCCGCGCCATCTTCAGGATCAAACAAGCCGGCATTGCCCGCGCCGATGGCGCGCGCAATTTCGAAGCGGCGGCTGATTTGACCGGAACTCGCCCAACCGAGTTCCGTCAAGGGATAGCCATCGGGAGTTTGCCGGCCAAACGGAGCCTCGCCCAGACCGTTGAGCCAATTGAGTACCGGCCGGGTGTTGCTGATCGGCCTGCCGTCATAGGCAAAGCGGATTGCGGAGACGACATAGCGCGTGGGGTCCTTGAATTTGGCGCCCAGGGCCGCGTCGAACTCGCGCGACATGAATAAGGTATGCAGCACGGCGCCGATGTCGCCATCGCTGCGCATGAACGTCTGCGCCATCCGCTCGACCAACGCCGCAGGCGGATTGTCGGCCACGAAATAAATCGCCAGTTCCCGCGCAATGAATCGGGCGCAGGCGGGTTGCGAGACGATCAAGCTGACCGCGTCCTCGACTTCGCCGAATCCCTTGCCGGTGATCGGGTGTCCGAGAAGAGTCTTGGCGCCGAAATCATGGCGAGCCGGGTTGAATTCGAAGGCGCCGCTGCGAACATACATTCGTTGCATCTCGGGTTTGAGCTTAGGTCGATCGCCGACATTGATACCCACACCCGTGAGGACTCGCGCAAGCTCCTGAACGTCCTGTTGCGAATATCCTCCGCCCACGCCGAGCGTATGCAGCTCCAGCAACTCGCGCGCGTAGTTTTCGTTGATGTGTCCCGCGGCATTTTGATTGTTGTCCAGATACTGCAGCATCGCCGGATGTTCCAAGGTGGCCATCACGAGATCTTTGAAATGCCCGAAGACATGCGGCCGAATCGCGCGCTCCTCGTAGTCGCCCACCAACCAGCGCAAATTGGCCTTGTACTGAAACACGCTGAAGTGATTTAGCCAAAACCAGACCATCTGCTCCTGCAGCTGCGCGGGCGAATAGACAGCCCGCAGCAGGTCGCGGCGAATGGCTTCGTAGGCGAGCTTATTGCCGTGGTCATTGAGTGCCTTGCGGGCCTGTTCCTTGTCCGTGCCGTCGGGCATGGCGTTGATGAGCTTATATTGTGCGTTGACATCGGCAAGCCACTTCGCCGGATCTGCATGGGAAACTTCGAGTACGGCAATCTCCGCAGCGATCGGTGCCGGCAATGCGGCCTCCTCCGGATGCAGTTGCCCATCGAGAAACCGTTCGCGGCCCAATTGACGGTAACTTGCGACGCTGGCCGAATCCAGACCAAAGGATGCCCGCTCGAGCCACAAGGTGTCCTCCCGGCGCATGGCATGTAAGGGCGCCGCCGGGACGCGGCTAAGATCGGTGTGGGCGCACCCGGCCAATGCCAATCCGGCGGCGATGCATGCGCACGTAATAATGGAGCACTCAGGGCGCATGGTTTCCCCCGTGGAACCTGTTCCATGTTAACGGATGGCGGTCGCCGACGTTGACACACGCACTCGGACGGCTCTTACGTCGTTTTGCACCAATTGCCGCCTGGCGCTCGAGTTTGGCCGGCCCACAATGTCATCGATGACAAGATCCAAAAAGCTTGATGAGCTCGTCGGCACCGTGGAAGAGCTGTTGAGCCGGCTGCCCGATAACTTGAGCCCTGAAGTCGCCGAACTGCGCGACCGGGTCGACACCGCCATCTTCGAGGCGTGGACCTCCATCGCCGCCGAAGGCAGGGACACGGCGAATCGCGCGTCGCGTCGCTCCGCTGAACGGTTCTGGATCAGTGTTGGATTGGCGTTGCTCGCGGGTGCAACCGGCCTGCTCGCCTACCAAATTACGCGGCCCACGGCCCGCTAAACTGACGCTTTCGTCCTCGGCGCTTTGCTCGCCGCTTTGCCCGCCCCTTTGCCCGCTGCTTTGCCCGCTGCTTTGCCCGCTGCTTTGACGGGCGCTTTTCGAGGTTGACCTTTTGCAGCGGGCCGTCGTTTCGCGGCGACCTTCTTGATCGATAGGCGCTCTCCCGGATTGAGCGACTCCACCAGCTTGACGAATTTGGCAACCAGCAGCTTGATGTCTTTTTCTCGTCGTCCCATGGCCATGCGATTTTCTCCTTTTGATGGCTGCATTATGGTCTTGAATCGAATCGCGCCACCACCTCAACTGCGCCGGTCGGCCGTAGGCGGAGTCTGACCGTCAACATTTGATAACGGCAGATGTCGAGCGCCGCGCCGACGCGCGCATTGTTATGTACCAATGTACTTTGGTAACATCGCGGTTTCTCGAAGAGAAACGCCGATGATCGAAATAGAACGGGTACAGACTGGAATCAGGATTGAGAAACGGCTCTTGAAAGTGCTGAAGGCCCTGGCGGAACTCAAAGATCTTTCCGTCGGCGATCTGCTCGAAGGACTCGTACTTCACGCCTTTGAGGGGAAGACCGCCTTCTCCAAAGAAACACTCGCGCAGATCGCTGAATTGAAAAAAATCTATCGTTTGACGCTTCGCGCCGGCGACAGCCATCAATTAAAGGAACGACCATGAGCGCCCCGCCGCTGCTGCACACGCGAGAGCAGTTTTCGTTGATCGCGAACGCGCCCTTCGAAATTGCCTGGCCGCTCTTCGGCGCGGATAAGGAACGTGCGTGGGCTGCGGATTGGGAACCGGTCTTTCTCTGGCCGCAGAAGGCTTTCGACCAAGAGGGGATGGTTTTTGTGGTCAGGCAGGGAGAAAACAATGCCGTCTGGGTGAATACCGCATTCGACCCTATAGGTAGGCGGATCCAATATGTGTACGTGATTCCGGAGGTGGTCGTCACGGTGATCACGCTTGAGCTCACGCCCGATGGGCAGTCTACCGCCGTCGGCGTGCTTTACGAGCGGACGGCGCTCGCCGATGCGGCAAATGAAGTCGTGAAGAACATGGCCGCGGCCGACCGGGTCGCCGGCAAGCGGTGGGAGCAGCAGATCAACCGACACCTGAGTCAATAATACCTTGGATCACTGGCGCGGCTGCCGTGAAAGTTTTACAAATTTGAGCAAGCTCGCGCAATCAGTTCGCGGCGTTATGGGTTCTAATTCTTCAGTGATTGTCCTATTGACGATTCCAGAAATGAAGTTCAGCGTCGTTTGCCGGCTCAAAAACTAACAAACCCAAGAATCCGCGGCCACGGATATAAGGATTTTTTATGGTTACCAAAGTGAATCTCCGGCGCCGGCAATTGCTCGTCGGCGGCGTGGCGGCGGGAATCGCGGGCACCGCGGCGGCCGCTACCCTGCACGACGGAGAATTGGGCGCACCGCCGCAAACCATTCGCGGTGCCGTGCCGTGGAAAGAAGGAACCGCGGATGCTCCGCCTGGCGCGACGGGTTCCGGATATACCTACTTCACACCCGTCGAAGCGACATTTATTGAAGCAGCGGTCGCACGGCTGATCCCCAACGATGAGGTCGGACCCGGTGCGGTCGAGGCTAACGTGCCCTTCTTTCTGGATCGTCAGCTGGCGGGACCCTTCGGCAGAGGTGATCACTATTATCTCGGCGGACCTTGGCCGAAAGGCACGCCCGAACAGGGCTATCAAAGCCGCTTTAGTCCGGCACAACTCTATCGCGCCGCCATCGCCGCGATCGATCAATACGTCGGCGCAAACTTAGGCGCCGCGACATTCGCAAAGCTCGCCGCCGCCGATCAGGACAAATTGTTGAAAGGGTTGGAGAGCGGCGATGTGAAGCTCGACGGTGGAGTCGACGCTAAATCGTTCTTCGCCATGTTTCTGCAAAATACCAAGGAAGGCTATTTCTCCGATCCCATCTATGGCGGCAACAAGGATATGGGCGCATGGAAGATGATCGGCTTTCCAGGGGCTCACTATAACTACAAGGATTGGGTAACTCGCCACGGCGAGCGTGTGCCTTTTCCACCGGTAGGATTCAAGGGCCGCCCCGGATGGGAGACTTGAAATGGCAACCACTCTCAAACCGGTAGATGCAGTGTTGGTGGGTTTCGGCTGGACCGGAGCCATCATGGGGCAACAGCTGTGCGACGCGGGCTTGAATGTCGTCGCGTTCGAGCGCGGCCCCTGGCGCGATACGCCCACGGATTTTGCGACTGGATTTGCGCAGGATGAGTTGCGCTACATGTGGCGCCATCATTTGTTTCAGAATGTCTCGGACGACACGCTCACCATCCGCAACAATGTCAACCAAGAAGCGCTGCCCATGCGCCACTTGGGCTCGTTTCTCCTCGGCACCGGCGTGGGCAGCGGCGGTGTCCATTGGAACGGACAGATCTGGCGTTTCTTACCCACGGATTTTCTCACCAAGAGCCACAACGAAAAGCGCTACGGCAAGAAGGCTGTCTCAGCTTATGACATGACGGTCCAAGACTGGGGGGTCACGTACGAGGAGTTGGAACCGCACTACGATCAATTCGACCAACTCTGCGGCACGAGCGGCAAAGCCGGGAATCTTCACGGCCAGATCCAAGCCGGCGGCAATCCGTTCGAGGGGCCGCGGTCGAACGAATATCCTAATCCACCGATGCTGCAGACCTATGGGCCAACGCTGTTCGGCAAAGCGGCCGCGGAGCTAGGACGCCATCCCTTCCCGCACCCGACGGGAAACATGTCTCAGGCCTATACCAACCCCCTCGGCGCGCAGATGGGGGCCTGCACCTACTGTGGATTCTGCGAAAAATTCGGCTGCGGCAACTATTCGAAGGCCAGTCCGCAGACCACGGTGCTGCCTTACCTCTTGCAAAAATCGAATTTCACGCTGAAGACCGAATGCGAAGTGCTGCGGGTCGAGCTCACCGCCGATAAAAAGCGCGCGACCGGCGTTACCTACGTGAACAGCGCCGGCGAGGAATTCTTTCAGCCGGCTGAGATGGTGATCCTCTCGGCGTACGTTCTGCAGAACGTGCGCCTGTTGCTGCTGTCGGGTATCGGCAAGCCGTACGATCCAAAAACGGGCGAAGGCGTCGTTGGCAAGAACTACGCCTACCAAACCATGTCATCGGTGAACGTCTTCTTCGAGGACAAGCTCATGAATCCCTTCATCGGGGCGGGCGCGCTCGCCACCGTCATTGACGACTTCAACGGCGATAATTTCGACCACGGCGGCTTGGGCTTCATCGGCGGCGCGTACATCGCGGGCATGGTCACCGGTGGGCGCCCGATCGAAATGATCTATACGCCGCAAAACACACCCGCCTGGGGGCTCGAGTGGAAACATGCGGCGGCGAAAAATTACCTGCGATCTTTTTCGCTGAGCATCCATGGCTCATGCATGAGCGCCCGCGGCAACTACCTGGACCTCGATCCCACGTACCGCGACATTCATGGCCGGCCCATGCTGCGCATGACATTCGATTTCACAGAGAATGATCACAAAATGTCGGATTACCTGACCGACCGCGCAGCCGAAGTGGCGAAGGCCATGAATCCGCGCGAGATCAAGTTGAATCGACGCACCGGTTCCTGGAGCGTCACGCCCTACCAGACCACGCACAACACGGGCGGCGCCATCATGGGGGACAACCCCAAGAACAGCGTGGTCAATAAATATCTGCAGTCCTGGGATGTGCCCAATGTTTTCTCCATGGGTGCCGGGGCGTTTCCGCAAAACGCGGGCTACAACCCCACGGCCACCTTGGCAGCGCTCGCCTACATGTCGGCCGACGCGATCAAGTCGCAGTACCTCAAGTCGCCCGGACCTTTGGTGAGAGGGTAGAGCCATGCGCCGTCCAAGCACGTTGCGATTAGCATTGCTGAGCGGATCCCTGGCGGTCTTGAGCGTAGCGGGTTTCGCGGTGAGCCAGATGCTGCCGTTGCCGGCGCACCCCAGTTCCGCCGTCACCCCACAGGGACTGCTTTCCAAAAGCCTCGATGATTCCGCGCCCAACGCGGCGCAGGTTCGCCGCGGCCAGTATCTGGTGGCGGCGGGCGACTGCATCTCCTGCCATTTGCGCGAGGGCGGCGAAGCGTTCGCAGGGGGGCTGGCCCTCAACACTCCATTTGGGCTCATCTACACGTCCAATATCACACCGGACCGCGACACTGGCATCGGCGCCTGGAGCAGCGATCAGTTCTTCCGCGCGATGCACGACGGCAAAGGCGCGCACGGCGAGGATCTCTATCCTGCTTTTCCCTATCCTTGGTTCAGACGGGTGAGCCGCGAGGACGATGACGCGATTTTTGCCTTTTTAATGACTCTGCCTGCGGTCAACTACACCCCACCGAAAAACGACCTGGCTTTCCCTCTCAATTTTCGCACGCTCGTCGGTGCGTGGAATACTCTGTTCCTCGACAGCCACAATTTTCAATCCGATCCTGAGCAGTCAGCGGAGTGGAATCGGGGCGCCTACCTCGTCAATGGCCTTGGTCACTGCGGCGCCTGCCACACGCCCAAGAATTCCCTCGGCGCCGACAAATCCAAGCAGGAACTGCAGGGCGGTAAACTCGATAACTGGGTTGCGCCTGACCTGACCAGCAATACACGCATTGGCTTGGGGGATTGGAGCGTCGACGATATCGCCGAGTTCCTGGCATCGGGCCGCAATGCGCATGCGGCCGCGGGCGGCGCCATGGCGGATGTCATCAGTTATTCCACATCGTTTATCAGCGATGCGGATCGGCGCGCGATCGCCGTCTATCTCAAAAGTCAGCCCGCGAGTCCGAGCGTTGCAGCCTCCTCGCCCGACGCGGGCGCGATGCGCCGCGGCGCGGAAATATATTCCGACGCGTGCGCATCCTGCCATCTGGATAACGGAGTCGGCCAATCGAGGCTGTTTCCGCCGCTTGGCAAGGACGCCATGCTGCAGCAACCTGATCCCACCGGGCTCGAGCATTTGATTCTGGGGGGCACGCGCATCGGCGTCAGTGCATCGCGCCCCTCGCCTTTGGGCATGCCGAGTTTCGCGTGGAAACTCACCGATCAGGAGATTGCCGATGTTTCGACCTATATTCGCAACAGTTGGGGCAATCAAGCGGCGCCGGTGGCGGTGGCCGACGTCAGCGAACTGCGCAAAAAACTAAACCTGCAAACCGTGCGCCTGACGGATAATTCCGGCGATCACTGATGCAAGCTGGCTCGCGCCCGCGCCAGCGCCAGTGCCCGTGCCCGTGCCCGTGAGGACTTTGACCTCGCCGTCAGAGTTGCGATCTGATTGGAAGGAGCACCGCCTCCGCCGCTTTTTGCCCCCAAGAGCGGTTTCGCCACCGCTCGTAGGTATATCTCACCGAGGAGGTCAGGTCACGCTCGAAGACGTCGGTCATTTGTTGCGCGAAGGGCGCATCGTAGACATTCAGGCTGGCTTCGTCATTGAGTTCAAAGGAGCGCATGTCGAAATTCGTTGACCCGACGGAAACCATGAATCGATCGAAGATCAACATTTTGCAGTGAAGCATGGTCGGCTCATAGACATAGATTTCGACGCCACTTTCCAGCAGCCGACCCCAGCCCCGCTTCGAGGAGATGCGCACGGTCTCGGAATCAAGATATTTGTCGGGTACGAGAACGCGTATTCTGACACCGCGCGCCCGCGCGCTCTTAAGTTCGCGGATCATCAGTGTGTCAGGTATAAAATAAGCTGCTTCAATATCGATCGTCCGATCGGCCGCGGTGATTGCCGTCAGGTACATCAGACGCATGCTGTCGGCGCCGCCATCCGGCGAACTGATGAACATCTGCATCTCCTGGCTGCCGACCGCAGTCAATGCCGGAAAGTAAGCGTCCCCGTGCAATACGTTACCGGTGGACTTGATCCAGTTGTCCAGAAACGCCGCCTGCATCTGGGCGACCGCCAATCCTTGCACCTGAAAATGCATATCGCGCCAATGATCCGGGTCCTGTGCGTGGCCGTCCCATTGATCGGCGATGCCGACTCCACCCGTAAAACCCACGGCTCCATCGACGATGAGCACCTTTCGGTGGGTTCGATTGTTCAACTTGCCCAAACCGAACCAGCGCAGCGCGTGGAATCGCTGCACTTCGATACCGGCTTGCAGCATGCGGCGCAGCAACTCACTCGACATTTTGCTGCAGCCCACCCAATCGAGCATCAAATGCACTTTGACGCCGGCGGCCGCGCGGTCTATCAATGCTTCGGCGAATCGCTCGCCAATGCCGCCGGACCAATAAATGTAGGTCTCGAAAGTAATGGTACGTTGAGCGCTCTTGATCGCCGCCAGCATCGCCGGGAATATTTCCTCGCCATTTTGCAATGCCAGCACTTGGCTGCCCGACAAAATCGCGGGACCCAGCAAGGTGCCCATTTCCCGCTTCAACTGTGGATCGAGAATCCCATAGTGATGCTTGACCTTATGATGCGGCTCTTTTTCCGGCGTGCGAAAATTTGAAATCACAATCACCGCGAGCAAGGTGCCGGCGATGGTGAGCGCGATTATCCACAAGGGTTCCACGGTGCGGCAGGATGGCACGAATCCGCCAAATTCGGCACTCGCGATCGCCTACAGGGGATCGCTCTGGCCGCTTACAGCGCCAATATCAGAAGAGGCAGATGCTGGCGGGATAGAGCGAGGCTGGAGCTACTCGCCATCTCGCCACTAAACTCACAACAACATAAAGAGCAACAGACATGTCAATTATCGCCTGGCTCATCTTGGGTCTCATATCCGGTTTCATCGCGAGCAAACTGGTGAACAAAACCGGCGATGGACTGGTCATAGACATCGTATTGGGCATCATCGGCGCAGTCGCCGGTGGCTGGCTATTCAACCGCTTTGGCATGCCCGGCGTGACTGGCCTCAATATTTATAGCATGCTTGTCTCTGTCGTGGGCGCGGTGGTGGTGCTGGTCATCTATCACGCGCTGACGCGCCGAGCTTAATGATGAAGGTTTACACAAAGGGACATCCCATGAAACATTTTATGCGCACATTGGCTTTGATACCGTTGCTGATCGTATCGATCGGCGCCGCGCACGCGCGCGGCTACGCAGACACCATTGCGGTCTTCAAGAACGCCGGCGCCAGCGGAACGTTCTTCGATAGAAGCTATGCCTACGCGGTCTTTCCGACCGTCGGCTCGGGCGCCATCGGCGTCGGTGGTGCCTACGGTAAAGGACGGGTGTACGTCCATGGGGTGTACACCGGAAACGCGACCCTCGGTCAAGTCAGTGTGGGATTCCAGGCGGGCGGCAAAGCTTATAGCCAAATCATCTTCTTCGAAGATCAACGCGCGCTGGACGAGTTCGAGTCCGGAAACTTCGAATTCGGCGCGGATGCCAGCGTGGTGGCCGTCACGGCAGGCGCCAATGCGGGTGCCGCGACCAATGGTGCGGCCGCTGGCGCTAGCGCGGGTCCAAATGACGCGACGACTCACGGCATCTATCAAAAAGGCATGGCCGTCTTCACGGTTGCCAAGGGCGGACTGATGTTCTCCGCATCCATCGCGGGCCAGAGATTCTCGTATACTCCGCGCAGCGCCAACTGATCTCACGCTCGATCAGCGGGGTTGCGTATAATTAGGCCGCCTAGAAGCCCGGAAGGGTGACATTCGAGCGAGGCTGCCGAGATGGAATTTGTGGGGCAGACGGCGGACGGACGGTCGATTCATTACATCGACAAGAAGCGCTACCTGTGGCTCTTGTCGTTGACCGGGGGGTTCAACCCCCCGATTGCCATTGGTCTTTATTTCGTCACGGGCCACAACCCGTTCACGATGCTGTTTCCCCTGCTTTACACCTTTGTCGCGATCCCCCTCGTCGACGCCCTGATGGGGGAGGATCACCACAATCCGCCCGAAGAAGTCGTGCGGCACATGGCGCACGACCAGTACTACCGCATCCTTTTGTATGTCGGCATCGTTCTGCTGTTTGCAAGTTTCTTCATGGTTGCTTGGTTTCTCGGCACCTACCGGGTGCCGTGGTGGGCCTACACGGTATTGGCGCTGGGCACGGGCTTTCAAAGCAGTGGCGCGATTTTGCTAGGTCATGAACTGGGGCACAAAAATAATCGTGCCGATCGCATTGCCGCGCAAGTTGCCAACGGACTGGTGGGTTACGGCCATTTCTGCATCGAGCACAATGTGGGTCACCACGTCCATGTGGCGACGCCGGAAGATTGCGCGAGCGCCCGAATGGGTGAAAGCATATACAAGTTTGTGCGCCGCGAGATTCCCGGCGCATTTAGGCGCGGCTGGCGCCATGAACGGGAGCGGTTGGCCAAGCTGGGTCACGGGATATTCACCTGGCACAATCCGATTTTGCTCTCGTGGCTGCTGACGCTCGCGATCGGCGGCGCATTGATCGCGGCGTTCGGATGGATCCTCCTGCCGTTTTTGATCATTCACCACGTGTACGCCTGGTATGGATTGACCCAGGCAAATTATGTCGAGCACTACGGCCTGCTGCGGCAAAAAACGCCCAATGGACGCTACGAAGCCTGCAAGCCGCGTCATTCCTGGAACACCAATCACATTTTCTCCAACTTGCTGACCTTCCATCTGCAGCGCCATTCGGATCACCATGCCAACGCACTGCGCCCTTATCAGACCCTGCGCGACTTCGAAGATTTGCCGCGCTTGCCGAGCGGTTATCCGGGTTCGTTTGCGCTCGCCGCTTTTCCGTCGCGATGGTTCAAGGTGATGGACCCAAAACTCATGCGCTGGGCGGACGGTGATCTTTCCAAACTCAACGTCGACCCTGATCAGAGGGATCGCCTGTACGCCAAATTTGCTGACCGGCATTGAGCGCCTTACCCCCGGCGTGCGATTCTGTCGCGGCGCAATGTGCGACGGCGTCGCCGGGTGGCCCACATCCGAATCTGGTTCTGGTTACAACGATCCTGGCGTCGGCCTTGGCTTTTGTGGACGGCTCGGTGGTGAACGTCGCCCTACCGACCCTCGGGCAAACTTTCAACGCTGACGCCGGCGGGCTGCAATGGGTCATCAACGCTTATCTGTTGCCGTTGAGTGCCCTACTCTTGCTCGGCGGCGCCGCTGGGGATTACTTCGGCCGTCGACGCCTGCTCATTCTGGGCACTTCGGTGTTCGCGTTGGCCTCGCTGAGCTGCTCTTTGGCATCCGGATTGCCCGCGCTATTCGCGAGCCGCTTGGTTCAAGGCGTCGGTGCCGCGATGCTCATGCCAAACAGCCTCGCGATTCTGGGTCAAACGTTTTCCGGCGCCTCCAAAGGACGAGCCATCGGGATTTGGGCGGCGACCGGCGCAGCGATGGCCGCGATCGGCCCAGTGATTGGCGGTTGGCTCATTGATTTGGGCAGCTGGCGCGCGATCTTCCTATTGAACCTGCCGCTGGCATGCGGCGCCATCCTCCTCGCCTGGCGCGTCGTGCCGCCGGATCGGCGCAGCGGCGCCTATCCGCTCGATGCAATGGGGGGAATACTGGCCACGGTCGGCTTAGCAGCGTTGACCTGGGCTCTGACCGTCGGCTCCGGGCGCAGCGGCTGGACACCCACCGCACTGACCGCCGCGGCAGCGGCAGTCCTCGTGCTGCTGTCGTTCTTGCGCCTGGAAACGATGCGCGGCGCGCGGGCCATGATGCCGATGGATCTATTTGCGTCGAAGGCCTTCGTGGGGCTGACGCTGTTCACGTTTCTGCTGTATGGCGCAATGGGAGGGCTGTTCGTACTTCTTCCCTATATGTTGATCAAGGCGGGCGGTTACTCGGCAACCCGCGCGGGTGCAGCTCTGCTGCCGTTGCCCCTGATACTCACGCTGACCTCGCCCGTGGCCGGCGCGCTCGCTGGTCGAATCGGGACGCGCTTGCCGCTTAGCCTAGGCCCGCTCGTCGTCGCGGCCGGATTCCTGATTGCGCTGCGAATTGATTCGAGCGCGAGCTATTGGACTCAAGTGCTGCCGATGATCGTGATCATTGCGGTGGGAATGAGTGCGGCGGTTGCGCCGCTGACCACGGCAGTGCTGACCTCGGTGGATCAAGCGCATGTCGGCTCAGCATCCGGCCTCAACAGTGCCGTGGCCCGGACCGGGGGCTTGGTGGCCACGGCATTGCTTGGCTCCGTGCTGGCGGCCGATGGCGATCGATTGCTGGGCGCCTATCACGTGGCCATGGGCATCGGCGCGCTGATCTGCGCAGCCGCCTCACTCAGCGCCTTCACGCTCCTTGACCGCAAGAGAGCCTTGCACTCGAATTGAGTTCGACGCTGCGTTCGGGCCGCGCAAAAAGCAGTCTTACAAATTTAGGGATTTTTGCCTACAGACAGCAATTCTTCATCTGTCACAGGATTCGCGCTCGTTGATTCAATTCCCAGAAAGGATTTCGGAACATGGAACAGCACGTCACGGTTGCGCGCGGATCGGATATTTGGTGGCCGGAGAAGCTTGGCCAACCGGCCACCTGCGGCTCACAATATGGCAGACGTTATGCCTTCTTTCGCGAGCTGCGCAGGCTCATCGTCGAGTCTTACGGCAAGCTCGCCGTGTACCATACCGGCGATCTGCAAATTAGCGGCATCTGTCCGAATAGCAGCCGGGCGATGTCGTTGACGTTCTATAGTCAGGAAGGGCTGGTCGACATCGATGAGCTGAGACAGATCAGCTGATGACGGTGGCCGCGAGCGCTTGGGCAAGCGCGCGTTGAGTGAAGGGTTTGGACAGCCTGCCGATCGACGGGTTAAGCCTCGGAGGCAATTCCGCAAATCCCGTGGCCAAGATGACCGGTAGTCCTGGGCGCCGCGCTCTTAAGATCTCGATCAGCTGAAGACCGGTCATGACCGGCATTGCCTGGTCGGTAATGACCACATCAACCGCGGGCATCGATTCAATCTCTTCGATGGCCCTGGCGCCTGAACCGACCGCCACAACTTTATGCCCCAGATCCTCGAGCATGACGGCGACATTGGACAGCACCAGGCTGTCATCGTCCACCGCGAGGATGCACAGCGGCCGCTCGGCGTGCGCGCCTTCGTGGATCTCGGGACCGCGTTCGGTAGCCCCGTCAACCATCGTCGTAATGGGGAACCAAAGCTCCATGGTGGTGCCTCGCCCCGCGATGCTCTGGACGATGAGTTTGCCGCCAGACTGCGCCGTGAGGCCATCGACCATCGAGAGACCCAATCCGGTGCCTTTGCCAATCCCCTTGGTGGTAAAGAAGGGCTCGGTCGCGCGCGCCAATGTGGCCTCATCCATTCCCAGACCCGTGTCCGCGACGACCAGACAGGCGTAGGGACCCGGCGGCAGGCTCGTAGGATGTCCCCCGGCGATGGTGTGCTTGGCCACAGAGATGGTTATCGTGCCGCCATTGGGCATGGCATCACGGCTGTTGATAGCCAAATTGAGAAGCGCGGTTTCGAGTTGATTGGCGTCGGTGCGCACGCGCATGACCTCGAGTGGAAAACGGGTTTCAATATTGATTGTGGGCCCGAGCGAACGCTCCAATAGTTCCAACATGTTGTTGACCAAGTGGGCCAGATCGACCGCCTCGTGTTTTAATTCCTGGCGGCGCGCGAACGCCAACATGCGCTGCGTCAGAGATGAACCGCGCTTCGCCCCCTGCACGGCATTGTCCAAGAGGGCGAGCAGCCGCGGATCGTTCGGCAATCGTTTGCGCAAGATCTCGAGACTGCCGAGAATGGCCATGAGCAGGTTATTAAAATCATGCGCGGCGCCGCCGGTGAATTGGCCAACCGCCTCCATTTTCTGCGCCTGACGCAGCCTGGCTTCCGCGGCTCGGCGCTCGGTGATGTCCCGCGTAATCTTGGCGTAGCCGACCAGATGCCCGTCCGAAGTGATGGCGTCGATAATGACGTTAGCCCAGAAACGGGTGCCATCCTTGCGCAGGCGCCAGCCCTCGGTCTCCAATCGGCCCTCTCGAGCTGCGGTGCGTAGTCCAGCCGCCGGAACTCCCGCCGCCCGGTCCTGCTCGGAATAAAAGCACTCGAAATTCTTGCCGATAATATCCGCCGCTTCGTAACCTTTGATGCGCTTCGCGCCCGAATTCCAACTGATGACGCGCCCGGTCGGATCCAGCATATAGAGGGCGTAATCCGTAACGCTTTCCACCAGCAACTGAAAACTGCGCTCGCTTTCTTGCAAGCGGTGAAGTGCTGCCTCGAGCTCATGCGTACGCCCTTTCACCTTGTCTTCCAACTCGGCAGTCAGCTGCTGCTGTGCCTGCCGTGACAGGTTTCGCTCCGTCACGTCCCGCGTAATGGCAAGTTGCGCGGTGCTACCGTCGCTGAGAAGCAGCTGTGAGGCATGCGTTTCCATGCTTCGGCGGATGCCCTTCAAGCCGACCATGTCAAATTCCCAAACCCGAGTTTCTCCCGCACAGACGCGCTCATGATTGGCCAGCCACATGTCTTGATGTTCCGGAGCCACAAGATCGAGCGCGGAGGCGTGTTCGACTCTCTGCCAGGAATCGGCGCCTATCATCGCCAGCCCGGCGGGGTTCATTTGCAAGAGTCGACCGTCTCTGGCGACCACCTTGATACATTCCGGGCTGGTCAGCGCCATTGCTCGAAACAGCTCGCCGCTCGCGTACATGTCGCGGTTGGTCAGCGAATTCATGGAAAGCGTTTTACTGCCGAGCACTCTTTTTTGTCCCCCAATCCTGCACGGAAAGTACTGCCAATCTACACCGATCCGCTACGCCTGACTGCCGCCGGGGCGGCCAGAATACGTAGGAAACTCCTTACATGCGGAGCGACGAGCCGGGTATTGAGTCTCACCCGCATAGAGGCCAAGGTGGTTAGGGTGCATTTGTGCAACGTCCTTCCCTTGGGCTGCAGGGCGTGGACGGAATAGCTAATTGAAATTGTCGAATAATTCGAAAAGGGGTTTTTATGCAAAGACTTACGGTTTCACTGGTCGCGCTGCTTGCGGTCGCGGCCGCTTCAGGCTGCAACAACGCAAAATCACCCGATGCCGTGGCTAACGATGTCGCGGCGGCGCAAGCCAAACGAGCTTCGGAAGTGGCCGATGCGAGACAGGAGGCCGCCAAGGATTCGAACCAAGCAGAAGCAAAAGTTGATGACAAGACCAATGATCTTAACAACGCGAACGCCAAGGGCGCTTACGATGTCGCCATGGCGCAAGCTGACGGAGATCACAAAGTGGCGCTGCAGAGATGCGACGGCCTGTCAGGAGACTCACAAAAGGCGTGCAAGGATCAAGCGGACGCCAAGTACGATCTTGCAAAAGCCAATGCCAAGGCGATGCTAGCCGCGCAAAAGCCTTAGGCGTACGCCTCACGGCCGGCTTTGGATCGCTCAGATCCGGGCCGGCTGACTCCATCAGGCGATCGTGACGGTTGTGGCGTTAACAAATGCTACATGCTTAGGTGCTAAGAATACGCTCCCCATCTAGTCAACGAGGGCAGCGTCTTGGTAACACGAGTTTGCAGCGCGTGGGCGGTATTTGCCGCCGCCGCAATGATCTGGCTGGGAATCGGCGGAAACGCGTACTCCTCCCCGGTCAACGATGCCCGTAGCGGTTTGCCCATCGGCACGGAGCTCGATGAGGATGCGCCCAATAATCCGCGCGAAGTCTTTCACTCTGAGGCGACCCGCGGTCATAAGTCCTACATGTCCAATCTGGGCAATCTCGCCTTCAACTCGCCGTACACTCTCGGCGAAGCGGCTCGCAAAGCGCATATCAGCTGTGCCAGCTGCCACGTCAATGGGGCGTCAAACCCGAAGCTCTTCATTCCAGGTCTCTCGACGCGCCCCGGGACCTTTGACACCACGAATGCGTTGTTCAATCCCAAGACCGACAATGGCGTGCTCGATGCAGTGACCATTCCGAGCTTGCGCGGTGCGCGCTTCTTGGGTCCCTATGGTCATGATGGGCGCACCGCATCCTTGCGCGATTTCGTGCGCAATGTCGTCGTCAATGAATTCGCGGGCGCGGAGCCTTCGCCGCAGATCCTCGACGCGCTCGTGGCCTACGTCGAAGACATCGACTTTCTGCCGAATCCCAATCTCGACAAGGCCGGAAGCTTGAGCGCCGGCGCAACCGCTGCGCAAAGGCGCGGGGAAGCGCTGTTCAGCAAGCCTTTTCCGCACGAGTCCGGGATGAGCTGCGCTTCCTGCCACATGCCCTCCGCGGCCTTCGTCGATCATCGCCAGCACGATGTCGGCTCGGGCGGCTTGTATAAAACTCCCACTTTATTGAATGCGGACTTCAGCGCGCCCTACTTTCATGACGGGCGCTTCGACAATTTTGGCCAGGTCATCGATTACTTCAATCGAGTGTACGAACTGGGATTGAGCGCACAAGATCAGACCGATCTCGGGGAGTATCTGGCCGCGGTCGGCAATGGCGTGCGGCCCGAATATCGGCTCACCGGCAGCAACGTGCTCGCGGATATCAATGGGTTCGCGAGCGTTCTTGATATTGCGATCTCTCGGCAGGACGCCGATGTAGTGGCCTTGACCGTGCGCAGCGTGAATGATCTGCTTCAAGACCTCGCCGACCATTACCCCGATCCTGCCGGTAAAGAAATCGCCGACGGAGCGCACGAACTCGCACTGGCGCGCGCGACCGTCGCAGCGCTCATGCAAAATTTACAACGAATCGAAGCCGCTATCGCCAAGGGTCATGCCAGCGAGGCAGCGGGCGAGTACTTGAATTACCGCAAACTTTCATTTGCTTCAGCTCCGCTGGCACTGCAAGCGGCCGAGCAGTGGTCGTTGTTCAATCCGGATCGTCATGCTCCAAGTGCCGCGCGTTCAACCACAGGTCACGGGAACTGAATTGACATATTAGGTTCACGAGATTGAGACAGTTCATCGCTACTTTGCGTCCCCAGTTGTTCAACTTAAGTTGGGAGACGTTTATGCGAATTAACGGTCGAAATCACCTAGCATGGGGAGCGAGTGCAGTAATGTCCTTCTCGCTGCTCGCTGCGACAGTCGGATTTGCCGACGACAAGACAAAGGACAATGACGCCGCCGATGCGGTAAAGACCGAGTCGCCCATCAAGCACGTCATCATCTTGATCGGCGAAAACCGCGGTACCGACCATACGTTCGGTGTCTACAAGCCCAAAGGCAAGCACGAGACCATATCGAATATTCTCTCCAAGGGCATCGTCAACGAGGACGGCACGCCCGGCCCGAATTTCTCGCTTGCTCAGCAATTCATGGTGAAGCCGCAGCCTCAGTACTACATCGGCGCGCCCAAGGCGGCCAAAGCAGCGTACGGCAGCACCGGTCAGATGCCGCAGCCCAACACCAATGGAGCGCCGATTGCACAGGGCGAAAGCGGTGCGCCATTTGTGCCGGCCTTCTTGGCGGAGCTCGCGGTGGTTGATCCGAGCCCGGACTTCAACCCGCTGACCGACACCATCTTGACCACCGGATTCACGATGCTGCCGGCCAACACGGTCGACACCCGCATCCCCAACGCCGGCGTACTGCCCAATGGGCCGTTTGTTCTGCAAGGCCCGAACATCAGCGACGATGACTACACGGGCGATATGACCCATCGGTTCTACCAGGCGTGGCAACAATCCGACTGCAGCGTGGCCAATGCCACCAAAGCCAATCCCACGGGATGTCTCAACGATCTGTTCCCCTTCGTCATGTCGACCTACGATTTGAATGACAAGTCGGTGCCGGCGGTGCAGGGCAACTTCAGCGAAGGCAACGAGATGGGTTTTTATGACGCGGAGCAAGAAGAAGCTTCGACATTGAAGACTCTGGCGGACCGGTTCTCCTTGAGCGATAACTTCCATCAGTCATTCCAAGGCGGCACAGGGGCCAATCACTTTATGCTTGGCACCGGCGATGCCGGTTTCTGGAGCGACGGCAACGGCAATGCGATCACGCCGCCGGCCAATCAGATTGCCAATCCGAATCCGGCCCCCGGCACGACCAACAAGTACACGGCGGACAACAACTTCACGAACTGCTCGGATTTCACGCAGCCGGGCATCGCGCCGATCGTCAGCTACCTCGAGGCTTTGCCATACCGTCCGGAGCCGAACTGCGCAACGGCACACTACTACATGGTTGATAACACGAACCCGGGCTTCTATCCCAACGGGTTCCGCGCACCCTCCCCGGCTGCGCAGGCCATGATTCCTGCCTCTCCGGTTCGCACCATCGGTGATGCACTCAACGAGAAGAGCATCTCGTGGGCCTACTTCGGCGGCTCGTACAACGATGCAGTCGCGCTATCGAACGACGCCGTGACGGCCGGAACCGCCGCAACGCTCAACTCATCGACGGCGTTGGGTGAGGCGGCGCTCGCGGATCCTGCCCATGCGTTGGGCGTTGCCTACTGCCAGATTTGCAATCCCTTCCAATATGCGACTTCGATCATGGGAAACCCGACGCAGCGGGCGGCGCATATCAAGGATACGGTCGATCTGCTCGCCGACATTCAAGCCGACACACTCCCGTCGGTTTCCTTCGGAAAGCCGGATGGATTGCTCGACGGACACCCCTCGTCCTCGAAGATCGATCTGTTTGAGGCCTATGTGCAGCAAGTGCTCGACGCGCTCGAAGCGCATCCCAAGCTCAAGGCCGAGACCGTGGTTTTCGTCACCTGGGACGAGGCCGGCGGCTACTGGGACTCGGGATTCATTCAACCGATCGACTTCTTCGGCGACGGGCCGCGGATTCCCCTGCTCACCCTGTCGGAATACTCCACGGGCGGCACGGTTAACCACACCTACGCCGATCACGTCTCGCTGTTGAAGTTCATCGAGCGCAACTGGAAGTTGCGGCCTTTGACCGATCGCAGCCGCGATAATCTGCCGAATCCGAAAATGCGCGAGGATCAGCCCTATGTGCCGGGAAATATGCCGGCGCTGTCTGATCTATTCGACATCTTCGACTTCAGCCATGCGGTCAAGCAGCCTTTCCTCGAATAAAGATCGGCTCGCATAGGACTTGAAACCGGTGCCGGTCCGACTTAAGTCGGACCGGCACTTCCTTTTTCAAAGGCTCAACATGCGGCGCAACATCTCGAGGCGGACAACAACCGTTCTGCATTTGGCATGGTTGTTCAGCGCCGCCGCGCTGGCGCAAGGACAGCCGCCCTCTTTTTCGGCCGATATTGTGAGCCTGGATGCCGGCGGCGCGCGGCACGCAGCAGCCAAGCTGCAGGTGGCGAATCCCAAGGCCCGCATTGAGATGGCCGGCGCAGCGGATGGCTTTTTCCTCAGCGACGCCGACGCAGGCACCGCCCTGTTCGTGCGAACCGCGCAGCGTCTGTATCTGGATGCCCGGCAATCCACTCTGTTCACGCGAATCTTCGTCCCGGTCGATCCGCGCGATCCCTGCCGCCAATGGCAGGCGGCGGCCGCCACGGCGGGGGTGCCGAGCACCGGCGAGTGGCACTGTGAACTCATCGAACGGGCAAGTATGAATCACCACGAAATCATCGAATACCGCGTGGTGAGGTCCGATGGACAATCGGACTACGGCTGGGTCGACCGTACGATGGGCTTTCCGGTGAAGTGGCAAGCAGCGGATGGAAAAGTGTTTGTATTGGAGAACATTGTGCTCCAAGCACAGCCACAGAGCTTATTCAGTATCCCGCCGGACTACCGCAAACTCGACCCACAGGCACTCCTCGAGCGCATCAAACACAGCGACGTCTGGGCCGAACCGTCCAAATAGCCGTCCGATAGAACCAATCCTGTGCCGGCGCTTAAGCGCCGCGCCGGTGCCTTGTTGCCGAGGCGCCCTCCCTTTCCTCAGCTTTTAATTCGCTCAGCTGCATCCGATGTATCGGCAGGCTCGAAGTTATCCGCAGCTAGCCCAACAACGTACGACGCAAGGAGCCTGTTCGATGAGCATGATCAAACACCGACAACTACTGATAGGGGTGCTTGCCGCCTCTGTCGCCGGCGGCGCGCTGGCATCAAGCCATCGCGAAGCGCCTTTCATCAGCACACGCCCGAGCGTGGACGGTACTGATTTTTATATGTTCAACAGCTACGAGCAAGGCAGAGCGGGATTCGTGACCCTCATTGCCAACTACATACCGCTGCAGGATCCACAGGGTGGACCCAACTACTTCAACCTCGATGACAATGCTCTGTACGAGATTTCCATCGACAACACCGGTTCAGGCACGGCCAACCTCACCTTTCAGTTTCGGTTCACCACCACCACGCAAGGCCTCGCCGTTCCGGTCGGTCCGAAAATGGTTCCGGTGCCATTGACCAATATCGGGCCGGTCAGCGCGGGAAACAGCAGCGCGCAAAATGTGTCGCAGACCTACACGTTGACCTTGGTTAAAGGCGATCGGCGCACGGGGACTGTGCTTCCGGTTGAAAATTTCGCCACCGGCAGCAGCACCTTCGCCAAGCCCTTGGATAACATCGGCAACAAATCGATTCCGAATTATGCCGCTTATGCCGCGACTTTCATCTATCCGATCCTGATTCCCGGATGCGGACAGGGCAAGGTATTTGTCGGCCAGCGCCAGGATCCGTTTTTCCTGGATTTAGGCGGCACCTTCGATCTGGTTAACTATCATTACCCCGTCGAGCAGCTGGTTCCCCCCGGCACCAGCACGCGCAACTTCGGCACCAATTCCCTCGCCGGATTCAACGTGACCTCGCTCGAACTCGAAGTTCCGGCCTCGTGTCTCACCAACGGTTCCGATCCGGTGATCGGGGCGTACACCACGGCAAGCCTGCGCCAAGCTTCAGTGCTCAATCCGACCCCGCAGAGCGCGAAGAGCGTCGCCAGCGTCGGCCCGGTCGCCTCCCCGACCGGACCGGAATTGGCCGGTGGCGCGTGGAGCCAAGTCTCGCGCCTCGGGATGCCCCTGGTGAATGAGCTCGTGATCGGATTGCCCGACAAGGATCGTTGGAACACGACCACTCCCGTACAGGACGCCGAATTCGCCGACTACGTCACCAACCCGTCCCTGCCCGTCTTGGTCCAAGCCTTGTTTGGCAGCGCAGGGGTGCTTGCGCCCAATGTTTATCCGCGGACCGATCTTGAAGCGGTTTTCCTCACCGGTATTGCGGGCGTAAATCAGCCTGCCAAAGTCCAGGCGCCCGCCGAAGAGCTGCGCTTGAACACCAGCACGCCCATCACGCCGTACGCTTCGCAGAAGGATCTGGGTGTTCTTGCCGGTGATTTGGCCGGCTTTCCGAACGGCCGGCGCCCGATCGATGACGTCGTGGACATCACGCTGCGCGTTGCCATGGGTGTTCTTCTGAAGCCCTACGACGGTAGCTCCGCGGATCCGGATCCGGCATCGGACGCGTCCCGGCAGTTGGGCTATACCGACGGCGTTCAAGCCAATCCGGCCAACTTCCTGACCGCCTTCCCGTACCTGAACACCCCGATTGCGGGCTCACCGAACTTTTGAGGTCGACACCATGAAGAGAATCGCATTGATGATCGGCACGGCGGTGATGAGTTGCACACTGCTGGCGAGTTGCGGAGGTGATCATCACACGCCCGTGCAGACGAGTGGCGGCCCGCCACCGCCACCACCGCCACCGCCGCCACCGCCGACAAAAGATC
>Ga0209007_1000330_pt1 | contig 22104 bp, 22 predicted proteins | sample JacPinW_OM1H0_O2_FD_187961 | JGI IMG/M metagenome (GOLD analysis project Ga0209007, IMG submission 187961) | Forest soil microbial communities from Algoma, Ontario, Canada - Jack Pine, Ontario site 1_JW_OM1H0_O2 (SPAdes) (version 2) | ecosystem: Environmental > Terrestrial > Soil > Boreal... | reverse complement strand
CAACTCGATTCGCTCCGTTTCCATCCCGCCCCCCCATCGGGATGAAACCGGACATTTCTACTTTGCACAAACCGGACATTCTCATTTTGCGGCGACACCACAGCCGCGGCCGCTTGACACCTTCCCGCCCACTGTTAGTCTGGACACGAAGGTATGCAAACGATCGTAACAAGTCGAATCGGGTCGCTCTCGACCGCAGGGGGGTGCCGTTTCATGGGCACGCCGTTCGCCCGCGGAACGCCCTGGGAAACGGTATCCCGCGACTCGAAAATTGCGCATTTCGACCCGACAATAAACCGGGGGGGACCAAGACCCAAGTCGAGCGAGCCCGAAACGCCGATTTTCACCGCGTCACGCCCCACGTGGACCACTAGGAGATGCCGCTATGAGCCCCGACCAGCCCGAAGACCGTGATCGCGATCGCCGCGTACCCCACCCGCTTCGCGCGACCACCAAAGTGCTTACGCAAGGCTTCGACCCGGCTCTTTCCGTAGGCTCGGCGCGCCCGGCCGTTTTTCGCAGCTCGACCTACGCTTTCCAAAGCCCCGAGGCCGCCGAGCACGCCTTCGACGTAAACAGCGGCCGCGTCCGCTTGAAGGAAGGCGAATCGGGCGATTTGATCTACTCGCGCTTCAGCCATCCCAACGCGGAGATTCTGGAAGCCCAGGTGGTCGCGCTGGAGGCGGACGCCGCCTCGGCGCTCGCGTTCAATTGCGGCATGGCGGCGATCATGACTTCCATTCTCTCGCTGCTGCGCCCGTGCCAGTCCGTCGTTTACACCATCCCAATCTACGGCGGCACGCAGCACTTCCTCGAGGACCATCTCTCCGTGTGGGGCATCACCGGGATTGGGGTCCTCGCCGGACGACGCGATCTGCTGGTCTCGGCGATCGCCCGCGCCGAGAATCTGGGCGCGGTGCTGCTGGAAACTCCCGCGAACCCGACGCTGACCATGACGGATATCCGCGAGGTAACCGCCGCGGTGGCGGAATTGAAAGTCCCGCCCGGCGCGCCTCGTCCGATTGTAATGGTGGACAACACGATGCTCGGCCCGGCGTTCCAGCATCCTCTGTCTTTAGGCGCCGATCTGGTGGTTTATTCCGGCACGAAATACCTTTCCGGATTCAGCGACATGCTGGCGGGCATCGTGCTGGCGCGCGATGCGAGCCTAACAAGCACAATCGCCCGCAGCCGCAGCATGTTCGGCACAATCCTGCAGCCGGACGAATGCTGGCTGCTCACGGGCCGGCTGCCGACCGTCGGCCTGCGCATGACGCGCGCCAGCAAGAACGCGCAGCACATCGCCGAGCAGCTTGCCGGGCATCAGAAGATCAAACGCGTTTACTACCCCACGCTTTTCACGGATCCCGAACAGAAAAGAATTTTCGCTTCGCAGTGCGACCAGCCCGGCGCGATGTTCTCGATCGACCTTGCCGGCGGAAAACCCGCCGCGTTCGATTTTCTGCGCCGCCTGGAAATCGCGATGAACGCCGTTTCGCTCGGCGGTGTCGAAACGCTGGCGTGCCATCCGAAATCGACCACGCACTCAGGCTTCACCGAGGAAGAATTCGCGCAGGCGGGGATCACCGACGGCCTGGTCCGGGTTTCGGTGGGCATCGAGCACTGGCGCGACCTGTTGACCGATTTCGAGCGGGCGCTGGACGCGATCTGAACGTGTTCGGTCTGCTCGAATTCACGCTGCTGATCGCGGCCGGATCGTTCTTGGCCGGTTTGCTCGGCTCGCTCACGGGCCTCGGCGGCGGTGTGATCATCGTGCCGCTGCTGACGCTTCTGTTCCACGTGGATATCCGCTACGCAATCGGAGCGTCGCTGGTATCCGTGATTGCGACTTCTTGCGGTGCTGCCGCTGCTTACCTGAGAGAGGGTTTTTCGAATATTCGCGTGGGAATGTTCTTGGAAGTCGCCACCACGATGGGGGCGCTGTGCGGGGCGTTTCTCGCTGCGCGAATCCCAACGGCGGCAATCGCGATTGTGTTCGGCGTCGTGCTTTTGTACTCGGCGTGGACTTCGATCAAGCCTGAAGCCGAGGTTCCGATTCATGAGCGGACCGACGTGATCGCCCAGCGGTTGGGGCTCGACGGCACGTATCCTGCCGACGGCATGCTCGTTGCGTACCACGTTCATCGCGTTCCGCTCGGATTCGGGCTGATGTATGTAGCGGGCACACTCTCGGGCTTGCTCGGCATCGGGTCGGGAGCCCTGAAAGTGCTGGCGATGGACCGCGCGATGAGCATTCCTTTCAAGGTGTCGACGACTACGAGCAATTTCATGATCGGGGTCACCGCGGCGGCCAGCGCGGGTATTTATCTTCATCGCGGATACATCGACCCGGGTCTGGCGATGCCCGTGATGCTCGGCGTGCTCGTGGGCGCTTTGCTGGGCGCGCGCATTCTGCCGGGCGCGAAGGTTCGCACGCTTCGGATGGTATTCGGTGTGGCGATTGCGGCCGTTGCCGTCGAAATGATTTTCAAGGGCCTCCGGGGACACATCTAAATGGCTTTCGCTCACGGAATCAGCGAAAAGCGGTTCGAGAGCCTGATCGGCGTGATGCTGCGGGGCGGCGTCATTCTTGCCGCGGTCGTGGTTCTGGCCGGCGGCTGCCTCTACCTCGCAAAATTCGGGGAGCTGCGGCCGGACTATCGAATTTTTCGCAGGGAGCCGGGCGATCTGCGCTTTGTGCGCGCGATCGCCGCCGATGCGGCGGGGCGTCATGCACGCGGACTGATCCAGTTCGGGCTCCTGATCCTGATCGCGACCCCAGTCGCCCGCGTGGCGTTTTCGGTGATCGCCTATATATCGGAGCGCGACTGGCTGTACACGGCGATCACGCTCCTCGTCCTCGGAATCTTGCTTTACAGCTTGACCAGCGCATGAGGCATCACGACGCTGTTGCCAGGGAGCCTCGCGTGAGCGCGAAAATCGACGTCGAACAAAGCGCCCCGGATCAATTTCGCGTTCGTGTCAGCGAAGGAAAGACCCAGACGCAGCACGTGGTGACCATGAAGGCATCGGATTACGAGCGAATTTCCGGCAAGAAAGTGGAGCCCGTCGAGCTTGTCCGGCGCGCGTTCGAATTCCTGCTGGCTCGGGAGCGCAAGGAGCAGATTCTCGCCCGATTCGACCTCACCGTGATCAGCCGCTACTTCGCCGAATTCGAGCAGGCCATAAAACGCAGCCTCGAAAAGCCGTAGGACTCGCTGCCCACCGCGTGGCGGGATCGCCGAGCCAACTCGGACGCGATCGCGGCAGGCAAAAGACTTGGAACTTTTCTCCCTTCCCCCGGAATCATATGTGAACGACCGAAAAAACAGATGGAAGCAGGAGGACATACACGTGCCATCCCATTTGAAACTTGCGCTTGCCGCTTTGGCTCTAGCGCTCAGCGGTGCGCCTGCGTTCGCGCAGGGCAATCCGCCCGACGATCCCCCGGCCGCACCCGATGCGGGCGGCCCCGGAGGCGGAATGCATCGCGGCGGTCCGGGACGCGACGGCGGCAATTGGGGCCGCGGACGTGACGGCCAGGAATGGGGTCGTCGCGACGGCCATGGCTTGGGCCGCGGCCGAGGGATGGGCATGCGGGGGCGCGGCGGCATGGAAGGCCGCGAAATGATGCTCGGTCGGTTGCTGAGCAATCCCGAAATCCGCGACACGATTGGCGTGACCGCCGATCAGGCTGCCAAGATCCGGCAGCAGGAATCCGATTTCCGCAAGACTGAAATCCGCGGCCGCGCCGATCTCGAGGTAAAACAGATTGATTTGCGCGATTTGATGTCCGCTGACAAACCGGACCGCGCCGCGATTGATGCCAAGCTGACGGAAATCAGCACGGCGCGGCTGGCCCTGGAGAAATCATCCGTCACATTCCGGTTGAATTCACGCGATGCGCTGACTCCCGACCAACGCACCAAGCTTCGAGATCTGATGCGCACGCGTCGCGGCCAAAACGGCGGTCCTGCCCCGGGCGGTCCGCGGGGCGCGCGTGCCGGACGTCGCGGCGGTCAAGCGCCACCGCCGCCGGCGGATGGGACCAAGCCTCCGACGGGAGACGAGTAGGAATGGATTTTCGGCCGGCTGCGTCTGTGGCGAAAAGCGCAGCCGGTTGCAACGTCTTAGGTAATACTTTCAGAACCCCAGCCGTCCGGCTTGCATGAAATCAATTTTCGTTCGAAATAACGGTGCTCCGAGGCTTCCAGGCCGCGGCGTGCCCGCGCGCGGCCGCGGCGGACTTCCGCTCGGCATGCTGCTCGCCGTGATGCTGATTCCCTTCCTTGCTGCGGCGATTCCTGCCGCGCAGAATCAAGCGCCACCGAATCCGGCTCCGGCGAAGCCGGATCTCACCAGCGTCGTGAAAGTCGTCAACGTGCCCGCCACGGTCCGCAACAAGAAGGGCGAGCTCGTCAAGAACCTCAGCAAGTACGATTTTGTTCTCACCGAAGACGACCATCCGCAGGACATTAAATATTTCGTGCTCGAAAACGATCTTCCGATCACCATCGGCTTGTTGATCGACACCAGCCTCAGCCAGCGCCACGTGCTCAGCGCGGAGCGCACCGCGAGCTACGATTTTCTAAATCAGATGTTGCACCAAAACAAGGACCGTGCCTGCGTGATTCATTTCGACCACGAAGTCGAGATGCTCCAGGACCTCACGTCCGATCACAAGAAGCTGGAGGATTCGCTAAAGCTGCTTAACACTCCCGACGATGACGACAGCAGCGGCGGAGGAGGCGGATACGGCCACGGGCACGGTCATGGCGGAGCGGGTACGCTACTTTACGACGCGGTCTACCTGGCCTCCAACGACGTGATGAAAAAACAGCAGGGCCACAAAGCACTCATCGTACTGACCGACGGCGTGGACCGCGGCAGCAAGGAGACGCTGGAAGACGCCATCGAAGCCGCACAGCGCTCCGACACGCTCGTTTACTCGATTCTTTTTGCCGATCACGATGAGCACGGCGGCGGCGGTTACGGTGGACACGGCGGCTGGGGCGGAGGAGGCCCGATGGGTGGTGGCGGCCCCATGGGCGGCGGTGGTCCCATGGGAGGAGGCGGGCGCCGGCGCCAACCCGAGGAAGAGCGGCCCGACGGCAAGAAAGTGCTCATTCAAATCTCGAAGGAAACCGGCGCGCACATGTTCGAGGTTTCAAAAAAGCTTCCAATCGACATGGTATACGCGCAGATTGAAGACGAGCTTCGCAACCAATACAGCCTCGGATACACGCCGGAAGGAATGGACGCGGCGCTGGGGTATCACAAACTAACGGTGACGACAAAACAGAAGGATCTCCTGGTGCAGGCTCGCGCCGGATTCTACGCCGATCGCTGAACCGGCCGAAGCGCGACCGTATAGCGGTCCGGTTTTGGTTCGGGAATCTTCAGGGCCCGTTGCGCTGGCGACGGGTTATTCACTTTGGACGGCCGTCCCTCCTCGACCATTCGGCGATGGGCTTCCGGCCACGCTGGGACATCCCTGGAACCCTGCGTCCAATGTGTCAGCGACGCCTCATCGCACCAGTTCAAAAGCTTCGGCATCGCCACGCGGTGGATTCCCGCGATTCGATAAGCTTCCATTGCCTTCGCATCCGTCCATACCGTCACGGTCCAGAAGGCCTTCCAGTTGTCACGCATCAAGGCGCCGCCGAGGAATCCCGCCGATCTTCGCGCCTGCTTGGAACTCCTGAGCGCGTACACGATGAACGGAGGCATGAATCGCAGCGCGCGCACACGCAGACGCGTCACGGACACAAAGGGCATTTCGGGCTCCTACAGATACGATGCAACGCGCCGATCTGTTCTGCAAGTGCGCAGCCGCCACTGAAATCTATCGCAGGTAGCCCCAGTTGTGGAGGCGGTCGCTGTCTTCCTCCCAGCGGTCGCCGATGTCGGTACGGTAATACATCGTGGGGATCAGGACGTTCTTGATGCGCGAATAGACCTGCGCCTGAGCCTGCTTCATGGTCTGGCCGAGGCCGACGACGATCAAAATGACGCCGGATGTCCCCGCGACAACCCACTGGCCGTTGATCTGTTTCACGTCCTCGATGTGGATCTCATCGGCCGGCGGCTTCTTAAAGACGATCGCAGAGTTCTTCGACAGCGAATCAAATGTTTCGTCGTCGTCGAACGGAAACGGCGGCACCACGATGCGCACGCCGATCTGAAATCCGCTGCGGGTTTTCAATCTCGGATCAAGGCCGCTCGCCAGATCCCAAAAAAATTGACCGATCGGTGTGATCATTCCGGCCTGCTGGATGCTGATAGTGGGATACCCAAAGCGTGCGGTGAACTCCAGCGGATAGATTCCGTGGTTGTTCACGATGCAGTTCAGGTCGATGTATCCGACGTAGCCTTCCTCGGCGAGCTTCGGCTCCATTTTCAGCAGCGTCTCGTTGAACAGTTTGTTGGGGCCGCTCCAGAACATCGACGTGCCCATTTCGCCCGTCGGCGGCCCCAGATCTCCGGGGAAAAGTTTCTTGTGCTCGAAATTGATGTTGATGGGATAGATGAAATTCTTGCCGTTGAAAAAAGCGCCGACCGCGACCTCAACGCCGATGACTCGACGCTGCAGCTGGAAAACCTTGATCTCGTCGGAGAACGCTTTCTTGTAGGCTTCCAGCATCCGAACGACGTCCTGCCCGTCCTCCTCCTCGCCCACAAACAGGCGCCGCTTCACGTTCTGCGCCTCGCCGCTGGGCTTGATGACATAGCGGCCCGGATTTTGCTGGACATGATCGACGGCATCGTCGAAGGATTCAAACTCGCCATACGGAATGATGCTGACGCCAGCTTTTTTCAGTTCTTCCTGACCGAACGAGCGGTCGTCCTCGAGACGATCGCTATAGGCCGTGCCCCCGATCACTTTTTTGCCCTGCGCCCGCAGTGTCTGAGCCTTTTCGCCCTGCCCCAGCGTGTCGTCGAAGATGAAGATGTCGGCCCAGTCGGAGTCTTTTTCCCAGTCCTTCGATTTGGCGACAAAGCCGTCAGCGATGTCGCGCTCTTTCTTGTCCGCGATGCAGTAACGGACCTCGTGGCCCTCCTTTGACACTTGCCAGGCGATGTCGCTGATCAGGCCAGTCAGAGAGACGAACAGGAAATTCTTCTTCTCCATAGAACGGGGTTACCTCCAGTACCACCGACGATGATACAGCGGCGGAGGGAGACGAATATTTCTGGCCCGTTAATTTCAGCTCTAACTCTCCCTGTTTACAATGACATGCAGCGGGACGTGAAAGGCGACAGTACCCCCGTAGTCCGAAAGTACCTGTCACAAAGTACGGGCGGCCCATTGGGACAGGCGTTCCCCGACGGTAGAGTTCGTTTCGGGCATCTAGCGCTGATTCAGGGTCTTGGAACGATCGGCGCTCCCTCAAATGAAGCTGACGGCAAAAATCGAGACCTCGAACCTGCGGCTGCGGACGAAGCTGATGCTTTCGTTCGTACTGATCATCGCCACGCTGAGCTGCGCCACGCTTCTGGCCGTGCGGCACGTAGCGAAAAGGCATCTCCAGCAGGAAATCGTCAGCGAGACACAAACGTCAGTGCTTACGTTCATGGCCATGCTCCACGAGCACCAGAACGCGCTGAACCGCAAAGCGGACCTGCTCGCGACCCTCGCCGACCTGACCTATTTCGACGCCGCCACGTTCCAACAGTCAACCGACAATCCGCTGGAAACCGATGGCAGCGACCTCGTGGTGTTGGCCGACGGCAATCACCAGCTGATGACGCTGCACACGACGAACCCGCGCATCACCGCCGCGATCGCTCAGGGCCTCTTGCTCAACTCGATTGCGAAGAAAACGACGAAAGACTGGTGGTACGTAGACGGTTCGCTCTACCAGGTGGCCGTGGAGTCAGTGAACCGCCGGCCGAGTACGGATAATTCGCAGCTGGGCACAGTGGTGGTGGGACGCGAGATCGACTACGCCGCCGTGCACAATCTAGACCGCTCGCATTCGGCGGACTTGGCTTTTACATACGACGGAAAAGTGGTAACCAGCACGATGGGCCCCTACGACGAGCACGACTTGAATGAACAGGTCAGCGCGCTGCAGTCGTCGGGCGAAGTCGAAATCGGCGGCCAGCAATTCTACGCGATTTCCGTGGGACTCACGGAGGACGATGGTCCCGCGGCCCGGATGATCGCGCTGAAATCCTACGCGCGCGCAGAAGCGTTCCTCGCCGAGTTGAATCACCTGCTCGTCGGAGTGGGCGTGCTCGCGCTCGGCATCGGGACGTATCTGGCACTGTTCATCTCAGACGCGTTCACGAGCCCGCTGGGCAACCTCGTGCGCGGCGTGCAGGCGCTCGAACGAGGCGATCACACCTTCCCGCTGGAAGCGCAGGGCGGCGACGAAATCGCCCACGTGACGCGAGCGTTCGATCAGATGCGCAAAACGCTGCAGAGAAACGAAGCGCAGAAGCGCCAACTTGAGGACGATCTGCGACAGTCGCAAAAGATGGAAGCGCTGGGACGGTTGGCGGGCGGCGTGGCGCACGATTTCAACAACCTGCTGACCGTTATCAAGGGGCATTCCGAACTGATTACCGACCGCCTGCCGGAAAAAGATCCCCTGCTCGGCAGCGGGCATCAGATTCGCAAGGCCGCGGACCGGGCGGCGTCACTGACCCGCCAGATGCTGGCATTCAGCCGGCGGCAGGCGCTTGAACCGACCGTGTTCGACATGAATTCGCTGGTCGCCGATATGTACAAGCTGCTGAAGCGGCTGATCCACGAAGACATCGAGTTCACTTTCCGCGCGGGCGAGTCGCTTGGACGGATCAAGGCGGATACCGGACAAGTCGAACAGGTGCTGTTGAATCTAGCGGTCAACGCGTCCGACGCCATGCCGCGCGGCGGGAAACTGGTGATCGAAACAAAGAACGTGGTCGTCGATCCCGAGGCTGTGAAGTCGCGCCCCGCCGTCGAGCCAGGACTCTACGTGATGCTGGCGGTTACGGATACCGGCGTGGGCATGTCAGCCGAAACCAAGGCGCGCATCTTTGAGCCATTCTTTACGACCAAGGAGTCGGGCAAAGGAACCGGACTGGGCCTTGCAACCGTGTATGGCGTCGTGAAGCAAAGCGGCGGATTTATTTGGGTGGATTCAACTCCGGGCAGCGGGAGCCGGTTCGAAGTTTATCTGCCGCGCGTGGAACAGGACATTACCCCGAATCCATCGGAAGAGCTTGCGCCGGCGAAGGCGCGTGCGGCGGCGACAATCCTGCTGGCCGAGGATGAAGAGGCCGTGCGCATGCTGGCTTTCGAGTTTCTGACCGCCGCAGGCTATCGCGTGTACGTGGCGAGCGACGGGGAGCGGGCGCTACAGATTGCTGAGAATCTGAACGAGCCGATTCATGCGCTGGTTACCGACGTGGTGATGCCCAAGATGCGCGGGCCTGAGCTTGCGAAGCGGCTGCGGGTTCGGCGGCCGGATTTGAAGGTTGTGTTCATGTCCGGGTATCTGGAACAGACGGACGGCGGCGAAGATTTCACCGGTAACGCGTCGTTCCTGCAGAAACCTTTTTCGAAGGACGTTCTTGTGCGCCAGGTAAGCGCCTCGCTTGCTGGTGAAACCTCTCGCGCCCCTGCGCTTCACATCGCTTAGCCCATACCCGACGCACTCCGATGGATATGTGCGTCCAGTACACGGGGCTTTACGCGGCGACGCGTGCGCCCGAGGCGGCCGCCACTCAACCATCCTCGCCGCCCGACTGTAGCGGTTACGGGACTGTGATGTTTACTGTGGCCGTGGTGCGCCCGAACGCGTTTGTTGCGTAGAGGGTGTAGGTGGTCGTCTGTGCTGGCGTCACGACTGCGCTTGTGCCGCGCGTGGCGCCAATGTCAGGCGAAATGATCAGGTATGACGCTCCGCTTACCGTCCAATTCAGCGTTATCTGGGTGCCGGCGGAAACGGATGGCGAGCTGGCGGCGAAGCTGGAAATGACCGGTGCGGCTCCGGTGGGGACGTTCGCCTGGGTGTCGATCGGGTTCATTTCGATCACGTCGAAATCCGACACGGTTACGCCGTCGAGATTGTGCAGGTCGTCGTTGTCCCAGCGCGAATCGGGATCTCCACTGATGTACATGTTCGAGCCGTTGTCGGCCATGATCAGGCCGTATTTTTTCATGGCTGTGAGCAGCACCTGATTGGTGGCGGAGTAGGACGAGATATCGAAGCTGGCCTTAAGGCGCAGGCGCATGCCCATCGGCGCGGCGTTCGCATTGGTTGAAGTGGCAGCCCAGTGCGAGGCCGGTGGCGTGAAGGCGGCGATGCTGTTTTGGAGAGTGAACCTGAGCGCGTGGTTGATCGCGCCGGCGGCGACCTCGTCGTAGCGCGCGAGTCCGGGAAAAATCGGGAGCCCTGCGGCGTCGGCTGATGTCCACGTGTAGGGGCGCTGCTCATTGGCCGTCAAATCCCAGACTGCGGCGGAGCCTGCGTTCCATGCGCTGCCGCTCGGTTGCGCGTCGTAGAGTTCGTAGAGCCAGCAATTCGCGCTGTCGAGGATGAGCACGTGCTGGTCGCCGCTTGGATTCGGATCGCCCTCGATCGGGGCGTTCAGTGGGATGGGCATGGGTCCGGGATCGCTTTCGTCGCCGTACGCGGTGAAATTGATCGTGACGGGATCCTGCGTCGAATCCACTACCTGATACGGTATGCCGATGATCGATCCGTTGTATTCACCCGAGCCGAAATCGGGGTGCAGGCCGACGCTTGGGCCGATGAAATTGATCAGCGCGGCGGAGTTCGGGTCGACGGGCGCCGATGAGATATCCGTGTTCCACAGGCTGCTCCCTGCAAACGGGACGAATCCGCCGAGGCTGCCTTCCTGTCCTGGTTGTATGGCGCTGCAGGCCGAGGGAGGCGGAGGCGGCGGATTACCGCTGCTCGGGGAGGTCACCTGCAAACCGATCGCTCCTGAGCCGCTGCTGCCGGGATTCGGATTTACGACGGTGATCGCGTAGGTTCCCGCCGTTGCTTCGACCCCCGACGCGCTGAGCTGCGTTGACGATGTGAAGGTTGTCGTCAGCGCTGCGTCCGACAATTGCACCTGAGCGCCGTTGACGAAATTGCTGCCGGTGACGGTGATCGAAAAGCTGCCGCCGGTGATCGACATCGGCGAGATACTCGCGATCACCGGCGTCGGATTCCACAGAGTGACCGCGCTCTGCCCTGCGGCGGTCGAATCGGCCACGCTTACTGCTTGCATCGTCACGGTGTTTGGGTTCGGGAGCGTGGCCGGCGCGGTGTACACGCCGGTCGAGCTGACAGTGCCCGTTGCGGATGCACCGCCCGTAACGCCGTTCACTTGCCATGTCACGCTCGAATTGGAAGTTCCTGTCACCGTTACCGTGAACGGCTGCGAGAGTCCGGCGCGAACCGTGGCGGTGTTTGGCGAAACGCTGACGGTAACGTTCGGCGGCGGTGGTGGCGCGCCTGGATCGCCGGATCCAGATCCGGCGGTCAGGCCCGCGCAGCTCGCCTGAAATATCGCTGCGGCAAGAATCACGATTTGAAGGAATCTTCGCGTCATGTTCGCTTCCCGGGATTGGTGCGGCAATGAACAATTTTCCCGCGACGCGGCGGAGGGAAACTACTGTACGGAAGTACAGAAAAGGTGCTGGTAAATGACCGCGCGCGATGACGAGGGAAACCGAAAGGCGTGGTGGGCTAGGATCGCCGAAACGGAGCCCCTGAAGCCGTAAGCCACTGCGGCTATAGGGTGGTCGAAGTCCCGCGTTCAGGAGAAAAACTTCACCACTTGCAAGTCTGCCGGCGCCATTAACCGCGCATCCCTTCGACGCGACTACTGATTCAGAATCGGAATATCCTTCGCCGGTTGCGGCGACGGAAAGCTTTTCAGGTAGGCGTAGATGTCCGCGAGGTCCTGATCGGGGACGACTTTCGCGGTGTAGGGCGGCATTTGTCCGGTCGGGGCGCGAACATAGCGCAGGACTGCGGCGAGGGTGATCGCAGGCGGGCCGATGCGCGGACCCGTGCTGGCGCCGGCGCCCTGGCGGCCGTGGCATTCGTAACATCCGTACGCGACGAAGAGTTTCTTGCCGTTCTCGGAGTTGCCTTTGAGCTCATCTGCCGACGCGGTCTTCGGCGCAATCGATTGCAGATACGCGAAAACGTCCGCGAGCTGCTTGTCTGACGCCGTCGCGACCGGCACCGGCGGCATCTTCCCGGTCGGCTGGCGGACATAGGTAATCATTGCGGCCAGATCGAGCGGAGGCGGTGCAATGGCGGGCGCCAGCGACGTGCCCTCCGCCTGCGCGCCATGGCACGCGATGCATCCCGCGGAAGTGAATATCGCCTTCCCGTTTGCCGCGGATGACTGCGCTTCGGCCGACGGCGCGGCGAGCGCCCACACGACGACGAACGCGGAAGCGATTGTGGCGGTGAGGGAGTTGCGATGGAGCACGGATTCTCCTTAGCGCGGTTGGGTGAGCACGTCGATGAGCGCCGGGTTACCGCTCTTGACGACTTCGATGGCACGGCGAATTGCCGGCGCGAGATCGTTGGGATCGCTGATGGGCCCTTCTGCGTGCAGGCCGAATCCCTGCGCGACTTTCGAATAATCGATCGCGGGATCGACGAGCACGCTGCCGATGCTCGCGTTGGTGATGCCGCGCTGGTGACGGTCCGCCATCACCTGCACCTGCATCAGCTCCTGATGGTAGGCGCGATTGTTGTGCATCACGATCAGCAGCGGGATGCGGTGGTGCGCGGCCGTCCAGAGCACGCCGGGCGCGAACATCAAGTCGCCGTCGTTCTGGATGCAGACGGTGAGGCGTCCGTGTTTGCGATTTGCGAGCGCTGCGCCGACGGCCGCGGGCGCGCCGTAGCCCACGCCGTAGCCGCCCTCGCCGCCGATGTAATGGTAGTGCTTGTTGAAATTCCAGAGGCGCAGCGGCCAACGGCTGACGAACTGGCAATTGGAAACCAGAGACCAGTCTTGGTCCTGAATCTGCGCCCAAATTTCGGCAGACATGCGCGCCGTTGAGATCGGGCTCGCGTCCCAGCCGCTTGTGGCGGCTTCGCGCTGCGCTTGCATGACCTGCCGATGGGTGGCGGCATGTTTCGCGCCACGATCGGCGAACATGCGCTTGCGATCGTCGGTTATTTCGCGCTTGACGGCCTCGATCAGCGACGGCAGCGTCGCCTCGGCATCCGCTCCGACGGCGAGATCGACCGGCGCGTACCGCTGGAAATCCTGATAGTTGCTTTTCAGGTAGAGATCGTTGGCGGTGATGCTGATCAGTTTCGTGCCGGGCTTCGTTGCCGGTCGAATATGGGGAGTGACCTGCCCTTCGACGGTGTTGACCGTGCTCCAAAAATCGGTGAGCTCGAGGCCGGCAATTACGTCGGCGTTCGCAATGGCTGCTCCGCCGCGCTCGGTGTGGTTCAGCTGGTGGCGCGTGGGAAAATTCATGCGACCGTTGCGGTCGATCACCGGGGCTTGGAGCAATTCCGCCAGCTCAATCATTCCCGCAAGCCCGGCGGGCGTGCGCGCCACGCGGTCGGTGACGAGCACCGGGTTTTCCGCCGCGACCAACATCTTCGCCGCCTCCCCGACCGCCGCCGAATCGCCGACGGGCGGCGAAACCGTCGTCAACTTCGGGACGGCCAGCTCGGCGCCGTCGCGGATCGCGGATTCCTGGAGCTCGTGATCGGCCACCAGCGCGACAGGCGACATCGGCGGCGTCATCGCGATTTTGTAGGCGCGCACGGCGGATTCCGAGAATCCCTGGAGCGACACCGGCCGGTCGTCCCATTTCACGAAGTCGCGGATCATCGCCGCGGGATCCTGCGCCGCGTGCGTCCAATCGACCTGGCCGAAGCGCTCTGCGGAATCGCCGAAATTTCCGAGGATGATGTACACGGGCACGCGATCGCAGAATGCGTCGTAGATCGCCATCGACGCGTGCTGGAGGCCAACCGTGCCGTGCACGCAAACGAGCAACGGCTTGCCTTCAATCTTCGCGTAGCCGTGGCCCATCGCGACAGACGACTCTTCGTGGCAGCAAGTGATGAACTCCGGGGCCTGGTTGCCGCCGTAATTGATCAGCGATTCGTGCAGGCTGCGAAATGTGTTGCCGGGATTCGCGCAGAGATACTCGAAATTCAAAGTTTTCAAGACATCGACCATGAAATCCGAACCCGGGCGATCGACAGTGATCACTTCGGCCGCGCTCCGCTCGTCCGGGGCCAATTTCAGCAGTGGCGGCGGGGCGGCCGGGCGGGCCGGTTGAGGCGAGGCCGCATTTGCCGCTTGCGCAGCAGGATTCACGACGAGTGCTGCCGTGCCAGCCGCCGCGGCCCTGAGAAAATCGCGGCGGTTGACGGAATCTTTTGTCGGCTTGCGCACGTTTCACCCCCTGGTTGATGTCGAGAGAGTACTCCGGAACGCCAATTTCCGCATTATGGACTTCGTGGTTTGGGAACCACTATTTCTGGGAGCGCTGGCGTACGCGTTGATCGGCCACCCAGCTCAGAAAACGCTCCATGCGAGCGCGTTCCCGCCACATCAGGCTAATGAATTTGCCCGCGGTGAGGTCGGCCGCGTCGTGACCGAAAAAGGTTTCCATTCGCCACTGGATGTAGGGCGACATCCACGGGCGGAATCGGTGGCCTTTTGAGATGATCCAGTAGTAGCGCAAGGCGTTGAACATTTCGATCGAGCCGCGGTGAAATTCATCCACGCGCGCCGCGAAAGCGTACCATATGTGCCTTCGGCCAATTTCACGATCCCCCTACGAGGCAAGCATGGAGGGCCCGATCCTCGCGATGCTGGTTTTGTTGGTGGTGGCGGGCGCGGCGGCATATGGGGCGGCGAATAGGCCTCGCAGCAATGTCGAACTGCATGGCGTTTATCTCCTGGCATTCGAGCACTCCGATTTTTATCCACATAGGGATCGGTGCCCGCCGACTGGAAAGCGCTGCTGGCTCGCACCCGAATCGAGTTCAGAACTGGCCACCGATTTAACCGCCATTCCTCGCACGGCCACAAATTCGGATCGCTACTTGGCAGTTTACAGTGACGTGATCGGTGACGTTTCGGGCCCCGGCGGCTACGGACCGTACGGCCATGAAGTGGGTCTGAGGAAAGTCGTGTACGTAGGGAAAGTCGCGGGATATCTGTGGTGAGTCCAACCGGAATAACTCACGATGCTCTTCGGACCCAGAGGCGCTCGGTGGCGGGCTTGCCGAGATGGATGCGGGCGGAGCCGTGGCCGGCGACGGTGAGCGACATTGTTTCGTCGTATTCGCGGTCGAGCACGCGGATGCGGGCGGTGGGGCGCAGGTGGCGCTGGTCGAGAAATTCGAGGAACGCGGGATCTTTTTCGTAGACGCGCAGGATTTCATAGGTGTGGCCGACTTCGGTCTCGGACAATTTCACGGCTCCGTGCTTGCGGCGCAGGCGCGACATTCCTCCGAACAGCGGCACCCCGTGGGGGCAACGGCTGTCGCGTCCGAAACGCGCCATCAGCAGGCGTGCGACTTCGGGCGAGATGCCGTGTTCGAGACGCTCGGCCTCTTCGTGCGCGCGCGACCATTCCAGTCCGATGATTTCGGTGAGAAGTTTTTCGGCGAGCCGGTGGCGCAGCACCAGATGCTGCGCGGCTCCCTTGCCTTTCGCGGTTAGCTCGATGCGCCCGCCGCGCCGCACGTGCAGAAATCCGAGGCGCGTCATGCGCTTGAGCGCCGCCGTCACCGCCGGCGGCGTGACTCGCAAATCCTCAGCGAGCCGCGCGCTGATCGGCACCTGCTCTTCCTGCACGAGTTCCCAGATGGCTTTGAGGTAGTCCTCCTGGGAGACGCTCGTGGTTTCGCGGCGCATATGTTTTTCGGAGGGTAAGTCTACAACAACGCGGCGCCGTTTTCCGGTGAGCGAGCCCTGGAACTCGCCTCGCAGAGATGAGCGCTAGCGACCGCCGCCGCTAGCGCTGTCGGCCGACTCCCAGGATCTTGCAACTTGTGGATCGTATAGTCCCAAGACTCGTGGTAGTTGGGGGTCGTACTAATCTCGTCGATTCCATCGCCGGCCAGGTCCCGGCGGCTCACGAAAGCGAGGCGCAGCGAAGGCCTATCAAAAGACTGGCTCGCGCGTTGCAGTCTAGCTTCCGACACGGGAACTCGACGATGCGGCGAAACCGGATGAACTCGAATGGTTTCAGATTACCCGACGGTTAACACAATCTTGCCGAATTGCTGACGATTTTCGAGGCGGCGGTGGGCATCTGGGGCGCGCTCGAGCGGCATTACCGTGTCGATGACCGGCTTCAGCAGGCCGCGCTTGAAAAGCTCGAGGGCGGCGAAGAGCTCCGATTTCTGGCCCATGAACGAGCCAAGAATCGAAAGCTGTCGACCGAACACATAATTGATGTTGATTTTGGATTCAAAGCCGGTGGTCGCACCGCACGTGACCAGGCGCCCGCCGGTCTTCAGGCTGAAAATGCTCTGCTCCCAGGTAGCCGCGCCGACGTGCTCGAAAACAACGTCGACGCCGCGCCCACCCGTGAGTCGCTTCACGTCGCGGGCGAACTCTCCGCCATGCAGCACGCCATCGTCGGCGCCGAGCTCTTTGGCCTTCGCGAGCTTCGCCTCGGAGCCGGCCGTGGCGATTACGCGTGCGCCAGTCGCCTTCGCGATCTGAATCGCTGCACTGCCAACGCCGCTGCCGGCGGCGATCACCAGCACGTCTTCGGCCGGGCGAAGCTGCGCGCGGCCCAGAAGCATGTGCCACGCAGTGAGAAAAACCAGAGGCACTGCGGCGGCTTCCTCAAAGCTAAGATGGCCCGGAATCGGAATGACGTTCACGGAAGGCGAACGCACGAATTCGGCGTACCCGCCGTGAATCTGCCGGCCGAACAGCGCGTAGTCCGCGCAGAAATTGTCGCGGCCCGCGACGCACTGCTCGCATTGTCCGCAGGATACTCCCGGCGCCAGCAGGACGCGGTCGCCGACCTTCACGTTTGTGACCGTCGCTCCGATTTTGGCGACTTCGCCCGAGACGTCGCTTCCAGGGATATGCGGGAAGGCCACGCTCCGCCCGGGCAGACCGCTGCGCACCCACAGATCGAGGTGGTTCAGCGCCACGGCGCGCACGCGTACCAGCACGTCGCGGTCGCCGATCGCCGGTTCCGGCATTTCGGCCGCATGCAGCACCTCCGGGCCGCCATGCTGCGAGAGAATCATCGCTTTCATGCGCACCTCCCTCCGCAACGAGCGCGCTAACGTAGCATTGCCCCCGGGTTGTGTCTAGGCGACGCCAAGCCGGTGGCGTGTAATTGACAGGGCTAGCCGCGCCACAGTACGCTCGACACAGAACATGGACATCTTCGAAGAAGTCGTGCGGATGCGGCAGGCCGGCGAGCGCGGGGCGCTGGCGACGATCGTGCACACGAACGGCTCGATCCCGAGCTACGAGAGCTCGCGGATGCTCGTGCGCGAGGACGGTAGGATCGCCGGCACGATTGGCGGTGGATGCGTGGAAGCGGACGTGTGGGCCGCGGCGAAGGAAGTGATCGAACTCGAGCAGCCCCGCAAGATGACCTTCAACCTGAATCACGAGGCGGAATACGACGCCGGCCTGATTTGTGGCGGCACGGTCGAAATTTTCGTCGAACCAATCCTGCCGCAACCGAAGCTTTACATTTTCGGCGGCGGCCATATTTCGATGGCCGTGGCGCGTGTGGCGGCGGCCGCTGGCTTCGCCATCGGCATTGCCGACGACCGCGTAGCGTTCGCGAATCCCGACCGTTTCCCGATGGCCGGCGAAATCTACACGACCTACGAAGACGCGTACGAGAAAATCAAGCCGAATGCGTCGAGCTTCCTGTTGATCGTGACGCGCGGGCACAAGGACGACATGCGCGTGCTGGCCTGGGCCGTTCGCACCGGCGCGCGCTACATCGGTATGATCGGCAGCAAGCGAAAGGTCATTTCGGTCTATCGCGCACTCGAACGCGAAGGATACTCCGCGGCCGAATTCGAGCGCGTGCATGCGCCGGTCGGCCTGGATATCGGCGCTCTCTCGCCGGAGGAAATCGCCGTCAGCATCTGCGCCGAGCTCATTGCCGTGCGCCGCAACGCGCGGAACTTGCCGCATAAATCCGTGAAACTCTCGCAAGCTGCTAGCCTGCATCACGATTAATTCCCCGATGCCCGCCGGTGCGGTTCGGAAACCCAGGCCGCTCGCCGCAGTGATCCTTGCCGGCGGGGAATCCCGCCGAATGGGCGCCCCCAAAGCGCTCATTCCCTACCGCGGCAAGAGTTTCGTCGAACATTTGATCGAGGTCACGCGTCATCCACGCGTGGGGCTGACCCGCATCGTCGTCGGTGCGCACGCGGATGAAATTCGTGAGCGCCTAACCGGACACTCCAGCGAAATCGTGGTGAATGCGGACTGGGCCAAAGGCCAACTCTCGTCGATCCAGTCCGGCGTGCGCGCTCTTCCCGAAGACTCGACGGATGGAATGATTCTCTGCCCCGTGGATCATCCGATCGTCAGTTCCGAACTCGTCGCGCGCCTGATCGAGGAATTCGACGCCAGCCGAAAATCGATCGCGCTGCCGACCTACCGCGGCCGGCGCGGGCATCCGCTGATTTTTCGCGCGAAGCTGTACGAGGAACTCTTGGCCGCCTCCGCCGAAGTCGGCGCGCGACAGGTGGTCTGGGCGCACGAAAACGATACGTGCCATGTTCCTACGGAAGAAGAAGGAGTCGTGCTCAACATCAACGATCCAGCCGCGCTGGAGCGGGCCCTCGGCAGAACCGGTGCAAAGTAGCGTGCTCGCGCCAAAACCGCGTAGCTAGAGTTTTCGCGTGAGGGCCAGCACGACATCACGACAGAGCTGCGCCGCATGCAGCGACGCCGAGGGCAACCCGCCCAGCGCGTCCGAAATCTCGCCCGCGGAGATGGCCGCCGCTTCGACCGGGGTCTTCCCCGCCAGCAGATCAGTCAGCACGGAACCAGCAGCAATTGCTGCCACGCAACCCTGCGTCTTAAATCGCGCCTCGGCAATCCGCCCCGATTCCAGCCGGACGGCCAGTCGCATCACATCGCCGCAAACGGGGTTCGACACCTCGGCGGTCGCCGTAGCCGCCGGCAAATCGCCGGCGTTATGGGGATTCCCGAAATGATCGAGCAGTGTCTGGTTAAACATGGTTTCACAGTGCGCAGGCACCAGTATAAAGCAGCGTGCCCGGCGCTCAAGCGTTCGCTTATCTCTCGCCCCCAGAGCGGGAAGGTGTGGGCCCCTACAGGTTTTCCCCTATGGGTTTCCCGTTCAATCTTGTTGACAGCTTGAGGCTTAGGAAGCTAAGTTATAGCTCCTAGCCTGTGTTTCCCGTCCAGGGCGCGGGGAACATCACTTAATCCGCCTACATATTTGCTTTCAGGAGAGATGACCGATGCAACGACTCGCACACCTTCTCACCCTCGCGATGGCCATCGCGCTGTTCGCGACCGTCGGCTTCGCGCAGGACGGGAAGCTCAAAATCAAGGTCACGCCGAAGCAGGCGTACGTGTTCGTGGACGGCAACGCCATTCGCGAAGGAAGCCAATCCATATCCCTCAGCCCAGGGAAACACACTGTCGTCGTGGTGAACTACGGCTACAAAATCTCCACGCAAGACATCACCATCGAATCCGGCAAGTCGACGCCGCTTGAAGTAAAGCTCGACGCCCAGGGCGGCACGGTTGCCGGACCCTTTGGCGACGTAGAGCTGAAGGGCGATGAACGCGCTGCGGTCCTCTCCAATGGCAACACGCCCGGATATTTCGTCGGGCACGTGGATGAATTCAACTTCGACTGGATCTGGCACCAGAATTTGCTGCTGCCTCCCGGCACGCACCACCTGACCGTGACGCACAAAGGCAAGGAGGTGTGGTCGGGCGACGTGAATGTGGTGGCCAACAAGAAAGTGGTCGTTTACATGGCCAAGGGCACGCAAAAGACAGTGGACTGGCCGCGCGCCGAGAAACTGAAGGACGTGCCGCGGTTCAAAGTCGGCATCGCCAGCGCGCAAGTAGCTGTCGCGCCCGTCACGGGCAGCTTCAGCTCGTCGACCGCCAACATCGACTGCGGTCAGTCCTCGACGCTGACGTGGAACACCACCGAAACCGTCGACAGCAACATCAGCGGAATCGGCGCCGTGCAGCCGGGCGGCAGCCAGTCCGTTTCGCCGCATGCCACCACGACGTATGACTTCTCGTCGACCGGGCCCGGCGGCACGGTGAAGGGCTCGAGCACAGTCAACGTCAACACGACCGTGACAGGCAGCATCACCGCGAATCCGACCGAAGTGCATTACCGCAAGATCGGCGAAAAGGTCATCACCCAGGATTCCTCAACGGTGACTTGGCAGACGTCGAACGCCGACAGCGTGACGGTTGACGGCCAGAAGGTCGATTTGAGCGGCAACGAGACCGTGAAGGCCGAGCCGGCGGACAGCTCTCAGGTTCCCGACGGTGGCGCACCGCGCACCATCGACGAATCCAAGAGCTTCGCACTCGCGGCCACGAACGTCTGCGGCGGCTCTTTGAATCAGACCGCGTCGATTCACATCACCGGGTCGGTTGAGCCGATTCCGGCGGTCGTGCTGCAGAGCGTGTTCTATCCCACAGATTATCCCGATAAGCGGAACCCGCAGGTCGGACTCGTTCGCAGCCAGCAGCTCGCTCTTGCGACTCTGGCCGGCGGATTCAAGAAGTATCTCGAGTACGATCCGGACGCGAAGCTTTCCGTCGAAGCGCACGCGGACGAACGCGGCTCGAAGCCCTTTAACCAGGACTTGAGCGAGCGCCGCGTCGAGCGGATCAAGCAGTACCTGGTCGACCAGGGCATCTCGGCCGACAAGGTGGAAACCGCCGCGTACGGCAAAGATCAGCCTCTCGACAAGGGCACGGTCGGTACGCTCGAGAGCACCAACCCGAACGCACCGCCGAAGGCTCGGCTCCGCGACAAGCGCGCCGACTGGCTGGCGTACAACCGCCGCGCGGATATCGTACTGCTTCCGTCCGGCAAGAAGTCGGCGCAGTTCTTTCCGCACAACGCCGACGATTCGAAGCTGATCTGGCAGGTTCCGAAGCCGCCACTGAAGAAGGTACAGGCCGATCAGTAGCCGAAACTGAATTCAACCCGCGCGCCGGGGAGCCAACGCTCTCCGGCGCGTTTTGTTTTTGGGTGCGTGTTTTCGAATGCGGCGGCATTCCAGCCCCCGAGGTCTCCATGCTGAACGTCGTCGCGGCACTCATTCAATCCGAAGGCAAGCTGCTGGCTTGCCAACGCCCGCGTGGCTCCAGATTCGAGCTGCAATGGGAATTTCCGGGCGGTAAGCGGGAAGCCGGTGAAACACTCGAAGCTGCGCTTGCCCGCGAACTGCAGGAGGAACTGGGCGTCAACGCAACCATTGGCCCCGAAGTCCACAGGCTGCGCCATCGATACGCGCATACCGGCATCCCGTTCGAGCTGGTTTTCTTCGCCGCCGCGGCCGCGCCGGAGGAAATCCAAAACCTCGAATTCGAGCAAATCGAATGGCGGGAGCTTCGCTCGCTGCCCGAATTGGATTTTTTGGAAGCCGACCGGGACCTGGTGAACAAATTGGCCAGCGGTGAAATCAAGCTTCCGCCGGTACGTTAGGGCGCGTCTTTACTTCGCAGGAAAAATCTTCCGCACAATCATGGTCACCGGATCGTAGTAGCGGTCGACCACGCGTTCCTTCAGCGGAATGATCGCATTGTCAGTGATGTGAATTTCCTCAGGGCAGACTTCCGTGCAGCACTTAGTAATGTTGCAGAATCCGATTCCCAGCTCTTTACGCAGCATCGGCACGCGATCGGCACCATCGAGCGGATGCATTTCCAGCGACGCGGCGCGCACGAAGAAGCGCGGTCCGCCGAACTGTTCCTTCTTATCGTGATCGCGCAGCACGTGGCAGACGTTCTGGCACAAAAAACACTCGATGCACTTGCGGAACTCCTGCACGCGATCCACGTCGCGCTGATCCATCTTCCATTCGACGCCCGGGCGCGGCTGGAACGGCGGAATCTTCTTGTTCACTTTGC
>Ga0209007_1000329_pt1 | contig 22105 bp, 22 predicted proteins | sample JacPinW_OM1H0_O2_FD_187961 | JGI IMG/M metagenome (GOLD analysis project Ga0209007, IMG submission 187961) | Forest soil microbial communities from Algoma, Ontario, Canada - Jack Pine, Ontario site 1_JW_OM1H0_O2 (SPAdes) (version 2) | ecosystem: Environmental > Terrestrial > Soil > Boreal... | reverse complement strand
GACCACGGCCGTTGCGCGCGGAGACCTCTCTCGCAAGATCACGGTGGACGTGAAGGGCGAAATTCTCGAGCTGAAGAACACAATTAACACGATGGTGGACCAGCTGAACGCATTCGCCGCCGAAGTCACGCGCGTCGCCCGCGAAGTCGGTACCGGCGGCAAACTCGGTGGTCAAGCCCAGGTCCCCGGCGTCGCCGGTACCTGGCGCGACCTCACTGACAACGTGAACGTGATGGCCGCCAACCTTACCGAACAAGTCCGAGGTATTGTGAAAGTCGTCACCGCCGTTGCCAACGGCGAGCTCACGCAGAAGCTGACCGTGAACGCGAAAGGCGAAGTGGCCGCTCTCGCCGACACGATTAACAACATGACCGACACGCTCGCTACCTTCGCCGATCAGGTCACCACAGTCGCCCGCGAAGTGGGCGTCGAAGGCCGGCTCGGGGGGCAGGCCAACGTGCCCGGTGCCGCCGGCACGTGGAAAGACCTGACCGGCAACGTCAATCTTCTCGCCGATAACCTTACCAACCAGGTGCGCGCCATTGCCGAAGTGGCCACTGCGGTTACGAAGGGCGACCTCACCCGATCGATTCAGGTGGAAGCGAGCGGTGAGGTCGCCGACCTCAAAGACAACATCAATACGATGATCGACAACCTGCGGCTGACCACAGACCGCAACACCGAACAGGACTGGCTGAAGACCAACCTTGCTCGCTTCACGGGTATGTTGCAAGGCCAGCGCGACCTCGCCACGGTCGGCCGCATGTTGCTTTCCGAACTCGCCCCGCTCGTGGATGCGCAACAGGGCGTAATCTATCGAATGGAAACCGAGTCGGATGGTTCCGACTCGCTGGTTCTGCTCTCCGCGTTTGCCGACAACGGCGAAGAAGGTTTCCGCAAGCGCCTGCGAACCGGCGAAGGTTTGATCGGACAGTGCGCCGCGGAAAAGCAGCGGATGCTGGTTTCCGATCTTCCTTCCGGCACTTTGCCCATTCAATCCGGGCTGTTTCAGGCGGTTCCTCGGAACGTTATCGTTTTGCCCGTGCTTTTTGAGGACAGCGTGAAGGCCGTCATCGAGCTGGCTTCCCTCCGGATCTTCACCACCTCGCATCTCGCGTTCCTCGAGCAGCTCACCGCCAGCATCGGCATCGTTCTTAACAGCATTGAGGCGACCATGCAGACGGAAGGATTGCTGAAGCAGTCCCAGCAGCTTGCCGCCGAGCTTCAGACGCAACAGACCGAGTTGCAGCAAACCAATGAACAACTCGCCCAAAAGGCCCAGCAGCTTGCCGAACAGAACGTCGAAGTCGAACGCAAAAACCAGGAAATCGAGCAGGCCCGCCGCGCCCTCGAGGAAAAAGCCAAGGAGCTGGCCCTTACTTCCAAGTACAAATCCGAATTCTTGGCCAACATGTCCCACGAACTTCGCACGCCGCTCAATAGCGTGCTGATCCTCGGGCAGCAACTCAGCGAAAACCCCGATGGGAATCTGACGCCAAAGCAAGTCGAGTTCGCTCGCACCATCCACGGTGCAGGCACGGACCTCCTGAACCTCATCAGCGACATTCTCGACCTTTCGAAAATTGAATCCGGAACCGTTTCCGTCGATGCCGAGGAAGTATTCTTTGCCAGTCTCCTCGACATGGTCGCTCGGCCCTTCCGTCACGAAGCCGAAAATCGAAGGCTCGGTTTTGAAATCTATTCGGATCCCGGTCTTACGCCGAGCCTCGTGACTGACTCCAAGCGTCTGCAGCAGGTGCTCAAGAATCTGCTGTCAAACGCTTTCAAGTTCACCGAGCAGGGCAACGTGCGCTTGTCCGTGTCCTCGCCCGAAAGCGGCTGGAGCGAAGACCATCCGGTTCTTTCGAATTCCGCGTCCGTAGTTGCCTTCGAAGTTTCCGACACGGGCGTGGGCATTCCAGTTGAAAAGCAGCGCATCATCTTCGAGGCCTTCCAGCAGGCCGATGCCGGTACCAGCCGCAAATATGGCGGCACCGGTCTCGGCCTTGCCATCAGCCGCGAGCTTGCCACCTTGCTCGGCGGAGAAATTCAGCTGCGCAGCACCGTCGGTAAAGGCAGCACCTTTACTCTCTATTTGCCGCAAATCTACGTTGGCTCTTCCGGCCTCGCCCTTCCGGAGACGAACAAGGATTCCTCGGCGTATGCCAACTTGCGCTTGAGCAAGTTCGGCGGAGCCGAACGCGCGGTCGAGCAAATCCAGGATGATCGCGCCGGCCTGCAGCCAGATGACGCGGTTCTGCTCATCGTCGAGGACGATCCGCACTACGCCCGCGTTGTCCGCGATCTCTCGCACGATAAAGGATTCAAGGTGCTGGTCGCAACGAACGGCAGCGAAGGACTGGCGCTCGCGCGCCAGTATCATCCAACCGCCATCTCGCTCGACGTATTCCTGCCTGACATGCTTGGCTGGACCGTTCTGAACCACTTGAAACAGGACCCCGCGACTCGCCACATTCCCGTGCAGATGCTCACGCTCGACGAGGATCGCCAGCACGGCCTCGCTCGCGGCGCATTTTCGTTTGTCACCAAGCCTACGACTCCGGAAGACTTGGCTCTGGCCGTCTCGCGCATACGCGAATACGCCGCGCCGCGCCGCAAACGTCTGCTCATCGTCGAAGATAATCCTGCCGAGCAGCTCAGCATCAGCGAACTTCTCGGCCACGACGATATCGAGGTTTCCGTCGCCGCAACCGGTACCGAAGCCCTCCAGGCGATTCACAGCCAGCCGTTTGATTGCATGGTCCTCGACCTCAAACTGCCCGATATGACCGGTTTCGAGGTGCTCGAGCGCATGCGCGACACGCAATCCTCCGGAGAACTTCCCGTCGTCGTTTTCACCGGCAAGGAGCTCTCCTCGGAGGAGGATTCCCAACTGCACTCGCTGGCTCGCAGCGTTGTGGTCAAGGGTGTCGAATCCCCGGAACGGCTGCTTGACGAGACGGCGCTGTTTCTGCACCGCGTCATCGATCGCTTGCCTCCCGATAAGCAGAGGATGCTCGATCGACTCCATCGGTCCGACGAGGCTCTCGCCGGCAAGAAAGTGCTGGTTGTGGACGACGACGTCCGCAACATCTTCGCCCTGAGCAGCGTTCTCGAACGTCGCGGCATGATCGTGCAGACGGCGGGGACGGGCCGCGAAGCAATCGCGACGCTCGAATCGACTCCGGATATCGCCATCGTACTGATGGACGTCATGATGCCGGAAATGGACGGCTACGAGACCATGCAGGTGATCCGGCAAAACACGTCCTTCCGCCGCTTGCCCATCATTGCTCTCACCGCGAAAGCGATGAAAGGCGACCGCGAGAAATGTCTCGAGGCGGGCGCATCAGAATATCTGGCCAAACCTGTGAATACCGAGCAGCTGCTCTCGGCGTTGCGCATTTGGCTGCACCGGTAAATCGACTTGCAGAAAACTCTCGAATCCGGAGACGCCTTCTTGATCGCCAGGGAATCACAGTTGGCTCGGGAAAAGGTCAACATCCTGATGGTGGACGATCAGCCCGCCAAGCTGTTGAGCTTTGAAGCCATTCTCGGCGAACTCGGCGAGAATCTCATCAAAGCGGGCACCGCCACCGAAGCACTCGAGTGTCTGTTGAAGAATGACGTGGCTGTCGTGCTGATGGATGTGAGCATGCCCGATATCGACGGCTTTGAGCTGGCGGACATGATTCGCCAGCATCCCCGCTTTCAGAAGACCGCTATCATCTTCATTTCCGCCATTCACTTGACGGACATGGACCGCATGCAGGGTTACGAGCGCGGCGGCGTCGACTACATTTCGGTCCCCGTCATCCCCGAATTGTTGCGCGCGAAGGTCACCGTTTTCGCTGAACTTCATCGCAAGACTCGCCAGCTCGAAATCCTTAACATGGAACTGCGCAGCCTTTCCGGCCGCCTGATCGCCATGCAGGACGACGAGCGCCGCCGCTTCGCTCGCGAATTGCATGATGGCCTTGGCCAGGAGCTGACCGCCGCCAAGATGGCCATCGACAGCATCCTCATCCAGGGGCCGACTGAGTCGAACCGGCAGGCCATCGTTCAGGCGAGTTCGCTCGTCGATGGAGCCATCCAGCAAGTTCGCAGCGTCTCGCATTTGCTGCATCCGCCGCTGCTGGATGAAATCGGTCTCGACGCCGCTCTTTCCTGGTATTCCGAAGGGCTCACGAAGCGCAGCGGTATTGAAACCTCCATTGACATGGAACCTGCCGATTTTCCGCGCCTCACGCCTTCTCTCGAGACAATGGTTTTTCGCATCGTTCAGGAAGCGTTGACCAATGTCTTCCGGCACTCCGCAGCGAAAAAATGCTGGGTCAGCGTCGCCAAGAAAGAGAATCAGGTACGTGTGACAGTGCGCGATGATGGAAAGGGAATCACCGACGAGATCGCCGCCTTTCATCCCGACAAAATCGGCGTGGGAATCGGCGGTATCCGCCAACGGATCAAAGAAGTCGGGGGCGTAATGACCCTGCGAAACGCTCAGCCACAGGGAGCGATTCTCGAGACCGTAATCCCGATCGCCACGGGGGCCGTGCTCGGCCAATCAGCTTTTTCGAACGGGAAAGCATAGCGTCGGGAGTCCGCCTTTGTATAACGGGCGTAAAACTATCTTTAGCATTTGCCGCGCTGCAGCGTAAGATTGATGTAACAGTAGAATGTCGGGCAGTGGGCGCCGGCATGGGGAGCATTGGTGGGGGAACATGGGTAAAAACAACGGTCAACCTGTTCGAATCCTGGTCGCTGACGATCATGAAACGGTCCGCAAAGGCATCTGCATGATTCTCTCTTCTCGTTTCGCGTCAAGCGAGTACGGTGAGGCCGCCAACGGACTGGAAGCCATCGCCAAGGCCCAGGAACTCCAGCCTGACTTGATTGTCCTTGATATCACCATGCCCCGTCTCGGCGGTTTCGACGCCGCCCGGGAAATCCGTAAGCTCTACCCGAAGATGCCGATCCTGTTTCTCTCCATGCATGAGGGGAAGCACATCGTCGAAACCGCGAAGGCCATCCCGGTACAGGGCTTCGTCATGAAAAACCAGGTAGGTCAGATCCTGCTCGACGCCGTCGGCGCCCTTCTCAACGGCCACACCTTCTTTTCCGGCGTAGACTGAAGCCGCTCGGTGTGCAGCGGCCGCCCCTGCGTTCATTCCCGCCGCTTCGCCGCACGCGATGCCAACGGACTCTCTTGCGGCTCGGCCACCCGAATGCGGTCATCCTCATGGACGAATTTCACCAGCGAATCCCGAATGGCGTCCGCCTTCAACGAACTTCTTAGCACCCAAACTGTCGGCAGCAATTTCTCCGCGCGGCTTCTTCGTAACTCAGCCTGGAGATACCCCTACTCTCCAAACTCTTACGGGTGTCCAAGGCCGCAACCAACGAAGTACAGACTCAAGGTTTGGGCCCTTTGTCATGGAAGTCGGATTCGTCAACCCGTCGGCGGTTTTTCGGGCACGGAGCAACGGATTAGGGGTCCTCGGGGAAAAAAGAACGGTCTTGCAGAACGGCATCGACCGCTTGCACCAGCTTCTGTACGGCTTCTCCTTTCGTAACGTATCCTCGAACGCCGACCTTGCGGGCTTCCTCCATCAACTGGCTGCTCTTGTGCACGGAGAGAATTAAAATCAGCGTGTCCGGAGCGACGTCCCGGATCTGACGCGCCGCGTCCAGTCCGTTCACCTCCGGCATTGTGATGTCGAGCACGATCAGATCGGGCTTCAGTTCTTTGGCCAGTTGTACGGCTTCCTTCCCGGTGATTGCCTCACCGCACACTTCGAAGCCTTTGCGTGACGTCAGGATCGCGATCACCCGCTTCCGGACGCCCTCCTGATCGTCTGCCACCAGAATTCGCACGATTTCACCCGGCGCATTCCGTGCGCCCACACGCCACGCGGCCCTGTCAATTGCATCGCTCTCGATGATTGAATTCGCGGTGGCAGCCTTAGCGCTCGGCTGTCGAGGCGCCCGTTGGAATCACTACCCGGATCACCGTCCCTTTTTCATCGGAATGAATTTGCAACTCGCCATCCAGGCCCTTTACGCGTTCTTTCATTCCCCGCAGCCCCACTCCGGAATCTCCAGCTCCGGCGATTCTAGCCAGCTTCTCCGCCGGAACGCCTTTGCCCTGGTCCCGCACTTCCAGGTGGATGTCGCTCGGCGATCGGACAATCCGGATGCTAGCGGTTGCGCTGCCGGAGTGACGATGAACGTTTGTCAGGCATTCCTGTATCACCCGGAAGGTCGCAAGCTCCAATTCTCGCGGTAGCCTTCCCAAGTCTTGCGGCAGCTCCAACGCAACCTTGATGTTGCTGCGCTCGCTGAACCCGTCAATGTACCAGCGAAGAGCGGATTCCAGGCCCACCTCCTCGAGCAAGGGAGGATGCAGCAGGTAGGATAGCGTTCGCAGCTCCGAAGAAATCTTTCGGACGATTGCCGCATTGTCCTCCAGTCCTTTGGCCAGGTTGGGATTCAATTGCTTTGCTTCCGTTTCGAGCGCCGACAAATTCATGCTGAGCAGCGCCAGACTTTGTCCCGTGCTGTCGTGCAGATCCCTGGCGATCCGGCGCCTTTCTTCGTCCTGCACCCGCAGCAATCGGGCTGAAAGCTCGCGCAGACCTTGATTGGTCATATCGAGGATCTCCGCCTGCTTCAGCACCTGCATGTTTTTCCGGCGGAGTTCGTCCGTGCGCTCGCGTACGCGATTTTCGAGATCCTCCTTTGCCTTCTGCAGGGCCTCGACCATGGCGCGCCGTTCGCTCACATCGTGGATAAAAGTCCTCGTGTACACCAAAGTCCCGTTCTCCCACAGCCCGTTTGAGCGGATGACCACGTGCGCGATCGATCCGTTCTTGCACCGCAGCTCAGCGGGATAGTCGTATACTTCTTCTCCGCGCATCAATTTAGCCCAGAACTGTTCGGCGCAGCTTCGTTCCGCAAAAAAATCCGCAAAGGATTGTCCGACGTATTCTCGCTCCTCGTAACCCAGCAGTTTCAGGACGGCTTTGTTCGCCCACAGAATTTCTTGGCCCGGGCCCGAGCGCTGCACTCCCTCGAGCGCGTTTTCCAGAAGGTCCGTCAACTCGATTTCCCGCCGCCGCAGGACTTTCTGCGCGTCTTTCCGTTCCGCAGTCTCGATGTCCAGTGCCTGCGCTTTCTGCTGCAACCGGCTCACGTTGCGTGACCGCGCGTCTTCTGTAGTCAGCTCGGTATAGCTTTCTCCAGGGATCACGTGGGAATGTTCCGAGCAAATCGCCAGAAACGCCTCGGCATGCTCCGCCCGATCAAACCCTCGTATGGGATAAGCGCAGCGGAGGGAGAAAGGCTCGTGTTGCTGCAGCTCGTTCCAGAGCTGCTCCAGTCGGACCGCGGTTTGGAACTTTCCCTGCGCCCAAAGCAAAGCCACCATTTCTCCGAACACGGCGAGCCTCGGTGGATTTCCCCGAGCTGCCGCCTTCACCTGGATCACCATGCGCGCTACCGTTTCCTCATATCGGACAGGATCCGGCCAGCCTTCCAGAATAAATTTCGAAAGTGTTTCGGCCGCGTCCAACGTTACATAGCGGCCTTCCGCCGTTGCACGAGCGATATCCAACCCGCGCCTCTCCAGCCGCTCTGTCAGCGCCTCTCTGTGTTCCGCCGTCGCCACCACCAACGCAGCATTGCCTTCCTCCAGCGCTTCGCCGATATAGGCGCTCACTCCGTCGATGAGCGCCGAATCCTCGCCGTAAAACTGCACCATGTGCCCATGTCGGGCGCCTGCGGGCCGTGGGAGTGATGGGACCACACGGTCCGCCATCGGAAACTCATTCGCGCTCATCGTGTCCTCCGCTGGTCGGATTCAAGGTGTCACGACCCCTCGCATTTTTGAGGTTTGTTCGAGTCTCGACCTAGAGAACGCACCCCAAAATCTGACCGGCATTCTTTCAGGGTCGTCGCAGTCGACCAATACCGCAAACGCTGTACTCTGCGCTGGTTAGCCGAGATCAGCAACCACAGCTGCGCGCCGCAGGTTCCGACTTTTCGTCCTGCGAATCTTGAAGGAGTGGAGGGGCCGCTGGCACGTTCGGGGGTGAATCCAAACGGCCCCTTTATGGGGTAGGAGGCGTGGTGCGGAAATTCTGAGGAGTACTTGTGCAAGCGTTCATGGGCCGACGATACAGCAGGCCCAACTCCCATTCCATCCGCCGTTTGCCGTATGGGGAACGGGGATTTTCTGGTATCAACCTGTTCGTGAGATGTGGCGTCATCTGACCGATAAATCCAACGGCGCGGACTGTCTGCTTTAGCGGGCAGGTAAGCCGAGCGTTTTATTTTCTTGTTGACCTCATAGGCAACGCACTCGTGCATGTAAGCCCTATGAACTTGAGGCCTCGGATGAGGCCTTCAGGACGGAACGTAGAGGTTGTAATCTCATGCGTGTCCTGGGAAGCCGTCGCAATTTCATGCGACGGAGAATTCACTATTCCCCTAGATTTTCGGCGGATCGATACCCAGAGCAGTGGCAAGTGAGATCAAATGGTCCTGTTCGTCCAGCAGGATCTCTCGAATGTGCTCGGCGATGGCGTACTCTTGAAGCTGTTCGCAGTGGGAGATGCGTTCTCGATAGTTGCGGATCGTATCCGTTTCGTTTTCCAGATCGAATTGCAGCATCTCGCGCGCTTTTTCCGAAGACCGCACGGCCTTCGGCTTAACCGCCGGCATGCCTCCGAGATAATCGATCTGGTTGGAGATAATCAGCGCGTGATTCAATTCTTCCGCCGCGTGCTTCTCGAGTTCACCGGCGATGTTCATGTACTCGGGGCCCTTCAGCACCTGCGAGTACACCACATACGAGATGATCGCCTGATACTCGCGCTCCAGATCCTGGTTCAGAAATTCGATGAGCTTTTCCCGTGTAATTTCGACTTCCGCGGGCGGGGTCCGTTTCGTCTCAGGTTGCAGGGCCTGCTTCGGTTGAGCCATCGGTGGTCTCCTGTTGGGGATGAACTTGAAGGGGGGTACCGCGACCTAGTCGCGGCGCCTCCCCTCGACGGAATTGCGGGCCAATTTACCTGGCCCTGCCTGCCCGTTGCGCTTTCTCCTGCTGGCGTTCCTCGGCCTTGAGGTTTTTCACGAACTCGTCGGCTTCCTTTTCGGAAATTTCCTTCGACGTGCCGTAATATTCCTGGATCTTGCCGACAAGAATGTTGCGGCGGCCTTCGATGACATCCAGGTCGTCATCGGTCAGCTTGCCCCATTTTTCCTTGATCTGCCCCTTGTACTGCTTCCATTTGCCTTCCACTTGGTCCCAATTCATGGCTGATTCCTCCGTCCGGTTTTTTCTGCGGACCGGCCGGGTTAGCCCGTACTCGCAGACTCGATTGACCCGAAAAAGAGAGTCTGTTGATTCCCTACTATCAGACTCCTTTGGGCTACCATTGTGAATACGCAACCGCACCGATTTGCATCCGGGGAAACCTGTACGAACGAACGGGAAGCCAAGAAATTAAGCTGTTTAAAGGCCCTACGGCGCCGAATCGCCGGTCTGAAAAAATGGTTTCGAATCCACGACACTCTCCACGGCGCGGATCAGGAATTCCTTGGAATCGCCTTTGAGCACGCATCCTTTCGCACCGGCCTCTCGAGCGAGCTGGCGCAAACCCGGAAAATCGTGGAAGGTCGAAATCAGCACCTGCGAATCGGGGAAAAACTGGCGGATGTAGCGCGTGGCCTCGAGCCCGCTCAGCAGCGGCATGGACATATCCATGATCACGACGTCGGGGTGAAGCTCCTCGGTGCGCTGGATCGCCTCGCGGCCGTCGGAAGCTTCGCCACAGATTTCCCAGTCTCCCTTGGATGCAAGCATGCTTCGGACCGCACGCCGCACGTTCGGCTGATCGTCCACCACGAGTATGCGCAAATGCCTGTCCGGCATACATTCACTCGATGCGCCGATAAGAGATGGGGCTCCGGCCGTGCGCGGTATTTGCTGGGCATGTCGATGCAAGTCCAGCAGACCAAATCCGCGGCGAAAGGTGAATACCTTTGATTGTGTAGGACATCCGCGAGTGAGGGGCAGATCACTGTAAGTCCATCAGGCCTCTATGATTTTGTTGCGGATGGCGTAGCGCACCACCTCGCTCACGGAATGGCAGTCGAGTTTGCGCATGATGTTGGCGCGATGCGTTTCCGCCGTCTTCACACTCAGATCCAGCGCCACAGCCACTTCCTTGCTGCTCTTTCCTTCCGCCAGCAGCTGCACGATCTCGCGTTGGCGCGGTGTCAGCCGCACCGCTCCGGCGGGGGATTCGTGCATGCGCGAATCGCCCTTCAGGAATCCGTCGAGGATCATCTGGGACACACGCGAAGTAAAAAAAGTCTTGTTCCGTCGCAACGATTCCACCGCCGCCACCAGATCGCGCCCGGCATCCGTCTTCAAAATATATCCGCGCGCGCCAGCGTCCAGCACTTCGCGGATCACCGAATCGGATTCGTGCATGGTCAGGATCAAGACTTTCGTCTGTGGGCGCATTTTCAGAATCTGCCGGGTCGCTTCCAGCCCGTTCAGCGAAGGCATGCCGATATCCAGAATCACAACGTCGGGATTCAATTCTTTCGTCATGACCACCGCTTGCCGGCCGTCGGCAGCTTCTCCTACGACCTGGCAATCACGCTGTGCTTCGAGCATGGAACGCAATCCCTGGCGAACGATTTCATGATCGTCAGCTAACAGCAGTCTCAGTGTCGGCATATTCGATCTCCTATTATCGGTAAAAACCTATGAATTCGATTGATTCCACGGCATGCCTTTTTCGTTCGTCCTACATCGCCTGATCGTACAGCCCGGCATAATTGCAAAAGCGTCGCCAATCGCACCCATGAAATTTCTGCGGCCCGTAACTTTTGCCTGCATAACCGCTTACGGCCCGGCTTCCGTGCATCAGGGTTTTGGTCCCCTTAGTACTGAACCCGTTATTTCTTACACGAACCGAGTCGAGACATCCTACAGACCCGTAAGTCCTTTGGCACTAAGGTGTTTCCCGTAGATGCCTACCGATTCGCCCCGATCACCGCCGCCGCCTCCCGCCTCATCGTAAGTGGCGTCAGGATGGGATCGAGTTGAGTCGGTTGGGCCAAGACAGGAGGACCCTGTGACTCGAGCAAAGCCGATTGCGCAACAGGCAGTCATTCGTGCGGGGGGGTTCGACGCGAGAATCCGCATTCTGCGCCATGGCTTGGACAAGCTCATGTTCCATATCCTCGCCAGCGGCTCGACGCTGTTGACCATAGCGTTCAGCTCCCATTCGCTCGCATCGCTCGCCCGGAAATTCTCTCGCGTCAGCGTTCCCTCCGAAGGTCGTACGCAATTCCGCAACGCACTGTAGACTCGTGCCTGGCATGGCTACTCTTCCAGGCGCCGAAGCTGCATCCAACCGCACCGGTTCGGAGCATCAACCCAGTTCAGAGCATCGATCAAGATTCAGGCGCATGTTCCTGGAGCTGGGCCCCGGTCTCATCACCGGAGCATCCGACGACGATCCCAGCGGGATCGCCACCTATTCGCAGGCCGGAGCGAAATTCGGATTCGGCATGTTGTGGGTCACCTTGTTCTCCTACCCGCTGATGTGCGTCATCCAGGAGATCAGCGCCCGCATCGGACGCGTGACGGGGCGGGGGATTGCGGCAAACGTGCGGCGGCATTTTCCTGCGCCAATCCTCTACTTGATGGTTTCGCTGCTGCTGTTCGCGAACATTTTCAATCTCGGCGCCGATATCGGCGCGATGGCCGCAGCGGCAAAACTGTTCTTACCGGGACCGTTCTGGGTTTACGTGCTGATGCTGGGAGGTGTGTCGCTCGTCCTGCAGATTGCGCTGCCCTACACGAAATATGTGCCCTATCTGAAATGGCTCACGCTCGCGCTTTTCGCTTACATTGCCACGGCCATCGTGGTCGGGCAGCCGAGATGGGCAGCGGTGCGCGCCACCTTTTGGCCGTCGATTTCGCTGAAAGGCGCCTACCTCACGGCGCTGATCGCCGTGCTCGGCACGACGATCAGCCCCTATCTCTTTTTCTGGCAGGCGTCGGAGGAGGCCGAAGACGTGGGGGTGAAGGCTGAGGATCACGCGGTGAAGCGCGCGCCGGAACAAGCCCCGGCACAGTTTCGCCGCATCCGCTTCGATACGTATGTCGGGATGGCGCTCTCGAACGTAGTGGCATTCTTCATCATGCTCACCGCCGGCGTGACTCTGCACGCGCACGGCATACTGAACATCGATACCGCCGACCAGGCAGCCAAGGCTCTTGAGCCGCTGGCCGGCCGATTCGCCTTCTTGCTGTTCGCTTCCGGAATCATCGGCACAGGGCTGCTGGCTGTGCCGGTTCTCGCCGGCTCGGCAGCCTACGCGCTGGGTGAAGCCTTCGGCTGGACCGCCAGCTTGGAAAAAAAGCCGCGCCAGGCCGTCAAGTTCTACGCGACGATCACGGCCGCCACCATCATTGGTCTGATGTTGAACTTCGTTCATTTGAATCCGATCAAGGCACTGTTTTGGTCCGCGGTCCTCAATGGCGTGGTAGCCGTGCCGGTAATGGTCTTGATGATGTTGCTGACGGCCAAACGGAAAGTGATGGGGAAGTTCACTTTGCCGGCTTATCTAAGGATATGGGGATGGATTGCGACCGCCGTGATGTTCGCCGCCTCTCTGGGCATGTTTCTTACATTAGGCCGCTAAGTCTCCGCAAATCAGCCGTACAGCGAAGTTAGGAAGCCGCTACCAGTTTGCGGGTATGGGCCTCGTGGTGCGGGTTCTGGTACAAAACTGGGGTTCCAAGAGAGCGCAAGCCGATGCTCGATCTCGGATAGCGCGCGATCTTGGGTGACAAGGAGGCTTTTATGTTGCGTTGGGCGCTGATATTTTTCGTGGTGGCCCTGGTGGCGGCCGTCTTCGGCTTTCTTGGAATCGCAGCCGCGGCCGCGGGAATCGCCAAGATCCTGTTCTTCATTTTCCTCGTTTTGTTCCTGGTTTCGCTGGTCGGCGGTTTAGTGCGGCGAGCCTGATGCGGGAGCGGGCGTTTTCGCCCGCCTGTGCATTCGGGCTACTCGGAAAAATCTTCCCACGGCAAGGGTGAAGCGCTATGAAAACCGCATCCGTCGTCGGAATCATCCTGATCGTGATCGGCATCATTTCGCTGGCCTATCAGGGCATCACCTACACGACCCACAAGCAGGTGCTCGACCTCGGCCCGATCCATGCAACCGAAGCGCAACACCATACGATTCCTCTGCCGCCGATCCTCGGCGCGCTGGCGCTAATTGGCGGGGTGGTTGTGTTGGTCGCGAACAGTCGGAGCGCTGCGTAGAACGATTCAGCGGCCGTCGGACAGGTCCCGGACGACCTGCCCACGGCTTCCTGCCTTTTCGCCGGTCCGGCAAACCGCGCTTGTGTGGTTTCCCAAACAAACGAACGTAGGTCTGCGCAGAATGATTCCGACGAGGCAAATCGGAATTCCCCTGGGAATTTCGTGGATGCCGAGACCTCAGCAGGAAAAATGATGCGGGACAAACCTGGGCCGGGCATGGCACACGCCACGCCCAGCCAAATGGGAGCGCTCCGCTGGTAGCGGACCCTAGCGCTTTGACGCTCGGCGGCGTGCCGCGTTGAAACTGCGCTTGGCCGCACCACGAGCCCGCCGGGCTAGTGATGAAGTGCGAGCGACGGTTCGCGCCAGCCGCTTTTTCGTCACCGCGGCTCCGCGTCGCGCGGTTTTGCGAGCGCGTTTGCCTGCTGCCACGCCCTTCCGTTCAGCGGTCAGAGCGCTGCGGCCTGCCGAAGCCATCGTACGCTTCGCCGCCTTGCGCACCCGCGATCCTGCCGCCGACGCTTTCCGTCTGACGCGTCGCGGCGCGGAACCGGTGGCCAGTCTCCGCGCCTTTCTTACGGTGGCGGCCACGGTGCCCAGCGTCGTTCCAATCGTCCGTGCCACTTCGACAAGCGGTCCTTCAGCGCTACCGGATGAATTGCTCATTAAATGCTCCCTTGTGTGAATTGACCTGCTACCGAAATCAAATCCAGAAGCCGCCCATCTAGACGCGTCGAGCCGCTTCGTCGAAAGCCCGTTCGCCGGCATCCGTCGCGGCTTCGATCTGCTCGCGCGCGTGTCCCGCGGCTTTTTGCGCGCGCCGAGCCCACCTCTGCCCCTGGGCCCGGGCGCCGTCCACGCCGCTTCGAGCCGTGTCGGCGATGTGATCGCGCGTTTCCTCGCCCGCCCGAGGCGCGAAAAGGACGCCGAGCGCGGTTCCAACGGCGATACCGACTGCAAACACTCCGATTGTTTCCGGCCATCGATTTCGTGAGTACATGGGTTCCTCCCCTAAACGCTTTCTATTTCTATGCGAATTTCAGGCCGCATTTCCCGAAGCCGCGTGCCGTGCCACGCTTGATTCCCCGGTTGACGAAATATCCTCGGCTCCCGCCATTTTCAAGATCTCCCGGGCACGTCTGATTTCGTCGGAGGTGTCGCAATGAACGGAGAGCAGAATCGCGCCTTTCTGAATGTATCCCTCGTAACGCTTGGCTTCGTATTCGGGAATTCCCATTCCGATCAGCGCTCCGGCAAATCCTCCCACAGCGCCTCCGACGCCAATTCCGGCGAGAGTCGCCATCAGCGGCCCTGCTGCGATGAAAGGACCAATCCCCGGAATCGCAAGCGCGCCGATGCCTGCGAGCAGTCCGAGCGTTCCTCCCACGACTGCGCCCGATCCCGCCCCGGTCGCGGCTCCCTCCGGCGCCTTGCTCGATTTTGAGGTCGCAATCTGCCGCGATCCCAGATTCTCCGGGATCAGCGCGGAAATATCGGCAGCGGTAAATCCGCCGCGGATGCAAGATTCGGTGGCGAAATCGGCCGCCGACATTGTGTTGAAGATACCGAAGACGGAAGTTTTTTTGTTATCGGCCATGATGGTGCCTCCTCATTCATTCAAGCCTTCATCTGCTCGCCCCTCAGACGCGATTAAATCGCCGCTGATCAGCTGGCGCACCAGCAGGAGATCGCGGCGGGACCGGATTCCGAACGCCCTGGGGCGCTGGTTTCCCCGCTTTCGATACACTTTTGCGCCGCCGGCCGTCGCCGGTGCGATAGGCGCGGCGCTCGGGCGTCTTTCTGTTGTCGTCGGCGCGTCCGATCTCCCGCTCTGCTATTTCTCTCGCTGTTTCCTCGGACATGTTGGCCTCCTTGTCGCCGCCATTGATTCTCGGCGTGCAATTCCGACGATCGGGCCAGGCGCCGATCCGTTTGGATCCGCGCACATCGTATGAGCAGCGAAGCAGGGAATCCATGCCCTGAACGCTGTAGCTGGAGCAGGCACATCTGGCAAGACTTAGACCTGTGCGGTCGGCTACAGGGAGTCGCGCCGAGCCGTAACGAATTGACTGTATTGTTCACATTCGCCTGATCCACGATCATGCGGTCTGGCAGGAGAAGACGGAAGGACGTCGAAGGATCCTATAGGGATTCGAGGGCTGGGGTCGGCGCCACTCCTCTTCTCCTCCTTTTTATTTCTGGTCGATATTTCCCCGGTCCGAACAGGAGGCTGCCATGCTGCTGATGATTCTCGTGATCGTTCTACTGCTCGCGCTGGTCGGCTCAGTGCCGACCTGGCCGCATAGCCGCGACTGGGGCTACTACCCAAGCGGGGGTCTCGGCGTGATTCTGCTGATTATTTTAGTTCTGTTCCTAATGGGAAGACTCTGACGCGCGCACAGGGAGCGTTCGCCGTGCAAAACTCAAGAATGATATGGGCGGTAGGGGCCCTGGGTGTTTTCAGCATGATTTCCACTGGCGCGACGAAAGCGCAGCAACAGGCGCCTCCCGCGCGGAGCAGCGCTCGCTCCGACGAAGTGATCAAACGCGAAGTGGGCCACGAGTTGGCATTGCTACCGTGGTATTCGGTGTTCGACAACTTGTCGTACAGCGTCAGTGGATATAAAGTCACGCTGATGGGTCAAGTCGTCCGTCCTTCACTGAAGGATGACGCCGAAGCGGCGGTCAAGCACATCGAAGGCGTCGAGAGCGTCGACGACCAGATCGAAGTGCTGCCTCTGTCGCCGAACGACGATCAGATTCGCCGCGCCGAATTTCGCGCGATTTACAGCAAGCCGACTCTCCAACGCTACGCCGAGGGAAACGTCCAACAGATTCACATCATCGTCAAGAATGGAAATGTGACGCTCGAGGGCGGGGTCGCGTCCCAGGGAGATAAGGATGCGGCCAACATCTATGCAAACACCGTGTCTGGTGTGTTTTCGGTGACGAACAATCTGCTGGTGACGGGCGGAGGCAAGTAACTTCGGCCTTGGGCTAGCCCGCCAGCTCCTACGATCCGGGCGTTCCCTGCGTCAGCGCTTTTAACTCGTCCACCTCCGCCATTTCCTTGGCCCATTCCTTCTTGTTCTTTCGCATCGCCGTATCTTTGGACTCGGCGCTCGCATAGTAATCAAGCACCACGCGCCGAATCTCCGGCGATGCGTCTTTGAAGTGGTTGGCAGCCAGCCTGTCCAGCAACTGCCCGTAGGTTTTGTCCGCGAGCGGATATTGGCCCGGTTCGGTCACCGTTCCAGTATCGAAATTGTCGTTCAGCAGCTTGACCGTTCCGTCCGCACGTTCCGCCTGAAGCAAGTTCTCATAGTCGTCGAGCGTGTCATGGAAGCTCGCCATAAACATTTGTTCCGTTTCGTGTGTGGGCGTGCGTATTGCGAGCGCGCTGAATGGGCCGACCTTCGGAACGATTCTCAAAAGGAAAGCCAGCAACCGCGCCCCAAACCCTGGCTTTCGGTAGTCCCGGCTCCACTGCCGTTCGTAGCCTGCTCGCGAAAGGTGGTATAGAAACTGATTTCGAGTCGTCCCCGGATATTCGCGCTGGATGTCGTTCTTCCGGGCCTGCCATGCCACTTTCGTCATCTCGGGAATCACGGAACTGACGCCCCGGCGATAGGTCTCGACCGCCAGGTCGAAATTGGTGAACATCGATTTCAGGTCGAGCGAATACGTTTCGTTGAAGGCGCGTTCCAGAAGGGCTTGGGACACCTGGAATCCGATGTGATCGTGGTAGGCGTCCGGCGCATAGTGCCCTTTGGCCACTTGCAGCACGTCGAGCGAGAACTCGGTCTTCAGATGAGCGCTGGGATCCTGGTCATAGGTCACGACCGGACCGTATTTGCGTCCCAACTTCGGATACAGGATCGGCACGGCCCGATTGACGGCGATGCGATGGCCGTCGTTGTCGGCGGAATAGTGGGCCACCGCGCCGAGGGCAAACGCGTACTCATGGATGTCTTTGGCATCCCGCAGCAGAGCCAACACAAAATCGCCGCTGCGGACGTAGTGAACCAGATCGCTGAATAATCGGCTGCCGAACGGATAGTAGCCGATGTCCTGAATGGCGCAGCCGCCATACGCGTATGCGTGAGCTTCTTTCAGTTGTTCGGGCGTTGCATCGGGAAAGCGCTTTAGGATCGTCGGCTTGATGGCCGCGTCCCAGGCCGAATCAACGACGGCCTCATGGGTCAGCACGGAGTATGCCGTCGCAGGTTGCGCCGCCGGAAGCAGAAGCAGGAGCGCCAAGATCGAAGCGGCCGCCCCCCTCAAACCGCTTCGGCCATTTCCCGTCAACCCGTCCAAGCCCGATGTACGGCGTCTTTGTTCCGGCATAGGAAGGAGGAATCCTCTCGCGAATTCGCCTTATCTCCAATACCCCGAAAGCCTTAGACGACACTCGTTCAGCGGTGGAGTGTCCCGGCCGACAGGAGATCGCTCTGCAAATGCGGTGTTCGCGGTATGGCTATCCAAATAGCTACGGTTGTAGGATCACCATGCACAAGGCTGATCGTTGGCCCGGGAAAGGCGCCTCGTGACCCTGACGCGCAGAAGGCGAATTGTAGTTTCAGCGGTAGCGGCCGTGCTGACCGCGATCGTCGCGGCTCCGTTTGTCGCGCTTCACATCCTCGCTCCGAAAATTCACGCGATTTTGCGCGACAGAACAGAGCAGGTGCTGCGCACGCATTTCCAAAGTGAAGTCGAAATCTCGGATTTTTCGGTTTCGCTGCGGCCCGACGTTCATATAACGATCACGGGGCTGGTGCTGCGCCACAAGGGGCGCACCGATATTCCGCCGCTGATCCAGGTGAGCAAGGTATCGATGTACGCCTCGCTGCGGAGCCTGATGAAGCCGAAGCCGGAAATCAGTTACGTGAAGCTCGATGGGCTGCAGATCCACACGCCGCCGCGCGAGCATGGCGGGCAGCCCTTGATCCATGGTCTGGACGAGGATCTGGCTAAGAAGTATCCGGTGGAGATCGACAAGGTTGACGCGGACGACGCCGATATCGTCGTCCTGCGCGCGCAGCCGGGCAAGCCGCCGCATGAATATCCCATCCATCATCTGCGTCTTGAACATTTGAGCTTCGATCGGCCGGCGGATTTTCAGGCAATCCTCACCAACGCGGTTCCCAAGGGCGAGATCAATTCGAACGGGCAATTCGGTCCGTGGGTTGCAGAAGAACCGGCCGACACGGCTGCGACCGGGTCGTACACGCTCTCCAACGCGGATCTCGGCACGCTGAAAGGCTTGAACGGAACGCTTTCGTCGACCGGCCAATTCAGCGGTCCGCTGGATTATTTGAGCGTGCAGGGCCACACAGACACTCCCGATTTCAGCCTGCGTATCGCGGATCATGCCGTGCCCCTGCAAACGGATTTTTGGGTGATCGTCGATGGCACGAACGGCGACACGTATCTAAAGAGCGTAACGGCGCACTATCTGCACACCACGCTTCAGGTGAGCGGCAAAGTGGTCGACGAATATCCGAACGTGAAAGGCCGCACCATCGTGATCGACGCCGTTTCACGCGGGGCCCGCGTGGAGGATTTGATGCGACTGACCACAAAGGGCAGCCAGCCGCTGATGACGGGCAGCGTCCGCATGAAGGCCAAGGTCGCCATTCCCGAGGGAACTCCGGACCTGATTCAGCGATTGCAACTTCACGGGCAGTTCGCCATCGACGACATTGAATTCACGAGCCCTACGACGCAGGGGAAGATCGATTCGCTCAGCCGCAGAGCCCAGGGGCAGCCGAAAGACATGGATATCAGCGCTGTGGAATCGCAAATGAACGGCAATTTCGCCATGAAGGACGCCGTAGTCGATTTTTCCAACCTCGATTTCGGAGTCACCGGCGCGAGAATCAATCTGAACGGAACCTACAATCTGGACAGCGAATCGCTCGATTTTCACGGAAAGCTCAGGCTGCAGGCCAAGCTCTCGCAGACCACTACGGGCATGAAATCGTTTTTCCTGAAGGCGATCGATCCGTTCTTCAAGGGCAAAGACGCCGGCACCGTCGTCGCGATCAAGATCACCGGAACGAAGAGTAATCCCTCCTTCGGCCTGGATCGCGGAGGCCCGGACCACGGCGTTTCCGACAACACCGACTCGGCCCCGCACAAGGGCCAGTAGTCCTCCTTCGACTCGGCAGCTGTGGTCCGCCTTCCTAGGTTCGCGCCTCGACGGAAACCAGCTCCCATCGTTCTGGGTCTTCCCATCGTGTTTTGCGGGTACAATCCGGCCTGCAGTACGGCGAGGCGCGCGTGAACAACGAAAAATTGGGTGGTCAACTTCGGAACAAATCGACTGGGGAATCCGCGAATCGGCGCTCGCTGTTGAAGTGGGCGATGCTCGGAGGCGGCGCAGCCTTCGCCAGCCTTCTCCGCAGCGCGGCGGCTGACGCCGAACCCTCGAAGCGGGAACAGGACGCGCAATCGGCAGTGGATCGCGCGACACGCGGAATGCCGGCGCCGAGAATTAAAGACGTCACCGTCATCGAAGTCGGCGGCGGCGCGAATAACGACTCGACGGTCGTCAAAGTGACCACCGACCAGGACGGTCTCTACGGCTATGGCTGCGCGACGGCTACTTTCCCTGGCGGCCGCGCGAAACTGATCCGCGCTGCTGTCGAGCAATACCTGAAGCCGATCGCGGTGGGTCGAACTGCGGACCGCATCGAGCAGATTTGGCAGCTCTGCTATATGAGCTCGTACTACAAGAACGATTTCGTTCTCAACTGTGCGATCGGAGGTTTGTGCGACGCGCTCTGGGATATCAAAGGCCGCCAGGCCGGCATGCCGGTCTATCAGTTGGTTGGCGGAAAACTTCGCGACGCCGCGGAATTCTATCTTCATGTGGGATTGGGCGGAGGCGACGATCCCGCGAAACAGCTCGTCGAGAACTCGAAAAAACTCGCCGCGACCGGATGCCGCTTCCTGCTCGTCGCGATGTTCCTGCGCGATGGCGCGGGTACCACGCTCTACGGGCAGCCGAAATTCGACGATGGCTCTACGCCGTTCGACCGTGACAAGGAAATCCGCAAAGTCCTCACCAGCTTCGAAGCGTTTCGAAAAGAGATGCCGCCCGAAATCGGCCTCGGCATCGACGTGCATTCGCTGCTCGATCCGATTCGCGGGCTGCAGTTCGGCAAAGACATGGAACAGTTTCGCCTGTTCTATTGCGAGGACCTGTTTTCGCCGGAAGAAGCGGGGCACTATCGAATTCTTCGGCAGCAATGCCCCACGCCGCTGGCGATCGGCGAACTCTGGAACAATCCACACGAGTGGCAGCCGCTGGTCGAAGAGCGCCTGATTGACTATATCCGCCATCACGTTTCGCACGTCGGCGGCTTCACGGCGGCACGAAAGATTGCGGCGTTCGCGTCAAATTATGAGGTGAAGTTCGCCTGGCACGGCGCCCCTACATCGCCTGTCGGCCGGATGACGAACTTGACGCTCGATCTGACGAACACGAATTTCGGAATTCACGAGCATTTCGATTTCTCATCGCTGGTGCAGGACATCTATCACGGCGCCGCGGAAATCAAGGACGGCTACGCCTGGATCAGCGAAAAGCCCGGATGGGGAATCGAGATCGACGAAGCGCTGGCGGCAAAGCATCCGATTACCGACGAACATCCGAACGAATTCCGCACGCCGGACGGGTCGGTGATCGAAGGTACGGGCTAGGGCCGCGTTGCGCGAGCAATCAACCGCGCCTACTTCTTCGGCAGCCCGACAGCGTACATCTTGAACGTACCGGGATCCTTGTCTTTCATCGCCGGATCCTGCACGTAGTTCAATTTTCCTTCGGCGACCCAGGCCATGCCCTTCGTCTCTGTCACCGCCGGTGTGCTCGCGGAGACTTCCTTCAACGTTGTGAGCACAACCGTGCTCATCCCGTCGCCGGTGAACGTGACGAGCGACATTTTGCCCGAGTTCTCGGCGAGGATCAGCCGCTGCTTGCCCACACTTCGCATCCCGTCCGGCCGATCCAGCGCGCGCGGCAGCTTCAGTTCGGTGATGCCCTTCGATTTTCCGTCCGGCCCCAGGTCCAGCCGCAGAATCTTGTTGGCCGTCACGCTGTTCACGTAAAGCGTGGCCTTGTCGCCGAACGCAAGCCCGTCGGCCCCCGCCAGCAGCGGATCCTTCGCCGCCACGTCCAGCGCTTTCGCGCCTGGTTTCAGCCTGTCGACCGCGCCTCCGAATGTGTCGGTGACGTAGGCCGTTCCATCCGGCGCCACCGCAATATCGTTGCACAGCGTCCGGTCGCCCGGCAGCACGTAGGAGTCCTTTGCCGCGCCAGTCTTCAAATCAAATGTCTTCACCGCCGTCGGATCGCCCGTCGGGCCCAGTTTGTTCGAGCAAACCCAAAGCAACTTGTTCTTTTCATCCGCAAAGACGCCAAGCACGGTATTCAAACCGTTCGTTCCGGCCTTAATCCACTCCACCGCATCCGTTTTCCCCGGAGCGATGCGCAGAACATTCCCGTGCCCAAAGCTGCCGACGATCAGCGTTCCATTGGACATCGAGGTGATGCTCTCGGGAAACACGCGGGTACCGGGAAGCGTGATTTCCGTCGCGCCGTCCCCGGCGAAAGAAACCGCCGTGACCAGAAGAAATGCAAGTGCGCTTAGGAACAACACGGGCTTTTGAAATCGACTTGAATGCATGACGTCTCCCCTTTTTTTGCAGCCGCCCGATAGCGGGCTCGTCGCACGACTGATACAA
>Ga0209007_1000328_pt1 | contig 22122 bp, 21 predicted proteins | sample JacPinW_OM1H0_O2_FD_187961 | JGI IMG/M metagenome (GOLD analysis project Ga0209007, IMG submission 187961) | Forest soil microbial communities from Algoma, Ontario, Canada - Jack Pine, Ontario site 1_JW_OM1H0_O2 (SPAdes) (version 2) | ecosystem: Environmental > Terrestrial > Soil > Boreal... | reverse complement strand
AATCGGGCCGGATGGCGCTGAAGATTCTGTTGTGCTTCACTTGCCCGGCCATTACCGCATGTTTCACACCCTCCTGATGCAGCAGTTCAATTGTCCGGCTGAGTTCGCCCAGGCTAACCCAATGTAAGCGTTTCGCGACGCGCTCTAGTTCGGGCGAGGCTTCTTCGCGAATCGCGATCACAGCCATTTCGATACCGCGGCTTCGCGCGCCTTCGAGAACTAAGAAAGGAAAATCTCCGTTACCCGCAATTAAGCCCCAATCGGAAGTGTTATTTCCTGAAAGAGCGGCCACGGCTCCTACTTGATCAGGCCGTTCTCGGCCGATTCGATGAATCGAATTAGTGATAAGACGTCCTCGGAGCTCCCCAGGGTTTCACGCATTTTCTCCAGCGCCTGAGAAGTGTTCAGCTTTGACCGCAGCAGCAAACGATAGGCTTTCTCGATATTTTCAATGCGCTCCGCAGAGAATCCCTGGCGTTCAAGCCCAATCGTATTCACACCGTAACATCGGGAATCCCGAGGTGATACAACTTTCGAGAATGGCGGAACATCCTGCGTAATCACGGTATGCGCTCCGATGTAAGCGTATTTTCCCACGCGGCAAAATTGCTGCACCGGGCAGAATGCGCCGATGGTGGCGTAGTCCTCAACAGTGACATGGCCTGCCAGCGTGCCTCCATTTACGAATATCGTGTGATTCCCAATCAAACAATCGTGGCCAATATGCGCGTAGGACATGATGAGGTTATGGCTGCCAACCCGCGTGACGCCTCCGCCTTTCACCGTACCCCGGTTTACTGTGGAGAACTCGCGAAATTCGTTCGAGTCCCCTATCTCCAGAGACACACGCTCGCCTTTGTAAGTTAAATCCTGCGGGTCTCCACCGATGACAGAAAATGAATAAACATGATTGCCGCGGCCAAGACGCGCGGGACCATGTACGACAGCATGATGGTCAACGATACAGTTTTCGCCTAGCTCAACTTCTCCAGCCACCACCGCGAAAGCGCCGATCTTAACGTTACGTCCAATTCGTGCGGAGGAGGAAACCTCTGCCCGCCCATCAATTTCGCTCATTGAGGCTTATCACCAGAATCCTTTGCGGGATTCACATCGGTTTCCAGGTCCACCATTTTGCACATGAGCGTGGCCTCAGCCGCAAGCTCTCCGTTCACGGAAGCTTTCCCTTGCAGCTTACAAAATGTTCCGCGCCAGGCGAGCACATTCACTTCCACACGCAGTTGGTCTCCGGGGATAACCGGCCGCCGAAAACGGGCGTTATCAATCGCTACGAAATAAAGCAGCTTCTTCTCTCGGTCTTTCACTTCCTGAAGCAACAACAGACCGCCTGTTTGTGCCATGGACTCGATAATCAGCACACCCGGCATGATGGGTTTGCCTGGGAAATGGCCCTGAAAGAATCCCTCATTGATGCTAACGTTCTTTATTCCAACAATTCGCTTCCATCGTTCCATTTCTTCTACGGCATCAACTAAGAGGAATGGATAGCGATGCGGCAGAATCTTCTGGATCCCGTTGATGTCGAGGATCATCTTTTCCCTCAGGGGTTAATTGTCATTGGCGCGGTTTACTGTGGTCTGTTTCTCTATCGCGCAATCGAACAATTCTATACGAAACACCTCCGTGTTGGAATCGGCTGGCAGATCGTCGTGTCGAGGAGTAGCGCATTACGTCTTGACCTCGAAACCGCTTCAGGTATCTTCTAAGTGAAGACGCGAATACATATGGCGACCGCAGCCCCACTTCGACCTTCACCGCTTCAGCCTGAGGATTGGATTCAGGCAGCTTTCTCACAACTCTCATCGCACGGCGTCGAAACCGTTCGAGTGGAGATCCTCGCGCGGAATCTCGGGGCCACGAAAGGCAGCTTTTATTGGCATTTCAAAGATCGCGAAGACCTACTCGGGCGCATGTTATTCCATTGGGAAGACGAGGAAGTTCGTTGGTTGGAAGAGGCAGCGGGGCTTCAATCCGGAGCGGCCGCGCGCTGGGCTCGCTTCGTCGCTCGCTGCGCTGACCCAGGGCGTGCTCGACTGGAGGCTGCACTTTACGCCTGGTCACGGCAAGATGACAGAGTCGCCGGACGCGTTGCAGCGATCGAAACGAAACGGCGTGCACACATTGTGAGCGTTTTGCGGCATGTGGGCTTCACTCTTTCAGCCGCCGAAAAATGGTCTGAGGTAGCATGGCTTGTCTGTTTGGGGTGGATGGACAAGACCACGCGCGATCCTGAATTTCGGCCCGACCGTCGCGAGCTTGATGAATTTCTTTCCCCTCTCATTTTGGCAGCTTCGGCTCCTGTACATCGCTAGCGTTGCCTCCCACATTTCGCGCACTCAAGTCAGCCAGCGTATAATGACTAGCAGATGAGAATGAGTCCTCTAAGCTCCCGGGTTCATCAACACCATAAGATCGAATGAAAACTGCACAACTTATTGACAATCGCGAACGTGTATTGCTCGTTGGTGTGGGCTTGAAGAAAGCACCGCGCGGGCGCGCAGGCGATCCAACCGCGGCAGGCCGTGATTCGCTTGAGGAACTCCAGGAACTGGCAGAAAGCGCCGGCGCCAAGATTGAAGGCTCGCTATTGCAAGTCCGCGACGCGCTCGATCCTGCAACTCTAGTCGGCCGCGGCAAGCTGGAAGAAATCCGCATTGAGGCGGAGATGCGTCATGTTCCGCTCGTGATCGTGGATCATGATTTGACTCCGGGCCAGCTTCGTAACTTTGAAAAAGGAGTGGGCCGTCGAGTAATCGATCGAACCCAGCTAATTCTGGATATTTTCGCCACACATGCGCGCACGCGAGAAGGCCAATTACAAGTCGAACTGGCGCAGTTGAATTACTTGCTGCCGCGGCTTACCGGACGTGGTGAAGAACTATCCAGACTCGGTGGCGGAATCGGGACGCGTGGGCCAGGGGAACAAAAGCTGGAAACCGACCGTCGCCGCATACGCGACCGCGTGCGCAAGATTCAGGAATCTATCGAGACGGTGCGCCGCCAGCGAGCCACGCGCCGTCAAGCCCGCCATGCGCAACCGCTGGGGATGATTGCCCTTGTAGGATACACAAACGCCGGGAAATCCACTCTATTCAATGCGCTCACTCACGCTGACGTGCTGACCTCTCCACAAATGTTCGCGACCCTGGACCCGACTGTACGCGCTCTACGGTTGCCGTCGCGCCGCAAAGTTTTACTTTCAGACACGGTGGGATTTCTTCGAGATCTTCCGCCGGATCTGATTGCCGCTTTTCGCGCTACGCTCGAGGAAGTTCAAGAAGCCGCGCTGATCATTCATGTATCGGATATTTCCAATCCGCATCACGCCGAGCACGATACCGACGTTTTGAAAGTCCTCGACGATCTTGGCGTGCGAGATCGCCTGCGGCTGAATGTGTTCAATAAGACTGACCAGCTTTCTGAAGATGATCTTGCCGCGTTGAAGAAATCAAACGAGAAGCGCGAGAATGCTGTCTTCACTTCCGCAGTCACCGGCGCGGGGCTAGACGAACTTCTGGTTCGAATTGACGCGATGATGCCGGTTGACCCGCTGGTTCATCTGCACTTGCGAATTCCTGTCTCGGATGGCCGCCACCTTTCGCTCGTGCACGCGTGCGGGCGCGTGCTTCAGTCCCGAGTCTCGGATGGACACATGGATATTGAGGCCGAACTTCCTGAGTCGCTCGCTCGAAGGCTTGAAGATTTTGTTTCGCCTTCTCCAGAAGGTTGATCTAGGAAATTCGGAAACAGACGCTCCAACACAAAGCATCCCCAGCGATTCCTAGGCCGGAAATCATAATATTTTCGATTATTTCTTGAAGAAACAAGCATGCAATTGAAGACCGGCAACCAAACACCGACGCCGCCAACCCTAATTCTTAGTGGCGGTTAGCGCACAAACTGCTTCAAACCTGTGCAAATTCTATCGGCGGTTAATATAGCGCAATTCGTTGAAAGGCGGCCCTCGCAGAATCCCCGTAACCGTCTTAAACCACTTATTTTCATACGATTGCAGCGTTCCGAAACCTGTCTCCACGATTTATCAGGGCCATTTGAACTCTATTTCTGCCGCATCTAACCTCTGTCTTTTCCACAAGGATTTCCACAGAATCCAGCTAAAAACGTTGCATCACAACACAAGCCACATTGGTCGTTTTCCTAAATCCGAGACGTTGACTCACCACTTTTGCGAGACTATAGTGAGTTGAGCCAGTGGTGGCTGTGCGATGGCCAACCGCGGTTCTTTCAGACATAGTCTATGAACCTGCCAAATAGCCTCACAACCCTTCGAATCTTTTTTGTGCCGCTATTGGTGGTCGTTCTGTTGACTCGCCAGCCCAATTGGGACATTGAGGGCCTTCCAATCCACTTCGAAGTATGGGGTGTGCTGATTTTGCTGGTGGCCGCCGCTACCGATGTGATGGACGGTTATATAGCGCGGAAACGGCGCGAAGTTACTACCCTCGGAATTCTGCTGGATCCTATCGCCGATAAGCTTCTGATTTCCGCGGCTTTCATTTCACTGGTAGAGATGGGTTTGGTCCCTGCGTGGATGGTGGTAATCATTATCGGCCGCGAATTCGTGGTGATGGGTCTGCGCGACATTGCTTCAGCAGAAGGATTAATTATTCCCGCCTCAGCCCTGGGCAAAACGAAAATGATCCTGCAGGTGCTTGCAGGCTGCGCCGTGATCTTAACCGCAAAGCATCCGGCGCTTAAGCCCCTTGGTATCACACTGCTCTGGCTGGTAGTGGCAAGCGCAATACTGTCCGCTGTGCATTACTTCCAGATGTTTTGGAGCCAGATTAATTTCCGGGTTCAGCAGCGGCGTCGAGGCGTGGTAATTGTTGAACCTCAAGAAAAACCCCAGGATGTCCTCACTCGGTAGCTCCGAAAAGCGGTTACTTCTGGCAATCGCGCGCGAAGCGGTAAACAAGGCTGTTCAGAGCGGCGAATCACTCGAAAAGTTTTCAAACGATGGCATCTTACGTCGTCCAGGCGGCGCATTTGTGACTCTGCATTATCACCGGCGATTGCGCGGCTGCGTCGGCCAACTCCCTTCCAAGGATCCCCTTGCCGCGGTCGTGGCTCACTGCGCTAAATCTGCGGCCCTTGAAGATCCGCGTTTTGAACCGGTTCGCCTCGACGAATTACCGTGTATCGAGATAGAACTTTCAGTGCTTTCGCAGCCGGTCGACGCAACCCAACAAGAGATCGAGCCCGGAAAACATGGTCTTATTATAAGTTGCGGATGGAAGCGCGGAGTTCTATTGCCGCAAGTCGCCACGCAATTCCATTGGAATGCTGAGCGATTTCTAGAAGAAACCTGTGCTAAGGCGGGCCTTTCCCGGAACGCTTGGAAAGATGCGGGCACCCAAATTCAAACTTTTACCGCTGAAGTCTTCAGCGAAGCCGACTTCCCGGCTATCTGAAACACGAAATCGAGCTACTTACTCGATCTCGACATAATCGCCGGCAAAGGCTTCGCGCAAGCCAAACGTCAAAAGAACTGAGGAGGAATTCGGCGCCGTCCGCACGACGATTCCTTCTCCAATCACTTCGCGCGGCGTGTTATCCCACTTATATTTTGCCGGCACGCTTCCGAACCCGTACACTCCCGCCCAGGCATCCACGTTAAATGCAAATCGCTCTGTTTGATAGGCGTATTCGTGCTCGGTGCCTGTATAACGGAAGATTCGGAAATAATCGCCGACTTTCACGCCTTGTGCGCTGCCTAGATTCACGTAAAAAATGTCATTGGAACCAAGTTCTGACAGGTATCCTTTGCCGGTAATGATCATGGCCGTAGCTTTGCCCGACGGGGGAGCGAACCGGTCGAAATTATTTTCGGACTTAAGGGGCGGCGCGGGCCGTTCGGCGAAAGGCAAAAGAATGTCGCCGCGTTGCAGGTAATTGCAGGATTTCTCCACTTGCGCTATGGACGTATCTGGGCGGACCACAACCACTCTGACTCGGCCTTCGTCCTCCCACATTGTTCCCATTTTTCGGAGAATCAGGAACTGCCACTTGGTCCATTCGGTCTTAATTGCGTCTTCTGTGTGGCGGATTGCAGAAAACTCGTCTCCGACTTTTACGCCCTGATTGGCTCCTTTGTTGACGTAGACGTAGTCGCCCTCCTGAAAGGTGACCTTGTAGTTTGACCCTTCGCCTGTAATTACCAACGTATCGCGTGGGACGGCTTCAGTCGAGACAGTGCCCGCGCAATATAGATCGTTCCGTATGGGTACCGCAGTTTGATCTTGCGCCGACGCTACGACGCCAGATAGGCTAAGAATTAAACCAGCAAGGACAATTTTCCCACGCATAACGCTTGCTCCTTTAAATCACAGGCCCTGGTAGCGGGCTCCCCGTAGTAATGTCGATGAATCGACTGTAATAGACGTACTAGACCCCGTCAATACAATGGTCGCCGACGCTTTACACATTGTGCACCACATGGTAGAAGCCTGAATTCACCTGTACTTAGGGGCAGGTTTCGCAGCGCGTTCATTAAGCTGCTCTCGCCTGTTTCTGAACCAGTCAAAGGCATGTATTAGAGCGGAGCCAGTAATCTAGGGCTGCAAAGGGTCGCCCGGCCTCATGGTAACGATCGGAAACGATAAGATTTGCGCTGTCGTCGCCGCGGAGCGCTCAGGTTCCATGTGGAACCAGCTGAGGCGGGCGCTGCATCAGACTCGGACCGCAGAATTGCGCCTCGATTGGCTTATAACCGAGCGCGAGATCCATGCTTTCCTTCAGCGTCTGGCGAAGAAGCGACCGCGCGCGACTTTGATCGCTACTTGCCGCCGTCGCGAGGCAGGAGGGCGCTTCCGCGGCTCAATCGCGAGCCAGCTGCTTCTTCTCGCCGAAGCACTTCGAGCAGGATGTGCCTGGTATGACCTCGAAGTAGAAAGCAGCTCCAAGACTCCACCGGAGCTGCTCGACGTACTGCTTGGTGGTGGACGCCGAATTGTTTCAGCACACTTTTTCCACGCAAGTCCCAGAAACCCGCGGCGAGTCGCGGTCGATCTTTGGAAGACCCGGCCGGATGCGATTAAGGTCGCCGCGAACTGTCGCTCTATCAGCGCTGGTATGCGACTTCTCCGTCTGGCGCGCGGCGGCAAACGAAATACCATCGTCATACCGATGAACGATGTTGCCCTGCCTCTGCGATGTCTGGCTCTTCGCGCCGGCAGCGCACTCACCTACGCTCCGGTGGAAGACGCAACCGCACCCGGCCAAGTGTCGCTCGACGCTCTCAAAAATTTCTTCAGGGCAGATCAGATTAGCCGCAAAACCTTTGTCTACGGCGTTATTGGAAACCCGATAGCTCACTCGCTTTCACCGCAATTGCAGAACGCAGGCTTCCAAGCCCGGAAGATGGATGCCGTCTATTTTCCTTTTCTGGTCCATGATCTCCGCGATTTTCTTGGCGCTGTAAGACTGCTGGGCGTCCGGGGGTTTAGCGTCACCCTGCCGTATAAGCAGGAAATCCTGCGGCATCTCGATAGTTGCGATTCGCTTGCTTCTGCTATCGGGGCAGTCAACACCGTTGTCGTCAGCGCCGCCGGAAATCTCTACGGGTACAATACCGACTACGTCGGCGTGCTTCGCGCACTCCAAGAACGCGTTACTCTTTCTCAGAGCCGCGTATTGATACTAGGAGCGGGAGGTGCCGCGCGAGCCGTGGCCTTTGCGCTGGCGCAGTCTGGCGCCTCAGTCTGTATTTGTGCAAGGCGCCCGAAGGAGGCAGAAAAACTCGCACGGGCCGTGGGCGGAGAACAATTCGCACGTTCCGGATTGAAGAGCGAATTTTTTGACGCCATCATCAACGCCACACCCGTTGGCATGTATCCAAAAATCGGACATTCGCCTCTGGCGGCGCACGAGTTGAATTGCCGGCTCGTATTCGACTTAATCTATCGTCCGGTTACAACCAATCTGTTACAACTTGCTTCGCTGCGCGGCATCGAAACAGTGTCGGGTCTCGAAATGTTTCTGGCGCAAGGCATCGCTCAGTGGGAAATATGGACTGGCCAGCGCGCGCCGGCTGCAGCCATGCGCAAGGCCGTTCTCGATGCGCTTCGAGCTGAGAACAGAAACTCGCGGGCCAAGCAGTGATTCAGCCTAGCTTCACAACTTTCTGCAAACTCGCGAAGCAGGGAAATTTCGTCCCTGTTTATGAAACCTCCACAGCGGATCTGCTAACTCCGGTAGCCGCTCATCTTCGGCTTGGCCACAAGTCAAAATACTCGTTCTTATTGGAAAGTGTTGCCGGCGGCGAAACCGTAGCTCGCTACACATTTACGGGCGCGAACCCCGCAGAAGTGTTTCGTGCGCGCGGCCGCAATTGTTCGCTCGAATCAACTCGTGGCCGCCAGCCTCTTGACGGCGATCCCATTGAGAATTTGCGACGGCTAACTGCACGCTATAAGCCGGTTCGCGTTCCCGGCCTGCCTCCACTCACGGGCGGCGCAATTGGTTACTTTGCCTACGATATGGTGCGTCTGGTTGAGCGCATTCCTGCTTCCGGGCGTGATGACTTGGGCCTCGACGATTGCGTCATGATGTTCTATCCGGGATTAGTTGCCTTCGACCACGTGCAACACCGTTTGTGGATCGTACACAACGTTTTTACCGAAGGTCCCGGAACTCTGCGTCAGAAATACGACGCCGCAGTACGCGAGATCCGAAAGACTCACGGGACGTTAGCGGATCCAGCGCCGCGTCAACTTCGATCCCGTAAACACGGCTCCCTGCGATTTAAGTCCAATTTCACCAGAGGCAAATATTTGGCGGCTGTGCGGAAAGCAAAAAATTACATTCGCGCGGGCGATATTTTTCAGGTAGTTCCCAGTCAACGATTTTCGGCGCAGACGGATACCGACCCTTTCGAAATCTACCGAGCGCTGCGCGTCGTGAATCCATCTCCGTATCTTTATTTTCTCCATCTCAACGACGTGTCGGTGGTCGGGAGCTCGCCGGAGATGCTCGTAAAGGTACAAGGTCGCGATGCCTATTATCGCCCGATCGCCGGTACGCTGCCGCGTGGAACCAGTGAAGCGCAAGATCGCGAACAGGAATCGAAACTGCTCGCTGATCCGAAAGAGCGCGCTGAACACATTATGCTCGTGGACCTCGGCCGCAATGATCTGGGACGCGTGTGCGAATATGGTTCGGTGAATGTTGAACGCCTCATGTTCGTGGAGCGTTATTCGCACGTGATGCATTTAGTGTCGAGCCTGCGGGGCCGTCTCCGTAACGATGTAGACTGTTTTGAAGCGCTGATGGCCTGTTTTCCGGCAGGTACGGTTTCAGGAGCGCCCAAAATTCGAGCTATGCAAATTATCGACGAACTCGAGCCTACGCGCCGCGGGCTCTATGGTGGCGCGATACTTTATGTCGACTTTGCCGGTAATCTGGATTCGTGCATAGCGCTTCGCACCCTGGTTGCGAAAAATGGACGCGCCTACATCCAGGCTGGTGGAGGAGTTGTAGCCGATTCAGTTCCGGAGCGTGAGTATCAGGAAACAATCAATAAGGCGTGCGCGGTAAAGGCTGCTCTTGAAATCGCGCACAACTCACCTTCGAGCAATCGAAAGTTGTGAGCTCTGGCTCGCTTCCACTGAACCAAAGATGATCCTCCTTATCGACAATTACGATTCCTTCACATTTAATCTTGCCCAGTATCTTGGCCAAATGGATCAGAAAGTAGAAATACGTCGAAACGACCAAATAACCCTAGACGAAATCGAAGGACTAGGTCCCGAGCGCATCATAATTTCACCAGGTCCGTGTACGCCGAAAGAAGCTGGCATCAGCGTGCCGGTCATTCAGCGTTTTGCAGGGAAAATTCCGATTCTGGGCGTTTGCCTCGGACATCAAGCCATCGGCGCTGCGTTCGGAGGGCGCGTAATTCGGGCGCAAAAGTTGATGCACGGCAAGACCAGCAATATTCAGCACGACGGCAAAACAATATTTCGCGGTCTGCCCCAACCATTCGTTGCTACGCGCTATCATTCGCTCATCGTGGAACGCAAATCACTGCCGCGCACTCTGGAAATTTCTGCGGAAACCTCAGATGGCACCATCATGGGTTTACGCCATCGCAAACTCCGCGTCGAAGGTGTGCAGTTCCATCCCGAATCCGTCCTGACGGAAGCCGGTTTCCATCTCCTTGAGAACTTCTTGACCATCTAGTGGCAGAGTTCTGATGAGCACCATGGACCGCGTGAAACATACAAGAATAGTCAGCTTGATCGTCCTCTCTTGCAGCCTTGTCTTAGCGCTCGCATTTCTTGCGCGATCTGGAACTAACGTCGCACGAGTGGATGAAAATTCTTCAACCGTGTACCTCGGCTTCGATGCCAACGATTATCCCGGCGATGCGGTATTGCCTGAGCTCAGAAAAAGTTTTGCTTTCTCCGGCTATTGGCTCAACGTGCCGCCCGGCGCAAAAACGAATCCGTGGACCGGCAAGCGGGATGCGTTGATAAAAAATAACTTTGGTTTTTTGGTGCTCTTCAACGGGCGATTGTCCAAAGAACTCAAGCCGCCCGCGAATCCCAGCGATTTGGGTGCGCGGGATGCTGAACTAGCCGTTGCCACCGCGCAACGCGACGGATTTCCCGCCAATGGAAGTATCGTGATCTATTTAGACATTGAAGAAGGCGGTCGCATGCTGCCTTCTCAAATTAATTACATTGAGGCCTGGAGCATCGGCGTAAATTCTAAAAGCTTTGTCGCGGGAGTTTACTGCTCCGGAATTAAGGTAAAGGAAAGTAAGGACCAAACCATCACCACTGCGGATGACATTCACCAGCGCCTGCCCATTATCACGGCCTATTTCGTTTACAACGATGAATGCCCGCCTTCGCCCGGCTGCGTGATCTGGAGAAATCCTCCTCCGCCCTCGCAGAGCGGTTTCTCCAGCGCGCGCGTTTGGCAGTTCGCCCAGTCGCCGCAGCGCCGCAGTCTTACCAGTCGTTGCAGCGCTACCTATAGTTCAGACGGTAATTGCTATCCTCCAGCCGGTGCTGGAGCCGATCACATCCTGCTCGATCTGGACGTCTCAATGTCTCCCGACCCTTCAACGCTAGGGCTTCCTCCGATTCACTAAGTCGCGAGCTCGAAGCTACTCAGGACGCGGATTGCCTTGCTTGGCCTGAGGCAGATTGTGAAAACGCAACCAGGGCTTCCAGCCGCTCACGCGCTGCGCCGGAATCAATGGACTCTGTCGCGATTCGCACCCCGTCGACCCAATCGGTGGCTCGCCCCGAAGCCACGAGTGCCGCTGCAGCATTTGCGCGAACGATATTGCGATGGGGTCCGTGCGTCCGGTAAAGCAATGAACGTCCCAGCACTTTATGGATAATCTGGGCGTTGTGCTTCGCGTCTCCCCCCAGAATATTTTCCAGTGAAGCCCGCGGCAATCCGAAATCTTCAGGCACGACGGTATAACTCCTCACCACGCCATCGCGCAGTTCGGCGACATACGTTTCGCCGCCAATGGAAATCTCATCCAAACCGTCCGCGCCATGCACCACGAATGCGCGTTTTACGCCAAGCTCGCCGAGCGCTCTCGCCATTAGCTCCGTGAAACTAGCTTGGTAGACACCGGCCACCTGCACCGACGCTCCGGCCGGATTGGTCAGTGGTCCCAACAAATTGAACACCGTACGGCCCCGCATTTCCTGTCGCGCCTGCATGGAGTGGCGCGTGGCCGCATGCATGGCCGGTGCGAAGAGAAACCCAATTCCAATTTCATCGATACATCGCGCAACTCGTTCGGGCTCCATCTCGATTCGCACGCCCAATTCTTCGAGCACGTCGGCGGATCCGCACTTCGAGCTAATTGACCGATTCCCGTGTTTCGCTACACGCACGCCAGCGCCCGCCACTACAAACGCGGCCGCAGTCGATACGTTGAACGTGCCCTTGGCATCGCCTCCGGTACCGCACGTGTCGACCAGTGGCTCACCGTGCCGGGTATAATTGCTGGGAAAAATTTTCGTCGCGCGCCGACGCATTGCGGTGGCAAAGCCAACCAACTCATCCACCGTTTCACCTTTGATTTGCAACGCGCTCAGCAACTTTACAATCGGCGTATCGGTGGCAGAGCCGGACAGAATTTGCGCCATCACGCCATCGGCTTCCGCTCGTGTGAGGTCTTCCCCCGCTTCGATTTTTTTCAAGATTTCGTCGATCATGGTTCTACCGCTGGAGGTTCCGGGCACAATTGGCAAGCACGCTATCGATCAAATGATGCTCCAGCCGACCGCGATCCCGCTTCCAGTTGCGCCACTTCACTTGCTCGCCTCTACAGTTACGGGTAAACTCTCTGATTCATTGTACTCAAACATCCGCGCTATTCAACGCGACCGTCGGGAGCCAATCGGACCTACATGAAAATCCATGAATATCAGGCCAAAGCAATCCTCGCGAAATTTGGCGTTCCCATCCCGCGCGGCGAAATGGTTTCCAAGAAAGATGAAGCGCGCGCGGCGGCGCAACGGCTCGGAGCGCCGATAGTTGTGGTCAAAGCGCAGATTCACGCGGGCGGCCGCGGAAAAGCCGGTGGCGTGAAGCTGGCTAAGTCGGCGGACGAAGTTGCCTCGCATGCCGAGCACATACTCGGAATGAAATTGGTGACGCCGCAGACCGGCGAAGAGGGCCGCATCGTTCACCGCCTTTTGATTGAAGAAGGCCTCGACATAAAACGCGAACTCTACGTCAGCGTACTTGTCGATCGTGTCGCAGGCGCGCCAATCTTTATGGCTAGCGCTGCGGGCGGAATGGAAATTGAGGAAGTCGCTAAGAAAAATCCCAAAGCCATTCTGCGCGAAACGATCGATCCCGCAAGCGGCTTTCAGTCATTCCAGGCGCGCAAAATCGCCTTCGGCTTGGGCCTGGCGCCTGAAGTGGTGAATGCCGCGGTCCCATTCTTTCAGTCTCTATATCGCGCGTTCATCGAAACAGACGCTTCCATGATCGAAATCAATCCCTGTGTGGTCACTGGTGACGGCCGTCTGGTTGCTCTCGATGCGAAAGTAATTTTTGACGACAACGCGCTCTATCGCCACCCCGAATACAAAGATCTGCGCGACCTCGACGAAGAAACGCCGCTCGAAGTGGAAGCTTCAAAGTTCAAGCTCAACTACATCAAGCTCGATGGCACCGTCGGTTGCATGGTCAACGGCGCAGGGTTGGCCATGGCAACCATGGACATCATCAAGCTGAGCGGTGGTAGCCCCGCGAACTTTCTAGATGTTGGCGGAGGCGCTTCGGAAGACCAGGTAAAGAACGCGTTCCGTATTCTGCTCAGCGATCCCAACGTCAAGGCGGTGTTCGTGAACATTTTTGGAGGCATTCTTCGCTGCGACGTGCTCGCGAGCGGCGTCGTGAATGCAGCAAAAGAGCTGCGCTTCAAAATTCCAGTAGTCGTACGAATGGAAGGCACCAACGTGAAGCAAGGTCAGGAAATTTTGCGTAACTCCGGACTGAATTTCACCATCGCCAACGGAATGAAAGATGGCGCCGAAAAGGTTGTGAAACTTGCCGGGGGTGCGCGATGAGCGTGCTGGTCGGTAAGAACACGCGAGTACTGGTGCAAGGCCTCACCGGCCGCGAAGGTAGTTTTCACGCGCAACAGATGCTTGATTACGGAACGAAAGTCGTCGGCGGCGTCACGCCCGGCAAAGGCGGCACCAAGCATCTGGATGTTCCGATTTTTAACACTGTCTCAGAAGCCGTGAACGCGACTGGCGCAAATGCTTCCGTGATCTTCGTGCCGCCGCCTTTTGCCGCTGACGCAATACTCGAAGCTGCTGATGCCGGACTGCCGCTCGTCATATGCATCACTGAAGGAATCCCAACTCTCGATATGGTCCGCGTTGCCGCCGCATTAAAGAATTCAAAAACGCGTCTGATCGGTCCGAATTGCCCGGGCATCATTTCTCCCGGAAAATGCAAAATCGGAATCATGCCTGGTTCGATACATAAACAAGGTCATGTCGGCTTAGTCAGTCGTAGCGGCACGCTTACCTACGAAGCGGTTGACCAACTCACGCGCCTCGGTATCGGACAATCCACCTGCATCGGAATCGGCGGAGACCCCATCATCGGCACGAGTTTTCTCGATGCCGTGCGCATGTTCAACGAAGATCCCGATACGCACGCGATCGTTCTGATCGGCGAAATCGGTGGAAACGCCGAAGAAGTTGCCGCGGAATACATCAAGAAGCACGTACGAAAGCCGGTCGTCGGGTTTATCGCCGGCCAAACTGCGCCTCCCGGACGTCGCATGGGCCACGCCGGCGCAATCATCAGCGGCGGAGAGGGAACTGCCGCGGCGAAATACAAAGCGATGCGCGCTGCGGGAATTCACACTGTGCAAAGCCCCGCCGAAATTGGCCACACGCTCGCCGCTGCATTGGGCAAACAAAATAAGAGTTCAAAAAAGAAGAAATCAGCGAACGCGCCCAAGAAAAAGAAAAGTAAGAAGTAGCGCCTCTTTGAGAACAAGACTAATTGGAGATTCTGAATGGCGATAGAGCGAACGCTTGCAATCATTAAACCAGACGCAGTTGGCCGCGGTCTCACTGGCGAAATACTAAGCCGTATCCACGCAGCCAAATTTCATATCATCGCCATCAAGACGCGGCGTCTGACGAGAAAAGAAGCCGAAGGTTTTTATGCCGTTCACCGCGATCGCCCGTTTTTTGATGAACTGACAACCTTCATGAGCACGAGCAAAGTAGTCGTTATGGTTCTCGAAGCGGAAAACGCGATCGCGAAATGGCGCGATGCCATGGGCGCCACCGACCCGGCGAAAGCCGCTCCCGGCACTATTCGAAAAGAACTGGGCGCCAGCATTCAATACAATTGCACGCACGGTTCAGACGCGCCGGACACAGCCGCCTTCGAAATCAGTTATTTCTTCCCAGGCTCGGAATTGGTTTAAGAGCCTTCAGAGTATTTCGCTTAACGTCCGGACGACTTCCAAATTTCGTTCTCCTTCAAACGGAAATAGTGCGGCAAGACCCCGAGAGCTGGTATTAGCGATAAAAAGGATGCGCCGATCTCTCTCCGCAGACCATCCATCTAAATGCTGGAGTAGAATAAACTGCGATGGATCCTCTTCGCGAAATCGGGAAGGCCTTGCTCGTCATTGGCATCGCCCTCGTCGGAGTTGGGGACATTGCTGGTTTTCGGAGCAAGGCTTCCATTCCGGCTTGGACGCCTCTCAGGTGACATCGTCGTGCACGGCCGTAACAGCCGCTTTTATTTTCCCATCGTGACGTGCATTATCGTGAGTCTGGCTCTCACTTTATTGATCTGGATTGTGAATTTGTTCCGACACTAATCTCATGAGCCAAGCGAATCTTTTCAACCTGATGCCCGAGCGGCGCGTATGGAAAGTCAGCGAGTTGAACGCGCGCATATGCGAGCTTCTCGAAGGCACCCTTCCCGACATTTGGCTTGAAGGCGAAGTCTCCAATTACCGCCCAGCACAATCAGGACATTTGTATTTCACGCTGAAAGACGCGCAATCGCAAATGCGTTGCGTGTGCTTTCGCGATCAAGCGCGCGGCCTAAAGTTTCGCCCGCAAGACGGACTGAGCGTCACCGTGCGAGGCGCGCTCAGCGTCTATGAACCGCGCGGTGAGTACCAGATTTACGTCAGCCACATCGAGCCGGTGGGCGCTGGCGCTCTGCAAGTCGCTTTCGAACAATTGAAAAAGCGCCTCGCCGACGAGGGCCTGTTTGACGAAGGTAGAAAAAAGCCTCTGCCCCTGCTCCCTCGTTGCATCGGCGTGGTCACCTCGCCGACCGGAGCCGCCATTCTCGATATTCTGCGTATCCTGAAGCGAAGGTTTTCCAATGCGCATGTGATGTTGTATCCCGTGCAAGTCCAGGGTGATTTTGCGGCGCGCGAAGTTGTGGCGGCTTTGCGTTATTTCAATCGTGTGAAATCCGTGGAAGTGATCATTGTTGCGCGCGGCGGAGGCTCGCTCGAAGATTTGTGGGCCTTTAACGAGGAAATACTCGTTCGCGCGATTGTCGCTTCCGAAATTGCGGTGATCACTGGAATCGGACACGAGAGCGATTTCACTATCGCGGATTTCGTCGCCGATCTTCGAGCTCCCACGCCTTCTGCTGCCGCCGAAATTGTCGTGCGCTCGCGCCAGGAGTTCGAAAATCATCTATCCGAGCGCTCCCGCCGCCTGGTGCATCAAATGCGCTATCATCTTTCGGAATTGCGCCATCGCTCGCGCGATTTGCAAACGCACCGCGCCTTCCGGCAGCTCGAACTGTTGCTGCGCCGCCGCCGGCAGCAGGTTGACGAATTCACGTCTATTCTTGCAATCGGCTTGCAGTCAAAGTTCGTGACGTCACGCCAACGTCTAGCGCAAGCGAGCACGCGCGTCGCTTCCTTCGATTTGCGAAGCCGTGGACACGTCCTTCGCCGCCACATCGAACGGGACCGAAACGCTTTGCAGTCCGCGCTGAATCAAGTCGTAACGCGGAAGCGGCGCCAGTTTACAGCGGCACGTGTGCAATTTGCCGCCCTGGATTTGCGTGCTCGCGTAGGGCGTTTGCGCCGCACGCTAGATCAGCGTTATGCCGAATTGCAGAAGCGCGCGGCTCGCGCATTGGTCGCAAAGCGTCGCCGCCTGGAAGCCGCCGCGCTTCAGTTGGAAGAGCGCAGCCCCTTTCAACTCCTCGAACGTGGCTATGCCATAGCCTACGATGCGGAAGGAAAGGTTTTGCGCTCGCTCGGCCAAGTCTCGTTGGGAGAAGATATTTCAGTGCGCTTGGCTCGCGGCGAACTCGGCGCCACGGTTCGCACTAAGAAGGTAACGGAGCCCTAGCGTGGCGTCCGTTACGCACCACGAGCAATAAATATCCGTTCGACTATTCTTCTATTTCCTACGTTCGATACTACTCATCGTCGGACGATGAGCTAGTGACCTTCAACACGGCGAGGAAAGCTTCCTGTGGAATATCGACACGGCCCACGCGCTTCATGCGCTTCTTGCCTTCCTTCTGTTTCTCCAGCAGCTTTCGCTTGCGCGAGATGTCACCGCCATAGCATTTGGCGATCACGTTCTTCCGAATTGCGCTGATAGTTTCCCGCGCTATCACGTGGCTTCCGATAGCGGCTTGTACCGCAATCTCAAACATTTGGCGCGGGATTAATTTCCGCAGGCGCGTCACCAGTTCGCGCCCGCGCTCGTACGATTGATCTCGATGGCAAATGATCGTCAGCGCGTCCACTGGCTCGCCGCCGACCAGCACATCCAGCTTCACCAAGTCGGATTCGCGATATCCGGACAAGTGGTAATCCAATGATGCGTAGCCGCGCGACGCGCTCTTCAGCCGGTCGTAAAAATCCAACACGATTTCGTTCAGGGGCATCTCGTACGTCAGCATGATTCGCGTTGGCGAGAGATATTCGAATTTCTTCTGCACGCCACGTTTCTCTTCGCACAGTGAAAGAACCCCGCCGACCGATTCTTCCGACGTGATGATCATGGCCGTCAAAATTGGTTCCTCAATTTTCTGGATCGAGCCCGGCGGTGGAAACTTCGTCGGATTGTCCACTTCCATCGTTTCATTGGCCTTCGTGGTGATCCGATATTGTACGCTCGGAGCAGTAGTGATTAGGTCGATGCCGAATTCCCGCTCCAGACGTTCCTGCACAATTTCCATGTGCAGCAGGCCCAGGAATCCGCATCGAAATCCGAATCCAAGCGCGACGGAATTTTCCGGCTCGTAGAAAAATGCCGCGTCGTTAAGCTGCAACTTCCCCAGGGCATCGCGCAGCATTTCGTAATCGCTGGCGTTTACCGGAAAAAGCCCGGCAAATACCATTGGTTTGATCGCTTCAAATCCGGGAAGAGGCGGCGCTGGCCGGTTTGCTTCTGTAACGGTATCGCCCACACGCGCGTCGGCGACGCGCTTGATATTGGCGATGATAAATCCCACATCGCCGGCGGAAAGCTCATCCAATACGATCGGTTTGGGCGTGAGCACCCCGAGATCTTCCACCTCATACTCGTCATCGCTCGCAGCCAACCGAATTTTCATGTGGCGCGTAAGACGGCCTTCCATCACGCGGACTAAAACAACGGCTCCGCGATAGGAATCGAACCATGAATCGAAAATAAGCGCCCGCAATGGAGCATCCGCCGAGCCTTTTGGTGCAGGCACCAACCGAACAATTGCCTCCAGCACATCCTCCACTCCGAGCCCGCTCTTGGCGCTGATGGCCAGCGCATCGTCCGCGGGAATCGCCAGAACATTCTCAATTTGTTCTTTCACGTGGTCCGGCCGGGCGGCGGGCAAATCGATCTTGTTGATCACCGGGATAATCATCAGATTGTGGCGCGAAGCCAGAAAAGCGTTCGCCACCGTCTGCGCTTCCACGCCTTGGCTCGCGTCCACCACCAGTAGTGCCCCTTCGCAGGCCGACAGCGCGCGGGAAACCTCGTAAGAGAAATCCACGTGACCCGGCGTATCGATCAGATTCAACCGGTACTCGTGGCCGTCCCTTGCTTTGTAGTGCAGCCGAATACTTTTCGCTTTGATGGTGATCCCGCGCTCGCGCTCCAAATCCATGGAATCGAGCACCTGCGCCGTCATTTCGCGTTGCGTAAGCGCGCCGGTAAGCTCGAGCAAACGATCGGCCAACGTGGATTTACCGTGGTCGATGTGCGCGATGATGCAGAAATTCCGGATGAACTGAGGATCCATGTCTATTTTTGCGCTGTGCGTAACCGCTTAAAGCGGGATTGTCTGCAGCCGCCCGTCGCTTCCTTCAAACTATCGAGTGTGCCATAGATTCACAACTCCAGCCACCGTCAAGGCACGAAAGGGAACTGAGCCCGCCACTCGTTTGCCGGATCGAATGGACAGAAAACAAGCCGGTCCTTCGCTGCCCGAGTGTTCAGGAAGCCTTATGCGAGAATCTCCTTGCCTTTGCTATCGTACCTTGGTACTTATGTACCATGACCAAATCGACCACCCATGCCCGGATTGAGATTGAGCGCGTGCAAACCGGAGTGCGCCTGGAAAAGCGTTTGTTAAAGGTTCTAAAAGCCGTTGCGGAACTAAAAGACATGTCCCTGGGCGACTTGTTGGAAGGAGTTGTGCTTCATGCTTTCGAAGGTTTAGCTCCTTTTTCCGCACAAACGCTGAAAGAGATCGAGCAATTCAAGAAAATCTACGGGCTAACACTGAAAGCATCGGACAGCCATCAATTAAAGGAGCGGCGCAAGTGAAAGGGGCATTGATTGTAATTTCTGTTCTGTTGCTGGCCACAATCGCGACCTTAGTTTTTTTACATTTACGTTCGCGGCGAGAAGTCGCCGGTCCAGTCGTGCACGTCGAGAACGAATTCGAATTTACCGCTCATGGTCCGTACAAGACGGTCGCTCCACTTTTCGGAGCATCTGCCGAGCGCGCCTGGGGAGAAGGCCAATGGAATCCAAAGTTTTTGTATCCTTCGCCCGAACATGACACTTTCGGCGAAGTCTTTACCGTTGCCCACGATCATCTCCGAAGTGTCTGGGTGAACAGCGCCTTTGATCTGGAAAAAGGTCACATCCAATATGTCTACGTCGTCTCAGACGCGCAAGCCGTCCTGATCGACATTCATCTGGAAGAAAAAGATCCATCAGCCACGGATGTCAACGTCGTTTATCAGCGTACGGCATTAAATCCCAGGTTTAACGCGCACGTCGCCAAGCTGGGAAATAGCGATCGGGGCATGGGCCAAGAGTGGCAAACATCGATAGACGCTTACCTGCGAGGAAACGCCCGATAAGAATGCCCGGAATTCTAGGCTCGAGATTCAAGCAGAGTGCTAATCGCATTTAATAAGTAAGCAGGATCTTCGCCCTTCAGAAACCAGCGATCCGCAGCCCCTATGCTCTCGCCCGGTAATTCCGTCAGCGCTGAGAGGACCACGATTGGTATCGCAGGATTGATGCGTTTCAATTCGCGCGCCGCCTCGATGCCGTCCATTCCTGAAAGCCAATAATCCATGATCACAGCATCAATCGGCTGAGATTTGAAAACTCGAATGCCCTCTTCTCCGGAATATGCGGTAGCTACTCGATAGCCTGCCGACTCCAAGAGCAATCGCCGGACGCTGAGCGCGGTAGGCTCGTCATCAATACACAAAATAGTTGCGGTTTTGGTAGAAGGCACTTTGGGTTTAAAGGATCTGCATCAGTTTGATCTAGGAAACAGTTTAAGCCGATCCTTCGTCCGTTGGGAAAAAGACCGAAAACGAAGTCCTAATCTGGCTGCGAATTGTTGCGCTGCGAAACCGAATCGTACCGCCCAGCTTCTGCACGATTCCGCGGCTGACCCATAATCCCAGGCCTGTTCCCTTCTCAGCCTTGGTAGTAACAAAAGGCTGAAAGAGTTTATCGCGATATTTCGCCGGAATGCCCACGCCTGTGTCCGAAATGTTTACACGAATCCCGATTCGTCGTGAATTCTGAATTACTTCAGAAGAGTCGCGGATTCCCACTCGCAAAAGTCCGCCATCCGGCATGGCCTGTAGCGCGTTTCCGATTAGATTCACAAAAACTTGCCGTATTTCCACCGGATAAGCAAAGATTTCCCGGTTGCCGTTGTATCTTTTCTCAACCGAGATTCCGTGCGATTTCAGCGAACGCGCATATATTTCCAGTACGCCGTCTAGGACGTTATTCAAAGAAATGGAAATTGGCTTCTCAGATTCTCGGTAGAACGCCAGAGTTTGATTTGAAATATGGCGGACGCGAGAAATTTCTTCTTCGGCAATCCGCGCCAACCCTCGCGCATGTTCGTCCAAAGAAGGATGATCGCGCAGAAGGAAAAACACATTCGCGATAACTTCTAGCGGGTTGTTGATTTCATGGGCAATCACGGCTGCCAGTTTCCCCATGGCGGCATTTTGCTCCGCATCCCGCAGGGCGATCTCTCTTTGGCGTAGCGATTCCTGGGCTTCCTTCCTTTGGGCGATTTCGGCTTCCAGCGCTTGAGCCTTTTGCTGAAGCTGGCTGATGTTGCGCAGCCTCTCCGCCTCGCTCTTCAGGGAAGTGTAACTTTCGCCGGGAATCACTGCGGAGTGTTCCGTACAAATTTTCAGAAAAGGTTCGCTATGTTCTTGCAGGTGAAAACCGCCGATGGGGTAAGCGCAACGAAGCGAGAACGAATGCGTCTTGGCTAGATCGTTCCACAGTTGCTCCAAGCGAATGGCAGATGGATGTTTCCCCTCCGCCCAAAGCAGCGCGACCATTTCCCCGAAGACGACCACTCGTGGCTCGATCATTAACGTCGCGCCTGATTTTCTCGCGTTCTCCGCCGCGACCCGCACCTTGGCTATTACACCGCCTATATGACTAGCGAACCGAGCTTCATCAGGCCAGCCGTCCACCATAATCTGGGCTATGGTCTCGGCTGCGTCCAAAGACACATAGCGCCCCGCTTCCATGGCGTTGGCGACGTTCAAACCTCGTGCTTTCAGCTCCTCCGCTAGCGCGTCTCGATGCGATTGCGTTGCCACCACGACGGCGGCGTCACCAGACTCAAGCGCAGTTCCAATGAAGTTGCCCAATGTCTGTATCAGAGACCGATCTTCTGAATAAAACTGGACCACGTGCCCGTGAGAATCGTGATCGTGTTCTCCCCACGGCGCAGCAGGGGCGCTAAACGAACTGTCAGAGATAGGGACTTTCAAAGTGCTCATAGGACCGTAACCCCCATACCCATAATCTTCCCAACAGCTTGGGCTGCAGACCATACAGCGAACCATGTATGCCCATGGTATTTGCCCGTAACCGTCAAGCCAGGCGAATGATCCCAAACCTTAAAATCGATATGACTCCCGGGCAGCTTAGAGCGTGAATTCCTGGCAAATCCAGCCAACTCACGGATTGCCTCGCGGACCCCGTTATCGTAGGCTGTACCGGGTTTCGGGTTCCCTTCGCCGGTCGGAAGCCCAAGCGTCCCTAGTGAACTTACAGAGGCCGATTCACGACCTATGATGATTGAGAAAACCACGCCAAAGTTATCGAGCCCTTCGAATTGATCACCCTCTTC